>Ga0210390_10003502_pt1 | contig 13454 bp, 14 predicted proteins | sample IncBWH11OmetaG_FD_161050 | JGI IMG/M metagenome (GOLD analysis project Ga0210390, IMG submission 161050) | Forest soil microbial communities from Barre Woods Harvard Forest LTER site, Petersham, Massachusetts, United States - Inc-BW-H-11-O ...
GCTGGGCGTGTATGCCATGGCGCCGGTCACGCTGATCGGCTGGGCGCTGGCGCTGGCGGTGTTCTACCAGGGCGTGGCTCCGCTGCACGGTGTGATCGCCGTGCTCTCCCTGACCGCTTATGCCGCCCTGGGCAATCTTGCGGCTTTCTTCGAGATCGCAGCTGCAGCCCGGCTGGATGGGACGCGCAAACGTGTTTCCCTTTTGCCGTTCCTCATTCTTGGGTTTGCGGTGAGCATCTTCTCGGTTTCTCGCGCTGCGGCATCGCAACTCAGCGACCTGGTCACTGGGGCAGAGTTCCATTGGGATAAGACCGAGCGCTTCCGGAAGGTCTTGTGAATCACTTTCTTGCGGTGGCCGTTCTGGCTTGTGCGGTTGGTCTTTTGTTCATGCTGCCTCTCCTTCCTGCGCTTTGGGAATTGCGGCGCAAGTCGGACGCGCTACCGCTCAGCGTGGTGCAGCAAAACGCGGGAGAGATTCGCCATTTTGCCAACAGTTTTCGTGACTACATCAAAGGCCTCGAGCCAATTATGCAGGGCTGCGTGGCGGCTGGGACGTCCGCTACTGGCACTCTCCCCGACGGTGAGGAATACGTTGTGCTCGGCCGGCTCGACGAGCCCTTAGTGCGTGCACTCACGCAGCGAGACGCAACCCACCCCGTGGTAATCGCGGCTGGCGCCGATCTCATCGCGCCCCCTCACGCAACGTTTTCGAGAGACATCTATGCCGGCGCCAAATTTCAGGGAGGTGAAAAGAACAATTACCGGGCAATTCTCGGAGAGAAAGATGTCCAGCTTGGCGCTTCGAGCCGAGTGATGCGTTGGGTTCATGCCGTCGGAGATTTCACGGCGGACTTGGGCTGCAGCCTCTTCGGGCGCGTTTCGTCGGATTCGCTGATACGCCTGCACGCCAATTGCAGCTTCCTGCGGCTGAACGCTCCCCGCATTGAAGTCGGGCGCGCCGTCAATCGCGAGCAGGGGTTGCCCGACTCGGGTATTCCCTCGAACGCCGGAGTTCTTCCGCGTTTCCTGCACGACGGCGACTTCGAAGTTCATGCCGGCCAGATCATAAGCAGCAACATGGTGATTCGCGGGCGGCTGCTCTTACGCTCGGGGGCGCGAATTTGCGGCAGCGTCAAGAGTCTCGACGACATGGTGCTCGCGGACGGCGTCTCGGTGGAAGGAAGCCTGATCGGCGCAAGAAAACTAAGCATTGGCCCACACTGCACGATTCACGGACCCGTTGTTGCCGAACGTGAACTATCAATCGCGACCGGAACTCGCTGCGGCACCTGGGAACATCCGACAACGGTCAGCGCACCAAGTATCGAGGTGGAAGAAGGGGTGTTGGTGTTTGGCACACTGTGGGCTCGCGAACGAGGCCAGGTGGTGGCGAGCCCATGAGGCACCTCCATGCCATCGTCACAACTATCTGCATAACTCTCGCGGCTCTGATTGCATGGTCCTGGGCTACGCACGACCGGTTTCGCTCGACCGCAGACCGCCTGCTCTTGCTAGTGCCCGACGGCGTCAGCTTTTCGAATCCCAAAGTTGCCATGTGGCTGGACGCGGGCAGCGAAGAAGGATTTCATGTCGTCCCGGTTCATGACTCCGAATTCCTCCGCCCTCTTTGGGGAGAGTCGAAGTGTGCGGGAGTGATTCTGCCCGATTCAATCCACCAGCAGGCCAGCGATCTCTTCATTGCTACGCTGCACCATTTCGTGGCGGACGGCGGAAAACTGATGTTGGTCTACGATGCCGGCACCTTCTCGTTGAATGGCGCCTACTCATCGAGGAGTTCCCGGCTGTCCGATCTGGCGGGAGTGAACTACGCGCTCTACAACCAGCTTGGCGACAAGACGATTCAATGGAGCAAGGTCACCAGCACCAACGCGATTGTTAGTCAGCTGGAAATACCGCCCGGCAAATACTATCCATTTCACGCGACTGACACTGCCTCCGCGCTGAAGGGTGGTGCACCCATTCCCGCCGGTGGAGCCTTCGAGGTCGAGCTCAGGCGCTACAAGTATGGCGACCTTCAGTATCCCAGCTTCGTAACTTCAGGGAACTACTCGGGCGAGGTTCTGTTTCAGTCCAGCAACGGACTCGTAGCTGGTCAACAGTCCTATCAGAAAGGTTCCGTCCTGTTTGTGAATCTGCCTCTCGGATATCTGAAAGGCAGTACTGACGGATTGCTCCTGCATGCGTTTCTGAAGTACTTCGGGCGACATGCATTGTCATTACCCTATTTAATGCCTGTTCCGGATGGAGTCGGGGGCCTGGTTCTGAACTGGCACATTGACTCCAACGCCGCCATCAAGCCGCTGCAGGAAATGAGTTCGTGGACGTTGCTGCAACAGGGGCCGTACTCGATTCACATCACGGCGGGACCCGATGCTGGAAAGTTCGGGGACAAAAAAGGTTTTGATGTTGATCACAATCCCGTCAGCCAGGAGCTGATCCGCAAATACATGGGCCTCGGCTATGAAATCGGCAGCCACGGCGGGTGGATTCACGATTACTTTTCCGCTCACGTCGAAACCGACAATCCGAAAGACCTCGAACAATTTCTGGCGCTGAACCAGAAATCGCTGGAACGGGCTACCGGACAGCCGGTCGCCGAATATTCCGCTCCGAATGGCAATCAGCCGCCATGGGTGACGCACTGGTTGGAAGCCCACGGCTTTGTCGCGTACTACTTCACTGGCGATACCGGAATGGGTCCAACTCAAGGTTATCGCAACGGGGAACGCGAAGCCCGCAACCTTTGGGCTTTTCCAATCCTGCATTTGGATCGGGCTGCTGGCTTCGAGGAAATGAGTACGGAAGGATATTCCAGTTCCGAGATTGAGCGCTGGCTTGCAGCCGTCACCGACTTTACGGCCGCCCACCGCTCGGTGAGGCTGATGTATTTCCATCCGCCCGGAATTCTGCAATACCACGATCTTGTGAATCGTTGGCTGGAACAGACGGGGCGCCTGAAGGCTGACGGACGGTTTCGCTGGTACACCATGACCGAACTTGCCAACTTCCTGAACTCGCGCAAGCAAGTGAAATGGAAAGTCTCGGACAACCATCGTCTGGTCACAGTCGAAGCCGTTCATCCCCGGAGCCTTAATCACGAGACCTGGAGGATTCCAGCAAGCAGTTTCGCCCAACCAAGAATCGTCGAGGGCTCCGGCAAGGTGGTTCGAGATGACGATGCCTGGATGGTCATTGCCGGAGAAGGGAAGGACCTCCGGTTTGAGGCTGAAACGCTGACCAAGTGACGATCATCCACCGACAATGGCGCGGATTCGCTGCAAGGCTCCTGCTCTTGCACTGTGCCCTGGTATGCGGCTCCGCAGCCCAGGATAGAGTCGCTTCAGCCAGTGCTGTTTCGGTCAGCGCTGCTGCGGCCAGTCCCGAGCAAGCTTCTCCCCAGCAGCCGGGCGCGGATGTTCCGCCGCAACCTGGACCAAAGCAGTTGACCAACTATTTCGAAGCTGGCGGCGATTATCTGACCCTGACCAACGGCTTCGGCTATTGGGCAGGTGGATACGCTCGCGGCGTGGTCACTGAGGGTAAGAATATCTGGAACGCCGAGGTCAATGGACAACACGAATTCGGCGATGCAGGTGTGTATCTCGCCGCGGGCGATACCTATAACTTCAATCCTGACTGGTACGGCTCTCTGACCGTTGGTTCCAGTGTAGGAGGCTTTTTCTGGCCCCGCTTCCGGAGCGATGGATTCGTCAACCGGAAATGGATGGCTCGCAAGCAGTTCATCACGACTTTCGGCTTCGGTTACTACGCCTCTAAGGACGTTCACCGCGATCACAGTTTCTTCGTGGGCAGCACTTACTACTTCACCAAGCCGTGGATTCTGGAAGAAGGAATTCGCTTCAATGTTAGCAATCCGGGATCGGTCTTCTCCCCGGCCAGTTTTGTTGCCGTGACTCAGGGACGAAACCAGCAGCACTACATTACGGTTCGCGCTGGTTTTGGTGTAGAGGCGTATCAACTCGTTGGGCCCACAGTGGCCCTGAACGATTTCCAGAGTCAGACGTTCACTGCTACCTGGCGTCAGTGGGTAGGCACAAATTGGGGCTTGAATCTGGTGGGAGATTACTATCACAGCCCTTTTTACCAGAGAGGTGGAACGAGCATTGGATTCTTCCGGGAGTTTTGAGCGCCGCGAGGTTGCGGCCATCGGACCTGATGCCTTGAAGTCGACGGATACGGTCCGTACTCGAGGACATCGTGGCGGTGTCATCCCCATGCACCGCGCCCTCGCCCACTTCCGCCTCGGTCCGATGAACCTGATTACTGCCATCTTTCTTTTTGTGTTCTTTCTGTCCGTGTGGTTACTGCTTCTGCCGAGGGTCTGCCACTTCTGGAATCGTGTTCTGACATTCGGAATTCACGTCTTGCCGGTGCGTGCTGAAATTGGTCTGGCCGAACATCATCTCACGCGCTTCATCCGCTTTGACATTCCCTACCTCCGCATGGAACCGGTGCCCCCAAGCGCTGAGATTTGGTGGCTAACTCTGGCCGTCACGTTGGCGCTGTTCGCCGCCACTTTTTTTCTGCCCAGCAGGCTAATTCCCATCATTTATCTGCTGCGCGGAATTATGCTGGTACCGGCTACGGCCCTATTGTTTTTCGCGTTTCTGCCGGCGCGTTTTCCTCATACTCCCGACAGTTACATGCAAGGCCTCGTTACCGCTGGAACAGCCTTGATATCGATCGTCCCACTCTTATTCGGATTGACCTACTACATTTTCGATTTCGGTTTATTGAAGAAGGCCTTCCTCACGGCCATCACCATGGTTCACCTCGCGCTATTTCTGCCCCTTCAAGTTCTTCTGCAAGCTCTGTTCTTGCAAAAAACAGTTCTGTTCATGCCAGTGCTCTACATTATCTTTGGCATGCCGGTAAACATTTTGATCATTATTGCCTTCTATTCATGGGGCATGACTTGGTTCTTCCGATCAGCCCATAAAATCTGATGAAGGAATGTAATGCGAAGCGGCAGGATCTCGCTGTTCATTTGAACTGCGCTGGTGCAACGAAGAGCGGCTCACTCATTGCTGTGCCCAAAAGCGACACAGGATAATTATGTAGTTACGCGGACCGCGATCAGCGCGCCCGCTTCGACTTGCTCGACCCGCGCTCTTACCCACTGGTTGGTTTCATGCTGTCCCTGCAGCCGCAGCTTTAGATAATTGTCGGTGAGTGCCTCGGTGGCCTCGCCATCGAACACATTCAAAGTGATCGCTTCCGCCGTCCTTCCAACAAAAGCCCGCATGAAGGCCAGTTTTTTCTCCGCGGCCAGGTCACGCAGAATCTGATTGCGTTCGCGAGCGATCTGCACCGGTACTTGATCTCGCATAGCCGCTGCCGCGGTTCCCGGACGCGAGGAATAGGTGAAAACGTGCAAGTACGTGAAAGGCAATTCTTCGATCAGCCGCCGGGTTTGTTCGAAATCAGTTTCGCTTTCCCCGGGAAATCCCACCATCACGTCGGCCCCGATGGCAGCCGTAGGCATTGCCGCGCGAATCTTCTCGATCTTCTCGCGATAATGCCAGGGACGATACTTTCGGTGCATGGCTCGCAGCACTCGGTCGCTGCCCGATTGCATCGGAACATGAGCATGCTTGGCGATGCGCGGAGAACTGGCCATCATGCCAATCAGTTCGTCGCTCCAGTCCATTGGCTCAACCGAGGAGATGCGCAGCTTTTCCAAGACCGTCTGATCCAGAATCTCTTGAACCACGTTTTCGAATCGCAGCGGCCTGTCGAAATCCCGCCCCCAGCGACCCAGGTTGATTCCGGAAATCACGATCTCGCGATAGCCCGAATGGACCAAAGAATTCACTTCGTTAAGGATTCGATTCAAGGGCAAAGACCGGCTGTGGCCGCGCACGTACGGAATCACACAGAATGAGCAGCGGTTGTCGCAGCCGTCCTGCACCTTGAGGTTGGGGCGCGTGCGGTCGTTCATTCCCGGCCCAGCGGCGTCGAAAACCGGTGCGGCCAGCAATTCGGTGTGAGCGAAGATGTCAGAGACGAAAATCTGATCTTGCGATTCTCGACCCAAACTTGACAGAGGGACAAAGGCAGCGTGTCCAGCAGTGCTCAAGACCTGGTTGCTCGAACGGGAACCAACAATGATTTCCGCGAGTTGATGTTTGTGCGAATTGCCAATCACACGGCTTACCCCCAGAAGCGAGGCGACTTCTTCCGGCGCGCGCTGCGCGTAGCAACCCGTCACTACGATGTGGCACTCCGGATTCTCCCGACGGATGCGGCGGATGGCCGCGCGGGCATCCTGATCAGCCGAAGCCGTGACCGTGCACGTGTTCAATACTACGATTTCCGATCGCGCTGGTGCGTCGGCCCGGGCCAAGCCGAACTCCTCGAACTGGCGCGCGATAGCAGCACCATCGGCTTGCGTAGCCCGGCATCCAAAGTTCTCTACGTAGAAACTCGTCAAGGTTCCTCTCGCTGGATTCTGCGAACGGAGGGATTCACCGTCCAAGCTTCTATAGTAACCCGGCCCCAGCGGACATTCACTCGTAATCAAAAGGCGGTGAGCGGCGACTTTTGCCAGGAATAGGCCACCGCTGCATGGAATAGAGAAATTAAGATATTCTCAATTGGTTTGAGGAGGTCTTCAAAAGTGAAATTTGTGAAACTGGCACCTGCAGTTCTCGCGTTGACAATGCTCTGGCAATGCTTGGTGGTGGCACAGGATCCGGCGCAACCATCCACCCCGGCCAAGCCACCAAATGCTACGACCGAGCCCACTGGGCAAGCCATTGGAGCAGCGCCCCTCTCCCAATCGAAGGGTGAGGTCGCTGAGAACCAATCTTCCGAAAGCCAGCCGATGGACTCCATGCCGCGCAAGTATGTCGAAATGTGGAACACTGGCGATCTGCACCCGATCGCTACCATGTTCACGCATCCGGTCTTCATAACTTTTCATGGGCAAAAGAAGTTTCTAGAGACTGGCACGTTAGCAAAAGTGATTATGTCGTGGCGCAAGTCGATGCCGGATCTTAATTTCAAGATTGAAGATACGATCGTGCAGGGAGATCGCGTGGCCATGCGGTTGACTTTCACCGGGTCTTATAAAGAGCGTTTGTTCGCGGACACTGCCACCCCTGAGGCCATGCCGAGAAAAATCCACGCGCTTGAAATGCTCATGTTTCAGATCCGAGACGGCAAGATTGCAGAAATCTGGGACGACTACGATGAACTTACCATGCGTCTCCAGATGGGCGCCGTTTGGCGTTCGAATCAGGAGTTGGGAGCGTGTTCCTGCAAGCCAGATCCGGACTCGACGTCGGTTCCGTCTCCCGTACCCCGACCTTGAACTGCTCATTCTTGATTCCGCAATTCGACATGTGGAACGGCAGCGTTAATCGATTCGCTTTGCAGAAAAAAAGGGGCCCTTATGGCCAGGCCCCAATTTCCTTTGTCCGTCTACAACTGCTGTTAGAACGGGCGCGGAGGATATGCCCCAACCGAGAACACGTAGCTGCCGCTGGAGCCGGCGTACGGTGAACCCGATTGTTCGGTCAACGTGCAGCCAGACGCACTGTATTTCACATTGACCTGGCCAACGCCCGAGCCTGTTCCAAAGCCCAGTTCGGCAAGATACACCGCCTCGCCAGGACCAGACTGAGTGTTTTCCTCGGTAAGGCTGCCAACGTAAAACCAGGTGTTGTCAAAGTTGTTCAACACCGAAGACATGCAAGACTTGGTTGTGGAAACCACACCTGTTGTCTTGGTGAAATGAGCGGCGGTAATTGTGCCACCCTGGTTGTTGCTGATGTACAGCAACGACTCGTCAGGGCTAAGCGTGATGTAGTTGGAATTGAAGCCGCTCTGGATGGGACCGTAGACCTTGGTCTTCCCGGTCTTCAGGGTGGAGATCAGACCAACCTCAACGACGGCGCCGGAAGTGGTCGTGGTCGGAATGTCACCGAAGATCGCATATTTGCCATCCGCAGTAATGTCCACGCTACCCGGATAATCGCCTGAAGCGAAACCAGTCGTGTTCACTGCTTTTCCGATCGGCTTCGGCACGCCGAGAGAAATGTTGAACGACTGGATCGAGCCATCATCGTACCCTACGACCATAGTCTTAGCATCGGGAGTGACGCCCATGCCAGTCGGTTGTCCGATGCCGAAAATGCCCTGGCCCAAGCCAACTGCGGGAACCGACTTCACATACTTCAGCTTGCAACCTGGCTGTTCCTTGTAGGTCGCGATGCTGCCAGTGCCGTCTCCGGCTGAGGCGCCACTGAAGCCTGCATAGACCCACTCTTTGGTTGAGACCACGGTAATGCCGCCCGCGCTGCCGTGATCGTTGGGCCCGGCATTGTACGGTCCATTGTTTTTCAACGTTGCTTCATTGATCGCCGAAACGTTGTTCGACGTTGCGTTAGAGACATATACGCAGGGTTGCGTTTTGCTGTGGGAGACGTTAACTCTGACGTCTGCGAACAACCCTCCGCCCAATCCCGTTCCGCCGGTGGCTACGGTCTTTTTGAGTGTCAGTTTTCCACCTGCGCCTACGGTATAGAAGGTGGCGGTGTTGGCGCTTGGAATATCGTCATTGGTTACGACGTATTTAGTTGCCGCAAATGTGCTAGCCGCACATAGCGCGACCAAGGCCAATGTCAAAATCAACTTCATGGAACCCCTCATTTAGTTTCTCCTCGTTGTTTTTGTTTTTCTGATTTTTTTTCTTGCTGTTCACTCGGCGTGCAAAACATAATGGGAGCGCAAGGTATCACGAAGCAGACAGCTGATTCAACGAAATTCTCGATTTATCCACCACAAATTGCGCAATAAAAATAAATCCACGCAGAACATGCAAGTATTTGCAGCATGAACGCAATGTTGTGCTCTTTTCGCCCAGCCACGCGTCGCGCCTCGCGCAAAAAATTTCACTTTAAGTGCGCATGGATCGTTGCAGAACTCATCTCAGATTCGTCGAAACGAATTGTCATCGATCATGACAACAATTGTGACGCTGGCATATTTCCCCGCCGCATGCTCCGAGATGGGTACATATTCATCATTAGCGCCCGATCGTGTTCTATACTTGGCTTCAGCGAGCTGAAGCGGATTTCCGCCAACGCGGTTTCTTCCGGTTCGACGCGCGGCCGTACAGCTTGCGGCTTCGAGAGCTTTGTGCGAGGTGCTCCAAATGAAGCGGCGAATCCTGCTGGTCGATGATGACGTTGCGGTTCTACTTACCTTGAAGGCGGTGCTCGAACTGCATCAGTTCTCAGTTGACACCGCGAGCTCGGCGGCGGAAGCCATGGAGAAATTGACGTCAGGCGTCTACCAGATGGTCATCACCGATGCCCGCATGGAGAACGAGAATGCCGGCTTTGAGGTAATTCGAGCCGCGCGACGTCAGTCCTACAATCCCGCTACTGCACTGCTCACCGCTTACCCTCCTGAAAACGCCGATTGGAAGCAGGATGGAGCGCAGTCATTGTTGGTGAAGCCCGTAGGCACTCAGGATCTGCTGCGTCAAATTGAGGCTCTCTTGATACAGCGTGAAGACGCATTGCGCGAGAATGCGCCGCAAGCAGGCGGACCGCCCCTCCCGACGCCCACTCCTCCTCTGGGCCGAGACACTGCCGGTTTGAATCGGGAAGGCAGGAGGAAGATCAGCTAGCCCCACGATTCGGCAGCCATTGCGGTAACCTCCCGGTTGCCCCGGGTGACGCCGCTGTCAAAATCAGGCCGACGCCGCTGGCCGCCTCTGCTGGAAACACTCCCGGCACAACACGGGACGTCCTTGCGTGGGCCTGAACGGAACCGTAGTCTCTTTACCACACTGCGAACACACGGCGCGGGTCTCGGTTCTCGACGAACCGTGATGCCCCATGTTTCCGGCTCCCAGCACCGCAACCCGCTTCGCTTTGCAGCTCTTGCACCGCTTGGGTTCGTTCCTGAATTGCTTGTCGTGGAAAAACAACTGCTCCCCGGACGTAAATACAAAATCCGCCCCGCAGTCAACGCACTTCAACATCTTGTCCTGGAATTCCATTGAGGATGCTCCTTCGGCCCATTCCCGCCCCACTCGCCCACCAGATGAGAAAATCAAACCTCTCCCCCGGCGCACGAATGCGCAGGATTTTCGATTCATCCCCCTCAGTTGAACTACCCCTGGATTCGGCCCGCCATGCCCTGACCGGACATGGATTACTGATGATGCAAAAACTGCGGAGACCCCGTGGTTACGCATATCCCAGACTCGGGAATGCGCTGCATAAAAGGGAAGAGGGCCGCCACCCGGGGAGGAGCAGCCCTGTATCGACTAGTCTTGCTCTTTCCGAGCTTTTTTCCGGCTGCGTTTGCGCGCCAATGCTTCCTTCACGCGCTTCTTCTCGCCCGGCTTCAAATAAAAGGAGTGGCGCTTAACCTCCTTGATTATGTCCTCCTGTTGCACCTTGCGCTTGAACCGGCGCAGTGCATTCTCAAGGGACTCGCCCTCTTGCAATCTCACTTCTGCCAATGGAACTACACCCCCAAACTCGTCCAATGGGACTGCATAGTTATTGCAAGGTTCTGCGCACAAGTCAAGTTCTATGTTCGATAGTGGTCCGTCCACTACTCGCGTTTCAACAAGCCAACTACAATATCAAGCCGGAAGAGCCATTACCGCGATGTTTGGACCCGTCCATCGTAAGTCCTGTGATAGCAATATCTTGCAACCGAGCCGACGTATCGGGGTTTTCGAGCAGTAAGGAAATTTCTCTGTACCTCCGTGGCTCCGTGGTGAAATCTGTTCTCGGCCTCGGCGCGGCCCCTGGGCGTCGTTGTAGAGTGATAACGATGGCTCATGTTCTAACCAATAGCAAGTGGCTGACGGAACTAAGTGCCGAGATCGTCGCCTGCACCCGTTGTCCGCGCCTCGTGGAATATCGCGAAAAGATTGCTCGCGAGAAGCGTCGCGCTTATCGCGATTGCGAGTACTGGGGAAAGCCCGTGCCCGGCTTTGGCGATGCCGATGCGCGCGTCCTTGTCCTCGGATTGGCTCCCGGAGCCCACGGCTCCAACCGCACCGGCCGGCCGTTCACCGGAGATGCATCGGGCAAATTCATGTTCCCGGTTTTGTACGAAACCGGCTTTGCCAACCAGCCCAACGCGACCGATCTCGACGACGGGCTTAAGCTAAAAGGCCTTTACATCACGGCCGCGGTACGCTGCGCTCCGCCCGACAACAAGCCGCTTCCGCAAGAGTTGGCGAACTGCGCTCCATATCTAGACCGCGAAATGGCGGGCCTCAAGAATGTAAGGGTCGTTGTCGCGCTTGGCCGGATTGGCTTTGATGCTTACCTCAAATACCTCAAACGGCAAGGCTGCCTCACCAGCCGGAAAGAGTACATTTTCAAGCACGGGGCTAAGTACAAAATGCCGGACGGAAAGACCTTACTGGCCTCCTACCATCCGTCCAATCAGAACACCCAAACCGGAAAGCTGACCCGCCAGATGTTCGTGGAAATCTTTAAAGAGGCGGCAAGAATTGCCGATGAGTAAAGTGAGGCGGCCGCCGCCGGGGCCGGAAAGCTCACCCTCCCCAATGTAGGGGAAATACCAAAAAAGGGCGCGATCTGGGGTGGCGGCTGCCTAAGTTTCTCCGAGCGCGCACGAGCGAGTACGCTCGCGTCTTACCTAAAAATCTAGAATCCCACGAAGACTGGCTCCGGTTCCAAAAGGATGCCCCATATTTCTTCCACGCGCTGCTGAATATCCTGCTTGAAAGCCACAATGTCCGCCGCAGTCGCGTTCCCGCGATTCACAATCGCCAGCGCGTGCTTGCGGGAAATGCCGACGGGGCCGTTGCCGTATCCTCGGCTGAAACCGGAGTGCTCAACTAGCCAGGCGGCCGAAACTTTCTTTTGAGCGTCGAGGGCCGGATAACTGGGAATTTGCAGATTCTTGGCGGCGGCTCGCGCGGTTAGCGCTTGATACTGGTCCGCCGAAAGAATTGGATTCTTGAAGAAAGATCCGGCACTGCGGCAATCATCGTCTCCGGCAGTAATCAGCATGCCTTTCCCGGCTCTGATTTTTCTTACCGCGTCTCGAACGTTGGCCAAGGTTGGCTTCTCGCTCCATCCCGCAAAGTATTTCTTGAGGTCGGCATACGCGACGTACGCCGCGGCGCCGTGCTTCAATGAATAATTCACCTGCAAGATGATGTATCTTCCCCGCTCGGTAGAGTTGAAGATACTGGTGCGATAGCTGAAGCCACAATCCTGGTTGCTGAGTTCGTGCGCTTGCCCATCTCGAAGATCCAGCGCAACCACCGACTCAATCGTATTCGAAACCTCCTGCCCATAAGCCCCAACGTTCTGCACCGGCGAAGCTCCCACACTTCCAGGGATGCCGCTCAGGCATTCGATGCCGGCAATGTTGTGGGCCACAACCATACCCACGAATTTATCCCAGTCTTCGCCCGCGCCAGCTTCAAATATGACCTCGTCATGACCGTGCCGATGATTGATCCCGGTGATTCCGATTTTGAGGACCAAGCCGGGCCAGCCTGCGTCGGAAATCACCAGGTTGCTGCCCCCGCCGAGAATAAATAACGGAAGATCAGCGGATTTCGAGAATTCGACGCCCTGGGAAACTTCGGCAACGCTCGTTGCCTCAATGAAATAGCGGGCTGCGCCACCGACTTTGAGCGTGGTGAGCGGTGCCAGCGGAACGTTTTCGGCGATGACCATCAGCGGTTACCTCCACTATATACGAATAAAAAAGAGGGTTTAGGCTGGCGGTATTACGTTCGTGCGGCGGATACGGAGGCTCGATCTCGGCAGTGGCAGGAGTCTTCTGTTAGGCTATTAGAAACCTCTCAAGGAGAAAAAATGTACCCAGAGATTATGGTTATTCCTATGCGTGAAGAGTTAACCCGCATGGGAGTGCAAGAACTGCGTAGCGCTGAAGAAGTGGATCGTGCCATTGCCAGCCAAGCTGGGACGACTATGGTAGTGGTGAATTCTATCTGCGGATGCGCAGCGGGCCGTATGCGTCCTGCTGTCCGGATTGCGCTGCAGAATGCTGCGCGCCCCGAGAAGATGTTCTCCGTGTTCGCTGGACAAGACAAAGAAGCCACCGACCGTGCTCGCAGCTACTTTACGGGATATCCTCCGTCGTCGCCCTCGATCGCGTTGCTCCGCGATGGAAAGCTGATTCATATCATCCAGCGTAGCGATATCGAACATCGGGAAGCCGTGGATATCGCGGCCGAGCTGAAGAAAGCGTTCGACAAATTCTGCGCGGTTCCAGCGGGCAAATAGTTCAGAAGTGTTCTAGTAATCCTGCGAAGGTCTCGACGATCAGCAGGCGAGTCGGCGGCTGGGCCTGCGCGACTTCTTCGTGCTCAAGAATCCAGGTGCTGCCGTGGGGGACAAAGACGGCATTTAGTCCAGCTGCCAGGG
>Ga0210390_10003503_pt1 | contig 13452 bp, 8 predicted proteins | sample IncBWH11OmetaG_FD_161050 | JGI IMG/M metagenome (GOLD analysis project Ga0210390, IMG submission 161050) | Forest soil microbial communities from Barre Woods Harvard Forest LTER site, Petersham, Massachusetts, United States - Inc-BW-H-11-O ...
CGCGGTCGTTGGGATTCGCCTGTTTCTCGGGCTGTTCACGTCGCTCGCCTACAGCCGCAATCCGCGCGCGATCCCGTTGTTGCGGCGCAAAGTCCGCCACATCGTCGAGCGATCCGGGTTGTCGCCCGCCAGCCACGACGGCAAGGCGCTGGCGCATATTCTCGACGCCCTGCCGCGCGACGAGTTATTCCAAGCCGGCGAAGACGAGCTGTTCGATACCGTCATCGGCATTCTCAATCTGCAGGAACGCCAGCGCATCGCGCTTTTTGTGCGCCGCGACCCGCTCGAGCGCTTTGTCTCGTGTCTCGTGTTCGCGCCGCGCGAACGCTATGACAGCGACCTGCGCCGGCGGTTCGCGGCCATCCTCGAACGGGCCTTCGCCGGCCGTCTCTCGGCCTTTTACACCCATCTTGACGATTCGGCGCTGGCGCGCATCCAGTTCATCATTCGGACCACCCGCGGCAAGGTGCCGGCCGTCGATACGGTGGCGCTCGAACGAGAACTCGCCGAAGCTGGCCGCAGCTGGTCGGATCATCTCGAGCAGGAGGCGGAGGCCGCCTTTGGCGAGGCCGACGCGCGCGCGCGGCTGCGCCGCCTCGAGCCGTTCCCGGTCGCCTACCAGGCGTTGACGCCGCCGATCCAGGCGATCGCCGATTTGCCGCGAATTGAAAAGGTGCAGGCGGGCTCGCCGATCGAGGTGTCGCTGCACCCCATCGCGCAAGGCGAGCGAACTGGGTTGCGGCTCTACCGCGCCAAGGACCCGGTCGTGCTGTCCGACGTGCTGCCGATGATCGAAAATCTCGGGCTGCGCGTCGTCGCCGAAGAGCCGTTTCGCATCGCCAGCATCGACGGCAGCGTGGTCTGGGTCCACGAATTCCAGCTTGCCGGCAATGCCGCCGCCAACGTGGTTTCGGGTGCGGTCAGAGGGCGGTTCGAGGAAGCTCTGGCGGCGATATGGACCGGCCGCGTCGAAAACGACCGCTTCAACCGCCTCGTCCTCGCGGGCGGTCTTTCGGCCCGGCAGGTCAGCGTCCTTCGCCTCTACGCCAAACTCTTGCGCCAGACCGGCAGCGCCTTCAGCCAGGCCTATATGGAGGACGCGCTCGGCGCTCACCCCGGCATCGCCGCCCGCCTGGTAAGGCTGTTCGAAATCCGCTTCGATCTCGCCGAGCCGGCAGACCGCGGGCTTGCCGTCATCGGCGAGGTGCAGGCGATCGACCACGCGCTCGACGCGGTGGCGAACCTCGACGAAGACCGCATCCTGCGCGGCTATTTGACCCTGATCCTCAAAACCGTGCGCACGAATTACTTTCAGCCGTTGCCGTCGGGCGACCCCAAACCTTATCTCGCGATCAAGCTCGCCAGCAGCGAGATCGATTTGCTGCCTTTGCCCCGCCCGCTGTTCGAGATCTTCGTCTACAGCCCGCGGGTCGAAGGCGTCCACATGCGCGCCGGCAAGGTTGCCCGCGGCGGGATCCGGTGGTCCGACCGGAAGGAGGATTTCCGCAGCGAAATCCTCGGCCTGATGAAGGCGCAGACGGTCAAGAACGCGGTCATCGTCCCGGTCGGGGCAAAGGGCGGGTTCGTCGTCAAACAGCCGCCCGCGGCGCGCGACCAGATCGCCGCCGAAGCAGTCGAATGCTACAAGATCCTGATCCGCGGCTTGCTCGACCTGACCGACAACATCGTTGCCGACGGCGCCGGTGGACACCGCGTTGTCCCGCCCGCCAATGTCGTCCGCCATGATAGCAACGACCCCTATCTCGTCGTCGCCGCGGACAAGGGCACCGCGACCTTCTCCGATTACGCCAACGCGATCTCCGAGGAATACGGCTTTTGGCTCGGCGACGCGTTTGCCTCGGGAGGCTCGGCCGGCTACGACCACAAGGCGATCGGAATTACCGCGCGCGGCGCCTGGGAACTCGTCAAACGCCATTTCCGCGAGCTCAAGCGCGACATCGAGACAAGCGATCCGACCGTCATCGGGGTCGGCGACATGTCGGGTGACGTGTTCGGCAACGGCATGCTGATGTCACGCCGTCTACGGCTGCTCGGCGCGTTCGACCATCGCCACGTCTTTGTCGATCCAGACCCCGACCCGGCGCGCAGTTTCGCCGAACGTCAGCGGCTTTTCCGCCTGCCGCGGTCGAGCTGGGCCGATTACGACCCGGCGCTGATCTCCGAGGGCGGCGGGGTCTTTGAGCGTGGCGCCAAATCGGTGCCGGTCAGCCCGCAGATGAAGCGGCTTTTCGGCATCGAGGCCGACCGGCTGACTCCGGCCGAGCTGATCCGCAAAATGCTCGCAGCCTCGGTCGACCTGTTGTGGTTCGGCGGCATCGGCACTTACGTCAAGGCGCCGGACGAAAGCCACGCCGAAGCCGGCGACCGGGCCAACGACGCGCTGCGCATCAACGGCAATGAAATCCGCGCCAAAATCGTCGGCGAGGGCGCCAATCTCGGCGTCACCCAGCGCGGCCGCGTCGCCTATGCGCTGGCCGGCGGCCGTATCGACACCGACGCGATCGACAATTCGGCCGGCGTGGACACCTCCGACCACGAGGTCAATCTCAAGATTCTGATCGATCGCGCCGTCGCCGCCGGGGCATTGCCGACCGCCGACCGCGAACCGCTGCTTCACGCCATGACCGAGGAGGTCGCGACCCTGGTGTTGCGCGACAACTATTTGCAGGGCGAGGCGCTGTCGGTCGCCGAAGCGCGCGGCACCGCGGGTCTCGATCGACAGGCGCGGCTAATCCGCGAGCTCGAGAAATCGGGCCGGCTCAATCGCGCGCTCGAATTTCTTCCCGACGACGAGACCTTGGCGAGCCGGGCGGCGCACGGCCAGGGTCTAGTTCGCCCGGAACTCGCGGTGCTGCTCGGCTATGCCAAGATGGCGCTCGACGCCGAACTCCTCGCCTCCGACCTGCCGGATGCCCCGCAGCTTGCCAACGAGCTTTGCCGCTATTTCCCGGCCGCCCTGCGCGAGCGGCTCAGCCCACAGATCCCGACCCATCCGCTGCGCCGCGAGATCACCGCCACGATCGTTACCAACGATCTTGTCAACCGCGCCGGCATCACCTTTGTCAGCGACATGCGGGCGCGCACCGGCCAGGCCGCGCCGGACATTGCGCGTGCCTATTGGATCGTCCGCGAAATCTTTGATCTACCGCGACTTTGGGCCGAGATCGAAGCGCTCGACGAGCTGGTTCCGGCGCGGATCCAGATCGGAATGCTGCTCGAAATCGCGACCGTCGTCGAGCACGCCGCGGCTTGGCTGTTGCAACGCCGCCGGCTCGACCTCGCCGGTGACGCGGCCCGGCTCGCACCGCACGTTCGCAGTCTCGCGGCATCTTTTCCGGCGCTGCTGCCGCCCCGCGACAAGGCGATTGCCGACGAGCGTGCCGATCGCTTTGTCAAAGCCGGCGCGCCGGAAATGCTCGCCGGGCGGATCGGGGCGATGATCTTTCTCGCACCGGCGCTCGACATTGCCGAACTGGCCGAGCGCGCCGGGCGGCCGATCGAGCGCGCGGCACAAGTCTATTATCAGGCCGGCGTGCGCTTTGCCCTCGACGAAATGCGCGCCGCGGCGCGCCGGCTGCCAGCCGAGACCCAATGGCAGAAGCTCGCGGTCGAGGCGACGATCGAGGACATGCTGGCGTTACAGGCGGAAATCACCGCGCGCGTGCTGGCCAGCGAGCAACTAGAGGCTGCAGACCCGCTGGCGGATTGGACCGCGGCGCGGGCAGGTGCGTTTGCCGGCGCCGATGCTCTCGCCCGTGAATTGCGGGCAAATGCCGCCGCCGATCTCGCTCTGCTCGTCGTCGCCGCCCGCCAGCTCCGCCAAGCGCTCGGGTAAGCGACGCCTCGGCTAAGGGGCGCGGTTCAGCCGGTTGCCGACCAGATCGTCGACGACGGCGGGGTCGGCGAGGGTCGAGGTGTCGCCGAGCGCGTCGTGCTCGTCGGCCGCGATCTTGCGCAGGATGCGGCGCATGATCTTGCCCGACCGGGTCTTCGGCAGCCCGGGCGCCCACTGCACCAGGTCGGGTGCCGCGATCGGGCCGATCTCGCGGCGCACCCAGGCGACGAGCTCGCGCCGCAATTCCTCGCTCGTCGCCTGGTCGGCCCGCAAGGTGACATAGGCGTAAATGCCCTGCCCCTTGATGTCGTGCGGGTAGCCGACGACCGCCGCCTCGGCGACCTTTGGGTGGGCGACGAGCGCGCTTTCGATCTCGGCGGTGCCGAGCCGGTGGCCGGCGACGTTGATCACGTCGTCGACGCGGCCGGTGATCCAGTAAAAGCCGTCCTCGTCGCGGCGCGCGCCGTCGCCGGTAAAGTAAAGTCCCCGAAAGCTCGAAAAATACGTGTCGACAAAGCGGCGATGGTCGCCATAGACGGTGCGCATCTGGCCGGGCCAGGAGCGCGCCAAGCAAAGATTTCCTTCGCCCGGGCCTTCGATTCGCCTGCCGTCATTGTCGACCAGAAGCGGCTCGATCCCGAAGAATGGACGGGTCGCGGAGCCCGGTTTGAGCGGGGTAGCGCCGGGGAGCGGGGTGATCAAAATGCCGCCGGTCTCGGTCTGCCACCAGGTGTCGACAATCGGGCAGCGGCGCTCGCCGACATGGTTGTAATACCACAGCCACGCCTCGGGGTTGATCGGCTCGCCGACCGTGCCAAGGATGCGCAGCGAGCGCCGGCTGGTGCGGCGGACATAGTCCTCGCCCTCGCGCATCAGCGCGCGGATCGCGGTGGGTGCCGTGTAAAAGATCGAGACCTGGTGCTTGTCAACGACCTGCCAAAAGCGCGACGGGTCGGGATAGTTGGGCACACCCTCGAACATCAGCGTCGTCGCACCGTTGGCAAGCGGTCCGTAAAGGATGTAGCTGTGCCCGGTCACCCAGCCGACATCGGCGGTGCACCAATAAACCTCGACCTCGCGGTAGTCGAAAACATATTCATGCGTCATCGACGCATAGACGAGATAGCCGCCCGTCGTATGCAGCACCCCTTTGGGCTGTCCGGTCGAGCCCGAGGTGTAAAGGATAAACAACGGGTCCTCGGCCGACATTTCGGTCGGCGGGCAGTCGGGCGAGGCCGCCGCGCAGGCCTCGTGATACCAGACGTCGCGGCCCGCAACCCAGTTGACGGGGGCGCCGGTGCGGCGGACCACGACGACGTCGCGCACGTCGGGGCAGCTTTCGAGGGCGGCATCGGCGTTGCGCTTGAGCGGCACGGTGCGGCCGCCGCGCAGTCCTTCATCGGCGGTCACCAAAAAGGTCGAGCGGCAGTCGCGGATGCGCCCGGCAAGGCTCTCCGGCGAAAACCCGCCGAACACGACCGAATGAACCGCACCGATCCGCGCGCAGGCGAGCACCGCGACAGCGATCTCCGGGATCATCGGCAAATAGATCGTGACGCGATCGCCTTTTTGGACGCCGCGCTCCTTCAGCACATTCGCAAAACGGCACACCGCCTCGTGCAACTCGCGATAGGTGATATGGCGGTCTTCGCTCGGATCGTCGCCCTCCCACAGGATCGCGGTCTGCTCGCCGCGCCGGGGCAAATGGCGGTCGACGCAGTTATAGCAGGCGTTCAGCGTCCCATCTTCGTACCAGGCGATGCGAACGTCGCCGTCGAACGAGGCATCTTTTACGCGGGTGTACGGTTTAATCCAGGTGAGCCGGTTGCCGTGCTCGCGCCAAAAGCCGTCGGGATCGTCGAGCGAATGCTGGTACAGCCGCAAGTAATCAGCTTCGCTGATTTTGCCGGCTCCCGGGTGGGCCGAGATCGGGATCATCGTCCGGCTGGACATGGCGCGCTTTGCTCCTCGGCTGGCAGCGCCCGGATGCAGCGCCGCGCACACTGTCGCCGAAGACTATTCTGCCAGGCCGGACGGTTACAATACCCCTTCCATGACCGGTGTGCGAACAGTGCTGCCGACGTGACGAGTGTTGCCAGTCGCAAGCAGTGCCGCCTGCGTGCGGTTTACCACGTGAAGGCGCCGAATGATCTGCTTGACGTGCGCCTTTACCGTACTCTCGGACATTCGAAGCGCGTCGCCGATGAGCTTGTTCGATCGGCCCTCCGAAATCAGCGCCAGCACGTCGCGTTGGCGCCTGGTGAGCGCCTGCCAGGGCAGACACGCGGCCTCGGGGGTCGCTCGGTCGTCGTCGGCTTCGCTCAGCACCAGTGGCACGAATGTCCCGCCCGCCCGCACCCGCTCGAGCGCCGCAACCAGAACCTTGAGCCCAAGGCTCACTGGCAGGAATCCTCGTGCGCCCGAGCGAAGAATCATCCGCGCCCTCGCCGGATCCTCACAATCGGCAATTGCGAGGATCGGCGTCTGCGGCGCCGCGGCCGCCAACAACACCAGATCGACTAGGTCGATCTGCCGGCAAGTCGCTCCGCCGAGAAGAATGACCGAAAATTCCGCACCTTGTCGCAATAGGCACACCAAATCAGCGGCCACCTCGACATCGGTGACCCGCCACCGCCGTTGCTGCTGGCCGAGCGCGAGTTTGAGGCAATCGCGCCGCAATGCGCTCGGATCGACGATCGCGAGATGCCGCCGGGCCGGCGCAACGAACGCACCGGTCTCGACCGAAGCACGATTGGGGGAAAACTCGCCAATCGCGCCCAAGGAGTCGTACATTTCCAAAGCGGCCCCCTTACGCTTTAGGCTGTCGGGCAAAAGCTTGCGCCAGATTGGAAAAGCACACGGTAAAATTTTGTAAACCGATGTAACAAAGCGTGAGAGTCCCACCACTTGCTTTTCGTTACGCTGGGCACGGCAATGTCAAGCAGGCATATGTTGATACATCGCGGCGCGGCGTCCGTCGATCCCTGACCTTATTTTGTCACAGCCGACGCGTTTCCCAGCTTCGCGTGGCGATGATGCCGCAAAGCGGAGTGCAAAAAATCCATCCTGTCCGCGCCACGGCGTCCTCGACAGCGTGATTCCTGCCGAGCCAAACCGAGTTCGGCCTGCTACCGTAGCGCCGGCTCAACCCTCGCCGGGAGGCAGAGATGCAATACGGATTTGGCGCGCCGGTCAGCGGCCTTCTCTCGATGCCGGATAACCTGGCGCGCATCGTGGTCGAGGGCGAAGCGATCGGGTACGACTACGCTACGATCAGCGACCATGTAGTGATCCCGCGCGACATCGAGGCGCGATACCCCTACAGCGACACCGGCGAGTTTCCCGGGCGCTCCCGCGGCGACCGGCACGAGCAGCTGACCGCGGTCGCGTTCATCGCCGGCAAGACCTCGCGACTGCGGCTTGTCACCTCGGTCACCGTCGTTCCGCACCGCCCCGCCGTTTTGCAGGCCAAGATGCTGGCGACGATCGACGTGTTGTCGAAGGGCCGGCTGACCTTTGGCATCGGCGCCGGTTGGATGAAAGAAGAATTCGACGCGTTGGGCGTGCCGCCGTTTCCCGAACGCGGCACCGTAACCGATGAATATCTGATGGCTTGCCGCGAGCTGTGGACCAAGGACGATCCGCGCTTCGAAGGCAAATACGTCAAGTTCGCCAACGTCCTGTTCGAGCCGAAACCGGTGCAAAAGCCGCACCCGCCGATCTGGGTCGGCGGCGAGAGCGGGCCGGCATTGCGCCGTACCGCGCGGCTCGGCGACGGCTGGTATCCGATCGGCACCAATCCGCAGCACCGGCTCGACTCGATGAAGCGGTTTCAAGCCGGGGTCGAAAGACTGGGGCGCTTGACCCGCGAGGCCGGCCGCGACCCGGCGCAGATCGCCCTCGCCTACCGGGTGACGAGCTGGGGCAAATCGCTTCCGGCCCGTGCCGATGACGGCGAGCGCCGGCTGTTTTCGGGGGAGACGGCCGACGTCGTCGGCGATCTGCGGGCATTCCGCGATTTCGGCGTCGGCCATGTCGATTTCAGTTTCGACGGCGACACTCCCGACGCCATGATCGCCAACATGCGCCGCTTTCGCGAGGATGTGCTGGCGAAGGTTTGACACCTGCAACACGAGGGCAGGGAGGAGATTTCCCTTGTCGTTGCGAGGAGGCCAGAGGCCGACGCGGCAATCTCGGCGCAGATGCGGCCCCCATGCGAGATTGCTTTCCCGTGCTCGCAATGACAGCTCTCGGTGCATTGTTGCGAAGCCTCGTTAAAAGGAGCCACCGTTGCTGAAGTTTGGATACAAGGCGTCGGCCGAACAGTTCGGGCCACGTGAATTGCTGGACTTCTCGTGCCTGGCCGAGACGGTCGGGTTCGATTCGGTATTCGTCAGCGACCACTTCCAGCCGTGGAAGCACACCGACGGCCACGCGCCGTCGGCGCTCGCCTGGCTCGGCGCGCTCGGCGCTCGCACGCAGCGGGTGGTGATCGGCACGAGCGTCTTGACCCCGACCTTCCGCTATCATCCCTCGGTCGTCGCCCAAGTCTTCGGCACGCTCGGAACCATGTTCCCAGGACGCGTCGTGCTCGGCGTCGGCACTGGCGAATCGCTGAACGAAGTGCCGGCGATCGGCGTCAAATGGCCGGGCCCCAAGGAGCGGCGCGACCGGCTGCGCGAGGCGATAGCACTGATCAACAAATTGTGGACCGAGGACCGGGTTACATTCGAGGGTCAATTCTATCGCACCGAAAATGCCACGATCTACGACAAGCCCAAGGATAAGGTGCCGATTTGGGTCGCCGCCTCCGGCCCGCTCGCGGCGGCGATGGCGGGCCAGGTCGCCGAGGGGTTCATCTGCACCAGCGGCAAGAACCCGCAACTCTATACCGAACTGACCGGCAAGGTCGGCGAGGGCCTCGCCAGGGCACGGCGCGAGCATGCGAGCCTCGAAAAGATGATTGAGGTCAAGGTGTCGTTCGATACCGATGCGGCGCACGCCAAGGACGACACCCGGCATTGGGCGGCGCTGGCCCTGACCCCCGAGGAGAAGGTCGGGGTCGAGGACCCGGTCGAAATGGAGCGGCTGGCGGCAGCCCTGCCGCTCGACCGCGCGGCCAGCCGCTGGATCGTCTCCGCCGACCCGCAAGAGCAGGTCGAGAAGATCCGCCCCTATGTCGAGCTCGGCTTCCGCCATCTCGTCTTTCACGCACCCGGCCCCGACCAGGCGCGCTTTCTGAAACTTTACGCCGAACAGGTTCTGCCGCTGCTTAGGGCAAAGCTTGGATGACGAGATCGGAGGTCACGATCAAGGCGCTGACCGGCATCAAGCTCGTCGAGCCGGGCGACGATCTCGGCGCGATTACCGTGGCGGCGTTGGCCGCCAACGGACTGGCGCCGCAAGACGGCGATGTCTTGGTGGTGGCGCAGAAGATCGTTTCTAAGGCCGAGGGCCGGTATGTCGATGTGGCTGCCGTAGAGCCCTCGGAGCGGGCGATCGCACTCGCCGCCGAAACCGACAAGGACCCGCGCTTTGTCGAAGTCGTCCTCGGCGAGTCGAAGCGCGTGGTGCGCCATCGCCCAGGCCTGCTGATTGTCGAGCACCGGCTTGGTTTTGTCATGGCCAATGCTGGTATCGACCACTCGAACATACCGAGGGGTGACGGGGTCGACCGGGTGCTGCTGCTGCCGCTGGACCCCGACTCCTCGGCCGCCCGTCTGCGCCAGCACATCATCGACGCCTGCGGCACAGCGATCGGCGTCGTCATCAGCGACAGCTTTGGCCGGGCCTGGCGAAAGGGAACCGTCGGCATAGCACTCGGCGCCGCCGGCCTGCCCGCGGTGATCGACATGCGCGGTCATGCGGACCTCTTCGGGCGCGAATTGCTGGTGACCGAAACCGGCTTTGCCGACGAGATCGCCGCCGCCGCCGGCTTGTTGATGGGCCAGGCCGACGAGGCGATACCGATGGCTCTGGTGCGCGGCCTTGGCTGGTCTGCGCCGGAAATGCCGGCGGCCGCGTTGATCCGCCCGGCGGAGCACGATCTGTTCCGATGACCGGGGTGAGCGGCTTTGTCCTGGCGCTGTCGGGTGGGATCGGCGGCGCCAAACTGGCGCTCGGCCTCTATCGCGTCCTGCCGCCGGGCGCGCTGACCGTTGTCGCCAATACTGGCGACGATTTCGAGCATCTCGGGTTGTCGATCTCGCCCGACCTCGACACGCTGCTCTATACCCTCGCCGGCCTCGACAATCCCGACACCGGCTGGGGCCGGCACGGCGAGACCTGGACGTTTATGGCGGCCCTCGAAGCGCTTGGCGGCAAGACCTGGTTCCAGCTCGGCGACGGCGATCTCGCCACCCATGTCGAGCGTACCCGCCGCCTGCGTACCGGTGAGCGCCTCTCCGCGATCACCGACGATTTCCGCCGCCGGCTCGGCATCTCGGCGCGGCTGTTGCCGATGAGCGACGACCCGGTGCGCACCCGCGTGCTGACCGAGGAAGGGTGGATCGATTTCCAGGATTATTTCGTGCGGCTGCACTGCACCCCTGCGGTGCGCGAGATCGCGTTCGCCGGCGCCGCCTCGGCGCGGCCGCATCCCGATTTCCTGGCCGCGCTTGGCGACGACAAGTTGCGCATGGTCGTGATCTGCCCGTCGAACCCGCTGATCAGCATCGATCCGATTCTGAGCCTGCCCGGCGTGCGCGACGCCTTACGTTCATGTCGGTCGCCGGTCGTGGCGGTGTCGCCACTGATCGGCGGCAAGGCGGTCAAGGGCCCGACCGCCAAGATGATGGCCGAGCTCGGACTGCCGGTCGACGCCGCGTCGGTCGCCCGCCATTACGGCGATCTTCTCGATCATTATGTGATCGACGAGGCGGATGCGGGCGCTGTGACCGGCTTAGACTTGCCGGTTACCGCGACGCGCGCGTTGATGCAGACGCTGGCCGACCGCGAAGCGCTGGCGCGCAGAGTGCTCGCCGTCGCCCGGACGGACACCGAAGCGTCATAAATCGGTCCTAGCCTGGCTTAACCCATGGGCGTTCAGCCCGAAGCACGGAAGCACCAAAACCGCGGAAAATTAGGGACCCCGAGTACCCCGCGAGCGGGGCGCTCACGATGGGGTTTCTTTCGCGAATATCGATCCGGAAACGGTTGGTTAGGGTTTTCGTGACAGGATCGTTGACGACGCAAGCTCATTTCATTGGTTCCATCCCGTTGACCGTCACGGCTTGTTATTGGTATTGAAAATCTTCCTATTACAGGTAAATCGATGAAACGAAGCACTTTTCCTGAAGTGCTGATGTTGGAATGGTGGATCGGTATGATCATAATTACAATCGCACAAATTTTTAATTATCCAGTCAAACTACCAGTTCCGGGGCAACCATGTATCGATTTTCAATGGATGCATCTTGCCGCGCGATTTGCGCTCTCCGGTCACCTCACAGAAGCTTACGATTATCATTCATTCTCTGGCGTTGCGCGATTTTTCACGAATGGCTGTATCATCGAGCATGTTGATTATCCACCGACACTGTTCCTCTATATCACGCCTTTCGGATTGCTCCCGTATTGGATTGCAAAGTTGATGTGGGCGGCCATTACGCTCACGTTTTTTCTGGTTGTGTTGTGGAGGATCGTTCCGGGAGTTCGAACCATCATCACGGCGTTCTCGCTTTACCCGGTATTTGCTAACGTGACTCTTGGTCATAACGGCTTTTTGACCGCGGGGTTGTTCGCATGCACGCTGTTGGCGATCGAAAACCGCCCATGGCTGGCCGGGGTCTTTATCGGCTTACTCAGCTACAAACCGCAATTTGGGATTCTGATTCCGGTTGCCTTGGTAGCGTCGGGAAATTGGCGCACCCTGGCGAGTACTGCGATTTCGACCATGGCCCTTGCCATCATCGCGGGAATGGCTTTCGGCTTTGAGAGCTGGATTGCGTTTGTACATGCCTTAACGGATCGCGCAACCATCCTTGCCGATTCTACCTCGGGTACGACTTGGCTTTGCTCGATTTTCTCGCTGTTGCGGGATATAGGGGTTTCGACTCGGCTCGCATTGGCGGCACAAGCCATCATTATCCTAATCGCAGCGATGATCGTCTGGCGATTGTGGAGCCGCCCGATCCCCCATGCGCTGAAAGCTGCCGGCTTGTGCATCGGCGCGGTTATCGCCAGCCCGCATGTCTATCCCTATGACCTGGCCATCCTGCTTGTCGCGGCGGCTTTCATCGTCCGGAACGGTCTAACTGATTTCGAGAAAAAATCCCTATTTGCCCTGTGGGCATGCGCCATGCCGCTTTTCCTGATTCGGCAGCTTGGGGGTGGAGTGATCCTGATCATCTACATGGGAATGATAGTGCTTGTCCTCCGACGCGACGCTCGTCTGACGCTTCCGGTTTCCGCAAATCTTACTCCCGCCAGTATCTGAAGACGGAGATTAATCCGATGGCCGAGCTGTCCGTCGTGATCCCGGTTTACAATGAAAATGCAACTATTGCCCCGCTTCTACGCGAAGTCGCCAACGCGCTCCCCGAGGTCTCAAAGCAGATCATTATCGTGGACGATTGTTCCCGCGATGGAACCGTAGAATGGTTACGGCGTAACCTCAGTAAGGCGCAAGGGGTATGGCACGGCGTAACGGTTAGGGAGGATGGCGAAATCGATCTCCGCAGGCAACCGGACGCAAACACCGCGGGCTTTGCATTCACGGTTATTTTTCACGACCGCAACCGTGGCAAGGGGGGTGCGGTCAGAACCGGTTTAGAGCATGCTTGCGGCGAAGTGATCGTTATACAGGATGCCGATCTCGAATATGACCCGAGCGATTGGTCATTGATGTTGCCGCTGATTACCGAGAGAAAAATTGCCGATGTAGTTTACGGATCGCGGTTCGATAGCCGTCCGCACCGCTCGTTATATTTCTATCACTATCTCGGTAACCGTATCATCTCTCTGATCTTTAGCATGCTCTATAACCAAACTCTCTCTGACGTAGAGGTTTGTTACAAGATATTCAAACGGGAGGTGTTGAAACAGCTTGTGCTAACCACCAACGGTTTCGGGTTCGAAATCGAAATCAGCGCAAAGATTGCTCTTGCACGGCGATGGCGCATCTATGAAGTCGGCATTAGCTATTATGGCCGTACCTACGCCGAGGGTAAAAAAATCAACTGGCGAGATGGCATCAAAGCACTCGGGTATCTCGTGAAATTCGCCGCAGTTAGATAGGCTGTAGCCCCGATCGAGCTTCGCCGGGGTTCAAAAACCACAAATTGTCAAATTATGGAGACCGGTAGGAAGAACTTTTGGGTGGCGAAAGCGGCGGAATCCTTGGGCTCAGTAGACGGCCTGGAGACTCAACCCACGGGCATGTTTGGCAGGCATCCATCTGGCGGAGGCAAGGGACCTGCCGACTTGCGTCGATGCCCGCCATCAGTGCTATCCTCGGATCGTGCAGAGCGCGGTCCCGCGGGCCGGGCATGACGAGGTCGAGTGATACGCGGCACCATTTGAAATGCCACGACGCGGTACGGATTTGTGGGCGGTGGTGCCGGTCAAGGAACGGGACCGAGCCAAGGAACGGCTCG
>Ga0210390_10003504_pt1 | contig 13452 bp, 13 predicted proteins | sample IncBWH11OmetaG_FD_161050 | JGI IMG/M metagenome (GOLD analysis project Ga0210390, IMG submission 161050) | Forest soil microbial communities from Barre Woods Harvard Forest LTER site, Petersham, Massachusetts, United States - Inc-BW-H-11-O ...
TGATCTGCCGGGCGGATGACCGCGGCGACCCGGTCATCCAGCTCTCGCCGCCGCTGACCTGCGGGCCGGAGCACTTCGACGAGATCGAGCAGAAGCTGCGCAGCGTCCTCACCGAGGCCTGGACGAAGATCTAAACCGCCGGTTACTGGCTGTGGCGCCTGGCCCGCAGGCGTCACGGTCGGTGAAGTTATCCAGTTGTGACCACCCAAGGGCTAACCAAATGCCTGCTTAGACGTGTCTAACAGGTGAGGGCTGGGTGGTCCAGCAGGGGCGATCGCCGGGCCCGCATGTGACGGGAGGCACCGATGTCGGGCATCAGCGGGGACTGGGCAGCGTTGGCCAGTGGAAATGAGCGGCTTGCAGGCACATCCGACGATCAGCCGCGGTCGGCCGATGCCAATCCCGTCAGCACGCTTCCGGCGCGGTGGGCCGAGCTGGCCAGCCATCGCGAGCGGCTCGTCGGGCTCGCGGATCCCCTCTGCGAGCTGGCCAGCTCTTCACCGGGAACGGGCGGCTACCGCCTCGCGGTCAGCGCCGCGTAGGCGCAGCCGGCCGTGGCTGGCGAGGTCAGTCGCGCCGGGCCAGCAGTTCCTGCACGTGCTTCTGCACCTGATCCACGGGGACGCGTTCCTTCTCGCCTGTCGCCCGCCTGACCACCTCCACGACTCCGTCGGCGAGGTCGCGGCTGCCCACGCTCACCCGGACGGGGATGCCGGTCAGCTCGGCGTCCTTGAATTTCACGCCCGGCCGCTCGTCCCGGTCATCGATGATGGCGTCGATCCCGGCCGACCGCAGGCTCTCGTAGATCGTCTCGGCAGTCCCCCGCGCTGCCTCGTCGCGAGTGGAGAGCAGGATGACGGTGACGGTGAATGGTGCCACCTGAACCGGCCATCGCAGGCCGGTGTCGTCGTGGTGCACCTCGGCGATGGCCGCCATCGCGCGCTCGACGCCGATGCCGTAGCAGCCCATGACGGGAGTGATCTTCTCGCCGCCCGGGCCGAGCACGCTGACGCCGAACGCCTCGGTGTACTTGCGGCCCAGCTTGAAGATGTGCCCGACCTCGATGCCGCGGACCAGGTCCAGGGTGCCGCCGCACTGCGGGCAGGGCTCGCCGGCCCTGACCTCGCGCAGATCGGCCCAGGTGCCGACCGAGATGTCCCTGGCCACGTCCACCCCGGTTAGGTGCACGTCGTCGGTGTTGGCGCCGGTCGCCATGTCCCGCCGGCCCTGCAGGGCCAGATCGGCAATCACCGGGTACTTCGTTACGCCAACCGCGCCGAGACTCCCCGGCAGCGCGCCGAGCGCATCGCGGATCTCCTCCGGCTGGGCGGGCCGGATATCGGGCGTGCCCAGCACGTCGATCAGCTTCTGCTCGGCGAGCGGATGGTCGCCGCGCAGGAGGACCAGGCTCAACTCGCCGCGGATCATGTAGACCAGCGTCTTGATCTGCCGGTCGCCCGCAAGGCCGTACTGGGTGGCCAGGTCCTCGATCGTGCGCACGCCGGGGGTGTCCAGCCGCACCGGCTCGGGCGTCCCCGGACCGTCCTCGACCGGCGGCAGCGCCGACGTTGCCTTCTCCAGGTTGGCTGCGTAGTCGCCCTCGGTGCAGCGGGCGATCAGGTCCTCGCCTGCGTCCGACGGGCAGATGAACTCCACCGAGCCGCTGCCGCCCATGGTGCCGCTCGAGGCCTCGACCGGGATCGCCGGGATGCCGAGCCGGGCGAAGATCCGCTCGTACGCGCGCCGGTGTGCCTCGAAGGACGCGTCCAGGCCGGCCTGATCAAGGTCGAAGCTGTAGGAGTCCTTCATCGTGAACTCCCTGACCCGGATCAGCCCGCTGCGCGGCCGCGGCTCATCCCGGAACTTGATCTGGATGTGGTACCACGACTGCGGCAGCTGCCGGTACGACGAGAGCTCGCCGGCCAGCGTCGTGACCGCCTCCTCGTGCGTCATCGCCAGCACGAGATCGGCGCCCTTGCGGTCCTTCAGCCGGAACAGCTCATCGCCCATGATCGCGACCCGGCCGCTGCGCTCCCACAGCTGGCGCGGGTGCATCGACGGCATGAGGAACTCCTGGGCGCCGATCCGGTTCATCTCCTCGCGGATGACGGCGGTGACCTTGAGGCGGACGAGGTTGCCCAGCGGCAGCAGAGAGTAATGCCCGGCCATCAGCTGGCGGATGAACCCGGCCCGCAGCAGCAGCCGGTGGCTGGCGGCGTCGGCGTCGGCCGGGTCCTCTCGCAAGGTGGGAATGTGCAGCTGTGACCAGCGCATGATGGGCCTCTTCTGGCAACACGCGGGACTATCGCGGACACGTAAGTCTAGAGGGTGGGCTCAGCCCGGGCGCTCGGGTTTGGCGCCGGCCCGCACTGCCCGCGACCGGCCGGTCGGTCTGCGCTCGTTTTGGTAACTCAGCGTTATCACTGATCCACTTACGGTTAACTGTTCCTGCCCGAGGGCACCCGACCGACATCTCGCAGGAGCCGCATCCCATGACGAATCTTCCCAGCTCAGCCTCAGTATTCCAGGTCGCGCGCGGCGGCCTCGTCCTCGCTGCCGCCGCCTTAGCCCTGGCGGCCTGCAGCTCGAACGGCAGCCCGCCCTCCAGCACCGGCGCTGGCGCCGAGTCGAGCCCCGCCGACGCGGCGCTGGGCTCGTTCGCGGGCGTCACGTTCCACGGCAGCATCTACGTGAGAAGCCAGAACAGCCACGGTCCCAAGGCCTGGCAAATGACCAAGACGTTCGTTCAGAAGGTTCCCGGCATCCACAGCTGCGCGGACGCCGCGAAGACGGGAGACTGGACGCACTCGGCCGTCTTCCGCGTGCCCACCGCGACCTCGCCCGTGCCGGAGGACAGCATCGAGCTCACCGGGCTCCGCGGGCCGGGCACCTACCAGCCGCACGTGATGCGGCGCGACAAGTCGGACTTCATTGTGATGCCCGGCAAGTCCGCCAGGTCCGGCAAGTACATCATCAGCTCGTCGGTCAAGGGGCTGAAGCCGGGCAAGGAGGAGATGTTCCTCAACCCGGACGGCTCGGGCCAGCTCGTCTACTCCGAGGCGCACCTGAACGGCAAGGCAAGCGGCGCCGCCGTGGCGGGCCTGATCTCCTGGACCTGCACAACGGCCTAGCCGCCAAGGCCTGCGCCGACGTTTGGCGGTCTGGGACCAACAGTTCGTCCCAAACCGCCAAGCGACCGACCGACCTTGGGCGCGCCATCCGTGGGGCGCCTTGCAGCGAGGCGGTTTGGGGCATTTATTCGCTTCGAAGGCTGCGGTGTGCCTGTCTACTGCCGCTATAACGACAGCAGACAGGCACACCCGCTCGCCAGGACGACAGCGGCGAGGCCAATACGCGAGCTTTGTGGGCCTCTGCACCGACGGAAACTCCCGGTATCTCACCGGGCTCGGCTTGGTTGGGTGAAAACTCACCGGGCACGAAACCGGTATGCCGACGAACAGGTCAGCTCGCCGGGTCCTCACATTCGCCATGGGCATCGCGGCGATGTTCGACCTGACCGGCGCGAACCTCTACAAGACCATGCGTCCAGTCCTTCCGCCAAGCCCGCCGCGGGATCCCCAGGATCCCTTCAGCGCGGCGATGAGCACGATCATGACCGCGAAGCCAGAAGCGGTCAGCCGTGCGCCAGATGAAAGCGGTGAGGCATTAATCGCATGACCGATACCAACCGAACCCCGATACCGAGCCAGCCCGACCCGGCCTACGGGTCGAAGGTGGCAGCCCCCTCACCCCTCGTCGCCCCGCAGTCTGGGCCGAGCGGGGGCGACATGGCCGGCGATAAGGCGGCCGACAGTCGGCAGTCAGACATTCCCTCGATAACGCAGGCCATCGCCCTGCGAGATCAGGCGCCTGAGCTCTACGACCTCTGGCTCAAGGTCGCCAAGGAGAACGCGGATACCGCGAACTACGTGGACCGCGCTCCCTACGAAATCCCCGAACGGCTCGCGCAGAGCGGCCGCCCACGGGCCCTCGGGGCCCTGGTCATCGTCCTCTCGTTCTGCGCCTACCTCGCGTGGCTCGGCGGGCCGGGCCCGTACATCGGCGGACTCATCGCCATCCTCGACCTGCTGATCATGTTCGGCATGTTCTTCGGCCTCCGGCCGGAGCGGCTGCCGGACGCGCAGCCAGCCAAGAAGCCCCGGCCCAAGCGCGGGTTCTAAGAACCGCGGCCGGCCGCGAACCGGCGGCCAGGCCTGAACGTCGGCGCGGGTCACCTCCGCGGCCCGGGGTTACCCTGAGCCCGGAGGTGCCCGCCCGATGCTTGAAGGCAACCTGCTCGTCGATGCCCACGTCCACGTGGCGAAGCTGCCCACGCTGTCGGCTGACTGGCGGGCGTGGGCGACCGGCCACGGGGGCGGCGTTCCGCTCGACCAGCTCTTCACCTCTGACGGGACACCCGTCCCCGCGGCCATCGACGAGCACTTCGCCGCCGAGGGCGCCGATCACGTCCTGCTGTTCAGCGAGTACAGCCCCAAGACGACGGGGATCCAGCCGATCGAGGACGTACTGCCGCTCGTCGAGCACAACCCGGTGAGGTTCCGCCCCGTCGCGAACATCAACCCCCACCTGCACTATCCGGTGGCGGCCGAGCTCGCCCGCCAGGTCGCCCTCGGCGCGGTCGCGTGCAAGATCCATCCGGTGCACGGCGGCTTCGAGCCCGCCGACCGCATGCTCTATCCCGCGTACTCCTGGGCCGAGGAACGCGGGTTCCCCGTCATCGTGCACTGCGGCACGTCAACGTTCTCCGGGTCGGCGAACGCCTACGGCGAGCCCGCCCTGCTTGATCCCGTCTTCCGGGACTTCCCCGGCCTGACCGTCGTGCTCGCCCACGGCGGCCGCGGCTGGTGGTACGACCAGGCGGCCTTCCTGACCCTGATGCGGCCGAATGTATGGCTCGAGGTCTCCGGGCTGCCGCCGCACCGGCTGGCCGACTACTACGGGCAGTCACTGCGCCGGCTCGGCGCCCAGATGATCTTCGGAACCGACTGGCCCGGCATCCCCGGCGTCCAGCGCAACGCCCGCGCTGTGCAGAAGGTGCTGCTCGAGGCGGGCTGCTGCGACCAGGACGTGGCGGCGGCCCTGGGCGGCAACGCGCGGCGGGTCTTCGGCCTCTGACCAAGCAAGCGATTGGTTACCTCTGGCCCCGGAGCCCCGTCGGCTCTAGTGTTACGACAAAGCACGCCTGAGGACTGATACGCGGCAGCCCCGCGGCCAAAACTCACGGGAGAGTGGATGAAGACCAAGGCAGCGATCATGCGCGGAGCTGGTCAGGACTGGGAGATCACCGAGCTCGAGCTCGATCCGCCGAAGATCGGAGAGGTCCTCGTCCGGTTCGTCGCCTCTGGCCTGTGCCACTCCGACGAGCACATCCGCACCGGCGACCTCATCCCCCGCATGCCGATCGTGGGCGGCCACGAGGGCGCGGGCGTCGTCGAGGCCGTCGGCGAGGGCGTCACCCGGCTCAAGGTGGGCGACCATATCGTCTGCTCGTTCCTGCCCGTCTGCGGCCACTGCCGCTGGTGCTCAACCGGCAGGTCCAACCTGTGCGACCTCGGCGCGACGATCCTGGATGGCTGCCTGCTGGACGGGACCTACCGGTTCCACACCTCCGACGGCGAGGACGTCGGCGGCATGTGCATGCTCGGCACGTTCTCCGAGTACGCGACGGTCTCCGAGCTGTCGGCCGTGAAGGTCGATGACGATCTGCCGCTGGACAAGGTCGCGCTCATCGGCTGCGGCGTCCCGACCGGCTGGGGCTCCGCGGTACACGCGGCCCAGGTCGAGCCGGGCGACACGATCCTGATCTACGGCATCGGCGGCATCGGCATCAACTCGGTCCAGGGCGCCGCGCTCGCGGGCGCGCGCAACGTCGTGGCCGTCGACCCGGTCGCCTTCAAGCGCGAGCAGGCCGAGCAGCTCGGCGCCACGCACAGCTGCGCCACCGCGGGCGAGGCCGCGCTGCTGGTGCACGAACTCACCCGCGGCGTCATGGCCGACAAGGCGATCATCACGACCGGCACGGTCACCACCGAGGTCGTCACCGACGCGTTCAACACCATCCGCAAGGGCGGCACGGTCGTCGTCACCGGGCTCGGCGACCTGGTGTCGAACAACATCCAGATCAACAGCTCGATGCTCACGCTGATGGAGAAGCGGATTCAGGGCAGCCTGTTCGGCTCGGGCGACCCGTTCCACGACATCCCGCTGATGGTGAACCTCTACCGGTCCGGCGACCTCAAGCTCGACGAGCTGATCACCACGACCTACTCGCTGGCGGAGATCAACCAGGGCTACCAGGACATGCGGGACGGCAAGAACATCCGGGGCGTCATCCTGCATGGTTCTGCCTGACCGTCCGGAACCCCCGCAGGTCGTCGGCCTGCGGCGGGAGCGTGAGGTACTCACAGTCGCGCTGGACGCCGGGCGGCACGTGGTCCTGGAAGGGCCGCCCGGCACCGGCAAGTCGACGCTGCTCCGGCACATCGCCCGCGACCTCGGCACGCAGGTCGTCTTCGTCGAGGGGAACGCCGAGCTCACGCCTGCGCGCCTGATCGGCCAGTACGACCCGGCCCAGGTGCTGGCCGAGGGGTACGTGGCGGCCAGCTTCACCGACGGGCCGCTCCTGCAGGCGATGCGGGCCGGAGCGCTGCTCTACCTGGAGGAGTTCAACCGGGTACCGGAGGAGACGCTCAACGTCCTCATCACCGTGCTGACCGAGGGCGAGATCGCGGTCCCCAGGCTCGGGATGGTGAAGGCCGACGCTGGCTTCCGCCTCATCGCCGCGATGAACCCGTTCGACGCCATCGGCACCGCCAGGGTGAGCCACGCGATCGCCGACCGGATCTGCCGGGTTGTCCTCGGCTATCAGGACGCGGCGGCCGAGCGCCGCATCACCACGGACCAGACCGGCATGGACGGGCCCGCGGTGCACCTTGCGGTCACGCTGACCAGGTCCACCCGAGAGCACCCGGACGTCCGGATGGGCTCGTCCGTGCGCGGCGCGATCGACCTGGTGCTGCTGCTGACCGGCCTTCGCCGGCTGCGCGACCAGGCCCGGCTCGAGCGCGAGACCGCCCGCGACGCGCTGCACGCGGCGCTCTCAGGGCGGATCAGGATCGCCGACGGCTGCGACCGGCTGCCGGAGGCGGTGCTGGACGAGCTCCTCGCCGCGATCTGGCCGCCGGGGGCGGACGAACCGCAGCTCCCCGACCTCGAGGCCGACGCGGGCGAAGACCCCGCCGAACGGGACGGCCAGGGAAAAGCTGACGGCCCGCCGCCAGGAGCGGGCCACGGCACCTCCCGGTCAAGCCTGCGGCGCGACCGGCACGCGGGCAACCCCGGCCGGACCAAGAGCCGCGCCGAGCTGGCCAGCCAGCACGCGTCGTTCGCCGACGTATCCCCGGAGACCGGAACGATCGACGAGGACGAGCTCGCCCAGCTCCTGGCCAGGGACCCGGACGCCGCCGCCCGGCTGCTCGCCGACCTCACCCGGGCGACGGACGCGCAGCTGCGGGCCGCCGCCCGCCGGCTGGCGGCACGGGTGTTCGTCCAGCTGGCGGCGGTCGGCCAGCACAAGTCCCGCGGCGTCAGGCGGCTCGGGGCCGGGCGCTCCGGGGACGGCGATCTGGATCTTGAGCAGACCATCGGCCGGATGTCCGGCTCCTGGCCGCCGGCGAGCGACGAGATCGCGACCAGGGACTGGCGGGCGCGCCAGCGATCGGTCTGCCTGCTGGTAGACGCCAGCGGCTCGATGTCGGGACTGGGCCTGGCCATGGCGGCGGTCGCCGCGGCCGGCGTCGTGCTCGCCGGGGACGGCCGACTTCAGCCAGGCGTGCTGGCATTCGGCGGCAGGGTGACAGTCCTCCAAGCGCGCGGAGCGCGCCGTTCCCCGCAGGATGTCATCGGCGACCTGATCGCGCTGCGCGGGCACGGCCTGACCGATCTGGCCGCCGCGCTGCGGGCCGCGGCCGCGCAGCTCGCCGGATCGCCCGGCGACCGGGAGGTCGTCCTGCTGTCGGATTGCGTGGCGACCGCCGGCGGAGATCCGGCGGGTGCGCTGGCGGGCATCGACCGCCTGCACGTGCTCATGCCGCTGCCGACGCCGGAGTCCATTGCGGCCGGGACCGCGCTGGCGCGGGCTGGCGGCGGGTTCAGCCAGCCGGTCAGCACCCTGGCCGACCTTGGCCCGGCCCTCACCCGCGCGCTGGCGGGCTCAGGCTAGCCGGGGTCATCGTCTGCGGCGACACTGCGATATCGGCGTCGGCGAGGATGCGCAGCACGCGCGTCTCCCGGTCGTACGACAGCGGATAGAACAGGAGCTGGTCGAGCGGGAACCACAGTCCGATCCACACCAGGACCCAGCCGAGCTGCTCGGCCAGGGCCTCGGACAGGCTGCCGGAGGACAGCTTGCTGATGGACAGCACCGTGAGGGCGAGCCCGATGGCGCACAGCGGTGCCCCGATCCGCAGGGCGCTCACGCCGCCGAACCGCTGGGAGTTCGACTCGCTGCGGTTGTAGCGCATCCGGTGCGCGCAGTAGCGCCGCAGGGTCCGGCTCAGCCGCTCGGCCACGCCGTCCTCGATCTGGTCCGGTGGCAGGGCGATCTCAAGGCGTACCGGCCGGAACCGGAAGCGGCCGCGCATCTCGCTCAGGCAGAAGTCGATTCCGGTCAGGAAGTTCCGGTACTCCGAGAACAGGTCCGTCTGCGGCAACTCGAACATTTCCCGCGGATGGGACAGGCGCAGCTGGATGACCTGGACCTTCGACTTCGCGGGCGCCCGCGAGGTGTCTTGCATAGTCCGTCACCTTACGATCACGAACGGTGATGGCCTGCAGTGACCTCCGGCGACTCGTCAGACGGCTATCCAGTAACGGCGGGTCTGGCCGAGCTCGGTTTCCCTGATGTCCTCCAGGATGCCGCCGCAGCTCTCGATGGTGCGGGCCGAGCCGACGTTCCCGTCCTCGCAGGTGACGAGCGCCTTCTCCAGCCCGAGCGCCCTGGCCTCGGGGAGAACCGAGCGCAGGGCGAAGGACGCCAGCCCGCGCCGACGGGCCAACGGCCGGATGCCGTAGCCGATGTGCCCGCCCGCGCGCAGGAGGAAGTCATTCAGCTCGTGCCGCAGCGAGATCGCGCCCAGGTAGGTGTCGCCCTCGACGACCCACCAGTACGTGGCGCGCACGCGGCCAGCGTCGAGCGGAATCGCCGGGTCCGCCTGCCGGCGCAGCCACTCGACCCACGCCGCGAACCCGGCCGGGGTGTCGAACTCATCGTCGTCATGCATGCCGGTGCCGGCCTGGTGGACGCCGCGCCCCCACTCGTCACGCGCGTCCAGCCAGGAGTCGTGCAGGCGCGTCGTCGGCGGGATCAGCAGCGGCATCAGGCTGACTCCGAGGTGTCGGTCGCGTCGGCGACGTGCCAGGCGAGGACCTCGCAGATCAGGAGCCCGCTGAGCAAGCCCGGATCGTCGCGGAGCAGATCCTGCGTCTCGGAGACCTCGCCGGGAAAGGACGTCATGCCGATGGGGTCGCGGGACGGTACCTCGTCCAGACGATGGTTAGGACCGGCATGCACGGCCTGCCCGGTCTGCTCCAGCTTCTGCAGGAAGCGGCCGTGATCAAGCAGCGAGGGCTGATCCACCAGGCGCGTGCCGGCGACCCAGGCCGGACCGCGGCGGTAGATGGCGATCGATCGGGGCGCCGGACAAGTCATGACAGCAACCGTAGACCGCCTGGCGGCGTTCCGGCGGTCAGCCCTGCGGCGCCCGGCCGTGCACGCACGTGAAGGCGATGGTCTGCGTCCACCAGCTCGGATCGGCGCACCGGGCCAGGAACCCCTCGATGGCGGCGCCGTCAAGCCTGCCCGACTCCTCCAGCGCCGGGCGGAGTTCGGTGACCGTCCGCCGCCAGTACTCAGCCCAGGCCGAGCCGCCGTTGTAGAGTGCCGTCTCCGCCGTCGCCGCGACGTCGGTGAGGCCAAGCCCGTAGAGCAGCCCGGGCAGCCTGCGGCCGATGAAGAAGTCGATGCCCGCCTCGCGCGACCAGGCGAGCCAGCCATCCCAGAACCGGCGTATCGCCGCCGGCTCGGAGATCGTGACCGGCAGGAAGTCAGGCTCGATGAGCAGGACGGCGGCGCCGGGGCGCGCGCTGGCGACCATGTTCGCAACGGCGGCATCGGGGGCCGAGAGGTGATGCAGCACCGCGCGACCGGTGACGAGGTCAAAGTCGGCAGGCTCGACGGGTCCGGCGACGATGTCCGCCTCGCGAAGCTCAAGCCCGCCCACGTCCGGGTTAGCGAGGGAGAGGTCGATGTCCACCGCGACCGCCCGGCCGCCGGGTGCGACCTTCCCGGCCAGCCACGCCGACACCGAGCCGTTGCCGAAGCCGACCTCGAGCGTCCGTGCTCCCGGTCCGATGCCGAGCGACTCGATGTACCGCCGGTGCATCGGATCGAGAAGCTCAGACATCAGGGCCAGGCGCTGGCGTTCGCCTCGGTTGTGGTGATCAAGGACGTATCTCGGCACAGACCGAAGACTACTCTCCGTGCCCGGTTACTCACGGCTGGGCGCGGACCAGTGCCACCTGACATCCGGGCGGCCTGGCTCGTCGTGTTTGCTGAGACGAACACACCATCCAGCGAACGGGACGGGCAATGAAGGCCATCCGCCTGCACGAACACACGGGCATCAGCGGACTTGTCTACGAAGACGTGCCCGATGCCAAGCCCACGCTCGGCGACGTCCTGGTCAAGGTCGCCGCGTGCGGCATCACGCACAACGAGCTGGACTGGCCCATCTGGACCTGCCGGGCCGGTCATCAGCGGACGTCGATCATTCCGGGCCACGAGGTATCCGGCGTTGTCACCGCGCTCGGCTACGGGACCGCCGGGATGGCAGTCGGTGACGAGGTGTTCGGGCTGACCGACCAGCTCCGCGACGGAGCGGCCGCCGAGTACGTCGCCATCGAAGCCCGCAACCTGGCGCCGAAGCCGCGGACCATCGATCATGTTCACGCCGCGGCAGTGCCGCGGGCCGGGCTGACGTCGTGGCAGGGGCTGTTCGACCACGGACGGCTGGCCAGCGGGCAGACGGTGGTCATCCATGGCGCGGGCGGCGCGGTCGGGTCGACCGCGGTCCAGCTTGCCCGCTGGGCCGGGGCGCACGTGATCGGCACCGGACGCGCCAGGGCGCGGAAGCTGGCTATAGAGCTCGGCGCCGATGAGTTCATCGCCCTGGACACCGATCGGCTCGAGGACTTCGCCGGCCGAGCTGACCTGGTGTTCGACACGATCGGGGGCGACGTGCTCGCCCGCTCGCCCGCTCTGCTCAGGCGCGGCGGGACGCTGGTCACCATCAAGGCCGCCGCGCAGCTGCCCGCCGACCGGAGCGACATCAGGACGGTCATGTTCATCCAGGAGGCCAGCCGCGCTCAGCTGAACGAGCTAGCCCGCCTGATTGATGAGGGACACCTGCGCCCGCAGGTCGCCGCGGTCTACCCGCTTTCGGAGGCCGTCGAGGCGTACAGCGCGAAGGCTGCCGGAGGCATGCCGGGACGCATCGTCCTCGTGCCCTAGCCTGGCGACTCACTCGCCAGCTTTGGGCAGCCGGCCCGCCTGAGCTAGGAGCCGTCAATAGCTGCGCGGGCTGCCTCGATGAATCCGTCCAGGCAGGATCGGAACCCCATGTGAGCTTCATCGAATCGCGCTCTGGCGCCGACCTGACCCTCTGAGACTCTCCAGAGTGCTGCCTTCGCGTCCGATGCCGCTCGCCTGACAGCATCACCAGCTTCGGCGACGGGCCGAGGGCCTTCCACGAGGATGACCCTGGCGCAGTGCATAAGCGGATCGAATTCGTCGCGCAATTCGACTCGGAGCTGCTGGATCCGGGCCATCTGGGCGTCCGCGTCAGTCAGCTGGGCGTACACGTCGCCTAGCCTCCAGTACAGCTCGCCCGTGATGTGAGCTTGCTCGATGAGCTCCAGATACGCTGACCTGCGCGTCTCCCGGATCTGGCTGAGATGCTGCACGCGCGCGGACGCTTCCGCCTGGAACCTGGCCGCTCGGGCATTGCCCTGGCTTGTCACCCAGCTAGCCAGCACGGCCATACCGCCAGTGAGGGCCGCGACCCATAGCGCTTCGTCGATCATGCGGCCAGTGTCAGCAATATTGAAGTGCCTGGCCAGGGGCCGGCGGCCATACTTGTCCAGGTTCCGAACATTGATGGAGGCAGTCATGAAGCTCGCGGAGGGTCTGGCTCTGCGGGCCGACACGACACGCCGGGTGGAGCAGCTGCGGGCCAGGATCGTGGGCAGTGCCAGGTACCAGGAAGGCGAGGAGCCGCCGGAGGACGCCTCCGCGCTGCTAGCCGAGGCCGCGGCGGCCCTCAATGACCTCGAGGTGCTCATCCGGCGGATTAACCGTACGAACGCGGCGGCGCAGATCGGCGCTGACGGCACGCTCACGGACGCCCTGGCGCGGCGTGATGTGCTGCGGCTGCGCCACTCGGTAATGACATCTGCCGCCGATGCCGCCGCTGGCCGTGGTCAGGGCGGGATGGGCCGTCAGCTGCGGTCCGAGCTGAAGATCCTGACTGCGCTGCCGGTCGCGCAGCTGCGTGCGCAGGCCGATGAGATAGCCCGCGACCTTCGGGACCTCGACGTGCGCATTCAACGCTCGAACTGGGAGGTCGACTTGCTGGACTAGCGCTGGCTCAGGTGGAGCAGGTAGTCGTCGGCGGAGGCGTGCACAACCCGCGCGGACCGACGGGCAAATCGGTCCGTCCTGGCGGCGCGGAGGGCAGCGCCACGGGGTTCGATTCCCCACTGCACACTGCAGCCCCGCATCGCGCACAGGTGACATGGCACAGTGAACAGCTCACCACCACGTGCAGATCCGCGGCGACGAGGGCGGGACAGGGGCATCCACCATTAGCTGCCGGGTCGGCCTGTGCCGCGGCTACGGCCCCCGGCCCCCGGTGCGACCCGGCGCCAGATCCATGGCAGGTTCATGACGACTCCTCTGCGCAGGGCCGGACCGCGCATCCGGCCCGCGGCCGGCACGCGCATAACGTCTCACCCGCTGTGCAACCTGGCAAGGTGCCACATCCAGGGCATCGCGCGGAGCAGACCGGCGCGAGGACCTCCGTCAGTTGATGTCGAACTCGTTGCCCTCGGGATCTCTCATCCCGACCGCGTAGTGATCCACGCCTTCGGTGGCCATCACGACGGTCTGGGTGGCACCGATCTCACACAGGCGTCTCGCCTCGGCATCGACTCGCTGCCGGCGGGCCTCCAGCGGAAGATCCCGCCCGCCGCTGGCGTGGATGTCGAGGTGGAGCCGGTTCTTCACCGTCTTGGTGTCCGGCAGCGCATGGAACCAGATGCGGGGTCCCCCGCCGGCTGGATCGATGATCGAGTCCGCGCTGATGCCCAGATAAC
>Ga0210390_10003505_pt1 | contig 13452 bp, 20 predicted proteins | sample IncBWH11OmetaG_FD_161050 | JGI IMG/M metagenome (GOLD analysis project Ga0210390, IMG submission 161050) | Forest soil microbial communities from Barre Woods Harvard Forest LTER site, Petersham, Massachusetts, United States - Inc-BW-H-11-O ...
GCTACGGCGACGATTATGCGCAAATACTATAATGTGGCTGAGGTCTTAAATGGAAATAAATAATATTATTTCTTTAGGTGAAGGCGACGGTGACGGCTACGGTAACGGCAATGGCTACGGTAACGGTTACGGCTATGGTTACGGTAACGGTAACGGCAATGGCTACGGTGATGGCGACGGCCACGGCTACGGTAACGGCAATGGCGACGGCTACGGCTACGGCTACGGCTACAGCGATGGTAATGGCTACGGTGACGGCGACGGCTACGGCGACGGCTACGGCGACGGCTACGGTAACGGCAATGGCTACGGCAATGGCTACGGTGATGGCGACGATTATGCGCAAATACTATAATGTGACTGAGGTCTTAAATGGAAAACCTTAGTCTATTGGTAGGTTTGCTATTCCTGTGCACAGGATGAGATACGCGATATAATCCGTATTCTCGAGACCCATACCGTGATCTTTACCACAATATTTGCATGGAGGATATTCAGTCATTTCCGTTTTCATTCGTCCTCAGTTCTCCGTATTGCATCTAATATAAGATCGGCTCTTTCCATATTCCAATGCCGACAATTTTCTTCATAATCTAATAGACTAGAGTTCGTATCAGGAAGTGGAGGATAACATCGTCGCTTGCAATTTTTGCAAAAGCCATGGATTATAAAATATTTAGGATCGCAATAATTGCAATAATGTTTAATCATGTAATCCTAGTCCAATTTCTGCCAGGCGCAGTTATTCTGTGTAAACTTTAGTCATGTAAATTCGATTTAAGAATATATATCGCAGGACTCATAATAGAATTTCCATTTTCCCTCAATATTTTCTCTCTAGCTTTTTCGGCAGCTTCTTTAGTAGTATAAGCATCACAAATTTCATTCATGGTTTTGCATGTTAAAAAAAGTATATAGATTTCTTTCATAATTTTAGCTTTTGTAATTGTAAGTCAGATAACCATAGTTATGTTGTGAAAGTTATACTTTTTCAATTAATTTATCCATACGCTCTAAATACTCTTCGAGAGGTAATGTGCCTATTTTTATTGAAAAACTTCCATTCATATTCCATATAAAATGCGGCTGCGAAAAAGCGTGAGTCTCTTTATAAAGATTTATAAAAGAGTGAATTATATTTACTGCAAAGGGTAAAATTTTATTAAAAATTTCATCTTCGTGACTCACTGTTAATTTCGGCCATCCCTCTAAGTTAATATTATAATATTTTGTTGCTCCCCAATTTATAGGGATTATGTTATATTCTTCTTCATCCAAATTGATCTGATCGAAAATCATAATTTCCTCAAGTATTCATTCATTCGCATTATATATACATTTTCTAGCCGATAATCCAATCCATCACAAATTCTTTTAGCCTCCTCATACGAGACTTTAAGCCTGCATTGCAGCCAAGGATAACTTGGATGTCCGGTAAGGCGCATCTTTTCGATAATTTCGGATTTATTCACCTATTTCATAGTCCTTAATTTTTTCTCTAATTTGTTCAAGTCCAGAATGATATTCTTTCTTCTCATCATCAGACAAAGGGAAAGTCTTGCCAGAAACATAAATTTGGGCACCTGAATATCTGTAAGATGAGCCAGCTAATAAGCTTAAATAAGAGCTTTCAGCATCTTTTAGCCTGCATAGACAATAGCAACCACCTTCTTCTCGCGTTTCGCAATTGCCTAGCGGACATCTTCTCCCGCAACAGGGTTTATATTTAGTCATTTTCTATCACTCTAAATATAGCATAATAAAATAAGCTTAACCGATAGCATTTATCTTTTATTTCGCAACCAATGCCTTCACAGGCGGCTATATCAGCCATCATTATCCTCAAATATGCTTTTAGCTAGTCGAAAAGCGGCCCTCTCTTCATCGCTCCATTTGCAAACTTGCAAAATGAAATCAGCCTCATCTTTTGTGAGCTTTGAAAGGAGGTCAAACATTTGATCAAGTTCTTGTTTCATAATGCCATATTGACAGAAATGTAGAAATCAAGCAATATGTATTCTACAAGGAGCAATATATGATTACTGACCCTTCCAGAAGTTTGACTGTAAGATTGCCGAGCACTATCATACGTACACTAAAATCATATTGTGCGGCTCAAGACACGACAATACAAAAATATATGTGTAAAGTCATCATGAACGAAATGGAAAAAGTTAAGAAAAAAGAGAACCCCAAATGAAAACTACAACCGATGATCTATTCCTACTATTTGAAGAACCTCTAGAAGGCAAATTATTACGTGAAGTACGAGAACTTAAGCTATCGCATGAAAAGGTCAGGAAGGGCCAATTTGCGAAGATTGGCGAGCTGCGCAAAATGTATCAAGCATTGTCAGATGACATGGAGATAATCAAGCGCGGTTTATGCCGTCCAAATGATTCTAATTGCGAAATTATCGAGATGGTGTCAATGTGAGTCTATGAACTCATGCAATTGCTTTCTCTATTTTCTTTGTATGTTATGTGGTGGAATGCTAGGATTAATCATCGCGCTAATGCTGCGAATATATTTTAGGTGATAAATGTTAAAATTAATATCTTTCTTGATGCTAATGATCTTAGCTAGCTGTTCATTTAAATTCAATTTAATGCAAATGGAAGGCGAAGCAACTGAGAAAGTTGACAAAGTGCAGACTGTTGAGCCAGTACTTGAGCCGCAGCTTAATTACGGCTATAGGAACGGGCCAAGCGCGCCAAGAGACCATATGCCCCAACCAAAGAATTTGACGGGGCCTATAGGTAGTTCTTAGACATTTTGCTAGGTTGGATAGCAGGGTCCAGGAATGCTCCAGCCAGAACACTGGCCCAATTTATTTTTTCTTTCCCATCATCGCCGCTTTGCAAGAATGCACTGCGCCTTTGTGTTCTTTCTTTTTCTCGTGCTCTTTTTCTTTCTTATGATGCTCTTTCTTCATTTCTTCTTTCTTGTGTGCCATTATTTTTTTCCTTTCTTTTTAGGAATGTATGCTCCCGATTTACGGGCTTGATTTAATGAAGCTGCAATCGCTTGCTTTGCCGGATAACCGGAAGCTTCCATTTCTTTGATATTTTCACCGATAACATTTTTACTTTTGCCTTTATGTAGTGGCATATTTCCCTACTTTTTCAGTTAATGCTTTCTCTTTTTTACTTTTATGATCCATCATTTATTACTTTTGATTAAGGCATCGTTATTATTCTATAAATAATATTATAGGAAATAGTGTTATCATTCGAAGCATTTCCCGTAATTTCTGTCGGTACTGAATTATATAAATATATAGCGGTATTGGTGCAAGTAGACCAAGCATTATTTGAAGTTCCTACGTTTGCTGTTGTATATGTACTGGTTATGGATGTAATTTGAGCATTTGCAACTATACTAGTAATAACATTTGTTGTTCCAAAATATAGCCCTATAAATTGACCACCGCTAGCAGTAAAAGTATTATTGCCTCCATATTGCATAGAAGCTATAGTACCAATAATTTCTACCACTTTACCGCTACCCGCAGCTGCAATAATTTGAATTGGCGTTCCATGTAATGCTTTAATTTGCAAACTCGTTAAAGCCCCAGAAACAACTAATAACGCGCCTGAAGGAGTCGCCGAAGTCCAATTTGTGCCATCTGATGTTAAAATATTTCCGCTAGCTCCAGGCACAGCATACGTTTCTGTGCTAGCCGTCCAATTCGTGCCATCTGAAACAATGATTTTACGGGCTGTAGCACTCGCATTAGGGAAAGTAGGAGTTGAATATACATTATTTGTACCATTACTAATAATTACTTGACCGGATGATCCACTAGCACTTGGATAAGTAGGAGTACTATAGGCAGGATTGGCAGCAGCTCCTCCTGATAATAAAGCTTGCCCAGCAGATCCAGGCCCAACGCTTGCAACGCTATTAGAAGCCCCACCTACTAAAACAGCGTATTGCGTTGTCGATATAGGCGCAGCATTATATTGAGTATATGTGATTGCATCTGTGCCAATATTTGTCACTGAAGAATTGATCAACCAGCCTGTCAAAGCATTGACAGTTCCACTCAAAACATTTATCACTCCGGTATTGTTAATATCTGATGATTGATCATAATCTAAAGCGCGAGTTAGAACCCAATTTGTTAAACCAGTTCCTATTACAGTTACAGTGTAAACCCCATTTTGAAATGTTGAACCTTGATTTTTAATCAAAACACGTTGGCCAACAATCGGGGATTGTCCATCAATTAAAAAAGCTGCCTGAGCACCTGCATTTGTTAAGGTCGCTCCAACTCCGGAAACTCCATTAAAGTACACTACTGTAAATCCGGTAGTGGAAGCAGCTAAAACACTTGTAGCAGGATTAACAGCAGTAATAGCATTATCAACATATTGTTTTGTGGATGCTCCTAGAGCTGTGGTAGGATCCGCATTAAGTATTAAAGCTCCTGAAAGCGTGCCTCCTGTCAAAGGCAGATATGACGGATTATCATTGTAAGCCATTATAAAATCCTCCAACTGGTTGCATTATAGACAATATCAACGCTTCCCCAGTTTGTGTTAATCGTTGCTGATGCTGCTCCATCGATCGTTCCTGCATTAGGTGTGATCGTTATGTTATTTGTTCCAGCGGTTCCCACATTATCTTTAATACGATATGTTGTTCCAGTCGTTGGAGACGCAATCAAATTAATCGTTCGTGCTATGGAGGTATCTACAAAAATTACATCATCTGTCAAAAGTGTTGTATATGGATATGCGCCCGGTATAGTAGTTTTTACAACCCTTCCTGAAACGGTATTTAAGACACCAGCTAAAAAGCATTGATTTTGTTGCCCAGCTCCAGAACCTTGTATGCCTATTCTGATAATATTAGATTCTCCTACAACTCCAGTATTTCCTATAAGGATATTGGAAGATTCGCTCGCTGTATATGCATCTCCTGTATTATAACCTACAAAAATGTTATTTGTTCCTGTCAATAATGTAGATGCACTATTTGCTCCTATAGCTGTATTAAATGTACCAGAAGTTAAACCCGTTAATGAAATAGATCCTATAGCTATATTTTGCCCTATATTAGTTGCTCCTGTGGTATACGATGATAAAGCTCCGTATCCAAAAGCAGAATTATTCTCTCCTATTGTGGTTGAAGATCCTGCTGAAGCACCCACATAGGTATTAGAACTTGCTGAAGTCAAAAAACGCCCTGCGCTAACGCCTATTGCAACATTTCCTGTTCCTGAAGTGATCGATTGAAGTGTACTATTTCCCATCCCTGTATTATCAGATCCACTAGTCAGAGTATTCATAATTGTTGCACCCATACCAACATTAGCACTTCCACTTGTTCTTACTGGTAAAGAACTACCCAATATAAGATTACTAATGTTAAAATCTACCGTTTCTACAGTACCTACAAGTGCAAACTGAGGTGTCGCATTAGCAGTTTGCACGCTACTTATTGTACCTGTATTGATCGCTGTCACTTCACCTGATATTGATACAGTAAAATCAGCTGGATTAAATGATGCAACTCCCACCGTTGAGATGGTGGCATTAACACCAGAAACAATTACATTACCTGTTGTTGGTGATGCTGTGACACCATTTGTTCCTATTACAGAAAAAACCGCACTGTCACCGCCTCCAGGAAAAGGTTTACTAATTTGACTCATTGATCCGATCCTGCGTAAGTATACGAGATTTTGAAATCACCAGATGCTGTAGTGCCAGCGCCATAATATGTGGTACCAATATCAGCGGTAAAATTTGCCGCCATCCCTTTATTCCCCCGCATATCAAGTATTAAAGTCTCGCCAGCAGAGAAAGTTTTCCAGACATTTGTGCCTGTATTGTCATTGACAGAGATAGCCACTGGAGAAGTAGATTGGTTGTCAAAGATCAAGTGTACAGGATTAAATAATAGTGATCCAATTTCAACCACTGTTGCGGTTGTCATGACTCCAGAAAGTTCATTTGGCCAACCGCATCTTTGGGACATATTGCAATTGCTCATAATATCTCTTAAGTTAAGGTGATTGTACCGCTATTGTTTTGAATAACCCATGTCAAATTAGCTACAGTACATATAATTTCCATGCACTGTCCTGCTGCCGCACCTGTAGCTGCATTACCTGTGGTGGTAGTAGATGTGCTTGATGGGCCTCTAATTGATTGTCCTGTAGTATATGTTACAGTCCAGCCACCAGTATTTAACTGACTTCCAACAATCCCAATAATATCGCCAACTGCCGATGTCGTTGGTAATGTGAATGTGGTTTGTGCTGTATCATTAGCAATGTAAGTATGGTTAGATGTCATTGCTTGTGTAGCACCTGCTACAGGAGTTACAACAAGTTGAGGTGTAGCTGTCTGGAATGTTGGATCTGCAGATGCGCCATTAGATACTAGATATTGTCCTGCTGTCCCTGTGGCCGTTGCTACAAATGCTCCTGCTCCTTCTCCTACTAAAACGCCATGCGCTGTTAAGCCTGATCCTGTTCCTATTGCGGCATATGCAGGTGCTGCACTTGTAGTAGCTGTAAGGACTTGTCCAGTTGTTCCTGCAGATGTAGCACCGATAGGATTAGTGCCATTACCATAAAGTGAACCATTTTGTGTTAATGTTGTCACATCTGGCGGCCCTGCCAAAGCTATTGTAGCTACTCCTCCTGACGTCGTTGCCGTTACTGGCACTGTGCCGATGATTGATATAATATCGCCTGTGCTAGATACAAACTCTACCCATATGCCAGCGCCCATATACTTGTAAAAGGCTGTTGCGTTCGGTCCAGGCACATAAACCTCTTGGCCGACAGCATAATTCGTTTGTGCTGATGTGGGGGGATTCTCAAAAGGTATTGGGACAGGCATGACATTTATGAGGGCCTGGCCGATTCCATAGGCTTGATTTAACTTAGGCATACAATTCTCCTTGTGAAATTCATATGTCGCGAATAAAGTGTAAAACGTCAATAAGTTTCATAAACTTTCTTTAATATTGATCATTAAGCGCAATTAGTGTAATTTAATAGAAAGAGGTGAATATGGAATTCATGACAGTCGATGAGTTTAGCAAAGCTATAAAGATGTGCCCAACAACGGTTAGAAAACTTATCCGAGAAGGTAAGATTTATGCGATGAGGCCAGGTGGGAGACGATACCGTATTCCGATTACGGAGATAGAGAGATTCAATATCATGTGTATGTATAAGGAAGATAAATAATGGAAATATTATTATTTTTTATAGTTGCCTGTTGTGTATTTAGCTTTAAAGCTGTTGTCCTAGGTATGCTATGGGCATGGAATTCTAAAGATTAAAATGGGCGAAATCGTAACCAAGCTTCAATTGCAGCTATTTTTTTTACATTTTTTTGAAGAGAATCAACAGTTGCTCTTTTATCAGCTATTTTTTTTGCTGCCTGCAAAAGATCAGAAGTTTGTTCTTCTCCTAAAATTTCTGAGATAATTTCATAATTTTTACCTTTATTTATAATGTTATATAATTCTTTTCCGGTATATTCAGTTTCTATATTTCCTTCTTGAAAAATCTGTTTTATTTTATTTTTCCCTAATTTATCAAATGACTTCTGCGAAATTCTTGATCTTATTTTTTTTAATCCTGATGGTGAATTAGATAATGATCTTAATTCTTCAACTTCCATTTTAGCTTCTTGTGAAAGCATTTTCATTTCTGGAGTTTCTTTGAAAGATGATTTGGGTATCTTAGCCTCTGTTATAATTTTAGCACTTGGTGGCTCTTCATTAAATAAAGGAATTCTTTCTTTTTCAGGATGTGATTTAAATTCTGGTTCTTTTGGTTTTTTATTGAAATCTGGTTTTCTTCTTTGTGCTGATTTAAATAATTCTCTAATTTCATTTGTTTGCTGACTATCTAAAACCGAAGACAATTCACGGAGGGCTATTTCAAATTCCTTTCCATTTGCTGCATGAGGATTTTCTAAAAATTTACCAAGTTTATCCTCTACTAATGATCTTTTTGTTGCTAAGGAAATCTGTTGTCCTGAATTTGATCTTTGTAGAATATTATCAATAACATTAAACTCATCAGTATCTAATGATCGTTTAAACAACTTACTGTAATCTTTATTATTTAAATCTCTATATGGCCTAATATATGGATTATCGTAATCTGTCGCCCATTTAGCATAAGATGCTTTTGCTGCATTATTTGCTTCAGCAGCTTCGACATGGCCTGTAATATTTGCCGCTGTTGACATTGAATCTTCAATTTGGCGCTGAAGAGGGCTTAAAATACCTCTTGTATTTCCGTGTTCAAAACCAAAATCCATAAAATACCTAATAGCCTTAGCCTGATCAGCTAAAACATTATTATTTATTGGAATAAATTCTATTGGAGTTCCTTGAGGACCAAATTTAACAGTTTTTTCTAATATAGCTTCTGCTATCTGCAATTGTTGCGATTGAACTGGATCAAGTTGAGGAATAAGTCTAAGCCTATCTCTTAAGGCCATCATTTCCATTACAAGATTAGGATGAATTGTTTCTACTTCAGCATTTAACTTACGACTTTTATCATAATTCTTATTGACATTTGCATAATCTACAGCATCATTTGCTCGTACTGCTTCAACTTGTGATTTACCTGCATTGGTAGTTGTCGTTATCTCATTTTTGCTAACGATATTTCCAACCTCATTTTCAAGAGATAGATTTTCCGCTAATGAGGGCGCATTTCTATAAGGTAAATTTTCTTCTCCTGGCTTTAAAACAGTCGCTTGTTGAACTATATTTTCTCTAGCTTTGAATTCTTCATATTGTTCTAAGGATTCCTCATATTCTTTCAAAGCAATTTCATTTTCTTGATCAATTTTTTCAATTTTACGTTCATGTTCAGCAGCTAATTGTTTTACTTTATTTTCATAATCAATTTTTTTTTGCTGAAAATTTTCAGTATTGAGTTCATTTGATTTTTGTGCTTCAAACAATTCTTTTTCATGATTGCTTTTAGCAATAGAAATATCTTGTTTATATATATTATCTGCTTCACTTTTTGCCGCTTCATAAGCCTTTTTTTGTAAATTTTCTGTAGATTCTATCCACTCAGGCATAATTTCATTTTGCAAAAAGAGATATTCATTAGGTGTTAAATCTTTAGGTAGAATTCCATCTACAAAAATTTGAGCTTGTTGTTTTGGATTTAATGTTTTTACCCAGTCGAAAGCTTTTTTTGAACCTTCAATAAGTTTAGGCAGAAGATAATGAGTGCTCCCAAATAATGCCGCTTCTTCTAATGGTGCATAGGGATCAATCTCTTCGCCACGTACTGCTTTTGAAGCTTCTTTAGATGTCCCATAAAGTGCTCCAGCCGTACTAGATTGGGCAATTCCGGCAGCAGTTCCTTTTGTTCCAAAATTAAAAAGCTTGCCTAATAATTGGAAGCCTTTTCCAGCAATTTTTGATGCTATTCCAATTGGAAGAGAAGCTCCCACGCCATAAGTTGCTAGAGTTCCTTCTGCTTCATAATCAGGTTTCAATATATCGAAATATTCTGAAAATCCAGATGTTGCTCCTGAAATTAATGCCTTTGCTCTTTCTTTTTCTACAGGGCTAAAGCCAGACTTTTTATGCCAAGGTAAATTATTATATTCATCCATTCTTTCATTTATAGATGGGCCTTTATTCTCAACTTGAGTTCCACCAAATTGTGAATAATCAACTGCTGGTTTATTAAACCCAATATTTTCACCGGCTGATGATTTCGAAGGTTCATTAATTTGTGTGCCTCCAAATTGACTATAGTCATTATTGTCTGAATTCAACGCCTTTCTCCTTAGCCTTTCTTATTTGTTCTGGAGTCATTTCCCATAAAGATCCATCGGGAGCTTTCACTCTTATTGGTGTCGTATCAATTAGGATTCGATCATATTCATTCTCAACCAAACTCTCATAATTTAGAGGCCGCAGTTTACCTTCCCGATTTTTAACAGCAATTCCTTTGGATTCAAGAACATTTTCGGCAGCTTTCTTTTTTAGTAAGCTTTGATTGGCATATTTTTTCATAAGTCCTAAAATAGCTAAGTTAGCTTCAGGACTTTTAGCTATATCAGGTAATTTATCTTGAAGAAGTTTTAAGTCGGCATCAGACAAGCGAACTCCAAATAGTTCTTTCCTGCCTTCTAAAAATTCTGGAATAGCAGCTTGTAATTTTGCTTGATCTTTAGTCAATGCAGCTTCAGCAAGTCTTTCGCCTATGGGACCGAAGAATTTTAATACATTCGCTGCATTTGTAGGCTTAATCTTGCCTTCTCTAACTGATTTCTCAATATCTTCAATTGAATCAAGTTGTTTTTTTGCTACTTTTGCTTCTTTTTGGATAGATTTATCATAATCTTTAGATGCTTCGTGAAATGCAATATCTTGTTTTGTAGCAAGTTTACTTTCTTCTGATTCAGCTTTTGATTTTAATTCTTGTTCTCTTCTTCTATTTTCAAGATATCTATCTTGATTTGTTGTGGGAACCCCAGCATTTGTCAATAGTATTCCCAATTGATCGGGCGTCGCATCAGGATTCTCTGTTACAATTTCTTCAATTTTTTTTGCAATTACTGGATCAACTGGTTGCCCTCCAAGACCGCCTAAAGGTGCTTTATTATTTGCTTTTAATTTTCCTAATTCTAATGCCTGTTCATGTTTTGCAATTGCTAATGATTGCTCAGGTGATAATATAGACCTTTCTTTTTCATTAATAGGTTGTTTATTTAGAATTTTTCCTATCACATGACTTTGATCTTTTTGCAATTTATCTTGCTTTTCTTTCTCCTCTAACTGGCTTATCTGCATCCGCTGTTGCAAAATTTCTTTACCTTTAGGGTATGGCTGCAAAGCTCTTTGAAGCGCTCCCATCTTTTCAGATTGTGGGGCATCTTTAAGCTTTTCATCATTCAAAACGCTATCGAGCGCTTTATTAGTATAATAGGTATCTACTGCATTACCAAGACCTTGGCCGAGTGATTCTGCTAATGTTCCATAACTTGCAGCTCTTGGATCTACTGATCCCTTGAAAAATTGAACCATTTTAACCTACCCAAATAATGATGACCCTATAGCATTTCCGGCTCCTTTCGCAAAACTATTTACCGCTCCTGGAACTAATCCTGGCAACCCTTGTTTCTCATGATAAGCAAATGGTGAATACCCTAAGCCAAGTTGAGATAGATTTGCAAATTGCCCTTGTTGCCTTTGTGCTGCCTGCCCTTGCAGTGAACTAAAAAGTTGAGCAAGCTGACTTTGAAAATCCGATGCAGCGCCTCCAATAGCTTGCCCAAAACCACTAGAAGATAAAGCGCCTGCGCCTGCGTACTTTTCGGCTATCCCAGGTAAAATTTTTTGTTCAAATTGCTGATTGTAAGGCTGCGCAAAGTTATTAAAGCCTTCTTGGCCGCCTTGTAATAAGTTTTGATCATATTGATTGGCAGCATTAAAACCTCCTCCTTGCCCCTGCATTTGTTGCAGCCATTGAATAAGTTGCTGACCAAATTGCCCTTGCTCTGGCATTCCAGTAGGTTTTTTCTCTAATTTATTTTCTGATCCGAAAAGCCAATCCCAAACACTTGCCATATATCACCTCAATTTTTAAGATATTCGAGTACCCAGTAAAGTTGCACTAATGCATTTCCAGTATTATTTATAATAGTATATGTTTGTGTTGATGCCGTAAATGTGATTGTGATCTTTGGATCACTTGGAAAATATGATATCCCTGCCGTATCCAAACCACCTCCAAAACCTTGAACTGGATACATGTATCCTACAACTGCCATAGGGATTGTCGTTGTTGATAAAGCAAGTGTTGTCGTTCCAGTTGGTATAGTTGTCATAGAATTGAGTGCTAAATTTAATGCGACCAAATCTGCCGTCAGCCTATAAGCGTTTCTTAAATACTGCTGGGTACTACTTGTTTGCGTCGTCTCGCTAAACCATTGCTCAAAAGGCGCATTCTCTTGAAGCAGAAATAATCCGCTTTCTTTCGTATTTACAGCATTAGCAATGCGCCTAAGATAAAGTTGTAAAATCTCATCATAGTTGGACTCATCGGGGTTTACATCTAATGAGATAGGCAATTGGTTGGTATTTAGTGCTGGATCGCTAGAATTTGAAAATGTCATTAATTGGTAATCCTTGCGCCTTCTCTAAAGTAAAAGTTCATTGCATGTAAAGTTACAGGCGTTTGATGCGTGCTTATCTGATTCATTAGCGCATTATCAAATGTCATTGCAACTCTTAAAAATTGTCCAAACTGATTGCTATAAAAACGATACCATGCATAGTCTGTGCCTTGCAAATATGTAGGGCCAACGGCGTTAACGCTATTCCAAATACCCCCCATTGTATACGTTCCAGAGGCAGACGCATTGATGATTGAAAAATGGTTTGCATCTACGACAATCATGTTATATTCAGGGGGCGAGTTGATATCAGCAATTCCAATAACATTAGATATATAGATCAATGTGCCAGTTCTTAAGCTGTGACCATTACTTTGTACAATCCAAGGATTTGATGCAGACGGAGAAGATAAAGGATTTAATAATGTAATATTCTGAATATATCCAGATTTAAGTGATGAGTTAGACAATTCTTGATTGCTGTAAAGGCTGAGGTTTGCTTGCGACAGATAGGAATTCACAAATAATTGGATTGTCACTGCCGGAATAGTTGGAAAATGGTTATTCGTATCCATCAGGAAGTCAATAAATGATACTTTATATTGCTTGCCTTGGGCTTGATAAGGATTAAAATCTTTACCTACAATATTCATGACAGGGCATAGTGACATAACACCATTGCCAATATATGTAGTAGATACACCGCTGATAAGATTGTCATAATTTTCACCATTCCATACCGATAAAGCTAGGGTATTTTCATCTATTGGAGAAGCTAAATAAAGCGCATTGTTTAATCCAGGATCTGTTCCATCCCATAACATGCCTGAAATATAGACAATCTCGCCTCCCTCTACGGTATTGCTTTGAATGTTGTGAAGCGGCGATACAATAGTTACAGGCGTCACAGCCAAATTTATCGAATAAATATATAATGTTGGCCCGTATTGTATTGGCGATGGGATCATGGTATTTGCATTAGGATTCTCATAAACAGAGACAAAGCCCTGTTGATTGCCAAATGTAATATATTCAGTGTAATTTTGATCGTTTGTGCTATCCCAAGAGACGTCACTATCCCAATATGTCGTCAGACTATCCCAAGTTATACCTAAATTAAATTGCGATGGGCCGAAACATGAAATTGTATCTCTAAATTGCGCCCATGTATTATTTCGATAATTGAATAAAAGAACGGTATTTGGAAAAACTTGAAAAATTCCTTGGTTGGAAATATCTAAATAATTCCAATAGACGACTTCTTTTTGGAAATCTCTAGTTCCATGTACAAAATCTGGGCCATTATTTTGGATTT
>Ga0210390_10003506_pt1 | contig 13447 bp, 14 predicted proteins | sample IncBWH11OmetaG_FD_161050 | JGI IMG/M metagenome (GOLD analysis project Ga0210390, IMG submission 161050) | Forest soil microbial communities from Barre Woods Harvard Forest LTER site, Petersham, Massachusetts, United States - Inc-BW-H-11-O ...
TACGGCGACGGCGAGAGCCCGCCCGCCTTCACCCTCTATGTCCTTCGCCACGCGTTCCGTTGCGTCGCTGTCGATGTCGAGCACGGCCACGCTGTGACCCTGCGCCGCGAGGCGGTGGCCGATGGCCTCGCCCATGCCCGAGCCGCCGCCCGTGACCACCGCCGTCCGTGCCGTCTGTCCCACGTCGCGCCGCCTCCCGTTGGCTCCTCGAGCGTCCTTGGCGGAAAGCATGCTATACCTGAGATGAGAACGCCATTTTCACTCCGAGGGGAGCCCGATCATGCGGATGGGACTGCAGGTCAGCGCCGACCGGGGGCGCTACGCCACCAAGGTGGAGAAGCTCCGGGCGGACGCCCGCTGGGCTGACGAGGCAGGCCTCGACACCGTCTGGACGCCGCAGATCCCCGACGAGTTCGACGTGATGACGGCGGCCACCCTGCTCGGCGCCGCCACCTCGCGCATCGAGATCGGCACGTCGGTGGTGCCGATCCAGCCCCGCCATCCGATCGTGTTGGCACAGCAGGCGCTGTCGACGCAGGCGGTGTGCGGCGGGCGGTTCACCTTGGGACTCGGGGTCTCGCACCACTGGATCATCCAGGACATGCTCGGCCTGCCGTACGAGCGGCAGGTCACCACGATGCGGTGCTACCTCGACGTGCTGGACAAGGCGCTGGCCGGCCCCGGACTGGTCGAGGTCGACAACGAGATGTTCCACATCCGTAACCCGCTCGACGTCACCGACATCACGCCGACCCCGGTGATGATCGCCGCCCTCGGCCCCGTCATGCTCAAGCTGGCCGGCGAGCGGGCGGCCGGCACGGTCCTGTGGCTGGCCGACGAGCGCACCATCGGTTCCCACGTCGTCCCACAGATCACGAAGGCCGCCGAAGCGGCGGGCCGGCCCGCCCCGCGGGTGATGGCGGGCGTGCCCGTCTGCCTGTGCGGCGACGACCAGGTCGACGCCGCGATCGAGCGGACGAACCGGACACTGAGCGAGGTCGTGGACTCGCCGAACTACGCCCGGCTGATGCAGCACGGGGACGCACGCAGCATCGGTGACGTCCTCGTCTGTGGCAGCGAGGCCACGATGGAGAAGCGGCTGCGGAGCTTCGCCGACGCCGGGGTCACCGACCTCAATTGCAGGATCGTCCCCCTCGGCGAAGGCCGCGACCAGATCAAGGCGTCCGCGCAGCGCACCCGTGAGTTCCTCGCGGCGGTGGCGCCGGCGATACGCGCCCTCGGCTGAGCAGGACTCGTCATCGTGCCGCCCGGGCTCACCGAGCGGTGCGACCTACTCCGAGCCCGTTGCGATCCCGCGGGCGATGAACTCCCACATCTCGTCAGCAGCCTGGGCGTTGTCGTGCGAATGGGTCCCGCTGATCGTCGACGCGTAGGCAGCGTTGAACATGATCGTGGACAGGATGCTGCCGGCCACGTCCTCACCGGCGAACGAGGGTCGGACCGCGCCTGCCTCGACGGCATCGGCCAACGTCTTCTCCAACAACGCGACCAGCGGCACGAACGCCCGCGACGCCTCCTCCTGGTGCGCAGTCAAGAGCTGGTGACAGAACTCGGCGAGGACCGGCGTGGGGTTGTTCTTCGAGGCGCGACCCGTGGGCGCCGGCAGACACATGCGGTAGTACTCCACCACGAACCGATGCAGGCGCCCGAGTGGGGTGCCTTCCTTGCTGAGTTGCTCCTCGAGTCGCTCGGCCGTCGACCGGATCGCCTCGTCGAAGAGCGCCAAGAGCAGTTCGTGCTTGCCGGCGAAGTACTGGTAGAAGCTGCGCAGGGACTGGCCGGACCGGTCGACGACCTCCTGGACCGTGAAGTCACGCCCGGACTCGGCGCTGGACAGGAGCTCGAAGCCGGCGTCGAGGAAGCGCTGCACCCGGCCTTCGCTCCGGACGCGGGCGGAATCGAGGGAGCGGGCCACCGCGAGGTCTCTCCGTCGCACCGGGGCGTCCGGGGTCCCGGCGCCATCGGCATCGTCGGCGGTGGACATTGCGTGAGTGTATCCGGTTTCCCCTAATTGAGAGCGGGACTCTCCCCCACGACGGCGGTGCTGCGAAGAAAATCTGCAAAGCGGGTTCCCACCACGTGCGACGTGCGGTGGCGCCCGGTCGTGTCACGATATCCGCACAGTCGATTGCAGAATTCGAGAATGCTGTTATCGTGACGGCGCATGGGCCCGGCCCGCACGGCAGACATCATCGAGCTCGAACAGGTCCTGGCCCGCTACGCGGTCGGCATGACCCGCGACGACGTCGAGGCCGTGATGGAGGTGTTCACGCCGGACGGCACGTACAGCGCCTTCGGCACGACCTATGCGCTCGAGGACTTCCCCGCCCTGGTGGCAGCCGCCCCCAAGGGCCTCTTCCTCACCGGGACCCCGGCCGTCGAACTCGACCTCGTCAGCGGAACGGGCACCGGGTACCAAACGCTGTGCTTCGTGGACCAGACCACGCATGACATGAGGATCGGTTGGTACACCGACACGTACCGCAGGACCAAGCACGGCTGGCGGCTGCACACACGCTCCATGACCTTCCTGCGCCGCAGCGGCGCACGCGACTCGGGCAAGGAGCACGACCCGGGGCGCCCGCTACCGACGTCCTCCGACGCCTAGACCCGCGCGGGGACGCCGTGGAGCTGGCCGAGTTCAAGCTGTCGGTCGACCGCTGGCTCGACGAGCACGCGGCCGAGCTCGAGCCCGGTTTCGAGGGCATCGGCACACTCGACGAGCAGATGGCGCAGCTGCGCAAAGTGATGCGGCTCGGCTACGACGCCGGCTTCACCCGCTGGGGCTGGCCCGAGCGCGTCGGCGGCCTCGGTGGCTCGAACCTTCTGCGCGCCTACCTGGGCGAGGCGCTCACCGCGCGCGATCTCATCGAGCCGGGCAACTACTCGATGCCCGAGGTGCTCGCGCCCACGATGATCGACTTCGCTCCCGCCGAGCTCGCCGCCACCATGGTGCCGCGGCTCCTGTCGGGCGACGAGATCTGGTGCCAGGGTTTCTCGGAACCCGGCACGGGGAGCAATCTCGGCTCTCTGGCCTGCCGTGCCACGAAGGACGGTGACGGTTGGCGCGTGAACGGCCAGAAGGTGTGGACGAGCCTGGCCCAGTACGCCCAACGGTGTGTCCTCCTCACACGCACGGGCACGCCCGAGTCCGCCCACCGGGGCATCACTGCCTTCTTCATCGATATGGACAGCCCGGGCATCACGGTGCGGCCGATCGAGACGATGCACGGCGTCCCGGAGTTCTCCGAGGTCTTCTACGACGACGTCTTCGTTCCCGACGAGCGCATGCTCGGCCAGCTCGACGGGGGCTGGGCCGTGGCCATGGACCTCCTGCCCTACGAGCGCAGCACCGCGCTATGGCACCGGGTCACGTACCTGCAGCGCCGGCTCGAGCAACTCGTCTCCCTCGCTCCGGTCGGCGCGCTCGACCCGTTCGCGCTCGGCCAGGCGATCGAACAGGTGTGGGCGCTCCGGGCCCGCTCCCGCGCCACGCAGCGCCGGCTCGCAGGGGGCGAAACGCTCGGCGCCGAGACCTCCGTCGACAAGGTCCTTCTCGGCACAGCCGAGCAGGCGGTCTTCGACCTTGCGGCCGAGGGCCTCGGAACGTGGGTGGCGCTCGGCGACGACCCCGAGAGCGATCGCTGGCGCGCCGAGTTCCTCTACTCGCGTGCGGCGACCATCTACGGCGGCAGCGCCGAGATCCAGCGCAACATCATCGCCCGGCGCCTCCTCGACCTCGGGCCGGACCGATGAGGAGCGCGCGGTGATGGACGCGGCCGAACGAGCGCTGTTCGCCGACACGGTTCGCCAGCTCACGGAGCAACACACCGGGGACGAGCTCGACGCGGCGCTCGAGGGGCTCGGCTGGTCCGAGGCCTTGGCCGTGGACCGTCCGACCGCCGTCAGCGTGCTCTTCGAAGCCATCGGGGAGGCCAATGCCACCTCGTCGGCCCTCGACGTGGTGCTGTGCTCGGCCTTGACCCTGCCCGCGAATCACGCCGTCGCGGTCGCATTGCCGCCGCTCCGGACCTGCGACGCACCCGGTCGGGACGACGCGTCAGTGGTCACGGTGAACGGCCTCGGCACGAGAGCACTCAGCCGCCACGACAACGTCGTCGTCGTGGCGGCTTCGGGCCAGAGCGGACACACGGGCCTGGTCGTGCCGACGTCTGCATTGAACCTGGACAGGGCGCACGGGCTGGACCCGGACCTTGGCCTCATCGAAGTCACTGGTTCGGTGGAACGGAGTTCCGTGGTGAGAGATTCGGCGGTCGATTGGGGCGTTGCATTGGCGACCGGGCAACTGGCGCTCGGCCACGAACTGGTTGGCGCGGCGCGCACGATGCTCGAGCTCGCCCGCGTCCACGCGCTCGAGCGGATGCAGTTCGGTCGGCCGATCGCGTCCTTCCAAGCGGTGCGGCACCGGCTGGCCGAGAGCCTCGTCGCCGTCGAAGCAGCAACTGCGCTGCTGAATGCAACCTGGGACCAGCCCGATCCGGTCGGCGCGGCGATGGCAAAGGCGCTTGCGGGACACTCGGCTCGTACCGTGGCACGCCATTGCCAGCAGATCCTCGCCGGGATCGGCTTCACCACCGAGCACGCGTTCCACACCTACCTCCGCCGCGTCGTCGTGCTCGACCAGCTGCTGGGCGCCGGCGTCGAGCTCACGCGCCGGCTCGGCGGCGAGGCACTCGCCACCGCGTCGCTGCCCGGCTCCTTCCCGCTCTGAACTGCCCACCTGACCGTGTCCGTCTGCGATGAGCCGGGCGGCGGGGTCCGATTATGCTTCTATCGGTTTTTGATAATTACGTTTCCGCCTGGTGGGACCCGGCGGAGGAGGTTGGGCCATGACCGCAACGAGCGGACACGAAGCCAGGATGCTCGTCGACGGGCGGCTCATCGAGGCCGATTCGGGCGCAACCTTTGACAATGTGAATCCGGCGACCGAGGAAGTGCTCGGCGCGGTGGCGGACGCGTCGCCGGGCGAGATGCACCGCGCCATCGACGCCGCACGCCGGGCGTTCGACGAGAGCGACTGGTCGAGCAACCGGGAGCGGCGCAAGGAGTGCCTGGGTCAGTTGCAGGACGCGCTCGAACGCGAGCGCGAGGCGCTGCGCGAAGAGCTGATCCTCGAGGTGGGTTGCCCGCGCCTGACGACGCACGCCAACCAGCTCGACATCCCGCTCGACGGCGCACTGAAGTACCCCATCAAGCTGATCGACGAGTTTCCGTGGCGCAGCGACCTGCCCGAGACCGTCGACCGCCGAGGCACCGCCAACACGCGGCAGGTCTGGAAGGAGGCCGTCGGCGTCGTCGGCGCCATCGTGCCGTGGAACTTCCCGCTGGAGGTGACGCTCAACAAGCTGGGCCAGGCGCTCGCAACCGGCAACACCGTGGTGCTCAAACCGGCGCCGGACACGCCCTGGAACGCCACCCGGCTCGGGCGACTGGTCGCGGAACAAACCGAGTTCCCGCCCGGTGTGCTCAACGTCGTGACGTCCTCGGACCATCTCGTGGGCGAGGAGTTGACGCTGTCGCCGAAGGTCGACCTGATCTCGTTCACGGGATCGACCGCGGTGGGCAAGCGCATCATGGAGAAGGGTGCACCCACGCTCAAGCGCGTCTTCCTCGAGCTCGGCGGGAAGTCGGCCACCATCGTGCTCGACGACGCCGACTTCTCCACTTCGGTTCCTTCTGGCGTCGCCGTGTGTTTCCACGCCGGCCAGGGATGCGCGATCCAGACCCGGATGCTGCTCCCGCGCTCCCGCTACGACGAGGGGGTCGAAATCCTCAAGGCGACACTGTCGTCGGTCGCCTACGGGGATCCTCAGCGCCCCGACGTCCTCATGGGCCCCGTGATCTCGGCGAAGCAGCGCGACCGCGTGCTCGGCTACATCGAGAAGGGGGTCGCGGAGGGGGCGACGCTTACTCTCGGCGGCAATCGGCCGGCCGACCTGCCCAAGGGCTGGTTCGTCGAGCCGACGCTGTTCACCGACGTCGACAACGCGATGACCATCGCCCAGGAGGAGATCTTCGGGCCCGTGCTGGTCGTCATTCCCTTCGAGGACGACGACGACGCCGTGCGCATCGCGAACGACAGTGTGTACGGCCTGTCGGGCGGCGTCTTCTCCGGATCGTTGGAGCGCTCGCTTCGGATGGCCGAGCGGATCCGGACGGGAACGTTCGCCGTCAACGGCGGGATGCCGATAGGCCAGGCGGACATCCCCTTCGGCGGCTACAAGCACAGTGGCATCGGCCGCCAGAACGGCTTGGCGGGATTCGACCAGTATCTCGAGACCAAGGCGGTGGCCTGGCCGACCCCCGCGTAGGCGGCGGGATCCGGGTCTGGCGCGATGACCGATCACACCTCCGTCCTCTACGCCCACGGCTACCACAAGCTCCGGATCAAGGGCGTGGTGCGCGAGACGCACGACGCCTCCTCGTTCGTGCTCGACGTGCCCGACGACCTGGCGGCGACCTTCCGGTACCGGCCGGGGCAGTTCTGCACGTTCAGGGTGCCGGTCGACGGCGTGGAACACGTGCGCTCCTACTCGATGTCCAGCGCGCCGGAGATCGATGCCGACCTCGTCGTCACGGTCAAGCGCGTGGCGGGCGGGCTCGTCTCGAACTGGTTCTTGGACCACGTCGCCGTGGGTGACGTGGTCGAGGTCACGAAGCCGGCGGGCGTCTTCTGCCCGCAGGAGGCTGTCGATCGCCCCGTGCTGGGCTTCTGCGGCGGCAGCGGGGTGACGCCCGTGATGTCGATCACGAAGCACGTGCTCGCCCAGACAAGGCGATCCGTACGCCTCCTCTATGCCAACCGCGACCGCGAGTCGGTGATTTTCGACGCGGCGTTCAGTGCACTGGGGGACGAACACCCAGAGCGGCTCGATGTGCGACGCCACCTCGACGACGCCGGCGGCTTTCTGACCGCGGAGGCGATCAAAGCGTTCGTGGGAACGGATGCCGGCAACGCCGACTGTTATGTGTGCGGTCCCGGCCCGTTCATGGATCTCGTGGAGTCCGCGCTGGTGGAGCTGGGCGTGACGGCCGGGCACATCTTCATCGAGCGTTTCCTCGTGGAAGAGCAGGAGAAGGAGGCCGCCGCGGTCGAGACCGGAGCGTCCGGCCCGGAATCTGAAGTGCCCGAAGAAGTGACGGTGCTCCTCGGCGGCAAGAAAGAGGTGGTGAAGTACCAGCCCGGCGACACGCTGCTCGAGACCGCCCGTCGGGGCGGCCTCCGTCCCCCTTTCTCGTGCGAATCGGGCAATTGCGCGACGTGCATGGCCTTCCTCAAGGAGGGCAGCGTCAGAATGCGGGCCAACAACGCGCTGACATCCGAGGAGGTCGAAGAGGGCTGGGTCCTGACTTGCCAGTCGCTCCCGTCGGGAGAGACTGTGGTCGTCGAGTACGAAGCGATGTGAGTGGGTTGGGGAGGACCAGCCATGCGTGACATCCGAGAGCTGAAGGACGACCCCGATGCATACCGCGACGAGCTGCAGCGGCGATGGAGCGGGCTCCTGAGTTACCGCTACATCGGCCGGAACCACTCCTCGATGAATCTCGGCCCCGAGGACAACACGGTGAAGATCCGTCACGACATGCGCAACGAGGCCGGCGGGATCATGGTGGCGCCACTGGCCATCTCCTCACCCGAAGGCAGCAGCACCGACCTGGTCGCAGTGCCGAATCCGGTGATCGCGTCGGTGCAGATCCTCGATCCCGCCTTCGATGTCCACACCATCGAGGTCGTCGACTCGGGCTCCATCCACCAGGGACGCACCATGGGCTACGGCCGCTGCCGGATCGTCGACGCGACGAACCACGACCGGGTGATCGCCCTCATCGACGGGCAGGGCGCCTCCATCGGGACACCGCCCGAGGGCCTCGAGCGAATGGACGTCGACGACGCGAAGCTCGAAATCGAGGACTCCCCGGACCTGCCGCCGCTGTGGCAGGTGTTCGGCGCGTCCCGGCGCGACGACGGGCACTGGACGCTGCCCGAGCTCAGTGCGGAGTTCGCCTCCCCCGACGCGGCGCTCCACATCGGCCCGCAGCACATCGTGCTCGAGACCGCAGCGGTCGACCTGGCCGCGGCCCTTGCCGGCACACGGCGGCTCCAGGTCCGCAGCTGGCACGTGATGTTCCTCGCCCGGGGCAAGGCGGGACCGTTCCGGGTCGACGGCGCTGCGTATGCCGCGCCGGGTGGATTGATCGGCGTCCGACTGCTGCTGCATGACGAGGGCAACGGCGACCGTGCCATCACGTCTTTGTCAGCGGTCCTCGAAGTGCTCGGGTAGACAGGCGCGTCGTTCGGTCGACGGACGAGCTGTACCCGGTTACCCTGCGGTCGGCCAAGGCGGTCTCTCGGACCAAGGGGGTTCAGAATGGCGAACGACCACAGCACGGCCGACATCCGTCTCATCCAGGCGGTTCACAACACCTTCCGGGTGGGATTGACCAGGTTGATCGATGCGACGGCGAGCCTCGACCCGGGAGCTCTCCAGTCCTCAGTGGGGCGGTATTGGACCTTCTATTCGGTTATCGTCGACTATCACCACCACAACGAGGACGACGAGGACTTCCCGCTCCTCGCCCGCTACTACCCGGACATCCAGCCGCTCGCCGACGAGCTGGCAGCGGACCACCGGCAGATGCTCGACGTCATGAAGAAGATCGATGCCGCGGTGGACGCATTCCAGAAGACGCCGGACGCGGCCAACCGCGATGCGATCAACGCCGCCGCGATCGAGCTCCGGGAGCTCTTCTTCCCCCACCTGGACCGCGAGGACGCCGAGATCCTCCCCATGTACGCCAAGTGGATCCCCCACGACGTGTGGGAGAAGGTCGGGTCCAAGGCGCTCAAGAACATCCCCAAGCCGCAGATGGCGTACGCCGTCGGCGCGCTCGACGAGACCATCCGTTCGACGCCCGAGGCCGACCGGCCCGACGGGCCGCCGCTCCCGGTGAAGATCTTCCTGTCACTCTCGTGGCGCAAGAAATGGGCCGGGCTGGTACAGCCGCTGCTCGTCGCGTAGGACATGGCGGTTCCCAGCCTGGCGCAGCAGGAGCGCGGCACCATCTGCGACCTCTTCCTCGAATACGGGCCCGATGCGCCCACCCTGTGCGAGGGCTGGGTCGCCGTCGACCTCGCCGCCCACCTCGTCGTCCGCGAGCGGAGACCCGACAGCGGTCCGGGCTTGGTGTGGCCACGGCTGGCTGACTACACCGAGAAGGTGCGGCGGGGCGAACGCAACCGCGTGTCGTTCGAAAAGCTCGTCGACACCGTGCGGCACGGACCGCCCTTTCTGCTCCGTCCTTTCGACGGTCCGATGAACACCGTGGAGTTCTTCATCCACATGGAGGACCTACGGCGCGGCCAGGCCGGATGGCAGCCGCGCGCGATCTCGCCCGAGTTGGCGGACGCGCTCTGGGCCCGGGTCGGCCCGAGCGGCATGGCGAAGAAGGTCCCCGCGACGATCGTGATCACATCGCCCGGCCGCGACGCCAAGGAAGCCGGCTCGGGTCCGCGCCTCACGCTGGCAGCCGACCCGGGGGAGCTCGTCATGTTCGGTGCCGGTCGCCAGTCGGCGGCGAACGTCGAGATCGACGGTGACGAGGCGCTCGCCGCACGGCTCCGCACCGCGAAGCTCGGGATCTGACTATCGGGGGGACTCGATCGCGGTCGGATGCTTCGGCTGGTAGAGACCGACCTCGGCACCGCTCGGGAGCGCGACCTTCGTGATGGAGCCCCAGCGCGCCTCCTCCACGGACGAGCACGCGACACCGCGGTCCGACAGGGTGCGCATCTCCGCCTCGAGGTCGTCGCACATGAGGTAGAGCTCGGCAGCCGGGGCCTCGGCGGGATGCACCGCGGCCTCTGCCGGGGGTAGGCCGAAGATCAGCCAGCCACCGCCGGCGTCGACGGAATCAAAGCCGAGGACGTCCGCGATGAAGGCGCGATCGGCCTCGGCGTCCGTGCTGAAGAGGACCAGGTGCGCACCGAAGATCATGGCTGCATCATGGCTGACGCGAGGCCCCGGTCCCGGGGTCCCGGGTATGACCCCGTCTACTCAGGGCCCCGGTTCGACCAACAGGTCCAGGTAGGCGGCGCCGGTATCGGGCACCGGGCCCTGGCCCCAGCACTCGACGGGGAACGACACCATGATCATCGAATACAGCAGGTGCATGAGGTTCACCGCGTCCTCGGGCATGTCGTCGAGGGCGAAGGTGTCGCAGTACGCCATCGCCTGCTCGTAGCGCGGCGTGATCGCGTCGTAGAAGGCCTGCATCTCGTCCATCGGGACGGCCAGACGCTGGGCGAACCGCTCGCTCTCGCTCGGCAGGCACCAGGTGGCGGCAAAGGGCTCGAGGTCGGCGAACTCGGCCGGCAGCATCGTCGAGCTCATCGGGTCAGACCCCCGCCTCTTCGAGCTTCTTGTACTCGTCCACCCACTCCCCGACCACCTTGTGCAGGTGACGGCACAGGACCTCCTGGTCATTGAGCGGGAAGCGCTCGAGCACGCGTGACTCGAGCATCGTCTGCGTGGCCTCCAACGTGTTGGCGTCCTGGAGTCCGTACTCCTTGAAGGACACTGCGGCGAGCTCGTGCGCCACCCGTTCACGCGGCGTCTTGGCTGGCACGAAGTACAGGGTTCCCTCGAAGACATGGGAGCCTTGACCCGTCGGCCAGTAGTGGTACGTCAGATACCACTCCTGACCCCAGACCAGGATGGTGAAGTTCGGGAAGATCTGCCACGAGTCGAGACCCCACGGGTCGCAGCCGGCGGGGTTGATGCCCGCCGACTTCTGGTCGTAGTCGAGGTCCGGCTTGTCCCAGGGCCCGAAGAGGCCGCTGCGGGTGATCCGCTCCATCGGCTTGAGCATGTTGTCCGGCAGGGTCCACGGATGCACTCCGGCGGTGCTCACGAGGCGGTGCGGTCCCGAGATCGTGTACGCCGGCGCCTCGAAGCCTGACTGCTGCGCGGCGGTCGACCAATCCGGTGGCGTCTGCTTCGCGTGCAGAACCGGTGCGTGGTAGAACTCCTGGAACGCGTCCATGTAGAGCTTCCAGTTCGCGTTCACGGTCCCGCGATAGAACCACCGCTCCGTCAGCTCGTGGAACGGGTAGTTCTCCAGCTTCGTCACGTCCGGTCCGAGGAAATCGATCAGGTTCTGCTCGGGCTGCTTGGCCAGATTCACGAAGATGAACCCGGCCCACACGTCGCAGTGGACCGGCACCAAGCCGTAGTCCGCCTTGTCGAGGTCGAAGAACTCTTGCTCCTGTTGGACAAAGTTGCACGCGCCGTCGAGGTCGTAGCGCCAGCCGTGGTACTTACAGACGAACTGGCGGGAGACGCCGCTGGTCTCCTCGTTCGGGAAGTCCCTCCACACGAGTTTGTTGCCTCGGTGGCGGCACACGTTGTAGAACGCACGCACCTCGTCGTCGCTGCCGCGCACGATGACCACCGAGGTCCGGGCCACCGCGAGCTCCTTGGTGAAATAGCTCCCCTTGCGGGGAAGCTGCTCGAGCCGGCCGACATTCAGCCAGGCGCGCTTGAAGACGGCCTCGCGCTCGAGCTCGTAGAACTCCGGGGAGATGGAGTCCTCATAGGAGATGGGCTCGGTTCCGAGCTGGAAGTGCTCCGTCCAACTCCCCTCCGGTGGCTTGGGCCAACGTGCCATGCGCGGGTCCTCTCGTCGCGGCCTTGGGTGACGGAGTTTGAGGATAGCATGCCTCTCACGAGATGAGAAGGGCGTTTCCGCTCTGCCCGACACGTCTCCGGGGCCGGTCAGGGAGCTGGATCGATTCCTTCCTTCCCGGCCATTTCGGCCTTGTGCAGCGTGTTGGCGGCCAGCCGCATGTGGGCGGCGTCGACGAGCCGGCCCTCCCGCCCGATCGCTCCCACCCCTGCTGCCTCCGCCTCGCGGTAGGCCGCGATGGACGCACGGGCTTCGGCGATCTCGGCAGGCGTGGGCGAGAAGACCGCGTTGGCGATCGGCACCTGGCTCGGATGGATGGCCCACTTGCCGTCGAAGCCGAGCGCGCTCGCCGCCACGGCCGACCGTCGGTAGCCGTCGAAGTCCGCGTAGTCGGGGTACGGCGCGTCGATCGCATCGACCTGGCCGGCCCGGGCCGCGGTGAGGACCTGGGCACGGGCGTAGTGCCAGAAGTCACCCGGGTAGTCCACAACGGGGTCGAAGTTGCCGTCGACCCGCGCGTGCAGCGACGCAGAGAGGTCGCCCGCCCCGAAGATGAGCGCCTCGAGGCGATCACTCGATTGCGCGATCTCGAGAGCTCGCGCCAAACCCTCGGCGTCTTCGATCAGGACCTCGAGGCCGATGCGATGCGGGAGCCCGAGCTTGGCCTCGAGCTGGCTGAGCAGCACGTCCACCCACCAGACGTCCCGGGCCGACCGGACCTTTGGCACGATCAGCACGTCGACACAGTCCCGGGCTCCGGTGACGATCTCGATGATGTCGCCGTGGCACCACGGTGTCTCGATCCCGTTGACCCGGACCGCCCGCACGGTGCGACCCCAATCGAGGCCCGTCAGCGCTCCGACCGCGATCCCCCTCGCCGATTCCTTCGCTGAGGGCGCACACGCATCCTCGAGGTCGAGAAAGACGAGATCGGCGCCCGTCTCCGGCGCCTTCTCGCACATGCGCTGACTGCTGGCCGGGGTGGCCAGCTCGGAGCGACGAGCCCGGGGTGCGCGCACCGATATCTCCCGCCCGCTGCTAGATCGTCCTGGCCGCGCGCAACGCCGCGAGGCGCTCCGCGTGCACGCCGAGCAACTCACCGTAGACCGCGTCGTTGTCGGCGCCGAGGGCGCGACCCAGGTGCTCGATCACACCGGGCGTCTCGCTGAACCTCACGACGGGCGCCTGCACCGTCATGTGCCCGAGATCGGGGTCCTCGAGGTCGACGAACGAGCCACGTGCCCGCAGGTGCTCGTCGGCCAGCAACTGCTGCGCGTCGTAGATCGGAGCTGCGGCGACCTCGGCCAACCCGAAGACGTCCATGACTTCGTCCAGCGTCCGGCTCTCGATCCAACCGGCAACGAGGGCATCGATCTCGACCGCCCGTGCCTGGCGCTGAACGGGGTCTGCATACCGTGCGTCGTCAACCAGGTCGGGGCGGTCGATGGCGCGGAACACCCGCAGGGCGATATTCGGCGACGCGCTCGATATGGCCACCCACTTGCCGTCGTTCGTCTCGTACGCGTTCCGCGGCGCGCTCGCCGGCAACAGGTTGCCGACGCGTCCGGTGATCTTCCCCAGATGGCTGTAGGCGAGCGTCGACGTCTCGATGAGCCGGGCCAGCGGTTCGATCAGGTTGACGTCGATCAACTGGCCGCCAGCTCCATGCACGTCGCGGTGGTACAGCGCCAGCATGACGGCGGCGGCGGCCGACTGCGAT
>Ga0210390_10003507_pt1 | contig 13442 bp, 13 predicted proteins | sample IncBWH11OmetaG_FD_161050 | JGI IMG/M metagenome (GOLD analysis project Ga0210390, IMG submission 161050) | Forest soil microbial communities from Barre Woods Harvard Forest LTER site, Petersham, Massachusetts, United States - Inc-BW-H-11-O ...
GATCGATCCTGACAAGACCAGGTTGACTCGCGAGGTCTTTCTACAAACGATTCACCCCGAGGACCGGACCAGGTACGAATCGGAAGTCAATACAGCCGTCGCCGAAAGAAGGAATTGGGAGTTGGATCATCGAATAGTTCTACCAGACTCTTCCTTTAGAGACGTCCATGCTATTGGCAGGCCGGTCTTTAGCAAATCCGGTGACGTCCTTGAGTTTGTTGGCACCACGTTGGACATCACGGAGCGCAAGCGTCTTGAAGAAGCACGCCGGCGCAGCGAAGAACAGTACCGCACAGTTGTCGAGACGGCGACCGACGCGGTCGTGAGCATCGACGAAGACGGCAAAATCCTTTTTGTAAATCCGGCGACAACTCAGATTTTCGGTTACCACTCCTCTGAATTGATCGGAAGCCCACTAACGATGCTGATGCCGAAATCCTTGCGCGAGCAGCATAAAACGGGCGTGCGGCGTTTTCTCGCCACTGGTCACCGACATATGAACTGGCAGGGGGTGGAGCTGACCGGGCTAAGAAAAAACGGAAAAGAGTTGCCCGTGGAGGTCTCCTTTGGAGAAATCACGAGCGAGGGCCGCCATATCTTCACGGGCTTCATTCGGGACATCACCGAGCGCAAGGGAGCCGACGAAGCCCTCAGATCGAGCGCGCGGGAACAGCGCCAGATGGTCGCACTACTCGAACGAGAGCGCGCTCGCCTGGTTGAGGCTCAGGAAGTGGCGAAAATGGGAAGTTGGGAAATGGAGCTGCGGAACTTGAACGTGATTTGGTCAGAGCAGACCCACCGCATCTTTGAGACTGATCCGTCTCGTTTCCACCCCACGCGTCCAAACTTCGTCGAATTCCTTCATCCCGACGACCGCGCAAAAGTGGATGCAGCGTTTCGAACGTCCCTCGACAAGCGCTCGCCTTCCACGGTCGAATATCGGATCGTCATGCCGGATGGCCGTATCAAATTCATCGAGGAGCGCTGGCGAGCATTTCATGATGAAGAAGGAAAGCCCGTCCGTCTCGCGGGCACTTGCCGTGACATGACCGAGCGTGTGCGAGCCGAGGAGGAACTCCAGCGCCTTTCCGGCAAGCTTCTGCGGTGGCAGGACGAAGAACGACGAAGGATCGCCAGGGATTTGCACGACTCCACAGGCCAAGACCTTGTCGCGTTAGCAACAATGCTAGGTCAGCTCAGCGGCTTGACTCCTTCGACGGAGCGAAAGAAACGCTGGCTTATTTCCGAGTGTAACGCATTGGCAGAAAAGTGCGTCCGTGAGGTCCGCACGCTTTCTTACGTGTTGCACCCCCCCGTGCTCGATCACGCCGGATTAGAGGACGCGATTCGCGACTATGTGAAAGGCTTCATCAATCGAACTGGAATCCGGGTGGAATTGGAGCTGTCGCCGCGTGTCGGACGGATGGCACGAGAGATCGAGCTAGCGTTATTCCGGGTAGTACAAGAAAGCCTCACCAACATCCACCGCCACTCAGGAAGCAACCGAGCCAAAATACGAATGTATCGCGACTCGGAACTCCAGTTGGAAATTAGCGACATTGGCCACGGCCTCTCTAGCAGTGAACAAAGAGGGAAAGAAGAGCCTGGGTTTGAACTTGGTGTCGGCATCCGCAGTATGCAGGAGCGGGTGAAACTGATCGGCGGCCGGCTGGAGATTGATTCCAGTAGTCAGGGCACTACGGTACGGGCAATGGTACCTCACAGGGAGAACGAACATGAAAAAGCTGCGCATTCTGATAGCTGACGACCATGGGTTGGTAAGGCGTGGTGCGCGGGCGGTCTTGAGTTCCCGACGCGGCTGGCGAGTCGTCGGCGAGGCGGCGAATGGCCGAGAGGCGGTACAAAAGGCTGTAGAGCTGAAACCGGACGTGGCCGTAGTCGATATCAGCATGCCCGAACTGAGTGGAGTCGAGGCCGTATGTCAAATCCGAGAGGCGGTTCCGGACACCAAGGTTCTTGTACTCACGATGCACGAGTCAGACCAGATGGTGCAGCGGGCATTGGATGCAGGGGCTCACGGATACATATTGAAATCCGATCTCACGGACTCTCTTCCGAAAGCCGTGAAAGCCGTCGCAGAGGGTAAGCGCTTCCTGACGCCCAAAGTATCCGAAATCGTTCTCGATGGTTTTCTGAGTAAGAGAAGCCGGCACCGGCAAGAGGAGCGGGCAGGCGCCCGAGTGACTACTCGCGAGGTAGAAATCATCCGTCTCCTGGCCGAGGGGAAGACGAATAAAGAGATCGCTGCATTGCTGGGAATCGCCGTCAGGACTGTCGAGACACACCGATCAAAGATAATGCTGAAGCTCGGCCTCCATTCCCTGGCCGAGGTCATTCACTATGCTATGCGCAACGGAATAGCCACAGTCCAAGAAGGCTAGATATAAAAGCTTGATGCCCTTCCACTTCGCAGACTTTGAGACGTCGGTTTGGGATCAGGACCTATCGTGTTCCGCGTTTGCGTCGCCGACTGCGGACGCGTGCTAGTGCGCATCGAGAACCGCACGGACTTGTTCCTCTTCGATGGACTGCTCTGGCTGCGGCTTCGTGGTCATGTCTGCCCACCTTTTGGAATGAAACCTGGAACGCCGGTTTTCACCACTGGATTCATCCTCTGTCTGGTCTGAATTCGATTGATTTCGTCAAGCGCGTCTTCCGGAAGGCTGGAGATGTCGAAATTCTCCCTCGCGCGGGCCGCAGTCCTGGGCGTGGTAAGCAAAGCCGTGCCGCGCTGCACCGCCCAAGCCAGCAACACCTGTGCCGGTGTCTTTCTAACTCGTGCGGCAATAGCCGAAATGACGGGATCTTCTAGCGGCCCCGGCCTCATCCCGTGACCCAATGGCGCAAAAGCCAAAAACACAACGCCCTTCTCCTTGCAGAATTCCAATAACTCCGTTTCCGGCAGATACGGATGTGCCTCCACTTGCACCACGGCTGGCTTGACCCTTGCTGATTCATAGAGGGGCTTCAGTTCGCTTAAACCGATGTCCGAAAGTCCGATGGCCCGGCACTTGCCATGATCCACGAGACTTTCCATCGCTTTCCAGGTCTCGAGCAAAGTTACGTCGTGGTCGTAAAGGACATTTCCGTTTTGATCCCGCGGATCCTGGTCGTCCCCGGGCTGAAATGCAAATGGAGTGTGCATGAGATAGAGATCCAGATACTTGAGCCCGAGTCTATCCAGACTCGCCTCGGAGGCCGGTTCGACGCGTTCGGGCCGGTGATTGGTATTCCACAGCTTTGTAGTAACAAAAATGTCTTCGCGCGCAAGCCGTCCACCGGCAAGTCCCGCCTGCAACGCCTCGCCTACTTCGCGCTCATTCCCGTATCGTTCCGCGCAATCGAAGTGTCGAAATCCGGCTTCCAGTGCGTCTCTGGTCGCAGTTATTGTCACGACTGCGTCCGGAATTAGGGTGCCAAAACCGAGTGCGGGCATATGGCCAGTACCGTGCTTCAGTGGGATTTTTGTCATCCGCAGATCAGAAGAGGCATTCATTGGTTGCACCTCGAAGCTATTTTTGCGCCTGGAAGGTTCGCCCGATGCAATCATATGCCAAGTGTCCGAGGCTTGGCGCATCTGATTAGTTCGGGTTAATCAGTTGGCCCGCGTTGGTCTTGCGTCTTGTTAGCAGGGGTCTACCTCAGTCTGGACTTCCGGCGGACACTGATGCTCCTCTTCCGGTCCCAACTCGCTCAGCGACACTGGCTCCTGGGGGGTTTCCTCTCCGCATTTCGGACAGTGATACAAGAATTTGCCAACATATATCTGCCTGAGTTCCATGTTTCCACCTATATCCAGCCGCCAGCCTGTGCCTATTGTTTAGATTTCTTCAGGTCTTCTGTCAGAGGATTCCACACCACGTCTTCGCTCTTGATAGCTTTCTTGCTGGCGCTTGAAGTTTCGTCCGTCATAGTGAACTCCACTTCCACTATCTGGATTATTTCGCCGCTAGATAGGCCAGAGTGCCTCGCTGCCTGAATCGCGGTTTTTATCGCTTCCTTATGATCTGTCATCGATCCTCCTGATGCCTAAGTTCATTTCGATGAGATAAAGCTTGGGCTGTGACGGGAAAGCAAGTGCCCGTGTTCGGAGCAACACCTGTTCTGGCAGGGGGTGCTTTCAGAAGCCCTGGTGGATGCTCTTTGCAAACGCCTTTATTCCGTTCGCGTCCAGTTGTCAGCGCTGGCGTAGCTTCACAATTTGCTCGGCCGTCAGCTTGAAAACCATTACTTCGAAAATAAAAACGTTTTCTCCAACTGCACTTCGCCTAACCGAGATTCCTTGATGGGTGAGCCCCGTTAAACCGCTAATTAATTGGTGGAGGGGCATACGGCGAAAACCGGTATCGAATCAAACGGCGAGATGAGAGATAGTGTCCGGTCCCAGCCCTGCTTTCCGGTCAGTATCGCCCAGTCTCGCCATCTGGTCCCATCTTAGAGGCTGTCAACGCGATTCGCAGTCCAATTTTGGACAGATTTGGTAACTGCGGTTGGGCAGTGCAGTTTATGTTGCCTGCGGCCTTGGGGAGTCTGCGTGCTTTGCGCAAACATGGGCAGCGAACTCTTTGTCGCGCTCGGCTTCGTATTTTCTTTTCATTTCACCGAGCGAATCGGCCCCAGGCTCACCCGAGGGCTTAAACTTCCAGTTACACTCGGAGCAACCAAAGCCCAGGAAATTCTGGCTCTCCACCCATTTCAGGCTGCGTGGCATTTTTCGATTGTAACGTTACTATGTGCAAAAGTGAACAGTGTCATTTTGCCTGGGGCCTGCTCAATCTTCAGCGCTGTTCAGGTATTTCGAGCCTTAGCTCGAACCAATCGTGTAGCGCGGGGACATCACGAAAAGTCCGGGACTTTAAATCCCCAGGAACGGTCATCCAGTAGATCGTGGCGCTTTTTGTTAGGCTGTCGATGCACATGCGCTGATACGTCTCCCTGGCAGTGTCCGGTGCTCTTCTCCCGAGCCACACGACAGTACCTCCGCCAGATTTATTTATCTCGGTGAAACCGCGCTGGCGTGCGAGTACTTGAAATGATTGGAGTGTCCCCATGTCCCTTTCCTTCCTATGCTGGCTTGTAGTTGTCCTGCCGAACGTGAAAAGAATCACTCTGCAATCGGCGTGCTGATGTGCATTAAGGAACATAGGTACTAAATTGGTATCGAAGGGGAATGAATTCTACTTCGCCTTCTGACTTTGTGAATTCTCGATTGTGCAAACATGCTCAGCAAATTCCTTATCTCGCTGCGCTATGTAATCGCGCTTCATTTTATCCAGCGAAGCGCCAATGAGTGGACCGGAGTGGTGAAACACCCATACGCACTGGGAGCAGCCGTAGCCGTGGAACTCTTGGCTCTCGATCCATACGAGCTTGCGAGGCATTATTGTCCTTCGCCGTACGCGGACAAGAATTTCGTTTAGGGGGTAAACGGGGACGATTCTCAACTCACTTCATCATACGCTCGGCCCATGTGCTTCGCTCGACGATCTGAGACTTCTCAAGCTTCCATATGAGAAATATCGTTGAGCCGGCTGGACGGCTCTTTGCTCTTTTCCTCTAATTCAGCTGTGGCAACTCAACCTTCACTAGCCAGAAATCATTGATGCTTTTGACGAGACTCTCGAAGGCCTCAAGTTGCGTGGGTTTACACAGGTAGCAGTTCGCTCGCAGTTGATAGCTTCTTGCGATGTCCTGCTTGGCCTTGGATGTGGTCAGGATAACCGTGGGAATTGTACTCAGGGCGGCATCATCTTTAATTCTTGCCAGAACCTCGCGGCCATCCATTTTTGGGAGATTCAGGTCCAGCAAAATGAGTTTCGGGCGGGGAGCATGTGCGTAGCTTCCCTTGCGCCGCAGAAACTCCATTGCCTCTGCTCCGTCAATGGCCACGTTCAGATGGATGGAAGGGTTGACATCACGGAAGGCTTCTTGGGTTAGCCGGACGTCGCCAGGACTATCGTCGACCAATAGAATCTCTATGGGCATGCGGGTTTCTCCTGTTCGCCAAAACCGGCGGTCGGTTCCCAGAGGAATCGGTTGGAAGGGATCTTCAACGTAGCACGGTGGCCAGCGAACACAATCGCGGCGAGCAAATCTCGGACGGTCTAGTAACTCCTAACGCGGAATCTGCCTCAGCCCTCCCGCATAATCAGGAGCTCTGCGGTTGCCCGGGGCTTAGAAAATCGCTCAATGGAGAACGCGCCGCAATCGAAGCGAGCAAGGATGGCTCCCGACTTGCGAGCGGAAGCTAGTCATCATCGGGGTCGGTGGGAGGACGCTTGTCGTTGATGAAAAAGGCAGCCTTGAGCGCCGCGGGGATGGTGTGGAAGGTGACGGGTGGAAGTGTAAGGTTGAAACAATCAGAAAGGTCGTCCGCTGGAGTGTCTGCATACCCCAGCGAGGGTAGGTCGTAGGTGGTCTCGATGAACTTTAGGATGCTGCCAAAATCGTGGGTGTTGTGAGAAATGTAGGCCGTCTTGGCATACGGTGAAACGACAATCAGAGGAACGCGGAACCCGTAGACATATCCCGATCCCCAGCTCACGCCGTCGTTGACGACTTTTGGCGCAACGTGATCGTACCAGCCTCCCCAATCGTCCCAGGTAATGATGATGGCGGTGTTCGCCCAATACGGGCTATTCCCAATTGCGTTGACAATCGCGGATACCCACGAGGGTCCGCTGCCGTCGTTAGCGACGGCGTGATCGGAACTGAGTCCGTTGGGAATAATCCAGCTCACTTGTGGGAGTTGGCCGTTGGCGATGTCCACCAGCACTTGCGATTGCGGGATGATTACGTTGTTCATCCAGTCCGGGCCCGTGCAGGTGAGCGTACCGTTTACCGTCTGCTGCTGGCAGATATGCTGAATGGCGTCGGGGCCGGTCCAAATGGAACCGGCGGAAGGCGCGTAGTAGCGCCAGGTGACGCCCTTGGTATTGAGGAGATCGGTCAATGTGGGATGGTCGAAGCAAGGATACTGGGGCGCCGGCTTGGTTTCGCTTCCCGTGGGATCGATCATCCTGACCCTGTTCGTCAGTGCAGCGATGCATCCGGCGGGGCTAAGCGTCGGGTTTTCGGCGGCAAAAAGATTGCTGCCCGTGGTTGGGGCAGAAGTGCCAGAAATAATGAATTGGTGAGCGGGAAAGCTTGGACCCTCGTTCGTCTGAAACATGCGGTCGCCAAACGTGTACTGCTCGGCCAACGCGAAGTAGGGCTGGACGTCGGCGGGCTTGACGTACATGTATTGCGGGTTGGTATGAGCGTTGGGAGGACAATTGGCGGCTGGAGAGCAGGGGATCAGGTTCGCTCCGTCCATCTTGCCGCCGTCATACATGGAAACGAACGCCGCGTTGGCGTGGCTGAGATCGTAATTTTGCGGACTCGAGCCGGTTGTGCCCAGATCGATGGGGCTGAGCGGAATGGTCTGACCCGTCGAATTCAAGCCGCTGCTGGCTATATCGGCACCGCGGGATATCAGAATGGGATCTTGAAACAAATTGTCAGGAGTGCGGTTTTCTTGAAAGATGACCACGACGTGCTGAAACACAGCCGCTGTTGTCAGTGTCAGCGACTGAGGGCCGTTGCTGGCAGCCACATTCCTGGCGTCGCTTCCGTTGACGGTGAGGGTATAGTTACCGCCGGGGGTGCCGGTCGAAGTAGACACCGTCAGCGTGGAAGTGCCTGGAGCGGTGCCGCTGATCGTCACCGCAGGCCCGCTGAAGGAACAGGTGGGGGCAGGCGTGCCGCCACTAATCATGCCGCACGAAAGGCTAACGCTGCCCGTATAGCCATTTGCAGGAGTCACCGTGATGGCGGATGTAGATGAATTTCCGGCGGTGACGGACTCGGGGTTCAACGGTGTAGCGCTAAGAGTGTAGCCAGGCTGGCCCGTCGGTCCTGTCGACGAGCCCGAGTTGCAACCGCCTGAACCGAGCAGAAGCGCGCTCAGACCGAGGAATGCACCGGAGACAAAGAATGGGCGAACGGGACGCATCGAAGGACCTCCTCGCAACTGTCGGATAGTACTTGCCCAATATCAACACGGCTCGCGAGAAATCGACTCGGACAAAGTGCATTTTTCCTGGGTCCCATCTCGCCAAATCAGATAGCCAGGGCTTGAGACCATTGGGGGCTAGTTTCCGGTAACGAATCTCGTCATCGATTTCGACATTACAGAATGAGCTTTGCCGTTATTGACCTTAGGACGATCCCCGTGTCATCAGGGGGTTACATCGATTTCTTGGTCCCGTCTGAGCGCGACGAGACTCGCAGAATACGATCAGAACTTTCTGTTACGGTCTGGACTGAGTCCGTCAATCAGTGAGAAACGAGGTGGCTTCCCAACTCCTTACCGTAGATGAAGTAGTGCTTCACTTGGATGGTTAGCGCGTTTACGAGGCTCTGAGGTCAAGCTGCTCAAGAAGGTCATTCAGTCGAGATACCTTCGCTTGCACGACTTCATGTTCGGTACCTGCGAGATTTAGCCTCGGCAAAAAATGTAGCGCACTCTCATAGGCTTTTCGAGCATTGCGACGATTCCGTTCTTTCATTCCCGGGTCATAAGCGCACAGTGCTACGTCGCAGAACGTCGTCCCTAGGTCCAATTCCTCCAAGACAAAATCAAGAACCATCGCATTGAATATTTCTGTCGGGTTGGCGTTTCCCATCACCGGTGCCCCTAAATCCCCTCACCGACGGTCGGCGCGTAATGCGCAGCTTCCCATGGCGACTTGACCCCTACCGGAAGGGCGGTGCCCAGTAAGCTGGGGCGATAGGCATAATCCTCTGACCACCAGCCGATCAATACAGTCTTTGCTGTATTTCCAAACTAAAACAGTTTGTCTTTATTTCTTTGAGACATCCGGAACCACCAAGCTTCAGCCGAAAGTGCAGACAAAAGGCAGTGTCTACGCTTGCGTATGTACCCTGGTGATGCGGGCACTTTTCCTCTTAATTGACGAGTGATTCTAGCTTGTCCAACCAGGCAGCAAAGTGAGGGCACTCTGTGCGAATTATGTCCAAGCCGATCTCCAAAACAGCAAGGGTGCCTAGGAGCGGTTTTTCGTAACCCGGAACCAGGTTCTCAATCCGCTTGGATGGAGCCGAGACGGGTGAATCATTTATGTCTTCTGGTGTTGTGAATTCGTCGCGGACCCGTTGGAACTTCGGCTCCAAGCGTGGCTGTCCTATGCCTCGGCCGAAGGCCGCGCAATCACTGAACAACAGGCCCTCGAACTCATGCATCATGACGAATGGGACGAAGCGCTTGGGATCAAAGTTGCCCCCCATTGCTTCTGCTATGTCCGTCAGTAGGGCTTTTTCGACACGCGACGCTTTGTTTTTTGTCGATTGTCCCGTAGCGCTCGCGCGTCCCGGCCATGCGCCGTCTCCTAGTTGAGGCAGCCCGTAAAAGTCCACCATAGTCGTTGCGATGCACTCTGAGTCGTGGCGAAGGTGATTGATGATGTCCTTTCGTACTGAGGGCCAGCCACGAATACCACCTCTTCTGCGCCGCAGACGGTTGTTACCTACGATCCTTGCGCCGACCGACTCATAGCCTTGGTTCACCAGATGGGCGCACAGAACTTCGTTTACAAAGTCCTCCTCGGTTTGTCCTTCGACATGGACCAATAGTCGGGCCATTTTCTCACTCCGGGACGGGTCGCCCACTGAATTCATTCTTTTCCCAAAGCTGGCCGAGGCTATAGTCGTCACGCCAATCGGACAATTGTGTAGGCTCTAGGCGCGCTATCTCTGTTGCACTCCCCACGCGGTTAGCAACCAACACGTCGTCTGGATCGAAGTGATCCAAAAGAAGAGACGACTGCGTCGATACGATCACTTGGGTATCCTTCGACGCCTGGCGAATGAGGGAGGCGAGCATTGTGATAGCGTATGGATGCAGACCCAACTCCGGCTCATCGACAAGCACGACCGATGGCAAATGATCTTTGCCCTGAAGAAAAAGAGTTGCTAGCGCGATAAATCGAAGCGTGCCATCGGAGAGCGATGAGGCATCGAAATACTGGTCCGAGTTTTTATGCGTCCATTCGAGTTTGATGTTGTCGGGCTTTAACCTCTGCGGCTCTAACCTAAAGTCATCAAAAAATGGGGCGACCCGCTGGATTGTCCGGCGAATCAAGCTGTAGGAGGTTTCTTCTTTCTCGCTCAGGTAATACAGAAACGAGGCAAGGTTCGAACCGTCAGGCCGGAGAAAGTCATTGTCGTCAACTTTCGCTGTCTTACGTATTGGCGAAGATGAACTCGTATCGTGTAAATGATAGAGACGCCATCCACCAAGGCGCGCGTTCACCCATCCGGCAATTTTCGACACTTTTGGATCACTAATACCGGCTTCTCGACCTTGTTCGCGGGCTGAGAGGTAGTCGTTGAAAGGTTTGGGATAGCGCGCCTTGTCCCAGAAGGAGATCGTCTCTGAAGAGGGATAGAGGCCATCGTCCTCTGTCGGAGAGAGTGTCAATTCGTATTGGTTCACTTCATTGCTGAACGAGAGGTGAATCTGGAGTTCTTTCGTCGTTTTGGAGCCGAAGTGCAGCAACTTCTCTGCACCTCCCGCTCTTGTCACATAATCTCTCAAACGCCCTTCTCGAATGGCGTGGAGGAATGCAAAGAGCCCGATAAAGTTCGACTTGCCTGAGCCGTTGGGACCGATCAGGACGTTAACCGGCTTCAACGGCAGCTTATCCAATGAAGCGATGCTCTTGAAGCCCTTAATCGAGATGTAGTCTAGTGCGACTGATGACATTTGATGGGTGACGGAAGCAGTTGCACCGCCTGGGCCTATCATAGCAGATGTCCCTTATCGTTCCGCCTCCAGGGCGTTCGTACGCATTCTTATGCAAGTCTTGGACGAGCTTCGCTTTGGGGTTTTGCCAGCTCGGGATTGTCGCGCTTCTGCGCGAATCGGACGTAATGCACGATTAAAACGCAGCGGCAGTAAGAAAACTGGGAGATGGAGTGTCACTCATTTCTCAGCGCTACCATTGGATCGATTCGCGCCGCCCTCCGCGCCGGAGCATAACCGGCAAGCACCGCGGCCAGCACCAAAATCATTATTGCCGCTGCCAATGAGACTGGATCGTTGGGCTTCATCGCAAAGAGGAACGCTTCAACTAATTTCGAGGTCACCAGAACCGCTGGCACGCTAATCGCGAGCCCAACGCCCGTTAGAACGAAGATCTCGCGCAGTACCATCCACACGATTCCGGCAGAGCGCGCCCCCAGAGCCATGCGAATCCCCACCTCATTTGTCCGGCGCGCCACGTTGTACGCCACCGTCCCATACAACCCCACGCACGCAATCACGAGTGCCAGCACGCCGAATGCCGTACAAAGCCGCGCAAACGTAATCTCCTGATTCATGCTCCTATCAATCGCCGCGCTCTCCGTGACCACATTCGACAACGGCACACGCGGGTCGGCCTTCTGCACAATCTCCCGCACCGCCTTTATGTACCCCAGAGGATTCCCCGCCGTCCTCATCTCAAAAAACATTTCCCCGGTTTGCACGTACGAGTTTTGGCTGAACGGTACATAAACAATTGGGTTGATCTGCCGCTGCGCCTCTCCGAAATGCCAGTTTCCAGATACGCCCACAATCTCAAGTCCTTCTCGGTTCTCCTTTGTCCACGCGGCCTTTGCCAGCGTATGTCCGATTGGATTCCTCCCATCGAAATATACCTGAACGAACTTCTCGTTCACCACGGCAGTCAGCGCCGAACCCGGCCTGTCGTGCTCGTCAATTCCGCGCCCCGCCAGAATCGGAATTTGCATCGTATAAAAAAAATCTGCCCCCACCGGCAAAATGTCCGTTGGCTTCTCTTCGGGACTGCCCCCCACGATGACGTGTGTTCCCGAAGTGCCATTCCCAATCAGTGGGTCTCGCGACAGGCTCACGCCTTGGACTCCAGGCAACGCGCTCAATTCGCTCCGCAACTCGTTATAAAACGTCGCGATTTCCGAGTCCGGATGGCCTGCCTTCTGCGCATCAAGGCGAAACGTCAGCACGTTTTCGCGGTTGAACCCTAGCGTGATCGATTGCAAATTCGATAGCGTCCTCACAAACAATCCCGCGGCCACCAGAATTACCAGGGTCACCGCGACCTGCGCGACGATGAGCGCCTGGCCAAGGCTCACGCGAATCCGCGCCCGCCTCGTCCCCGCGATGGGATCGCCCGTCCGCGACTCCTTCAGCGCCGACAAAACGTCCACGCGCGTCGATTGCATCGCCGGGGCCAGCCCAAACAACACGCCCGTGGTCAACGACAGGGCGCCCGCCGCCGCCAAAGCGTGCCAGTTCAGTTCCGCCTGCAGCGTATACCGCTCGCCGCCGCCCGCCAGCAGCACACCTAGGAAACGCATGCCCCACACCGCCACCACGATTCCCAACGCCCCGCCCAGAAACGCCAGTAGCATGCTCTCCGTCAAAAGCTGCCGTATCATTCGAAGCCTGCCCGCCCCAATACTCAATCGCACTGCCATCTCGCGCCGCCGTGCCGTCGACCGGGCCAGCAAAAGATTCGCAATGTTAGCGCACGCCATCGCCAACACAAGCCCAACGAGCGTCATCAAAACTTGCAGAGGTTTCGAATATCGGTGCCGCAGCGCATCGAGACCGCTCGCTCCTTCCTTCACCAGAAACTCCGGAAGGTTTGCCCGCTGCTCGTCACTTGTCGCCGTGCTCTCGACCCACTGGTGGAAGGGCTCCGCCAACGCGGCCTGCGCTTGCTCGCGCGTCACTCCCGGCCGCAGGCGCGCTAGAATCTCGATCCAATATTCGTTCTGGTCGACGTACCAATCCGCTTCGGGCCGGGGATCCGGTAGCAAAAGCCCCGCATGCATCGGTAAGTAAAAGTCCGGTTTCGTCCCCGGATCCACGCCAAAAAATTCCGGCGGCGCTACACCCACCACCTCGAACGGCACGTTGTTGATCAACACCATCTGGCCAACTGCGTTCGCCGCGCCGCCGAATCGGCTCTGACTCAACGCATAAGAAACGACCGCCGCAGCTGGAGCTCCCGCCCGGTCATCGTCCGGGAAAATCAATCGCCCCGCCGTGGGCCCAATCCGCAGGCCGTCGAAGAAGTCGCCGGTTACAAAATCGCCCTGAGCCACTTCCGCCTGGCCTTTCACGCTCAAGTTGAAATCGTGCCACGCATACCTCCCGAACACGATCGAGAACACAGTTCGGCCCCGTTGCGCTAGCTCGAATGCGGGATAAGGGAAAATTCCCCCAATTTCTCCGCTCTGCTGGTCACTGTAAGTACTCCCATGCATCCCCTGCATTACGGAGTTGCGCGCATGAGCCTCCGCATTCATATGCCACTTCAGCACGACCAAGGATTCCGGCTCCTGCACCGGCAGAGCCCGCAGCAGCAACGAATCCATAAAGCTAAAAATCG
>Ga0210390_10003508_pt1 | contig 13442 bp, 9 predicted proteins | sample IncBWH11OmetaG_FD_161050 | JGI IMG/M metagenome (GOLD analysis project Ga0210390, IMG submission 161050) | Forest soil microbial communities from Barre Woods Harvard Forest LTER site, Petersham, Massachusetts, United States - Inc-BW-H-11-O ...
TGTTACGACGCTGCTCGCGTGATGAAGTGGCTGCTGAAGCAGGCCAGCCACGGATTCCAGGGCGTAACCGGAAGTTTCGAGTAACCGCCGGGAAAGTTACGGCTTGGCGTCCGACGAGGAACCGGCGTCCCTGATTGAGGGCGCCGCTGGCGGGTGTGCATCAAGCCGCGCGTGCGAAGTTGCTGATCAACCGAGCGCGGTCCGCCGTCTCGAACTAGAGGTTTTTCCAGGCTACCGACGCGGCACCGAGGAGCGGGCACTCCTCGTTCAACACCACGTGAACAGGAATTTGCACCAGGAAAGATTCTAGCTTTTCCTTGTGCTTCACCGCGGCGACGAATTTCCCGGTCTTCAACTTGGGCAGCACTTTCACGGCAATTCCGCCCGCAATGTAAATGCCGCCGCGTGCCATCGTGCGCAGCGCTAGATTTCCCGCCTCTGAGCCGTAAATCTCCACCCACAAGTCCAAAGTCGCGGCGCACACAGCGCATTCCCCACTCAATCCGCGGCGCGTGATTTCCGGCGCGGGGTCCACGCTCTCATCGTCAAATCCCGGATGCCGCACGTCTGGATTCAGAAATTCATGTACGCGCTGAAATCCCCCGCCCGACAAAATCGTTTCCACGCTCACACATTCCTGGCGCGAATTCAGAAATTTCCACAGATCCGCTTGCTGCGAGGTGTTCGGAGCAAAATCCGCGTGCCCAGCCTCCGTGGCCATCGGTACGTGCCGTTGGCCGTCCCAGAACAAAATTCCTTCACCCAGGCCCGTCCCCGCGGCGATCACGATTTGCGTCGAACGCGGCGAAGGCACTCCCGCGTGCAGAGTTTCCAGCTCACTGGGTTCCAGCACGCCGATGCCGTAGGCCGCCGCTTCTACGTCGTTCACCAGGCGCACGTGATTCAGGTGCAGGTGCGACGCGACGTTCGCGCCATCCACCACCCAGGGAAAATTCGTGGCCTGCACGCGGTTGTTTACCACCGGCCCGGCAATTCCAAATGACGCCGCCGTGATCTTCGCGCCCGCCCCATTCAGAAAATCGCTGGCGATTTCTTCCAGGCCCGAATGTTTTTGCGTGGCATAGCGCCGGTCGGCAACGCGAACCAACTTGCCTGCCTTCACGTCGAACAGACCCAGATTGGCCTTTGTGCCTCCCAGGTCGCCCGCCAAAATCATTTAGGCCTCCGAGCTTGCGAATCGAACGTGGTGTGCATGAACTAGCGCTAGCCTCACAGCGGACGCCAGTGCCGGCCATCGGCATTCGCCAAATCGTCCACCGTCCGCGGTCCGTCGCTTCCAGCCGGATAATTCGGGAAAGGCGGCGGCGACGCATTCTTCCATGCTTCCAGGATTGGGTCCACCAATGTCCATGCGGCCTCGACGCTATCGGCTCGGTCAAACAGCGTCGCGTCGCCGCGTATGCAATCGTTAATTAGCGTGGCGTACGCAGGGCGCGTGCCGCCGCCGAACGCGTCCTTATACTTGAAATCCATGGTCACCGGCTGGATGCGCATCTGCGCCCCGGGCGATTTTGCTCCGAAGGAAAGTGAAATACCTTCGTCGGGCTGAATATTCAGGACCAGCGAGTTCGTTTCATGGTTTTCGCCGCGAAACACCATGTGCGGCGCGCTCTTGAACTGTATCGCAACCTCCGTCAGAGGCCGCGCCAGTCGCTTGCCCGTCCGCAGGTAGAACGGCACACCGCTCCAGCGCCAGTTATCTACATGCAATTTCAATGCGACAAACGTGTCCGTCGCAGAATCTGGCTTCACTCCCGGCTCCTGCCGATATCCCGGAACCTGCTTGCCGTCCACCTGACCAGGACCATACTGGCCGCGAATCACGGATTTAAACACCGAGTCCTTGGTAAACGGCCGGATGGACTGCAAAACCTTAATTTTCTCGTTGCGCACCGAGGTCGCGTCGAAAGTTGCCGGCGCTTCCATGGCGGTCAGCGAAGTGAGTTGCAGCACGTGGCTCTGAATCATATCGCGGAGCGCGCCCGCCGATTCGTAGAACGCCGCGCGCCGTTCCACTCCCAGCGATTCAGCGGCGGTTATCTGGACGCTATCAATGTAATTGCGATTCCATAGCGGCTCAAAGATGCCGTTGCCGAAGCGGAACACCAGCATGTTCTGCACGGTTTCTTTACCCAGATAGTGATCAATGCGGTAAACCTGCGACTCGTCAAACGCCTCCAGCACTTTTCTATTCAATTCTTTCGCTGATTCCAGATCGTGCCCGAACGGTTTCTCAATAATGATGCGCGCCCACGATTTTTCGTTTTTCGGTTTGTTGAGCCCGGTCTTCTTGAGCTGTTCGATCACGTGCAAATAAACTTCCGGCGGCGTGGCCAGGTAATACAGGCGATTCCCGCCGAGCTGGCCTTCGCCATCGAGTTCATCCAGACGCTGCGCCAGGCGGCGAAACGCATCGGGATCGTCGTAGTTACCTGAAAAATATCGCAGGCATTTCAGGAACTCCGATTTCTTGCCGTCGTCAGCGCCTTCTTCTTTTCCGCTGGGCAGGAATTCGCCGGCCTTCTGCGTGAAATCGCTGTCCGACATTTCCGTGCGCGCGAATCCCAGCAGGCGAAAACGCGGCCCCAGACAAGCGTGGTAAGACAGGTCGTAAAGCGCCGGCAGAAGTTTCCGGCGCGCCAGATCGCCCGACGCGCCAAACATCACGATGGCGCAAGGATCCGATGGCACTTCGCAGAAATAGACGCCCGTTTGCGCATTCTGAGGTTCGACAATTGCCTTGGTATTCATGATCAGCTTCCTAGCCCGTCCGCGAACTTCTGGCGGACGCACCCTCATGTTTTATTAAAACTGCCGGCCTTCAACAAGAGCCTATCACAACTCTGCATATGCCCTGCTACAGGACGTCGGCACTGCCGGGCTGAGCAGCCTGTCCGCCCCCAACTGGAATTTCCGCCTCCGATGCAGTATCTTGAATTGCAGCACACTCTGCAAGGAGAGGTAAATGGCCGACGAGAAAAATTCAGGAAATCCGGGCGCAGCTGCTTCCGCGCAACCCGCGCCCCAAGCTCCGCACATCGTGAAGTGCGTCAAGTTCGGTCGAGAGATGCCCGGTCTCGATCGCATTCCATGGAAGGGCGCAATTGGCCAGCGGATTTACGACAACGTCTCCAAGGAAGCCTGGAAGCTCTGGGTGGAACATTCCAAGATGCTGATGAATGAGTTTCGCCTGAATCCTCTGGACCCGAAATCGCAACAGGTGATGGAAGAGCAGATGGAAACCTACTTCTTCGGCGAAGGCGCAAAACTGCCGGACAGCTACGTCCCTCCCAAACATTAGGAACCATCGCACGCGGTTCCCTTCCTGAACGCGGCTTCATGATATGCGCACATTCCCGCCGTCCGGCGCGAAATTCGCGGCGGTCGCGAGGCCGTATGCGCTAAAATGAATTGTTTGCCAGAGAGGAGAATCAATCCCCGCATGAGCCCTGCTAAGAAAAATTCATTCGGCACACGAACTGCCTTGCGCGCCGGCAATGACTCTTACGATATTTATCGCCTAAGCGTGCTGGAGCGCGCCGGAATCGGCAATATTTCGCGGCTGCCTTTTTCCCTGAAAGTCCTGCTGGAAAATTTACTGCGCCACGAAGATGGCCAGTTCGTTTTCATGCAAGACATTCACGCGCTGGCCGGCTGGGATCCTTCCAGCGCAGCGGGCGCCACGGAAAAAGAAATCTCCTTCATGCCCGCGCGCGTGCTGCTCCAGGATTTCACCGGCGTCCCCGCCGTGGTGGACCTGGCCGCGATGCGCGAAGCCATGCGGCGCCTCGGCGGCAATCCCAAAAAAATCAATCCTCTGCTTCCGGCGGAGCTCGTGATAGACCACTCCGTGCAAGTGGATAAATTCGGCGTCGAAGGCGCGTTTGCATTCAACGCCGACCTGGAAATGCAGCGCAACATCGAGCGCTACGCGTTCTTGCGCTGGGGCCAGAAAGGATTCCAGAACTTCAAAGTCGTCCCGCCGGACACCGGCATCTGCCACCAGGTGAATCTGGAATATCTGGCACGCGTGGTTTTCAGCCAGCAGCAAGAAGGCGCGCGTCTCGCGTTCCCGGATTCTCTCGTTGGCACCGATTCTCACACCACCATGGTCAACGGTCTCGGCGTCTTCGGCTGGGGCGTCGGCGGCATCGAAGCGGAAGCGGCCATGCTCGGCCAGCCGCTCTCCATGCTGATTCCCGCGGTGGTTGGCTTCAAATTGCACGGCCGGCTGCCCGAAGGCGCGACGGCCACCGACCTGGTTCTCACCGTCACCCAGATGCTGCGCAAAAAAGGAGTCGTCGGAAAATTCGTGGAATTCTACGGCACGGGACTCTCCAGCCTCACGTTGCCGGATCGCGCGACCATCGCCAACATGGCGCCGGAATATGGCGCGACTATGGGCTTCTTCCCCGTGGATTCCGAAACGCTCGCGTACCTCCGCTTCACCGCCCGCGCCGAAGATCAAGTTCGCCTGGTCGAAGCCTACACGAAAGAGCAAGGCCTGTTCCGCACCGATCAAACGCCCGATCCGATTTTCTCCGACCACCTCGAGTTGGACCTCGCCAGCGTGGTGCCTACGATGGCCGGGCCCAAACGTCCGCAAGATAGCGTTCCGCTAACGCAAGCGAAAGCATCCTTCGAAAAAACCCTGACGGCGCAGCCCAAACACGTCAGCGTGCAAAATAATGGCGACCAATTCGATCTCGCGGATGGCTCGGTAGTCATCGCGGCGATCACCAGCTGCACCAACACTTCGAATCCTTCGCTCATGCTGGGCGCCGGTCTGCTTGCGAAAAAAGCCGTCGAGCGCGGCCTCAAAACTAAGCCCTGGGTAAAAACGAGCTTCGCGCCCGGCTCGAAAGTCGTCACCGATTACATCGAAAAGGCCGGTCTGTGGCCCTCGCTCAATGCGCTGCGCTTCAATCTCGTCGGCTACGGCTGCACCACCTGCATCGGAAATAGCGGCCCGCTACCCGACGCCATCGGAAAAGCGATCAAGGACAATAATCTCGTAGCCGTCTCGGTCCTCAGCGGCAATCGAAACTTCGAAGGCCGCATCAATCCGCTTTGCCGCGCGAATTATCTGGCATCGCCGCCGCTGGTAGTCGCCTATGCGCTCGCTGGACGCATGGATTTCGACATCGTCAACGAATCGCTGGGCAACGACAAATCCGGCCGGCCAGTCTATCTCCGCGATATCTGGCCGACGCCGGACGAAGTGGAAAAAACCATGCGCTCCTCCGTAACCAGCGAAATGTTCCGCAAGGAATATGCCGACGTCTTCACCGGCGACGAACATTGGCGCGCCCTGCCCATTCCCGAAGGCGATCTCTACGCCTGGGACGAAAAATCCACCTACATCAAACATCCTCCGTATTTTGAAAACATGCCGTTGAAACCCACCGCGCTCCAGGATCTGCAGGGCTTGCGCGCCCTCGCGGTGCTGGGCGATAGCGTCACCACCGACCACATCTCTCCCGCCGGCTCGATCCCCGCGGACACGCCCACCGGAAAATATCTGATCGCGCACGGAGTCCAGCCCAAGGATTTTAATTCCTATGGCGCCCGTCGCGGCAATCACGAAGTGATGATGCGCGGCACCTTCGCCAACATCCGCCTGCGCAATTTGCTCGCGCCCGGCACCGAAGGCGGTTGGACCATTCACCAGCCCGCCGGCGAGAAAATGTCCATCTACGACGCCGCCATGAAATACCGCGACGAGCATGTGCCGCTGATTATTTTCGCCGGAAAAGAATATGGCTCCGGATCATCGCGCGATTGGGCCGCCAAGGGCACCATTCTCCTCGGCGTCCGCGCAGTACTCGCCGAAAGTTTCGAGCGCATCCATCGCAGCAACCTGGTAGGCATGGGCGTATTGCCGCTGGAATTTCTGCCTGGAGAAACCCCCACGTCACTCGGCCTGACAGGCCTGGAAATCTTCGCAATCGAAGGGCTGGAGGGAAATTTCGAGCCGCGCAAGAAAATGAAAGTCACGGCGCGCGACGCTCACGGCAAGGAAACTCGCTTCAACGCTTTAGCGCGGATTGATACTCCGTTCGAGGTTTCTTACTACCAGCACGGTGGGATTCTGCAGTACGTGCTACGCCAAATGCTCTAAATATTCTCGCTCGCGCTACAGCTCACGCGTGCGATCCGAATCTCAGTCACGCTCGGTGGCCGCTCAAATGCGGATCGCGGTTTTCTTTCACGCGCATCCGCAGCAAAAGCGGCGCCGCCAGCGCAAAGACCACCGCAAACACGACGAAAAATCCCAAGCAGGCCTGCCAGAATTCCGCGCCCTTGTGCCGCAAGAACATCAGCGCCAAATCCCCCAGGCCGAAGGAAACCGCAAAAACTAAAATCGCGGAGATCGGCTTTGGAGCCAGCGCTGCTTGGCAATGCGTGCACACCACACCCGAAAGCCCCGCAGGTGTCCAAAGTGCTCTTGTCGGAATACGCTGGTTGCATTGCGGGCAGGTCATAGCGGAACTCCTCCCGATCGAAAAGTGGCTGCGGCCGAGGCACCGGCCGGACTGGGGCGCTGACGGGGCTAATCTACCACGACTTGCACCGTAGTTGAATGCTGGAAGTTTCCCGCCACGCCTTGGATCGTGATCTCGAAGGTTTGCGGGGCCGTGCCACCACCACTGCCGCTGCCGCCACACGCCGCCATCAGGCCCAGCAGCATGATCGCCGATACGCACGCAAAGGCCATTCGCACCCGCGGGCCATCAATTCTCCTCAGCGCAAAGGACAAAATAATAATCGTGAGTATTGTCACGCACACCAACTGCGCCGGTGCGACGTTTAGCGTTCGTGGACGCGTAAATCGTGCGACAGGCAAGCTCGCTATCGCCGGAACCGAGATCGTCAGCGCCACGTTGCTCGCAGTCGCGGCAGTCGTCGCCGGATTCGGCGCAAAATTGCACGTGAAGCCCGCGGGCGGATTACTGCAGGAAAGTTGCACGCTACCGCCGGCATTCCCCACAGCGTTCAAAGCCAGCTGGTAGCTCGCCGTCCCACCGGCGCTGACCGTACTGCTCGCCGGAACCGTCGCGCCGAAAGAAAAATCGCACGCCGCGCCGACCGAACTGAACGTCAAAGTATTCGTCGAGCCGAGCGTTGGATCGGAAACCGTCACCGGCACGCCCCCGCCGCAGTTCACCGCGCTCGCGGGCGCCGTTGCCGTCAAGATCGTCGCATTAACGAAAGTAGTGGGCAGCGCGGCTCCATTGAAATTAATCACGGACTGCGCCGTGAACCCGTCGCCGCTGGCCGTCAGTTGAAACGATCCCGAACCGGCAACGGCCGACACTGGGCTCAGCTCCGTCAGCGCGTAATCCGGAAGCTTCGGCAGCAGCAAACTCCACAAGCCGCGCCCGTGCGTCCCCGCCACAAGCGTCCGCGACGTATTGCGCAGCCGCAGCGCCAGCACCTGCGAATTCGGTAAGCCGGTTTGCAGCACACTCCAGACGGTCGCGCCCCCGACGGTCGCGTTCGCGCTCGCGTACACGCCGGAATCCGTGGCGACATAAATCGTGTTGTCCGTCGCATCCATGGGATCAATGACGATGTCGTTCACCGGGACATCGGGCAGGTCGCCATCCACCCGCAGCCAGGAAGCCCCGGAATTATTTGTAAAAAAAACGTGCCCCAAGCCGTCGCATCCTGTCACACCGGGACAAGAAAAACCGGAAAACGCCGCGAACGCTGCCGTCGGATTCGCCGAATCCACTGCAATGGCTGTGACGTTGCGGCCCGGCTGATTGCTCTGGTTCACCATGTGAATGTCCGTCGCGCCACTGAGCGCCTGCGCCGACTGCCAGATGCGCCCGTCGGAAGTTCCCACGTAAATCGTGTTCGAAGCGCTCGGCGCGACGGTGATCGTGGTGACGAAGTTCTGCGCGCTATCGCTCGTCAGGTTCGAACTAATCGCGGCCCAGCTCGTCCCGCCATTCATCGTCTGGTACAAGCGAAACGTCCCGAAATATAAATTCTGGCTGCTCTTCATATCCAGCACCAGCGGCGGTATGAAATCGGCGTTGTCTGTAAAATTTATTCCGCTGTTGTCGATCGCCGCCCAATTCACGCCATCCACGCCCGGAACGCCATTCAGGATATTTTTGTTCAGCGTGCCGGGCCCACCAAGATAGCTGCACGCCGCATAGATCGTGCTCGGCGTTTGCGGATCAATCGCCGTGTAGCCGCCATCGTAAGGACAAGCCTCGGTCTCGCTCGCGACCAGAGAGCCGCTGAATTGCTGCACATCGTTTCCGGAGGTTCCACCGTAAATAATTTGATCGCTAGCCGGATGGATCGAAATCCCCGGATAAAATTGCGTCAGATTCAGCGAAGTGTTGGCGCTGCCCGTATTCGTATTCAGATCGGCCCAGACTTGTGCGCCCGGCGCCGTCGCGGCACTAAAGACGTCCTGCGAAGCCCACACCCCGCCATCGTTCCCCGCAAACATCGCCAGCACTTGGCCGCCGTTCCCGACCGCGAAATTCAGCGCGTGAGCGTCCACATGAATCGAAGTCTCGTTGCCGCTGCCATCCGCGCTCACATCTCCCCAGGTACTTCCGCCGTCCAGCGAGCGATACACCGACGAATGCCCGATTACGACTTTGCCGTTCGTCGGTTGCGCCGAACCCCCGGCAAAAATCGTCTGGCCGGAAGTGCCCGGAACCACCGCAAGCTTCATATCGTAAAAACACTGGGGCGTGCAGAAATCCGGCAAATTCGAAACATTGGGAAAGAGCGTAGTGAACGCCGGACCGCTTCCGTTGGGCTGAATTCCTGTGCCAGAAAAAACGCCGAGAAGATTATCGGAATTGGTGCTGGCGTCGGCAATCGCGACATACAAGATTGAAGCCGCTGGCGAGCTGCCCGGGGCAATCGCCAACGAAATATTGCCGTACAGCGACGGAGTGGAAGCACTGTCCAGGCCCCCGACGCGATTCCAAGTAATTCCAGCATCCTGCGAAACATAAACGCCATTGCACGGCGCGCTCGCACACGCTGCTTGCGCGTCCGTATCGCCGTTCGGATCGCCCAACCCCGCATAAGCCGTCAGTCCCGAAGGATCGCCAGGATCAAAACGCACATCCGTCGCCGGGTTAAATGGTGGACCGCTCGCGCCGCCGCCCGGCTGCACGCGGCTCCATGTATTTCCGCCATCCGTCGAACGCCATACGCCGGAAGGCAGCGATCCACCCGCTGCGAAGTCCGTTCCCTGCACCGCCGCCAGCACCACGGGATTCGTCTGATGCGGCTGCACGGCCAGCGCCGCAATGTAAGGCCCGCTCGCGCCCGGACCCTGCGACGCGCTGCCCGTAAAAGTGGAATCCTGCGTCCACGTTTGCCCTCCATCGGACGAGCGCATCACCCCCGCGCCGTATAAACTGTCGTGCGCATAATTCGATTCACCCGTGCCCACCAGAATCAAATTGCTCTGCGCGTGTCCGTTGAACATTTGGCACGGCCACGGCGCGAGTGCCAGCGCGCCCGTGGAAAGCGACGGCTCACTATCCGTCAGCGGCTGCCACGTCACGGGATTGCCGCTCAATGCGTTGAAGCTCACCCACACGCCGCCGTCCGCGCCCCCGGCGTACACCGTGTTGCCCGTCGCGTCGCAGGGATCAACGGCGAGCGCCGTCACGCGACCGGAAACATTTCCGAAGAACTGAGTGTTCGCGGTGGGTTGCGGCCCCAGCGGCGTCCAGAATTGCAGCGAAGGAGAGATCGCGGTCTTAAGCGCGGCGACGTGTTCAAGGAAAGTCCCGCTGCCGATCATTTTCCGGTTTCGTGCGAACGCCTGCAGCAAGAGCCCGTTCGGAATATGGCCGTTCGCCGAAGTGCGCTGGCGAAAAAACCACTCCGCGCGCTTGCGAACCAGATCAACGGAACCCGGCTCGCCTGCAGCGCTCGTCCGGCGCCCAGAAATCTGCTGCGCCAGCAGCGGCCCCAGCGCCGTGCACAGGATCACGGCGCACACCACACCTAGCAGGCCCCGCCGATGCCCTTGGCTTACTTCCGAAAATTTTGAGAATGCTCCGCCTACTCCACCCGCCCTACCGACCCGGTCCGACAAGCATCACCACCCCGCAGCGGGCGCTATTGTAACCAAAAACTCACGCAGCGGGGGTTGTTTAGTCAATATGTAGAGAGGTGACATCGCGCTCCGCGCGAGCCTGCAGCGTTTCGTTCCATTTGGCGGATGGAGACAAATTGGCACCTCGCCGGGGCAAACCCGTGCCGACCGTAGAATCAAAATGGCCGCAGTGCTATTGTATGCGCGGAAAGCGTGCGGGCGTCGCTGGCTGCAGGTGCAGCGACCACGCATCGCAATTTCTAGCATCGCTTTCCAAAAAGGAGCGCGTTCATGAAGCGAAAACTGGGTCTTTCACTTTTGCTGCTTGCGGCATCGCTGCTGTTCGTTCTCTCCGTCCCGGTTTTGCCGCACAGCCACACCGCTGCGGCGCAATCCGCAGCCGCGGCCCCCACCGACAGCCTGGTGGATTTGAATTCAGCTACGAAAGAGCAACTCGACGCCCTGCCGGGAATCGGCGAGGCCTACGCGCAGAAAATCATTGATGGCCGTCCGTACCACGCCAAGACCGATCTGCTGCGAAAAAAAATCGTCCCCAAAGCCACCTACGACAAGATCAGCAATCTCGTGATCGCCAAGCAACCGACACCCAAGTAGTTCGGCCCGCAAATGCTGGATGCCCGCGAACCGAACAGAATCCACCGCGCGCCGAACAATGCAGTGCACGCCGCGCAGCACGTTTCTCCCATCCATGATCCTGGCGCTTTTATCCCCGCTAATACCCACCGGCACCGAGCTGACCGCGATCCTGGTCGTCGTCAGTTTCTCCGCCGGCCTGAACGTCTACGCCACCGTAGGTATGCTCGGCCTGCTAGCCCGATTCAACATACTCGCGCTGCCGCCGACCCTGCACGCGCTGCAAGATTGGAAGATCATCGCGCTCTGCGGTGTGCTGTTTCTGCTGGAATTCGTCGGGGACAAAATTCCGGTGTTCGATCTGCTCTGGAACGCGGCCCACACTTTCGTGCGGGTTCCAATCGCGGCCTTTCTGGCTTACGCCGCGACCTCGCAACTGCCTCAGTGGGAACAAATCGCCGCCACCTTCGCAGGCGGATTGATCGCTCTCGCGGCGCATGGCGGCAAGACGGCCGCGCGCGCAGCCATCGTACATTCGCCCGAGCCCTTCTCGAATTTCGCGCTAAGCACAGGCGAAGACGCGCTAGTAGTGTTTCTGATGTGGATCGTCACGCGCCACCCGTACGTGGCCTCCGCGATTGTCCTGGTGGCGCTCTGTGTGATTGCGATCCTGATTCGCTTCGTAGTGCGCTCGCTCCGCGCTCTGCTGAGCGATGCGGAGGCCGCGTTGACGCAGGGCGGCGCGGGGAGTTCTACACGCTAAGGCGCAATAGTCTTTGCTTGCGCACCGCCGCGATCACTAGCGCCGTCGTCAGTAGAAAGATCCACGCGCTACTGCGGCGTTTTCTTTTTTCCCAGCAGTCCGCCCACTAAACCCGTCGCCGCACTCGCCGGATTGCCTTGGGCTCCGGGCACGCTCCCCTTGAGCGCATTCTTGGCGACGCCGCTTACATCCGGGATTACTTGTGGATTCGACGTCGTGCCTTGCACGATAAATGGAATTCCGTTGTTACCGCTCTTGCTCCCTCCCCCTCCACCGCCGGTCAACGAAGAAAGCCCGCTCGTAATTCCGCCGCCGGCCGCGCCAGCCACGCTGGTGAGCGCACCCGCAGCGCCAGCCAGATTCGCGACCATCTTGAAATTGAGCTGCCCGGCCGCGCTGACGGTTCCATTCCCTGTAACAGTGCCAAGGGACGGCATCACCAGGTCCAAATTATCAATCTTCGTTCCCGATGGATCGTTGTGCACGTTTGCGCTCAGCGTTTGAATATCCGTGTCTGATCCACCTCCACCGCTGCCTCCGCCGCCAAGTCCCGGAATTGACCCCAGCGCCCCCAGTTTTGATTTCAAGCTGAATCCCGCCAGCTTGGCATTCGACAAATTTATTGGCCCGGCAATAACCGGCTTGTCCGCTGGGCCGCTGATCGTCAGATTCATGGTAAGCGCCCCGCCCTGTAGCTTAGATCCCGCGGGCACTACCACTCCCACCGCAGGAAGAAATCCTTCCAGGTCGCCCACCGGCATGGATTGCCCGTTTAACCGCATATCCAGCTTGGCAGGCTCCGTCGCAACGTTGTATGCGCCGTTCAGTCGTGCCAGCGCGCTGCCGATGTGAATGTCTCCCTGGTTCAAGTTTCCTGACCGGCTTTTCAGATCGTAGGTGGTCGCGTAATCAATATTCACCGGAACAGAAGAAGGCGCGCCCGTCGCGGACAATTTCAGCTTGTTCGTCTTCACCGTGCCTTTGGCATTCATCTGCTTGCCGTCGGAACTCAGCGTGCCATTGAAGTCCACCACTCCCGCAACTCCAGAGGACGCATCGAGAAACCCAGTAGTGGCCAGATCCAAATGTTCCACTGCAACTGTCGCGTCCAGCGGGGTCAGCGAAGCATCCGCCGCATCGATCGGTCCCGCCTTGCCTTCCACTTTCAGCGCGGCGTTTCCAGGGCCGGTGGCCGTCAACTTGAAAGGAAATTGTGATGTGTAAGAAAGGTCCGACGCTTCCAGGCTGACGTTCTGGTAGATGCTCGGCTTGGCGCTCGATCCTGCCGCGCTCACGATGATTTTCCCGTTCTCGATGCTGATTTTCCCAACGCTCAGCGAGCCGGCAGCCCCGCTGTCGCCTGACGCCGGCTTCTTCGCCGTGCTCGCGTTCCCACCCAGGCTCGAATAATTCCACGTCCCGTTCGCAGTGTGAATCAGATCCACTTCCGGATCCTTCACCGTAAGCGAGCGCACCTCGAGTTTCTTCGAAAAAATCAGCGGCAGCATCTCGACTCCGACGCTCACGGACTTAGCTGTCAAGAACGGCGACTTGCTGAAAGCCGGATCGTCTCCGATGGAAACGTCCGAGACCGTCACTCCGCCCGAAAGGATCGAAAGGCTGATATCGCCGACCCCCACTGAACGGCCCAGCGCGCTGCCCAGCTGGGTTTGCAATGTTGGCTTGAATTGGTTTGCGTTGATGAACAGCGGCAACGCCAGAACGATCAAAAGCAACACCACCACAATCCCGCCGATAATCATGAGGGGCTTTTTCTTCATGGCTGACCTCCAAAGAGTGCATTCTGCAAGGGGCCGCGGGTTGGACCATGTACGGGCCAACGACCGGCCAATACTTAGGTTAGGGTCCCGACATCATACTCCCCGTTCGTCCCATGCAACAATCGGATGTTGATTTTGCGCGGTCGCCGCCATCTGCGCAGCAAGCTCTTTTTGGCGAGCGTCAAACGGG
>Ga0210390_10003509_pt1 | contig 13442 bp, 17 predicted proteins | sample IncBWH11OmetaG_FD_161050 | JGI IMG/M metagenome (GOLD analysis project Ga0210390, IMG submission 161050) | Forest soil microbial communities from Barre Woods Harvard Forest LTER site, Petersham, Massachusetts, United States - Inc-BW-H-11-O ...
ACGGTGCACGGCGGTGTTCTTCGCCAGGATCGTGATGCCCTTCTCCTTCTCCAGGTCACCCGAGTCCATGAGGCGTTCGATTGCGTCGTCGCCGCGGTGGGTAAGCGCCCCGGATTGCCGCAACATCGCATCGACCAGGGTCGTCTTGCCGTGGTCGACGTGCGCGACGATGGCGATGTTGCGGAAATCCACGCCGGTGATTGTTTCAGCGTAAGCACTTGATCGCGAAACTGAGCAGGTGTGAGGTTTGCCGCTCCGCGTCACAGGATTCGTGCCAGCGCGGGCAGCCAGTCGCGGTCGGCGGGCACCCAGTCGATGTCGTGCAGCTGCGCAGCGGTCAGCCAGCGCAACGCACGATGGTCGTGCGGTTGGGGTTCGCCGCGGATGAGGCGCACCTGGTAGGCACGCAGCGTCGTCGTCGCATTGAGCGTAATGTCGCCGCCCAGGCGTTCGCCGACCGCGACGTCCACGCCCAACTCCTCGGCCAATTCGCGGGCCAGCGCCTCGGGCTCGGTCTCATCCGGCGCCACCTTGCCGCCCGGCAATTCCCAGCGGCCCGCCAGCTCCGGCGGCCGCAGGCGCTGTGCGACCAGCACCCTGGATTCGGCGATGACGGCCCCGGCGACCACGATCTGGTTCGGCATCGCGAGTGACGCTATACGGCCGCGAACGTATGCTCGGGCATATGGCTGTGTTAACGGATGAGCAAGTAGACGCCGCACTGCCTGACCTCAACGGATGGGAACGCGCGGACGGCGCGCTACGCCGGTCGGTGAAATTTCCGGCGTTCCTCGCCGGTATCGACGCCGTGCGCCGGGTGGGCGAGCACGCGGAAGCCGAAGATCATCACCCTGACATTGATATCCGTTGGCGGACAGTGACTTTCGCGTTGGTCACACACTCTGAGGGTGGTATCACCAACAAGGACGTGGCGATGGCGCACGACATCGACGGAATTATCGGGGACTAGTCGTTCGCGTTCCGCTCGCAGCGATAAAGGCCAGGGTCGCCAGGGTCGCCACGATGTAGACCATTCCGCCCCAGGCCAGATACCACGCCCTGCCGTTCTGCCAGATCGTCGGCTGGGCGAAGCTGAGCAGCCACGGCACACCGATGATGGTCAGCACCAACCACATCCAGCCGAGAATGCGCGCGCCGAGACGCGCCGATAGTGGCCCGTGCAACAACCAGATCATCAACGGCACCAACCAAACCCAGTGGTGTGTCCAGGAGATCGGCGAGAGCAGCAGCCCGAATAACTCGACCACCAGCAGAGTGCCGAGCCGGTCTGGCGTATCGACGCCCGTGCTCAGCGCGCGCCAGGCCAGCACGGCCAGTATCGCGGTGACCGCAATCCCGGTCAGGACCAGTGGGCTGTAACCGGCGTCGTGGCCGAAGATCCGACAGATGCCGCCCCGCCAGGACTGATTGAACGTCGTGCAGATCGGCCCGATCCGGCCGGTGTCGAAAATCAGCTTGGTGAAGTACTGGCGGGTCTCGTCAGGAATCACGAGTGCCGATACCGCAACGGTCGCAAAGAAGACGACCGCGGAGAACACTGCCGCACCCCATCGGCGGGCACCGACGAAATACAGGCCGGTGATCGCCGGCGTCAGCTTCACTCCGGCTGCCGCGCCAACCAGTAGGCCCGACAACCACCACCGGGTGGTGTAGACGGCATACAGCGTGGCCAGCACCAACAACACGTTGATCTGGCCGTAGTCGAACGTGCTGCGCAGCGGTTCGAGCCAGATGGCGACCGCGGTCCACAGCATCGCGAGACGATGGCCCGCACCGGCGGCAACGCCGAGCAGACGCTGGCTGAGCCGGACCACGCCGTAGAGCGCGGCCATCGTTCCGACCTGCCAGCAGAAGGCGACGAGGCCGAACGGGAGCAGGTGCAGCGGGTAGAACATGACCGCCGCGAACGGCGGGTAGGTGAACGGCAGCGGGAAATCCGGCGTCTGGTCCGCATAGACGTAGTGGTAGAGGCTGCCCGGGTGATCGATGGTGGCCGCACCACCGATGTAGACGTGCAGGTCGACGAAATTGGCACCATTGGGAGCGAGATACGTCCAAGCCAGCCGCGCGGCAACGCTCAGGACGAATAGCGCCGGCCCGACAGCATTCAGCGAAATCGCCCGTCGCCGGGTGGTGGCTGCCGCCGGGGCGGCCGAGGTGGTGTCTATCTGCACGACTCTAATGTGGCCGCGTCACCTGGGATTGGCACTCGGATGAGCCCGTCCGGTCACCGGAGTCACTCGTATCCGTAACGATCGAATAAATGCCACACGTGTCACTTGAGTCACTTCAATAACGGGCGAACTATCAGCGCGGGAGGACCCCGTCACCGAGAACCAGGAGAGTCATGTCAACCATTTGGACGTTGTTCCGCGCCACCGCGGTGGTGGCGGGCTCATCGGCCGCGCTACTCACGGGCGGTCTGATGGGCACAGCCCACGCCGACCCGGCGCCGCCGGTACCGGCACCCAATATCGGGCAGCAATTGGTCACTTCTGCGGCCGGCGCTCCCCAGGTGCTGCAAAACCTTGCGGGCGCCCTGGGCGGACAGCCGCAAACCCCGCCGCCATTGGCCAGCGCTGCAATCAAAGTGCCGGAGCCGTCGACAGCCGGCCTTCCCGGAGCCACCCCCGCCGTCCCGGGCGCAACTTCGCTCATCCCGGGCGCAAGCTCGCTCGTCCCCGGCGCGTCTCCGGCGTCGACGGCCGCGACACCCGGGCTCGGCATCCCAGGGCTGACGCCGACCCTTCCGGCACAGACGACACCGGCGCCCGGGCTGACCGGCATCCCGGGGTTGACGCCGACTGTTCCGGCGGCGTCCACACCAGCGGCCGGGCCCGCGGGGTTGCTGCCCCAGGCGCAGCTCAACCTGCCGCAGATGCCGTTCCTTGGGCTGCCGCTGCCGCAGCAGATTTCGCTGCCCGGCGACCTGACCTCGTTGATTAACGGTGGGGTCCCGGTTTCTCCGGGCGTCAGCTCGCCCGGACTGGTGCCCGTCCCGGCCGCCGCGCCGGTCACAGCGCCGAACCCGATGCTCTTCCCGGTGTCCGGCTTGCCCTGATGCAGATTGGCCGGCTAGCCCGCCGCCGTGCTAGCCGGCCACCGCACACCAACAACGACCGGGAGGACATCATGGCAATCACCAGAAATCTGATCAGCGGTTTCACCGTTGCGGCCCTCGCTTGCAGTGCCGCAGTGGCGCTGAGCCCCGGCGCGACTGCAGACCCGGCACCGCCCCAGCCGATCCCCGCCCAACAGTTTCCCGGGCTGCCCGCGCTGACGGAGTTGAGTCCGATCATTCAGCAGGCCGCCGGCAATCCCGAGCAGGCGACGCAGTTGTTGATGGCCGCGGCCTCCGCATTCAGCCACAATCCGACAGCGCCCGACCAATCGAAAAACGTTGCGGCGTCAGTGAACCAGTTCGTCCAGGCGCCCAACGCAGCGGTCCCGGCCGATCCGGCGGCGCACATCGTCCCGCCCGGTGTGGAACCGGGCGCGCAGGCGCACCTGCCGACCGGCATCGACCCAGTGCATGCCGCGGGCCCCGGGCCCGTGGCCGCACCCGTCCCGGCTCCTGCGACCGCCGTCCCGGTAGCCGCGGCGGCGCCACCCGCAGGACCGGTTCCTGCCGCCGCGCCCGCACCCCCGGCGGCGCCCGCGCCCGCCCCTGCGCCTGCAGCGGCGGCTCCGGCTCCGGGTTTCAGTCCGGACTCGCCGCCTACGCAGGAATTCATGTATCCGTCGATCAGCAATGGCTGTTCGACCGACGGCGGAAACGTCCTCGCGACCGCGTTGTCGGTGGCCGGTCCCGCGAAGATTCCGACGCCGGGCCCCCAGGTCGGGCAGACCGCTTACGTGTTCACCGCGATCGGCACACCTGGACCCGCCGATGTGCAGAAGCTGCCGTTGAATGTGACCTGGGTCAATTTGACCACCGGCAAATCGGGTAGCGCGACGCTCAAGCCGCAACGCGACATCAACCCCGACGGGCCGACCACGTTGACCACCATCGCCGACACCGGTTCGGGCAGCGTGATGTCGACGATCTTCGGGCAGGTCACCACCAAGGACAAGCAGTGCCAGTTCATGCCCACCATCGGTTCGACGGTGGTGCCATAACCTCGGTTGTATCCGTCGGCGCGCACCCAACGCCGTATGTGCGCCGGCGGATCGGCCGTTAGTAGGCGATGAACAGGATCGCGTCCCGGTCGTACTCCATGCCGGGATGAGCGCTGGCAAGGTGTGCCTGGGTCAGCTCGACCAATTCATCTTCGTCTTTGCCGGTGATGGCCTCGCCACACGGACAGTTCAGATGAGTCTTCATGTTGCCGCGTTTCCCTTCTTAGCCGCTTTCATCTCTTTTTGGTGCCTCTTGTACGAACGCACTTTGTCCAACGAGCGGGCGTCGGCGATATCGGCGACCGACAAGTGCGTGCCGGCCTTGCCGAACTCGCCTGCGGCCGTCCGCCAGCCTTTCGGGGTCACGGAATATTGCTTGCCGAGCAGCGCGAGGAAGATTCTCGCCTTCTGCTCGCCGAACCCCGGTAGCGCTTTGAGCCGCCGCAGCAGCTCGGGGCCATCGGGGTCGCCTGCTGTCCACAATGCGGCGGCGTCGCCGTCGTATTGGTCGACGATGATCTGCGCCACCGCCTGGATGCGCTTGGCCATCGAGCCCGGAAAGCGGTGTATCGCAGGCCTTTCCGAGCACAGGCCGGCGAACTTGTCCGGGTCGTAATCGGCGATCGCGGCGACGTCGAATCCACCTATCCGGTCGGCGATCTTCTTTGGGCCTGCGAAAGCAACTTCAAGCGGAATCTGCTGATCAAGAACCATCCCGACCAGCAATGCGAACGGGTCCTCAGACAGAAGTTGATCGGCCTTGGGGTCCTGCGCCAAGCAGAGCTGCACGGTCAACGACGTGTTCCTTCCCGTCAAGCAACCCGACTGCCCTCACCCAACCACAAGTAGGAGGACGAAGTGAATGCCGGGCCCCGGCCATACCGTGAACCTACCGTCGGAAATTAGGGAATCTTCCCGATTGAAGCGGCGATTCTCGTGGTCCGCCAATGTGCCGATAACCAATGACCCCCTGCCTATGTGGTCTCGGCGGCCGACTGGCTGACGTTGGTTGAGAAATCCGGCTTGGCCGCGCGTCTGGAAGATTCGGCGAAACAGGGCTAGAGCGCAAGCCCTCCCGCTTTGAGCACCGCGCCTCCGCGTTACGGTGGCGGTACACGATTCGCTCGGTGAGAGAGGGTCAATATGACCGGCCGCCACTTGAGGAGCCTTGCCGGATTCACCGGACTTTCCTGCATCGCCATCGGCGCCTACCACTTCGCGCTCGGGACGGCCTCGGTTCCCGGCGCGACGGACGCCAATCCCACGGTCGACTCGCGGGAGCGGTTCTACTCCGCCTATTTCGCCGGTTACGGCTTCGCGTGGCTAGGGGCCGCGCGCAAACACCCGATCCGGACCGGTGATGTCCGTCTGCTGGCGGGGCTGATGTTGGTCAGTGCCATCGGACGGTTGATTTCGCTGGTCCACAATGGCCGGCCGCATTGGTTCCAGGAAGTGCTAACAGCGATTGAATTCGTCGTTCCCGCAGTGTTTTTCGGGATCTCGAACACGGACGAGCAGGCCCAACTGCAGTTTGCCGGGTAGGCGACTAGCCGCTCTTACGGCGGAACTCCCGGCGGTTTTCCAGCGGCCCGTGAACGCGGGGCTGTTTGGCGCCGCCGTCCTTATGAGCCGATCCGGACGCCGACTTGGCGTTCTTGCGCTCTAAGGCTTCTCGGAATTTGCGTTTGGTGCCGTCTTCCGACGCAGAATCGGGCCCCGACTTGGATGCAGCCATGCCCGAAGCCTAGCGTGCCCGCGGCAATCCAGCGTGACTCGCGATCACCGCACGCCCGGCGGCATGCCGTAAACGTGTGCGATCGGCATCGTCAGCACGACGCGACGGTCGGTGACCATCGCCTGGCGGTAGTCGTCCCAGTCCGGGTGTTCACCGGCGATGTTGCGGTACAACGTGATCAGTGCTTCGACGGTGTCGTCGTCGCGGGCGAGCGCAGGCGGTGTCAGCTCCGCGGCGCCCTCGGCGACGGCGTAGGACCAGCCGTCGTCGGAGCTGACCAGCAGCGACGCCCGTGGGTCGCGACGCAGGTTGCGGGTCTTGGCCCGCGGCTCGGTGACCGACACCTGAACGGCGAGGTTGCGGGCGTCAAAGTAGTACGACACATTTGACAGCTGCGGACGCCCATCGCGTTTGATGGTGGCCAGCACGCCGAGCGAGTTGTCGGCGATCACGGCCAGCAGCTTGTCGTCGAACACTTGGCGTCCCATGAAGAGAGCCTACTAGTCGGCGCGGGCTCGCTAGCATCACGCTCATGACCCGTTACGCGGCATTCCTGCGCGGCGTCAACGTCGGCGGCGTCAACCTCAAAATGGCCGACGTCGCGGACGCATTGGCCGACGCCGGATTTGCCAACGTGCGCACGATCTTGGCCAGCGGCAACATCGTCCTGGAGTCACGGGCCGGCGCGGACACCGTGCGCACCAAGGCCGAAACCGCGTTGCGCAAGAGGTTCGGATACGACGCGTGGGTACTGGTCTATCCCGTCGAGACGGTACGAACCATCGTCGAGGCCTACCCGTTCGAGCCCGAACGTGACGGCTACCAGTCCTACGTCACGTTCGTCAGCGACGCCGATGTGCTCGACGAACTCGCCGAGCTGGCCGACCAAGCCAAGGCCGACGAGAAGATCGCCCGCGGACCCGATTCCGCCGGCGTGATCTATTGGCAGGTCCGAAAAAACAACACGCTGGACAGCACCATCGGCAAAACGATGGGCAAGAAGCGATACAAATCGTCGACCACCACCCGCAACGTGCGCACGCTCGCCAAACTCCTGCGGTGATCTCAGTCCTCGGAGGCGGCCTCGAGATAGCGCAGCGCGTCGGCCTTGGCGAGTCCCAGTCCGTGCGCGACGTCGAGATAGGCGCGCGCCGCCGCGGCCATCGCGGAATCCGACGGGTCCGCCCGCGCGACGAATGTGCCGAAGCGGCCGCGGGTTTCGACGACACCGGCGGTCTCCAGCTCGCGGTATGCGCGCGCCACGGTGTTGACCGCCAGACCTAGCTGACCAGCCAGTTCACGTACCGTCGGCAGCCGGACGCCGGGTGCCAACGTACCGTCCCGGATGGCATCGATGATCTGGTTTCGGAGCTGGTCGAACAGCGGTCGACCAGCTTGTCCGTCGACCCGCAGCCACTCCCCCAGCTCCACCTGCTCAGTATCCCGCAGTCCGGCTATGTTGGTGGGGTGCGAATAACGGTCCTGTCCGGTGCGGGAATCTCGGCGGAGAGCGGCGTGCCGACCTTTCGCGACGACAAGAACGGGCTCTGGGCCAAATTCGACCCTTACGAGTTGTCCAGCACACAAGGGTGGCTGCGCAACCCCGAGCGGGTTTGGGGCTGGTATTTGTGGCGGCACTACCTGGTGGCCACCGTCGAACCCAACCCGGGCCACCGCGCCGTCGCCGCTTGGCAGGACCACGCGGAAGTCAGCGTCGTCACGCAGAACGTCGACGACCTGCATGAGCGCGCCGGCAGCTCACCGGTACATCACCTGCACGGCAGTTTGTTCGACTTCCGTTGTGCGACTTGCGGTTTGCCCTATACCGGCGAGTTGCCCGAGATGGCGGAGCCGGCCCTGGAAGTCGAGCCACCGACCTGCACCTGCGGCGGCTTGATCCGCCCGGACATCGTCTGGTTCGGCGAGCCGCTGCCCGAGGAGCCCTGGCAGCACGCGGTGGAGGCGACGACAAGCGCCGACCTGCTGGTCGTGGTGGGCACCTCGGCCATCGTGTACCCGGCGGCGAGTCTGCCTGAGTTGGCGCTGGCGCGCGGCACGGCCGTCATCGAGGTCAACCCTGAGCCGACGCCGCTGTCCGAACACGCCACGATCACCGTGCGCGAGACGGCCAGCAAGGCGCTGCCGACATTGCTGCAACGGCTGCCCGCCCTGCTGAACTAAGTCGGACGCCGCGCACGGCCGAGCACGAACTCCGACACCGGCAGCGGCGCCCACACTGGCAACGTCTGCTCGACTCGGGAATGGTCCACTTCGAATCCCGCGGCGCGGATCGACTGCTCGGTGTCGCGGTGGGTATGACAGTTACCCGCCAGCCTCGGCCAGATCGTCGCATCGACCAGTCGCTGGAACCGGCCCCGGATCCCGCCGGTGGCGATGTGCTCCAGATACCGCAGCTCACCGCCCGGGCGCAGGCACGAAAGCAGTTCGCGCAGAACAGAATCGGGGTGCCTTACTGAGCACAGCACCAACGAGCACACCACCGCGTCGAACGGCTTGGTGGCCGAATAATTCTCCACCGCCTCGTCGCTCACCACGACCGGAACGTGTGCGCCGGCGGCCGCGGCGCGGGCCCGTACGGCGAGCCGATGTTCGGGCTCGACCGCGACGACCTGCACCACGGATTCCGGGTAGAAAGCGAAGTTGGTCCCGACGCCCGCACCGACCTCGAGCACCCGGCCCGACAACCCGGCCAGATTCTCCCGGCGAAGCGCGCGGATCTGCTCGGTCTCGTGCGCGGCGATGGTGGGCCAGATTCGGGCGAAGAACGGGTTGTCGACCTTGATCGGGGCCGATGATGTCACGTTTGGAAACCTTACGTTTGTTTCAGCGAAGATCCAACCGCCATAAGCCACTCCAGCGTCTGCTGCGGGGTGGCATCCGCGCCGACCAATCCCTCCACGACATGCCCGCAGAACACCGCCCCGAGCACCCGGTCGGCGAAATCGGTGGCATCGCCGAACGGCAGGTGCGGCTTGGCAATCAGCAGCGACGCCACCCCGTGCGCGGCACTCCACAGTTGCAGAGCCACGGTCGTCTCATCGCCGGGCGGACAGATGCCCTCGTCCATCAGCCCCCGCACGCTGGCACACATGTGCTCGAACGCCGAGCTCGTGAGCGCGGCGTCAACATCGCTGTCCGAGCGCCATTCGCCCATCGTCGCAATGCGATAGAGCTCCGGGGTCTCGGTGGCGAACCGGACATACGCCAGCCCCTGGGCTCGCAGCACCTCAATGCTGCACGGCTGGCCCACGGACACCCGTTGCATTTCCTCGTCCAGCTTCTCGAAGTAACGTGCGCACACCGCGTCGAGCAGCGCGTCTTTGTCTTCGAAATGCAGGTAGATCGACGGCGGCGTGACACCGACGCGTTGCGCCACCGACCGGATCGACACCGCTTTGGCGTGCCCGGTTTCCAGCAGGAGTTTGGTTGCGGCGTTCAGGATTTGGTCGCGGAGAAGATCGCCGGACCCGCGTGGTGCACGACGGCGGCGTAGATTGTCCGCTACCGGCTGAGCCGGGCTAGCCACTGTGCCTGCCCGTTGTCGCGGTAAGCGCAACCCGATTGCCGTGGAACGCAGCGGGATCGAGGCCTTCGCGGCGATGGCGCCCGGGATCGAGGTCTTCGAGGCGATGGCGCCCGGTCGAAGGGGCCGGGATCGACGGTGGGATCACGTCGTCGTGACTCTCACTGATCCCGAACCGCTCGTGCAGCCACACCAGTGGCTTGGGTGCCCACCAGCTCCATTGCCCGAGCATGTGCATGAACGCCGGAACCAGAACCATCCGCACCAACGTCGCGTCGGCCAGCACGGCAAGCGTCAGCCCGAGACCGAACATCCGCATGAACGACACCTGAGCGGCGACCAACGCCGCGAACGAGATCGACATCACCAGCGCGGCGGCGGTAACCACGCGGCCGGTCCGGGCCAGCCCGAGGGCAACACTCTCGTCGTTGTCGGCACGTTTCGTTTTTCTGTTCGCGGTCGCGGGGCGGGCTGCGACCGAAGCCAACCAGAATTCCCGAATCCGGGAGACCAGGAACACCTCGTAATCCATCGACAGGCCAAACGCCACGCAGAACAACAGCACAGGGATATTGGCGACCAGCGTCCCGCTGGGGGTCGTGCCCATTGCGCCAAGATGGCCGTCCTGGAAGATCCACACCAGGGCGCCGAACGCCGCGGTCAGCGACAGCACGTTGCACACCAGCGCCTTCACCGGCAGCACCACGCTGCCGGTGAGTAGGAACAGCAGCATGAACGTGATCACGGCGATGAGCCCCAACACCAGCGGTAGCCGGGTGGTGATCCCGTGCACGCTGTCGCGGTTGATCTGGGCCAGGCCGGCCATCTCGACCGACCGGCCGGCCGGCCCGGCCACCGCATGCAACCGGTCGAGCTGGGTGTCGGAGGCTTGCGAGAACAGCGGCGCGGTGCTGGCGACGGTCAAAAACGCGCTGCCGCCGGTCATTCCGGTAGGCGCGGACGGCGGCCCAACCCGGTTTCCGGCCGTGAACGTCCCGGTCGGGGCCGACACGGCCGAGACGTCGGCCACTCGGGACAGACCGGCGGCGTAGCGATCGAGGTCGGCCGGGCTGACACCACGGACGTCGGGGATGACGACGGGCACCGCGGTCGACGAGTCATCGGTGAAGTCGCGGCGCAACTGGTCACCGACCGCATGCGCCGAGGCCGATTTCGGCAGCACCCGGTCGTCGGGCATACCCCACTTCACCCCGAGGAAGGGAAGCCCCAGCACCAGCAGCAGCAGGACGACGGCCAGACCGATCGGCACGGCCCGCCGCGTCACGAACTTCGTCGACCGGTACCAGAACACCTGCTCCACCGGCTTGCGCACCGGATCCTGGCGACCGAGGATCCGCCGTCCCAGCCGTCGCACGTCCAACGCGTCGAGCCGCGGCCCGAGCAGCACGATCGCAGCCGGTGTCACCACGATCGCGGCGACGGCAACGAACGCCACGGTGGCCACGCCGGCGTACGCGAAAGACTTCAAGAAGTACATCGGGAACAGCACCATCACCGCCATCGACAACGCGACGGTGGTCGCCGAGAACAGCACCGTGCGGCCCGCGGTAGCCATCGTCCGGATCAGCGCCTCGTCTCGACCGCGGCCGTCGGCCAGTTCGTCGCGATAGCGGCTGATGATCAGCAGTGTGTAGTCGATAGCCAGGGCCAGACCCAGCGCGCTGCTGAGGTTCAGCGCGTAGGTCGACACGTCGGTGCCGAAGCTGATGAGCCGCAGCACCGACATCGATCCGACGATGGCCAGCCCACCCAGCGCGACGGGCAGGGCCGCGGTCAGCAGCCCGCCGAAAACCCAGACCAGCACCAGAAAGCTCAGCGGAATCGCGATGGACTCCATCAGCAACAGGTCGCGCTCGTTTTGGTGATTGATCTGGGCGTACGCCGTCGCCTGCCCACCGGCGCGGACGGTGACCCCGTCGCGGTCGTGCACGACTTGCGCGGCGATGGCCTTGGCGTAGTTCTGCGCGCCGTTTTCGCCGCCTTTCAGGTTGGCCACGACCAACCCGGATTTGCCGTCCTTGCTCACCAGATCGGCGACCAGGTGCGGTGGATTGACGGCAGGTCCGGTCCACGCCGAGGACACGTTGTAGACGCCGGCCGACCGTTTCACCTGATCGACGATGTCGGTGCCGACCTGGCGGGCTTGGCCGCTTTGCGCTCCGCCGGGCGCGGTCACCAGGATCACCATCTGCTGATCGCTCTGCCCGAACTTGTCGGTCAACTGGTGAAGGGCTCGCGCCGACTCGGATTCTGGGTCCTGAAAGCCCCCGGCGGACAGGCTCTTGGCGGCCGGGAGCCCAAAGATCGCGGCGGCCGCCATGACCAGAGCCGCGACAGCAAGAATTCGCCGCGGCGCGGCGATGGCAAGGCGAGCGATTGTCTGCAGCATGCGTATCCTTCCCTCCGCCGTTGCTATCTGCGCTAACTTATCAGCGATAACTTAGCAATGCAACGTCGAGGACGCCGTCCGACGCCTCTACCGATAGATACGTGCCCGGCATCCGCGATGGTTCAACTCAAATCCGGATTAACCAGGACATTTTGGGAGCCTATCGGCTGCTAATTGCATACGCGACGAACATCCAGGAAGCCGGACAGGACGTCCAAGGGAGTCGCCACCCTACCCGACGGTAATATTGCCAACGTTTTCCGAATCGTGACTCAAAGATTCCTTAAAGGTGACTCATAAGCTCATCTACATGTGGATCGACGAGTCGAGTGCCGACGTGATCAAAGCTGATTTCGAGGCTCTTTACCACGGTGACGTGCTGGTAGAGGGCGAGACCTCGGAGCAACTCGACGACTGGCACCCGCTGCCAACTGCGAGCTGATCTGCGCATAGCGCGCCTGTTTTTGCGGGCGCGCCGGGCGACGAGGCGGCTGCGAGCCTCAACTGCACCTTTGCCGTTGCCCCGTTGTTTTAAGTCCCCGCCATCGCGGGGACTTTTTTTACGTCGACTACTACCTCGGGGCCATCCGGATCGCGCCGTCAAGCCGGATGACCTCACCGTTGAGCATCGGGTTCTCGACGATGTGCACGGCCAGCGCGCCGTACTCGTCGGGATTGCCGAGACGGCTGGGGTGCGGCACCTGCTGGCCGAGCGACTGCCGGGCCGGCTCGGGCAGGCCGGCCAGCAACGGGGTGTCGAACAGGCCTGGGGCGATCGTCATCACCCGGATGGCCTTGCTGGCCAGGTCGCGTGCGATCGGCAGCGTCATGCCGACCACGCCGCCCTTGGATGCGGAGTAGGCGGCCTGACCGATCTGGCCGTCGTACGCCGCCACCGAGGCGGTGTTGATGATCACGCCGCGCTCTTCGCCGATCAGGTCGTTCTTGGCGATCCGCTCGGCCCCCAGCCGCAACACGTTGAAGGTGCCGATCAGGTTGATCTCCACGACGAGGCGGAAGAGATCCAGCGGGAAGACACCGTCCTTGCCCAGCACGCGGATAGCGTTGCCGGTGCCGGCGCAGTTGACCACGATGCGCAGCGGGCCAAGCGACTCGGCGATATCCAAAGCCGAGGTGACCGCCTGCTCGTCGGTGACGTCGGCGGGTGCGAAGCGCGCACGATCTCCGAGCTCACGGACGACCTCCTCGCCTTTGAGGTCGAGCACGACCACCTGCGCACCAGCGTCCAGCAGGCGCTGGGTGGTGGCCAGACCAAGGCCTGAGGCCCCGCCGGTGACAAGTGCTACGGCATCCCTGATCTCCACGCAAATGTTCCTTTCGGTCGGTCCGGCCGCTCCCCCACAGGAACCGACCTACTGGTTGGTCGGGACTATACCCAGTCGCTGAGGACGGCTTCGGTGTCGGCTCCGGGCTCGCCCGGCGGGCGCGGCTCACCGGGAACCGTGCGCGAAAACCGCGGTGCCGGTAGCGGCTGCAATCCGCCGCCGGTCTGGTAGAAGGTATTCCGCTCGGTGACGTGCGGCTCGGTCTCCACCTCACCGAAGGCCAGAACGGGCGTCACGCAGGCGTCCGAATCAGCGAACACCTTCGCC
>Ga0210390_10003510_pt1 | contig 13438 bp, 18 predicted proteins | sample IncBWH11OmetaG_FD_161050 | JGI IMG/M metagenome (GOLD analysis project Ga0210390, IMG submission 161050) | Forest soil microbial communities from Barre Woods Harvard Forest LTER site, Petersham, Massachusetts, United States - Inc-BW-H-11-O ...
TTCGCCTCCTCAACACTCGTCATTCGGTGCGTGACCTCACAAGGCTGGACGATATCGGGCGCGTGCAACAGATTTTCCCCCCCGGGGGCCGACCCCCCGGTGACCCCCCGTATGGGGGGACTTCCCATCCCCCCATACCCCCCTGGGCTCCCCTGGCTGATTGGATAGGGGGCATGCCCGGCTACGACGCGTTCCTGCTGCTGTCCTTCGGTGGCCCCGAGGGACCGGACGACGTGATGCCGTTCCTGGAGAACGTGACGAGGGGCCGCGGTGTGCCGAAGGAGCGGCTGGCGGAGGTGGCCGAGCACTACTACGCGGCCGGCGGGGTCAGCCCGATCAACGCCCAGTGCCGCGACATGCTCGCCGCGATCGGCGGCGCGTTCGCGGACACCGCCATCGACCTGCCGCTGTACTGGGGAAACCGGAACTGGCACCCGCTCATCGAAGACACCGTGCGGCGGCTCGCCGACGATGGACACGAGCGCGTCATCGCGTTCGTGACCTCGGCTTACAGTTCCTATTCCGCGTGCAGGCAGTACCTCGACGACATCGAAAGGGCCGTCGCCGCGGTCGGCCCGCGGGCGCCCAGGATCGACAAGATCCGCCCTTACTTCAACCACCCGGGCTTCATCGAGCCGTTCGCGGCCAGCACCGAGGCCGCGCTAGGCAGGCTGCCGGCCGGCGTCCGCGACGGAGCACGGCTGGTGTTCACCGCGCACAGCGTCCCGGTCGCCATGGCCGCGGCGAGCGGCAGCGTCACGGCGGGAACCGCCTGTCCCGCTGTGGCTGGGGGTAGATACGCGGCTGAGCTGGCCGAAGCCGCTCATTTGATTTCCGAACGGGTCCGTGGCGCCTGCCTGCCGCACGATCTCGTCTACCAGAGCAGAAGCGGCCCGCCCAGCCAGCCCTGGCTCGGTCCTGACGTCTGCGAACACGTGCGGACGCTGGCGAAGGATGGCGTCCCCGCGGTCGTCGTGGTGCCCGTCGGCTTCGTCAGCGACCACATGGAGGTCGTGCACGACCTAGACGTCGCGGCGGCGCAGACGGCGGCGTCGCTCGGCCTGCCGTTCGCCCGGGCGGCGGCGCCGGGGTCGTCCGCCCGCTTCGCCCGCATGGTCGGCGAGCTAGTCCAGGAGCGAACCGTCGGCGCGGAGCCGCTGGCCCTGGGCACGATGGGCCCCGCCCCCAGAGACTGCCCAGATGACTGTTGTCGGTACGTTCCCCGCCCATCCCGCCAAGCGGGCACAGACAGGCTGGCCTGACATGTCCGACGACCCCAGCGGCGACGAGCTTCTCGCCATCGCGGTTGAGGCGGCCGTGACGGCCGGGGAACTGCTCGCCTCGCGGGACGGCCGCGTGGAGGTGGCCGCCACCAAGTCCAGCCCGACTGACGTGGTGACGGAGATGGACCGGCGCTCTGAGGAGCTGATCAGGTCGCTGATACTCGCGGCCCGGCCGGGTGACGCGATCCTGGGGGAGGAAGGCGGGCAGACCGGCGACGCGCCGGTGCGGTGGGTGATCGATCCGCTGGACGGAACCGTCAACTACCTTTACGGATTGCCGGGCTGGTCGGTGTCGATCGGAGCCGAGGTTCGCGGGGTGATCGTCGCGGGCGTGGTGAACGTTCCACGCCCCGGCGAGCTGTTCGGCGCGACGCTGGGCGGCGGTGCCTGGCTGGACTCCGGCTCGGGCGAGCGGGGGAGCGTGCGCTGCGGGCCGGGAGTGCCGCTGGCGCAGGCGCTCGTGGCGACCGGGTTCGGCTATCGTGCCGCGTGGCGCGGTGTCCAGGGCGAGGTGGTGGCCGCGCTGCTGCCCCGGATACGCGATATCCGGCGGGCAGGCGTGGCTTCCGTGGACCTGTGCTCGGTCGCCATGGGGCGAGTGGACGCCTTCTACGAGCGCGGCCTGCACTACTGGGACTACGCGGCCGGCGCTCTCGTCGCGGCGGAGGCCGGGGCGGTCGTCGGTGGGCTCGGCGGCGCTCCCGTGAGCCCGTCGATGATTATCGCCGCAGGTCCGGACCTGTTCGGGCCGCTGGCCGCGGAACTCGCGAGCCTGAACGCTGAACGTGACGCGTGACGCTGTCGTTCTATCGACTGTGCCGGATCATCGGCGTGGAATAGATGGCCGGTTTGTGAGGTTTACCAGCGGCCAGAACGGGTCCCGGCGGGAAACGTTCGCAACGGGAGACCCCGCGCGTGCGCGCGGGACAAGAACGTGGCAGAATTCCCCGCCGGAATCGGGCACAACTTCGGCTTCCTGAGCGTTACACCCGCGCAGCGACAGCGCACCACCGCACCGCCTATGGAGGGGGATGGGTCAGCATCATGGCTACTGACTACGACAGCCCACGCAAGACCGACGACGACCTGACCGAGGACAGCCTGCAGGAGCTTCAGGCGCGGCGGATGGATAAGTCGTCGAGCACTATCGACCTTGACCCGGATGACGTCGCCGAGTCCCTTGAGTTGCCTGGGGCAGACTTGTCGAACGAGGAGCTCTCGTTCCGGGTCATACCGCGGCAGGCTGACGAGTTCACCTGCTCGCGTTGCTTCCTTGTGCACCACCGCAGCCAGCTTGCCGAAGAAAGGAACGGCCAGTTTGTCTGCCGCGAGTGTGCTGCCTGAGGTTGCCGTCCCCGCGGGTGGGGTGCCCGCGGGGACGTTGGCCGGCTTGGCCCGTCAGCTCGATTCAGACTCTCCGGCTTCCGGCGCGGGACGCCGGGCCATCGCGCGGGTCGCGAACACTCGTGCGGTCTCGACCGTAATCCCCGCGACCACCGCCCAGCTCAGCGCCTGAAGGACGCTGACCGCCGGGTCAGCCGGGTCGGTCGGCGGCTGCTTTCCCGTGGCGCGGGTCCATGCGAACGTAACCACTTTGCGCGCGAGCATCACAGCGCCAGTTGTCGCAAGGGTGCCGACCAGGCGCGAGCTGGACTCGCGGCTCTTTTTGCTCATCGATGTCTCCTCGGCCTCATCCACTGGTGCCTCGTGCTGCCTGGATGTGTGCGCCATCATCCCACGGTCTGCCGGCTGTGCTCGATCGCGGTCGCGAGCTCTGCCGGGTGCCGGGTCGCGATCAGCCAGTACGGCACCCCGTCCGACGGGTCCGCGAGCGCGATGTAGACGGCCCGCTTCAGGTAGGGTCGCAGCATGAGATGGGCCGCAGGGTCGCCCCGCGGGCCGCGCAGCTGTGCCGCCTGCTTCTCATCGAGTGGCACGACGTCGCCGGCCTGGCTCAGCGGCAGCGTGGCGTTTCCCGCCCGCAGCACGCCGTTCGCCACCTCGATGCTCGTGGCGCCCCAGCTCAGCAGGAAGCCCGCCACGACGGCGGTGAACACCGCGTAGATCAGCGGCGGGATGAGCCCGCCAAAGCCGGCCCAGATCTCGGCGCCGAGGATAACGATGGACGGAATGGCGAGCAGCCACCAGCTGACGGGCACCCGCAGGTGCTCGCGGTACGAACGCATGTAGTCAAAAATAGTTGGTTGGATGGACTCATGATCGGGCGGGCGGCGAGGCGGGCCGCGAACGGGGTCACCGGGACGCGATCGGCGGGTAAGCCCGCGGCGGACGGCGCGGCGACCCCGGACTCCGCGGCGCCCCTTGGCCCGCCGGACGCGCCGCACTCCGAGGTGCCGCGGTGGCTGCAGACCGCGGCCGCCTGGTCCTGGCGGCTGCTGCTGCTCGCGATCGTGCTGTACGTCGCGGCGCGGGTCGCCGCGCTGCTGTATCTCGTGGTCGTGCCCTGCGCCGCCGCGATCCTGCTCACCGCGCTGCTGCAGCCGCCCACCGCCCGGCTGCGCCGCGCGGGGCTGCGGCCGCTCGCGGCGACCTGGTGCACGCTTGGGCTGGCCATCGCCCTGCTCGCCGGCGCCGTCGCGCTCGTGACCGCGCGGGTCCGCGTCGAGTACCCGAATCTGGTCAATCAGGTCAAGCACACCACCGCCCAGGTGCAGTCCTGGCTGGCCGGACCGCCGTTCCACCTGCACACCGGCAATCTGCAGAAGCTGTCAGACAGCATCGTGAAGTACATCAGCCAGCACAAGTCGCTCGTCGAGGGCACGGTGGTGACAGGCGGCAGGATCGTGGTGGAGATCCTGGCCGGCGTCGTGCTGACGTTCTTCGTCTCGTTCTTCCTTATCAAAGACGGTGACCGGATCTGGGCGTGGCTGACGAGCCGGCTGCGGCCCGAGCGCACGAGGCGAGCCGACCTGGCCGGGGGCGCGGCCTGGCAGGCCGTCGTGTACTACGTCCGAGGCACCGTCATGATCGCCGCGATCCACGCGACCGTGATCGGCATCACGCTGTCGATCATGAACGCGCCGCTGGTCGCCCCGCTGTCGCTGTTCATGTTCCTGGCCGCGTTCGTCCCGCTGGTCGGCGTGCTCGCGGCCGGGGCCCTGGCCATCCTCGTGGTGCTCGCCACCAAGGGCTGGATCTTCGCGGTCATCTTGCTCGGCATCATGATCGTGATGAACCAGCTGGAGGGCCACCTTCTCCAGCCACAGGTCGTCGGCAAGATGGTGCGGCTGCATCCGCTCGCGGTGATCCTGGTGCTCGCGGTCGGCGGCGTGGTGGCCGGCATCGCGGGCGCGGTGGTGGCCGTGCCCATCACCGCCGCAGTGACAGGAGCGGTGCGCGCGCTGCACGAGGACGACCGCACGCCGCCTTAGGGTCGCGTAACCTCTGGGTGGGATCCTGGCGCGAGGCCATCCCCAGCCGAAAAACCTTTCTACCCGCCCGCCAACTGACACCGCCGAGCGAGGAGCGACAGACGATGAGCCAGGTGCTTGTCACCCGCCTGGACCCGGAGGTGCCGCTGCCGTATTACGCGCGGCCGGGGGATGCCGGCGCGGATCTGGTGGCCGCGGAGGACGTCCAGCTGGCGCCGGGGGAGCGAGCCACGGTACGGACCGGGATCGCGATCGCGCTGCCCGACGGGTACGCGGCGTTCGTGCACCCGCGGTCCGGGCTGGCGGCCAGGCACGGCGTCACGCTGGTCAATGCGCCAGGCACGATCGATTCGGGATACCGTGGCGAGATACAGGTGATCTTGCTGAACACCGATCCGGCCCGGCCGGTCACCTTCCGGCGCGGGGACCGGATCGCCCAGCTCGTGGTGCAGCGGGTGGAACACGCGACATTCCGCGAGGTGGCGGCGCTGCCCGGGTCCGTAAGGGGCGAAGGCGGTTTCGGTTCGACTGGCGGTCACGCGGGCGGGGTTTCCGCCAGCGCGCCCGCCGGAGAATGACAGGAGGGGATGCACAGTGTTCGGTCGGCGACGCGGCGGGCGAGACCGCGACCTGGATGCCGCGGCGGACCTGACAGCTGAGGCGGACGCGGAGACCACCGACGACGAGTTCGACGTCGGCGACGAACCGGGCCGCGAGGGACCGTGGGACGCGGCCGAGCCCTACCCGGACCTGCAGCGAGTCGACTTCGGCAGCTTGCAGGTGCCGGTGCTGCCCGGCCTGGACATCCAGCTGGTCTTCGCCGAGCAGCAGGGCGCGTGCGTGATCGTGCATCACGAGGGGAGCGAGCTCCAGCTGATGGCGTTCGCCGCGCCCAGGCGGGGTTCGCTGTGGGACGACGTGCGCGCCGAGATCGCGGCGGAGATAACCACGGGCGGCGGAGCGACATCGGAGCGAACCGGTCCTTTCGGCACCGAACTGCTTACCCAGGTGCCGGCCGCGCCTGGCCAGCCGGGCGCCGGCCTGCGCCCGCTCCGGTTCACCGGCGTGGACGGCCCGCGGTGGTTCCTGCGGGGCCTGTACAGCGGCCCGGCCGCGGAAAGCCCGGCGGCGGCCGCGCCGCTCGAGGCGCTGATGCGCGAGGTTGTCGTGGTGCGCGGCGATCAGCCGGTGCCGCCGCGGGATCTCCTCGAGATCCGGCTGCCCGCGGAGGCGGCCCAGGCTCTGGCCGAGGAGCAGGCCCGCGCCCAGGAGGAGCAGAACCGCTTCAACCAGGCGCCGAACCCGTTCGAGCGCGGCCCGGAGATCACCGAGACCCGGTAAGGGCCGGGTTCGCGGAGTTCACCCGGTCGAGAACAGGCGTTCGAGCTGGTCTTCTACGTCTTCCGTCGTGACGAAGAACAGCTCGTCGCCCGGCTGCAGCGGATCCTCGGCCTGCGGGACGAGCACCCGGCCTTCACGCAGGATCGCGACCAGCGCGGCGTCGGCCGGCCAGGCGATAGCGCCGACCTGCTTGCCGGCCAGCGGCGCGTCGGCGGGCATGGTCAGTTCGACCAGGCTGGCCTCGCTTTGCCCGAAGGTCATCAGCCGCACCAGGTCGCCGACGCTGACGGCCTCCTCGACCAGCGCGGATAGCAACCGCGGCGTGGAGACGGCCACGTCGACCCCCCACGATTCGTTGTACAGCCACTCGTTGCCCGGGTGGTTGACCCGCGCCACGACCCGCGGGACGCCGTATTCGGTCTTGGCGAGCAGCGCCACGACGAGGTTCACCTTGTCGTCGCCGGTCGCCGCGACGACAACGTTGCAGCGGTCAAGCGCCGCGTCGTCCAGCGAGCTGATCTCGCAGGCGTCGGCGAGCAGCCATTCGGCGCGCGGCACGCTGTCCACCTTGATCGCGCTCGGCGCCTGGTCGATGAGCAGCACCTCATGGCCGTTTTCGAGCAGTTCGCGGGCGATGGACCTGCCTACCGCCCCCGCTCCGGCGATCGCGACGCGCATTACGATCCGCTCCCTCGTGTCGCGAACGACGCCGTGATGTGGTCCAGGTCGCTCTCCTTGGCGATGACGTGCACGACGTCGCCATGCTGCAGCACGGTTCCCGGCTGCGGCACGATCGCCTCGCCGAGCCGGTCGATGAAGGCGATGCGGGTACGAGCCGACGCCTCGACGGCCTTGACGGGTTCGCCGATCCACGCCGGGGACACGGTCACCTGACTGAGCACGATCTTTCCCGTGGCGTCCCGCCACAGCGGTTCGGTGCCTTCAGGCAGCAGCTTGCGCAGCATCTGGTCGGCGGTCCACCGCACGGTCGCGACCGTCGGGATGCCAAGCCGTTCGTAGACCTCCGCGCGCCGCGGGTCGTAGATGCGGGCCGCCACCTGGCGGACGCCGAAGGTCTCCCTGGCAACCCGCGCCGCGATGATGTTGGAGTTGTCGCCGCTGCTTACCGCTGCGAAGCTGTCGGCGCGTTCTATCCCGGCCCTGGTGAGCACGTCGCGGTCGAAGCCAATGCCGGTCACCCGGTCGCCCTTGAACGACGGGCGGAGCCTGCGGAAGGCTTCTGGATCGCGGTCGATGACCGCGACCGTGTTCCCCCTGTCCTCCAGGATGTGAGCGAGCGTCGAGCCGACCCGGCCGCAGCCCATGATCACGATATGCACGACCCGTCCTTTCGCGGTGGTCATCGCGCTGGCAGGCGCCCGAACCGGGCGCCCCGCCAAAGTTATGCCCTCACATGCGAGAATGCGACCCCAGAATGAGGGGGGACTGTCCGGTGGGATTTCAGGTTGGTCAGACCGTCGAGCTGGCGGTCGGTGACGTCGCCCAAGGCGGCTGGTGCGTGGCCAGGCCCGAGGGACTGCCTGTGGTTTTCGTTAGGCACGCCCTGCCAGGGGAACTCGTCATCGCCCGCGTGACGGAGGTCACGACCCGGTTCGCTCGCGCGGACGCGGTTGAAATCCTCACGCCGTCGCCGGACCGGGTGCCGGCTCCGTGCCCGAACGCCCGACCGGGTGGCTGCGGCGGCTGTGACTGGCAGCATGCCGCGCCGCCCGCGCAGCGCGCGCTCAAGGCCGCCGTCGTCGGGCAGCAGCTGCGCCGGCTGGCGGGTATCGACCGCGAGGTCGTCGTGGAGCCCATGCCCGGCGACGAAGGCGACGAGGCAAGCCCTGCAAGCCCCGCCGCGGCGGGGCTTGGCTGGCGTACCAGGGTGCAGTTCGCGGTCCGCGACGACGGGGTCGCGGGCCTGCGCGCCCACCGCTCGCACGAGGTCGTCGACATCGGCGACTGCCTGATCGCGCATCCGGCCATCACGGACCTCGGCATCACGCGCCACCACTGGCCGGACGCGGTCGGCGTGGAAGCGGTCGTGGGCAGCGCCGGCCCCGGCGCGGAGCCAGCGCAGCGCGCGATCATCGTGACACCGGCCGGGCGCCGGCCACGGCGCGGGAGGCAGGGACGCGAGGGAGACGGCCCGGTTCGTTCAGATGAAAGGGAACAGGACTGGGCGGCGTCGGTACCGGCTGACGCGGTGCTCAGCCGGGCGCCTGGCGGACTAGCCCCGGTCCGCGGGCGGGCATATGTCCGGCAGCGAGCGGCCGGCCGGGACTGGCGGGTCAGCGCGGGGGTGTTCTGGCAGGTGCACCCGGCCGCCGCCGACGTCCTCACCGCCGCCGTCGTGGCGGCTCTCGACCCGAAACCAGGCGACAGCGTGCTCGATCTGTACTGCGGCGCCGGGCTGTTCGCCGGGGCGGTCGCTGACCTGGTCGGCCGCGACGGGACGGTAATCGGGATCGAATCGGATCCGGCCGCCGTCAGGGACGCGCGGCACAACCTTCGGGAATCTCCGTGGGTCCGGGTGCACCGCGGCGACGTGGCGGCGCTGCTGCGCCGCGGCGGCCTTCCGCCCACCAGGCTGTGCGTCGCGGACCCGCCGCGTGCCGGGCTGGCCAGGGAGGCCGTGGACTACCTTTCCGGACCGGCGCGGCCGGCGCGGTTCGCGTACGTGTCCTGCGACCCCGCCACGCTCGCCCGTGACCTCGGACTGCTGATCGAGCGCGGCTGGGCCCTCGACGGCCTGCGCGCCTTCGACGCGTTTCCGATGACCCACCACGTGGAGTGCGTGGCAACGCTGGTCCGCTGAGCCGGTCGCTCCGCCGGGCCGGTCGCGCCGGGCCGGTCGCTCCGCCGGGCCGGTTACGGCGCGTCAGGCTGGTCGGGCGTGCTGGCCGGGTTCTCGGGCTTGGGCATGCCGGCCACGTAGTAGCCGAGGCCCGGGTAGCGGATGAGCAGTCCCTCGTCGACCAGCATGCGCAACGCCTTGGCGCAGGTCTGCCTGGCATGCCCGTATTGCTGACAGAGCGTGGTGATGGACGGCGTTGGCTTGCCGGGCTGCAGCGTGCCGTTTGCTATGTCTCGGCGCAGTTGCGCTGAGAGACGTATGTACGCTCTTGGGTCTGATTCGTCACTTATCGACACTCTTGTACCGTACTCGAATGGCAATATTGCCAATCGCAACGCTTCGACAGTAGTCGACGTTGGACGAGCGGCCTAATTTCGTGCTACGTTCAGCCGCATGTACTGCTGGACCCTGCTCAGCCGGGACATCTCCGCCACCCCCTACCTGATGGGCGTCACCGACGATCTGGCCAAGGCGCGCAAGCTCTGCGAACCGCATCTGGAATCGCGCCGGGCCTTCCTTGGCTACATCCAGGCCGTGCGGCCCGCCATGACCGCGCATGGACTGGACAGCCGCTACGTGCCTGTCGGCCCGGCCTGGCTCGGGCGCCTCAGGGACAGCGACGAGGTCGGCTGGCGGGAGCAGCAGCTCCGGGCCGACGACGGCGAATGCGACAACCCCCATGGGTGACGTTCCGGGCCCGAAGTTCGATGTGTCGGTGCCCAACGTGGCCAGGATTTACGACTACATGCTGGGCGGGAAGGACAACTACCAGGCCGACAGGGACGCGGCGGAGCGGCTGATCAAGGTTCTCCCCGAGGCTGAACTCGCGTGCCGGCAGAACCGGCGGTTCCTGGAGCGGGTGGTCCGCTTCCTGGTGAGCGACTGCGGCATCCGGCAGATCATCGACATCGGCACCGGGTTGCCAACCCAGGGAAACGTCCATCAGGTCGCCCAGGAGGAAGCTCCCGCCACCCGCGTGGTGTACGCCGATTACGACCGCGTCGTGGTACGCCATGCCGAAGCGCTGCTGGCCAGAAACGAGCGCGTCGCCGTAGTCCACGCTGACCTGCGCACGCCGCGTGAGCTCATCACGCACCGGGACCTGGGAAAGCTGATCGATTTCAGCCAGCCTGTCGCGATCCTGATCCTGGCGACGCTGCACTTCATCACCGACGATGAGCGACCGGACGAGATCATCCGGCTGCTGCGGTCCACCATGGCGCGCGGCAGCTATCTGGCGGTGTCGCACATTACGGCCGAGGACGTGCATCCCGACGACAGCAAAAGCGCCCAGGCGGTTTACACCAGCGCGTCAGCCCCGGCGATCCCGCGCACCCGGGAGGGGATCGCGCGGTTCTTCGACGAACTGGAACTGGTCCCGCCCGGCCTGGTGAACATCAACATGTGGCCCGCGGCCGAGGTGCGCTACATACCAGAAACCTCCAAGCTGCTGATGTACGGAGGCGTAGCACGCAAGAGCTGACCGGGCTGATCGCCCCTGTTGCGACTTCGATTGCGTAATCGAGGTTGCTGGTGGCGGTTCAGGCCGGGGTCGACGACCCAGGTGTGCTGGACGCGGCTGGTGCCTTGGTCGCCGGTGGCGGGGCCGAGGAGCCTGCTGGCGGTTTCGAGGATGCGGCGGGTGCCGGCCAGCGAGACCAGCGGTTCGGGGTGCGTGCTGGGCCTGAAAGGCACGATGAGCGAGGCCGAGCTGCACTTGATCCGGTCCCGGCTGACCGAGGGCCTGCGGCACAAAGCCGCACGCGGCGAGCTGCGGCAGAACCTGCCCGTCGGCCTTGACTACGACGCGGACGGCCGGGTGGCCATCACCGCCGACGAGGCGGTCCGGGAGGCTGTCGCCACGGTCTTCCGGCGCTTCGGCGGACTCGGCTCGGCCCGCGCGGTCCTGCTGTCGCTGCGCGGGGACGGGCTGCTGCTGCCCCGCCGGCCCAGCGGCTCGCCGTCCGGGCAGATCACGTGGGCGCCGCCCAGTTACCCCGCTGTGCACGACATCTTGACCAACCCCGCCTATGCCGGCGCGTTCGTGTTCGGCCGCACCCGCACCGAAAAACGGGTGACCGCCCCCGGCCGCCAGTACGACGCCGTTGAGCCGGAAAACCGGCTGGTTGCCCGCACCCTCGAACACGCCTGGGAAGACAAGCTCGCCGCCGTCCGCAAAGCCGAGAACGACCTGCGCGCCATGCAGGCACGCAAGCCCGCCGCGCTCACCGGCGAGGAACTCGCCTGGATCACCAGCGCCGGCGCTGACATCAAAGCCGTGTTCGACGCGCCCACGACCACGGTCGTCGAGCGCAAGCAGCTGATCCGCGCCGTGATCAGCGAGATCGCCATCACCGTCCACGCCGGCACCAGGATCGCGGACCTGGCGATCACCTGGCAAGGCGGCGCCGCCACCAGCCTGGCCATGCCGATGAGCAAGATAGGCAGCCGCCTGACCCAGGGCACCAGCGAGGACACCGTCAGCCTCGTGCGCCGGCTGGCCAGGCGCTACGACGACACCACCATCGCCGCGATCCTCGCCCGCCAGCACCGCCGCACGCCACCGGCCTGCCCTGGACCCGCGCCCGCGTCACCAGCCTCCGCTTCCAGTACCACATACCCGTTCACCAGCCAGAACCCCCCAATGTCACACCCGGCCGCGAAGATGTCCTCGTGGTCCCGGTCAGCAAGGCCGAGAAGATCCTCGGCGCCAGCCGCTACACCCTCTACCAGTGGCTGCGCGACGGGTTCATCACCGGAGAGCAGCTCACCCCCGGTGCTCCCTGGCACATCCGCATCGACCAGGCCGTGCGGGACAAGATCCGGCCCGGGGTCCCCGACGGCTGGCTGCCCCTCGCCCAGGCAGCCAAGGCCCTTGGCCTCGCCCGCCAGACCGTGTTGAACAAGGTCCCAGCGCGGCGAACTCCACGCCCTCTACGTCAACCAGGGACGCCGCAAAGGCCTGCGTATCCAGGTCAAACACGAACAGGATGGACTGTTCGCCACACCATGATCAAAGAAAGGCGCAGTGTTAACCATGGCTGGATGGGCCGGCGATGACCAGGTTCTCGGCGCGGCCGATCCACTCCAGGGTGGCGAGGGCGTCTTGCGTGGCGGCGGGGATGGAGGACTCTTTGGGCCGACAGGATGAGAACGTCTTGCCGGCGGGGCACCCGGCGGTCTTGCGGCGCATCCTGCGGGTGGCGGCGTCGCGGCCGGCGACTTCCTCGGCGAGCAGGACGCGGAGCACCTCGGCAGGTTCCCGCCGCTGGGCGTGGGCGGTGGCGAGCACGTCGAGGGCTGCCTTGCGGAGGTAGGGCAGCCGCATCCGGCGGACCAGCGCGTCGAGCTCGGGCGGCAGCGGCGGGGCCGGTCACCGGTTCCTCCCGGCCGGGGTGGTGAAGTCCAGGTAGCCGACGGCTAGGCTCGCGTCGTAACCGACGTGGCCGGGGGTGTTGCCGCTGGTGGCCCTGGTGGCCTGGGCGAGCAGGGCCTGGCCCCGGGGGCGCCGTTGTTCTCGATCCAGCCGGGTGCGTGCGAGCACGCGAGCAGGGCCAGGCGGATGAACGCGAGCTCCTCCGCGGTCACGATGGCGTCATGGCGGGGCTGGCGCAGTTTCATCGTCCTGGCGCCTGCCTGCCGAGCCGCGCCCAGCCGGAGGTGCCGGGCTGGGCGGAGTGGGCCTCGTCCGCGATCACGACCTCGCCCGCGGCGCCCTCGGCAGCCAGGTGGTCGATGATCGAGGGCACGTCGCCGTCGGCGAACCGGCCGGCGATCGCCGCCAGGCCGAGCGCCGCGTCGATCCTGTCCGCACCGACGATGGCGGCGAGCTCGACGGCGCGGGTCATCTTCGACCGGATCCGGGCCGCGCCGGACGCGGCGGCCTCGGCCAGCCAGCGGCGGGCGCCGCCGCCGATGGCCAGGAACTCTGCCTCCGCCCGGGTCCGCGGCCTTGGCCGGGGCTGGCGCGGCCCGTTCCCTCCCAGGTGGTGCGGGTAGTGCTCGTCGCAGATGGACGGGCTGCCCGGTACCGAAAGGCGGTGCCGGGCGATCTCGACCCCGCCGCGGCCGGTGCGGGCAGTGATCACCAGCTCCTGCCCGGCCACGCCGGCACCACACCCGGGTGCCGGCGTGGCCGGGTGGGGTGGAGTAGCGGACCGACCCGAACCGGACGGTCTGGTCGTCGCCGACCGATCGCTCCTCGCCCAGCGCCAGCGCGTAAGGCTCGGCTGGCAGTGGGTGCAGCCGCTCCCGCTCGGCAGCCAGCCGGTCCGCCGGGACCGCGGCGGTCTCCCGGTGCACCCGCCCGTTGACCCGGCCTCAGAACTCCCGGCAGGCCTGTTCCAGCTTCGCGAACCCGGCGTAATCCGGCAGCAGGTTCGCTCCCGACGGCACCAGGTCCGCCGTGGCGATCGTGACCATCGCCTCGACCCCGCCCTTGGACCACATCGTCAACGACACCCGATCCAGATGATCGGTACCGGCGTGTCCGGGTAACCCACCTGTTCCATCCGCTGTTCGGTCAGGACTTCGAGTTCGTCGCGTACCGCCAGAACTGGGGC
>Ga0210390_10003511_pt1 | contig 13437 bp, 9 predicted proteins | sample IncBWH11OmetaG_FD_161050 | JGI IMG/M metagenome (GOLD analysis project Ga0210390, IMG submission 161050) | Forest soil microbial communities from Barre Woods Harvard Forest LTER site, Petersham, Massachusetts, United States - Inc-BW-H-11-O ...
GCTTTTGCCGGCTTGACCGGCACGCGGGGCAGATCCCACAGCATCCGCGAGACGAGGGCGGTCCAGCCGGTCTGGTGACTGGCGCCGCAGCCGCGGCCGTTGTCGCCGTGGAAATACTCGTAGAAGAGGACGTGCTCGCGCCAGTGCGGATCGTCGAATTGCCGCATCGAGCCGTTGCACGGACGCCGTCCCTTCGAGTCGGCCAGGAAGATCTGGGCGACGCGGGCCTCGATCTCGCGGGCGCACTCCTTCAGCGTCAGTTTTTGCCCGGAGCCGACCGGGCACTCCACTTTGAAGTCGTCGCCGTAGAAGTGGTGATAGCGCTCGAGCGCCTCGACCAGCAAAAAGTTGATCGGCATCCAGATCGGGCCGCGCCAGTTGGAGTTGCCGCCGAAGATGCCGGTCGTCGATTCGCCCGGCTCATAGTCGACGCGGTAGTCCTGCCCGTCCGACCGGAACACGAACGGGTGGTCCTTGTGAATCCGCGAGACCGAGCGGATTCCGTAGTCCGAAAGAAATTCTTTCTCGTCGAGCGCGTAGTGCAGCACGCGCTCCAGCCGTTCCTTCGAGGGAATGGCCAAGAGTCGCCGGCCGCGCGGCGTCGTGTCGTCGGCCTGTCCGTCGCGTGCCTGTCCGTCTCCGCCCTTTCCGTCTGCGGGCTGCCCATCTCCAGCCGGCGGGTCACTGTCGGACTCGCAGTAGGAGATGTAAGCGGCCAGATCCTTTCGATGGTCGAGGAACCACTGCATCCGCTTCTTGAAGCCGGGCAAGTGGTCGATCTGGTCGTCGTCGAGCACCTCGACCGCAAACAGCGGGATCAGCCCGACGATCGAGCGAATCTTGAGCCGCGTGCTTTGGCCCTGCACGTGCAGCTGGTCGTAATAAAAGCCATCCTCTTCGTCCCACAGGCCGGAGCCGCCCAGCGAATTCATCGCATCGACGATGGCGACGAAGTGCTCGAAGAACTTGGAGGCGATGTCTTCGTACTCGGGGCTCTCGGCCGCCAGCTCCAGCGCCATCGCCAGCATGGTCGAGCAATAAAAGGCCATCCAAGCGGTGCCGTCGGCCTGCTCGAGAACCCCGCCACCGGGCAGCGGCTTCGAGCGGTCGAAGACCCCGATGTTGTCGAGGCCGAGGAAGCCGCCGGAGAAGAGATTGTTGCCCTCAATATCCTTGCGATTCACCCACCAGGTGAAATTGATCAACAGCTTCTGGAACGTGCGGGCCAGAAACATGCGGTCGCGCTGGCCGCGCGGCGCCGTCATTTTGTAAACACGCCAGCAGGCCCACGCGTGCACGGGCGGATTGACGTCCGAGAAGGCGAACTCGTACGCCGGGATCTGCCCGTTGGGATGCATGTACCATTCGCGCAAGAACAAGATCAGCTGGCTCTTGGCGTACTCGGGATCGATCCGAGCAAGCGGCAGCATGTGGAACGACAGGTCCCACGCCGCGTACCACGGATACTCCCACTTGTCGGGCATCGAGATCACGTCGCGGTTGAACAGGTGCTGCCAATCGACGTTGCGGGTGTGCTGATGGCCCGGGGGCGGCGGGGGCTGGTCGGGATCGCCCTGCAGCCAGTCCTTCACCGAGTAGAAATAAAACTGCTTGCTCCACAACAGGCCGGCGGACGATTGCCGCGAAATGCTGCGGGCCTGCGGCGTCAGGTCTTTTGACAGGAGCGCGTCGTAAAACTCGTCGGTGTCGGCGATCCGCTGGGCGAAGACGCGATCGAACTCGGCCCCGAACGGCGCGGCCGGCGCCTGGTCGGCGGCGTAGAGTCGCATCCGCACCGTGATTTCCTGGCCGGCCAGAATGTTGAGCCGATAGTAAGGGGCCGCCTTCGTGCCGGCGGTCCGCGCGTTGATCGCCTCTTTGTTGCCGGCGATCACGAAGTCGTTGAAGCCATCCTTGAACCGGAGCGTGGGATCCTCGGGGAACTTAAAGACCCGCACGAAGTTCGTCTCGTTCTCCGTGAACAGGAACTCGGGCTTCGTCCCGTCGGTGGCCGCGTCGGCGAAAAACCGAAAGCTGCCCAACGTCGCGTGCGTGGTCTTGAGGCCGCCGTCGGCGTCGAGATCGATGTGCGGCTTGAGCTCGCAGCCCTCGTGTCCGCAGCCCCACGACCACGAGTTGCGAAACCAAAGCGTCGGCAGCAAATGCAGCTCGGCCGCGTCGGGCCCGCGGTTGGCCGCCGTAATGCGGATTAAAATATCGTCGGTGTTGGCCTTGGCGTACTCGACCTGCACGTCGAAGTAGCGGCCCTCGTCGAAGACGTTGGTGTCGGTGATCTCGAACTCGGGATCGCTCCGCGAGCGGCGGCGGTTCTCCGCGACGAGCAAATCGTAGGGGTACTCGGCCTGCGGATATTTGTAGAGCGCCTTCAGGTACGAGTGCGTGGGGGACGAATCGAGATAGAAATAAATCTCTTTGACGTCCTCGGCGTGGTTCCCCTCGTTGCCGTTGAGCCCGAACAGCCGCTCCTTGAGGATCGGATCCTTGCCGTTCCACATCGCGAGGGCAAAGCACAGCCGGCACTCGCGATCGCAGATGCCCAACAGGCCGTCTTCGCCCCAGCGATAGGCGCGGCTGCGGGCGTGATCGTGCGGGAAATAATCCCAGCACTCGCCGGTGGCCGAGTAATCCTCGCGGACCGTCCCCCATTGCCGCTCGGAAAGATACGGACCCCACCGCTGCCAGTTGGCCTTGCGGCTCTGCGACTCTTGCAAGCGCTGCTCTTCAGCCGTCATGCCGACCAGTATAGGGCGGGGAGGGCCCGATTAGCAGCACTAATGACGAGGCACGGAGGCCGAAGCATCGGACCTCCCGGAGATGGTGTGCCTGCGGCCGTAAGACGGCACTATCCCCAACGACAATCGCCCAAGGTGTCAGAATGACTCTGACCAAAGCGTTTCGGAGACAACCAAGATCGAGCGGGGGGACCGACTCGACTGGCTTTCGAGCGAAGCCAAACGGCAGGAAATTAATCGGTGGAAATGAGCCAAATTCGCCGCAAGATCCTGCTAAGTTATTCATGGCTTGCCCAGCAGTTCGCGCCAATGGTCGTCGATTGTTTTTGCCGGTTGCACTGTATTGGGCTGTTCGAGAATTGGTTGAATTGCCAGCAAAACGTCTTCGACGTCCATGCCGTCTGCGATGCTGCGGCCCCGATACCAAAAAAAGTCCTTGTCTGACGAACGCGACAATGTTGCCAGAAGCAAGTCTTCGTTGTGGGGCCGATTCATCCAGACGGATTGGCTGCCAAACTGCATTGGCTTACTAAAGCCCGGTCCATCGTATGCTTTGCTGTAAAGCAGTATTGTCCCATCGTGCGTGAACGTATACCCACCGACCTTGTTCGGGAAATACTTCAAAGTCCGACCGGTCGCCTTGATGGTGATTTCTCTGCGTGCCGCAGAGATGCTTACGAATTTGGACAGATCTGGCGATGGTAGTCCCGGACCCTCAGGCGCGTCAGGCAATACTCGTCTCGTCTTCACTTCAGCGTCAGGTTTTTCCCTCAAAACGAGTGCGAAACGGTCTTCAATGCCGTTGCCCAACACCCACCACTCGCCGAGGACTGCTTTGTAGAGCGCGAAAACGTCAAGGGAAACTATTTCTTTTGGCGTCACCTTGATTGCGGGCGTGTCCTTTTTCGGCGCCATTTTGTTCGTGGCGTTCGGGCACACATACAAAATCTGCGTCGTCCAATCCGTCCCCGTCTCCGGCTTGCTGTACGCAATGCGCCGTCCATCTCGCACGAAGTCGTATCCGCCGGCCTTGTTCGCTTGATACGTGATTTCCAATTGCGTTTGCGTCTTCGCCTTGCTCCGCTTCTGCTGGTTGGTTGCGCCGGTGTCGAACCCGCCTAACTGCGCATACGCGAGCGAAGCTAACTGAGGGACGATGACCATTGCGAACAGCGCAGATTTCATTGCGTTCCAGTCTTCCGTCTTCATTGCGGCTCCTCGCAGCTTGTTGCCGTGCGCTGGGTTCCGGTTTTAAGCTGCCGGCTGCCGCCAGCAACTTCCCACAATAAGAGCGGTCGAGAAAGACGGAAGCAAGGTAAACCGCTCGCGTCGGACGGATCATGACCAAGCGGCCAGCAGTTCCAGCAGCTCGGCCAACGGTAGCCCCACCACGTTGCTGTGGCTGCCTTCGACTTTCGAGATGAAGACGCTGCCTGCACCTTGGAGGGCGTAGCCGCCGGCTTTCCCGCACGGTTCGCCGGTGGCGAGGTACCAGTCGAGCCAGCGGTCGACGTCGGCGACGAAGGTGACTCGCGACGTGACGACGCGGGAGGCACGCTTGCCGCTGGCGACGTGTTCGAGAATGAGCGCCGTCGCGACGAGATGCGTCTTGCCGGCGAAGTCTTCGCGGAACCAGCGGCGGACGGTGTCCTGCCACGAGTCGTCGGCTGGCGGTTGGCCCAGCACGTGCAAATCGCGGTCGCGCTCGACGATGACGACCGTGTCGGCGGCGATGACGATCGGCGCTGTTGCTTCACCGTCCGCCCCCTCACCCCCAGCCCCTCTCCCGCGAGGGGAGAGGGGGGAAGGAGCACCGCGCACCTGGGCCGCCACGTCGTCGCATTTCGTCGCGGCGATCTCGAGCAAGCGGGCCTCGATCGACGGCCAGTCGTGCAGGCCGGCGAAGCCCGCCTCGGCGGTCGATGTCGGCGGCACGACTTCGATCAAATCGGCAGGATGAACTTGTCGCAGCAGCTCCAGCCGACGCGGCGAGCGCGAGCCGAGCACCAGGCGATAATCAGAGCGGTTCACTTCTCCGCCGCAGCCGTCATCGCCCGTTCGCTGGCCGTCCAATCCTGCAGCGCCCGCACGCGGGGAATCGGGTCTTTGACGTGGGCTTCGAGCGCTTTGACGACAGCCAGGCAGCCGGGAATCGTGGTCACGCACGGGACGCCATACTGGACGGCTGCCGAGCGGATGCGGCCTTCGTCGGTGCGGGCCCCTTTGCCGCTCGGCGTGTTGAAGATGAACTGGATCTCGCCGTTGGCCATCTTGTCGAGCAGGTTGGGGCGGCCTTCCTGCACTTTGCGGACGGTCTCGACTTCGATGCCGGCGTCGGCCAGCACACGGGCCGTTCCCTGCGTGCAGACCAGCTTGAAGCCGAGCAATTTCAAACGGCGGGCCGGCTCGATCATCAGCTGCTTGCGGTCGCGGGTCATGCTGATGAACACGGTGCCTTCGGTCGGCAGCGAAATGCCCGCCGCGATCTGGCTCTTGGCGAACGCGCGGGCGAACTTCTCGTCAATGCCCATCACCTCGCCGGTCGAGCGCATCTCCGGCCCCAGAATGATGTCGACGCCGGAGAACCGCGAGAACGGGAACACGCTTTCTTTGACCGATGTGTGCTTGGGCCAGATCTCGTCGCTGATGCCCTGCTCGGCCAGGGACACGCCCGCCATGATCTTGGCGGCGATTTTCGCCAGCGGCCGGCCCGTCGCCTTGGAGACGAACGGGGACGTGCGGCTCGCGCGGGGGTTCACCTCGAGCACGTAGACCGTGTGGTGTCCGTCGACGAACTTCACCGCGAACTGAATGTTCATCAGGCCACGAACTTGCAGCTCGCGGGCCAAGGCGTAGGTTGCCTGTTTGATCTCGTCGATCACCGGCTGCGTGAGCGAGTAGGGAGGCAGCGAGCAGGCCGAGTCGCCCGAGTGCACGCCGGCCTCTTCGATGTGTTCCATCACGCCGCCGATGATCGTCCGCTGCCCGTCGGAGATCGCGTCGACGTCGACCTCGATTGCGTCCTGCAGGAATTTGTCGATGAGCACGGGACGATCGGGCGAGGCATCAACCGCCTCGTCCATGTAACGCATGAGCGACGTCTCGTCGTCGCAGATTTCCATCGCCCGGCCGCCGAGCACGTAGCTAGGACGCACGAGCACGGGGTAGCCGATCCGCTCCGCCACGTTGCGAGCACTCTCGACGTTGGTGGCGGTGCCGTTGGGCGGCTGCCGCAGGCGAATTTTGTGCAGCATCGCCTGGAAGCGTTCGCGATCCTCGGCCACGTCGATCATGTCGGGGCTGGTGCCGATGATTTTGACGCCGGCCGCTTCCAGGCCGCGGGCCAGGTTGAGCGGCGTTTGCCCACCGAACTGCACGATCACCCCGTCGGGCTGCATGCGGTCGCAGATGTTGAGCACGTCCTCGGTCGTGAGCGGCTCGAAGAACAAGTAGTCGGACGTGTCGTAGTCGGTCGAAACCGTCTCGGGGTTCGAGTTGACCATGATGCTCTCGATCCCCAGCTCCTGCAGGGCGAACGAGGCGTGGCAGCAGCAATAGTCGAACTCGATGCCCTGGCCGATGCGGTTCGGGCCGCCCCCCAGAATCATGATGCGTTTTCGGCCGGCCGGGTTGCCGGGCGTTTCGTCTTCGTCTTCATACGTCGAATAGTAGTAGGGGGTGTAAGCGGCGAACTCGGCCGCGCACGTGTCGACCTGCTTGAAGGTGGCCACGATGCCGAACCGTTTGCGGGCCGCGCGGACGTCGGTCTCCGACGAGTTCCACCACCCGGCCAACTGGCGGTCGGAGTATCCGTTCCGCTTGGCCTTGCGGATCAACTCGGCCGACGCGTCTTCGAGCCGATGCACGGCGCGAAGCTCCTCCTCGATCACCACCAGGTCGCGAATGCTTCGCAGGAACCAGGGATCGATCTCGGTGAGCTGGTGAATTTCTTCGAGTTTAAGGCCCGCCTTGATCGCGTAGCGGATGAAGAAGATCCGCTCTTCGTTGGGTACGGCCAGCTTGCGGCGGATTTCGGCATCGTCGGGCTGCTTGGGAGTGCCCCAGCGATCCTTCTTGCCGCCCCCCAGGCCGAAGTGGCCGATCTCCAGACCGCGGAGCGCTTTCTGCAGTGACTCTTTAAAGGTGCGGCCGATGGCCATCGTTTCGCCCACCGACTTCATCTGCACGGTGAGCGTCGGGTCGGCGTCGACGAATTTCTCAAACGTCCAGCGGGGAATCTTCGTCACGACGTAATCGATCGTCGGCTCGAAACAGGCGAGCGTCTCGCGGGTGATGTCGTTTTGAATCTCGTCGAGCCGATAGCCGACGGCCAGCTTGGCCGCGATCTTGGCGATGGGAAAGCCGGTCGCCTTCGAGGCCAATGCGCTCGAGCGGCTGACGCGGGGATTCATTTCGATGATCACCATCCGGCCGGTCTGCGGATGGATGGCGAACTGCACGTTCGAGCCGCCTGTCTCGACGCCGATCTCGCGGATGCAGGCGATGGTGGCATCGCGCATCCGCTGGTATTCCTTGTCCGTGAGCGTCTGCGCCGGGGCGACGGTGATCGAATCGCCCGTGTGCACGCCCATCGGATCGAAGTTCTCGATCGAGCAGATGATGACGACGTTGTCGGCCACGTCGCGCATCACCTCCATTTCGTACTCTTTCCAGCCGATGATCGATTCCTCGAGCAGCACCTCGTGCACGGGAGACATCATCAGCCCGTGCCGCACCTTGTCCTCGAATTCCTCGCGGTTGTAGGCGATGCCGCCGCCCGTGCCGCCCAGGGTGAAGCTGGCGCGGATGATCATCGGCAGGCCGATCTCGCGGATCGCGTCGCGGGCCTCGGCGAGGGTGTGGACGATGCGGCTCTTGGGGACGTCGAGCCCGATCGACAGCATGGCCTTTTTGAACGACTCGCGCTGTTCGGCTTTGGCGATGACCTCTTCCTTCGCCCCGATCAGCTCGACGCCCAGCTGCTGCAGCACGCCGCGCGAGGCCAGATCCATCGCCACGTTGAGACCGGTCTGCCCGCCGAGCGTCGGCAACAGGGCGTCGGGCCGCTCGACCTCGATGATTTTCTGCACGTATTGCCAGGTGATCGGCTCGACGTACGTGCGGTCGGCCATTTCCGGGTCGGTCATGATGGTGGCGGGGTTCGAGTTGACCAGCACCACCTGGTAACCGTCGTCCCGCAGCGCCTTGCACGCCTGGGTGCCGGAATAATCGAACTCGCAGGCCTGACCGATGACGATCGGCCCGGATCCGATGATCAGAATCTTGTGGATGTCGTCGCGACGTGGCACGGCGGCTAATTCCTCGCTTTTCGGTGCGCGCGCAATGCGCGCAGGGCTTCCTTTCAGTCTAACCGTATCAGGTGTCCGGCGTTTATCAACTTAACTCGCCGCCGACCGGGCCCCAGAGACGAACGCGGCCGCGAAAGTCAAGCGACAGTTGAGGTTCCGTTGTTGGGGAGCCAGGTCGCAAAGGACCGCCGGTACCCGTGGGCGAATGACGAAGCACGAATGACGAAGGAATGACCGAATGAACTAAGCACGAAATGGAACGCTTGGTGTTCTCCAAGAAGGGCGATCACCCAGGGATCGAATTCGTAATCCAGTGAAGCGACAGACGCCGTTAGAATGACGGCATGAGCGAATCCGCAGCGGCATGGGTAATTCTGACGAGCAGATATGGAGGGGACACACGCCAGCCATCGGAGGGCGATCTGGCCCAAGCAATTGATGAGCTTCTCAATGAGAACATCGCAGGAACGACCGAAGCCGCCTATGCCGAGCACCCGAATGCTTGGTTGAGATATGGCTTTAGTGAAGGGCCGGTGCTTTTGCTCGAGGCGAATCGAAAACGCACGGTCACATTCTCAAAATTCTCCGACCAAGATGCCCCCGACGCGCTGACCGCGTACACCGTGCGGAACATGGAGAGAGACGCGATGCTTTCGTTGTGGAAGCGCCTTGCCAAAGGCGAAATCGAGAAGATTGTCGCCGACTACCCCGCTTGTGGCTGGTGAACTCCCGTGCCAACTGCCAAAAACCGTGATTCAAACGCCCCACTTCCGGAACGCTTCATTCGGGTTTCGAGCTTCGTGCTTCTTTCGTCATTCGTGCTTCGTCATTCGAGCTTTACGCTCCGCTGGCTGGGCCGAGGCGGGCGATTTGCTGCCAGACGTCGCCGGAGAAGAGATCGATGGGCCGGGCCAGGCCGGCTTCGACCATTTCGGCTCCGCTGACGAAGCGGCCGGGCCGCGTCCATTGGGTCAGCGTTTCGAGGGGGCAGTCGAACATCTTGGCCAGCAGCTGGTCCAGCTCCGCCTCCAGCTGTTTGAAATGACGGGCCCATTCCGACGCCTCTTCCAGCCGTACGTTTTCTTCGCTCTGCCAGCGGATGGGATGAAAGAGCAGCGTCGATTGCATGGTGACGAACCGCCGGGCGCAGGCGGCAAACGGCATCAGCGCGGCCGACGAACATTCTCCGGCCACGACGGCATCCGCCTGCAACCCGCGGAGGCGGATCAGGCTCGCCAGTGCCAGGCCGACGTACGCGCTGCCGCCGCACGAGTCGAAATAGATCGTTCCCCGGCTCTTGCGGGGCACTTCCAGCAGCCGGGCGACCAGGTCCGATTGCTTGTCGGTGAGATCGCCGTGAATCGCCAATTCCCAATCGCGCTGGGAGTGGTCCGATCGCGGCCGGGGCACGCCCTCGGCCGCCGGATAGGGTCTCACACGTGGCACGTTCATCGGTCGGTCCAAAGTCCAAGGTCCAAGGTTGAAGAGGCGAGACGCAGCCGCGCGCCCGTTGTTCGACTTTGGACCTTGGACGTTGGACTTTGGACTAATACAGACGTTTTGACTCGACTGCAAGCACGGCGGCCAGCACAATGGATCGGCGGCAGACGACTCGCTCGCGAGTTTTTTGCCGGGTTGAGCTGAGCGAGAGATTGTCATCGAGGAGACTCACCGTGCGTTCTTTGTCCGTGATTGTCGTGGCACTCTCTTTCGCCTTCCTCTCTGCCGGCGCCGACCGAGCCGTGCAGGCCGCGGACAAGGACGTCAGCCTGACCCTCAAGGCCGACACGCTGGAAGTGGCCGTCGGCGGCGAGCCGTTCACGACGTACCACTTCGGCAAGGAGCAGAAGAAGCCCTACTTCTGGCCGATCCGCGATGGCGCAGGGCAGATCATCACGCGGGCGCTCGTCAAACCGACCGATCGTCCGAAGCCCGATCATCCGCACCACCGGGGCTTGTGGTTCTCGGTCGACGAGGTCGACAGGAGCGATGCACCGCCGCCGCACATCAAGTTCTGGGCGGAAGGCGGCCGGATTATCAATGTGTCGGTCGATCCGCTCGTGCCCAAGGGGAACCCCGCGCGGTTCAAAGTCGTCAACCACTGGCTCGACCGTCAACGACAGCCGCTGTTAATCGAAACGACGACGATCAGCATCTACGACAATCGCCTGATCGCTTATGACGCCACGCTGGCGGCCGCCAAGGACCCGGTGACGTTTGGCGACACCAAAGAGGGGCTGTTCGGCTTCCGCATGGTGAACTCGATGCGCGGCTCCGCCGGCAAGATCGTGAGCGCCGACGGCCACCACGGCGAGACCGAGTGCTGGGGCAAGCCGTTCGAGTGGATCGACTACGACGGGCCGGTCAACGGCAAGCTGGTCGGCGTCGCCATCTTCGATAATCCCCACAACTTCCGCCCCTCGCGGTATCACGTGCGGAGTTATGGACTGTTTTCGATCAGCCCCTTCGGCGAGCACGAGTACACGAACAAACAGAACCCGGCAAAGCCCGTGCACCTGGCCCCCGGCGCGAACCTGCGACTGCGGTACGCCATCTACATCCACGACGGCGACACCAAGGCGGCCGACGTGGCCGGCGTCTACCACAAGTACGTCGCCGAATCCGGCGGGTAAGAACGAGGACCCGTGTGAGCCGCACAGTTGATCGAGGGCGATGCCGGATCAAACGAGGACCTGGCGTGCGTGCTTCGATTCTGTTCGTGCTCGGGGGGTTGTCGGTCGCACTCGTCTGGGTGAGTGGGGTGAGCCGCGGCGATGAGAACACCATCCACCTGACGCGCAGGCGATTTCTCCAAGATCAAAATGTGGAAGTGACGGTCGGCGAGAAACCTTTCACGGTCTATCACTATTGGGGGACAATCCCGAGACCGTTTTTCGGACCGATTTTCGATCGCCAGGGAAACATCGTGACGCAGGCGATCGCGCCGCCCGCGGATCATCCGCGTCCCAACGTTCGCCACGATCTTGGTCTCTCGTTCGCGGTCGACCGAGTGAGCGGCATTGATTACTGGTCCGATCGCGGAGTGATCCTCTACTTCTCGCTGAATACGCCGAACTCCACCCAGGGCCCGGCGCACATGAGGGTCTCCAACGCCTGGCTCGATCACCGCAGAGAGCGCGTCTTGACCGAATCGACGAAGGTCGGCATCTACCCCAACCGCCTCCTCACCTACGATGCCACTTTGAAGGCGGAAAAAAAACCGGTGACGTTCGAGGATACGAAGGACGGGCTGTTCGGCCTGCGCCTGGTGGACTCGATGTCAGAGGCGGCGGGCGGCAAAGTCGTGAGTTCCGACGGGCACCACGGCACAAGCGAATGCTGGGGCAAATCATTCGACTGGGTCGACTACTCCGGCTCCGTGAAGGGAAAGACGGTCGGAGTGGCGCTCTTTGACAATCCGAAAAATTTCCGCCGCTCGCGCTTTCAGGTCGGTCAGGACGGGCTGTTTTCCATCAGCCCGTTTGGCGAGCACGCTTACACGCACGGCAAGAATCCAGCGCAGGCCGTCCACCTGGCCCCCGGCGCGAACCTGCGGTTGAAGTACGGAATCTATGTCCACGACGGCGACACAAAGACGGCCAATGTCGCCAACGTTTTCCGCGTTTATGTGGCAGAATCGCGCGACTGACTCAATCCGTCAGGAGAAGACCATGAATCGCGAGCTGATCGAGCGCTACGCAACCGGAGCCGACGTCCTGGGCAAAGCCATTCAAGGCCTCGACCGTGCGGAGCTCTTGGCGTTTCCCGTGCCGGGAACCTGGAGCATCCAGCAGATCGTCCTGCACATGATGGACAGCGACCTGATCGCCTCCGACCGCATGAAACGCGTGGCCGCCGAAGACCACCCCACGCTCATCGGCTACAACGAAACGGCCTTCGCCAAAACCCTGGCCTACGACCACATCCCGGCGCAAGACGCGTGCGAAGTCTTTCGGCTCAATCGGCGAATCACGGCCGAACTCCTGCGACGCCTGCCCGACGCCGCGTTTTCGCGCACGGGCCACCACAACGAACGGGGCGAGGTCTCGCTCGAACACTTCGTGGTCGACTACACGGGGCACCTCGACCACCACATGAAGTTCGTCCACGAGAAACGCAAACTGCTCGGCAAGCCGCTCTGACGACGCTTTCGGCTTCGGGTGCCACGGTTGAGCTCAACCGTGCTCCTAACGGTTCAGCAACCGTCATCAGCACCCGGAAAGAGCACGGCTGAGCCGAAGCGTCTCATCCGTGGCACCCGACTTTCCGGACAGCCTTGAGTTGCTCAGCCGCGCCTGCGGCTAGGGGATGTTGATCACTGCCCTGAATCACGGATCGCCGCGGGTGGCTTGACCGCCGGTTGAAGCAGCCGGACCTCTTTTTCAATCGCTTTCGTCCGGTGCTGCAGCTTCTGTCGCTCGTCAGGCTTTTCTTGTGGGCCGAGGTTCGATTCCTCGAGGCAGCCTTGTCGCAGCGCGCCGCGTCCCTCAACGCCAGGGCTGCCAATCCCTGCCTCGCGTGCGGCTTTGCGGTTCACGCGGTAGATGCCGTCGCCGCAGGGCGGCAAGATGGTCTCCGCGGGAAAACAGATCAACTGGATGTTCCCGACCATCTCCTGGTGATCGCCAGGTTTTTCGAGGTCGTTGATGTCGGTCACTCCGACCAGCCCGTCGTTTGTGATTTCGATCAGCGCCGATTCGTGTCGCACCTGGAGCGACGGGGTCAGGATCCAATCGCGCTTCGCCGCGTGCAACACGATGTGGCCTTGATTGTCCAACTGAAATCGTCCGCGGCGCGTGACATACATTCCGAGATCCTGCGGGTCGTCGGCCCGCATTAGCTGGAAATAGCCTTCGCCATCAATGGCGAGATCAAGCGCGTGGCCCGTTTTGCGGAATTTTTTTCGTTGAACGACCGGCCCGTGCGGAACGGCTTGTCCGGCTTTAGGGACGACCGTGGGCGATGTCCGAGAAGCAGAAGGGGCCGCTCCGCTCTTCTTTGTGGAGTCGGAGCCGTCGGAGCCGAGAGCGACTCTCACGAGCAAAACCGCGAGCGTGATTCCGGCAACACGCGTTCGCAGTGTCATTGAGCGACTCCGGAAAGTTCAAAGCGGTGAGGCGTCCCCGCGAACGGCCCGACGACGGGATCGCCCATCGCTCACGGATCGCCACCGTCTTCCGGGAAGTATCTCCGCATCGCCTTCGCGCCGGAAGAGTCGTTGCGGATCGGGCGGACGCGGCCGTCGCGGAGTGTGAACATCTGGTCGTATGGGACGGCCGCTCCGACTTCGTTGCGAGCGCGGTACTTGAGTCGGCAGACGCGTTGCGGTCCGTCGTGTTCCAACTCTTCGACGTAGTCGAAGAATTCAGGATCGT
>Ga0210390_10003512_pt1 | contig 13434 bp, 8 predicted proteins | sample IncBWH11OmetaG_FD_161050 | JGI IMG/M metagenome (GOLD analysis project Ga0210390, IMG submission 161050) | Forest soil microbial communities from Barre Woods Harvard Forest LTER site, Petersham, Massachusetts, United States - Inc-BW-H-11-O ...
CCGATTGGATAAAACCGCCAATAGTTCCCCGCTTCTTTTGCGGAGCATATTCGATGGCAAAGGTGTGACCCACGGCATATTCGCCACCGAAGAAGACCCCCATAAACAGGCGGAGACAACAGAAGGCGACATAGGACCAGACGCCGACTTGCGCATAGGTCGGCAGTAAGCCTCCGAGAACGGACATCACGCCCACGCCTCCGATCGTGAAGACCAGCAAAAATCTGCGTCCGATCTTGTCGGCATAGCGACCGAATATCGCTGAACCGATCGGCCTCGCGGCCATGGTAATGGAGTAGGTGAACACGATCACGATGTACTGCCAGGCGGCGCTGCCTTTGGGAGAGATGAAAACCTTGACCAGAATTGGGGCCATGACCAGCACTAATGCCATGTCGTAGGCATCAAGCATGAACCCCAGAAACTGGGAAATCATGGCCATTTTTGCATCTTTTGAAAGCTGTTGTTGCTCGGGCATAAGGGGCTCCTGAACGCGAGAACATGGCCGTGCTCGATGGACGGCGACAGAATATGTGTACGTCCGAGCGGACCGTTTGTTTGTGACGCCAGTCACGCTCCTTTGTGATCGACGGCCCCAGGCATCGTCAGTGACAACTGGCGATTTCCGGGCCTGTGCGCGCCCGGCGCGTGGCCAAACACAAGCGGCTCGGAATCGCTAGCCAACCGCAGGAAGGTGTTTGGGTCACTTAAACGAGCAGCAGTGACGCAGATCACAGCGTCTCGTGGAAAAGCCGCATATGCTGCCCCGAATCGTCGGCCGTGATTGCGCTTCGAGCCAGCGATTCGCACTGGCATCCGCTGGGTGCTGGACAGAAATGGCGGATGGCGTTACCCTGCCAGTGTTCTACGAGGGTGAGGGTAGCGGCGCTCCACTGACAACCCACAATCGGCGCGAAATCCAGTTGTAAACAGATACGAAGGCAACTACGCCCACCGGAGGAAGATATGGCAAATGCGGTGCAAGTGTCGGGAACTGGAAACGCGGAGTACAGCATCTGGCGAGTGATTATGGCCTCGTCTGTCGGCACCATGATCGAGTGGTACGACTTCTACATATTTGGAAGCCTGGCGGCGGTACTGGCGCTGAAGTTCTATCCTCCCGGAAATGACACCTTCGCCTACGTCGCGTATCTGGCGACGTTCGCGGTCGGTTTCCTGGTGCGGCCTTTCGGCGCGCTGTTCTTCGGCCGCATCGGCGACCTGGTCGGACGCAAGTATGCCTTCCTGGTGACGCTCTCAATCATGGGCTTCTCGACCTTCGCCATCGGCTTGATGCCGTCCTATACCAGCGCAGGTTGGTTCGCGCCGGTAATCCTGATTTTAATTCGCGTTTTGCAAGGACTCGCTCTGGGAGGAGAATACGGCGGCGCTGCGGTGTACGTCGGCGAACACGTTCCTGACAACAAGCGCGGGTTCTACACCAGCTTCATTCAGATCACGGCCACGCTGGGCTTGTTCGTATCCCTCATCGTGATTCTGGTCACGCAGAATGCGATGTCGAAGGAAGACTTCGCGACTTATGGTTGGCGCATTCCTTTCCTAGTGTCGATCATTCTGGTGATTATTTCGCTGTACATTCGCTTAAAGATGAAAGAGTCGCCCATCTTCGCCGGGCTCAAGAGCGCAGGAATGACCTCGACGCAACCGCTGAAGGACGCCTTCACCAAATGGCCCAATCTGAAGAACGTCCTCATCTCTCTTTTTGGGGCCACGGCCGGGCAAGGCGTGGTCTGGTATACCGGTCAGTTCTACGCGCTGTTTTATATGCAGACCATTCTCAAGATCAACGTCAAGACCGCGAACATCGTGGTCGCGATCGCGCTACTGATCGGAATGCCGTTCTTTACTATAGTCGGTGCACTTTCCGACCGGATCGGACGCAAGAAGCTCATGATGGCGGGTTGCCTGCTCGGAGTGCTTACCTACATCCCGATTTATAAAGCCATGGAACACGCAGCGGGGAACAATGTGGTCACCGTGAAATCGACGCGCAACAAAGTGACAGGTGCGATTTCGCTTACCGCGATGACGACCGATGCAACGGGGGCGCTGGTACCGGCCAAAGAAGCGCCGAATCCGGATCGCACCATGCTGGTTCTGCTGGTGTTTGTGCAGGTTCTCTACGTATGCCTGGTCTACGGCCCGATCGCCGCCTACCTGATTGAAGCTTTTCCGGCAAAGATCCGTTACACTTCGCTCTCTTTGCCCTATCACATCGGGAACGGCGTCTTTGGCGGATTGCTGCCGTTGATCGGCCTGTCATCCGTGGCGGCAACCGGAAACATCTACGCCGGACTTTATTACCCGATGATTGTTGCCAGCATGACGTTCATCGTGGGAAGTTTGCTGTTGCGCGAAACTCACGGAGTGCGCATTTGGGATGAGGCCAGCGGAGGAGCCCCGCCGGGATTGGCATCTGCTTCGAATCGGTGAAAGCGTCTGGCGCGAATTTGAGAGTAGGGAGTGACTGATATGTCTGCACTTGTGGAGAAGAACAGAGTCGTAACGGCGACCAACGAGACCGAGATTGCGGTCCATTGGCGGGAGGAGGAATATTACTATCCTTCGCCAAAGTTCGTCGGCCAGGCGAATTTAACCGATCCCAAAATCATGGAACGCTTCGGCGAGAAGAATTTCCCGGAATGCTTCCGCGAGTACGCCGACCTGCTCAGCTGGGAGCAGTATTGGCACACCACGCTCGACACCAGTGATCCGCCTTTCTGGAAGTGGTTCGTGGGCGGCAAGATCAACGCCTCGTACAACTGTGTGGACCGGCACCTCGCCAAATACAAGAACAAGGCGGCTTTGATTTTTGTTCCGGAACCGGAGTCAGAGGCGCCCGTATCCGTCACCTACCGCGAACTTTACGTGCGAGTGAACGAGTTCGCTGCGCTGCTGCGCGATTTCTGCAGTCTGAAGAGCGGAGACCGGGTCACGATTCACATGCCGATGGTCCCGGAGTTGCCGATTACCATGCTGGCATGCGCCCGGCTTGGAGTGATTCACTCGGTGGTGTTTGGCGGTTTCAGCGGCGAGGCTTGCGGTATGCGCGCAGCCGATTCGGGCAGCCGCATCCTGATCACGATGGATGGTTACTATCGCAACGGGAAAATGATCGACCACAAGGCGGCGTCGGAGATCGCGCTGGCTGAAGCCAAGAAGGAAGGTCAAATCATCGACAAGGTCCTAGTCTGGAGGCGGCACGCTGGTCAGAATGCGTCCACTTCATCGTTTGTCAAAGATCGCGATTTCTGGGTTGACGAAGTGCTGCCGAACTACGCCGGCGAAATCGTGCCTCCTGTTCCTATGGATGCGGAAGCGCCGCTGTTTCTCATGTACACCAGTGGCAGCACTGGAAAACCCAAAGGATGCCAACACCGCACGGGTGGTTACCTGGCCTATGTGGCCGGCACCTCCAAATATATCCAGGACATTCATCCCGAAGATGTTTACTGGTGCATGGCCGACATCGGCTGGATCACAGGCCATTCCTATATTGTGTACGGTCCACTGGCGCTGGCCGCCACCAGCGTCATGTACGAAGGCGTCCCAACCTACCCGGACGCTGGCCGAGTATGGCGAATTGCCGAACGTCTGGACGTCAATATCTTCCACACCTCGCCCACGGCGATCCGCATGTTGCGCAAGTCCGGCCACGACGAGCCTAAGAAATACAACTATCACTTTAAGCATATGACATCGGTAGGAGAACCAATCGAGCCCGAGGTCTGGCGATGGTACTACGAGGAAGTTGGCAAGAGTGAAGCCGTCATTGTCGATACCTGGTGGCAGACGGAGAACGGCGGATTTCTCTGCAGCACCAAGCCAGCGCTGGATCCCATGAAACCCGGCAGCGCAGGCCCAGGCTTGCCGGGAATTTATCCTTATATTCTGGACGAAGAGGGTCACGAAGTCAGCGCCGGATCGGGCAAGGCGGGGAACATCTGCATTCGTAATCCGTGGCCCGGAATCATGCAAACCATTTGGGGGGACCGCGATCGCTTCGTCAATCAGTACTACAAGAAATATTGCAAGAACCCGAACAGCAAGGAGTGGCGCGACTGGCCGTACTTCGCGGCCGACGGAGCTGTCCTCGCAAAAGACGGATACTTCCGCATTCTGGGCAGAGTAGATGACGTCATCAACGTAGCCGGACATCGCCTGGGCACTAAGGAAATTGAATCGGCATGCCTGACCGTTCCGGAAGTTGCCGAAGCTGCGGTGGTACCGGTGGTAGACGAAATCAAAGGCCGTGTGCCCGAAGTCTATATCGCGCTACAACCCGGCATTCAGCCCAGCCAGGAGATCCTCGACAAGGTCACAAAAGCCATTGAAACCATCATTGGCAAGATCGCCCGTCCGAAGAAGGTCCACATCGTTCCTGACATGCCGAAGACGCGCTCGGGCAAACTCATGCGCCGCGTGCTGGCTGCGATTTCGAACAACTTGAATACTGGCGACATTACCACGCTGGCCAATCCCGACGTGGTGGAGAAAGTCCGCGAGATGGTGCAGGGGAAAGAAGTCGTCACCATGAAAGAAGGCCCCGAAGATCTGAAGCAGTTTGGCAGCGTGGATTGATAAGCCATCGGTTTTAGGAGCCGGGGCAAGAATCCATAAGCCAGATACCGGTGCCACCTTCTGGCGGGCGTGGTTGAAGCCATTCTTATGCTGCACATGGGACCGGGAAAACCGCCGAACCGGTTGCACCCTAACGGCACCCAGATCCAAAAGTTCCGTTTTGTAAAGCCGTTCAAGAAGAATTGGCGGGGACGACGGGACTCGAACCCGCGGCCTCTCTTGCCGAGGGCCACCGCATTGGTCTTGCCTCCCCCCATTGTGATCCCCTGCGTTGACCATGGCTGGAACCGGTCGCTATACTAAAAAGAGAAACTGTTTCCCAGGGGATCGTCATGTCGCTATCGGCTGTAATCGTGGACGACGAGCAACTGGCTCGCGACGAACTCGCTTTCCTTCTCAAAAATGTTGGGGACGTAGAGGTGGTTGCTCAAGGTAAGAACGGCGTCGAAGCCGTGAGTCTGATCCGCGAGCACAATCCTGACCTGGTTTTCCTCGATGTGCAAATGCCGGGCCTCGATGGCTTTGGCGTCATCAAGAAGCTTCTGGATCGGAAAGTCCCGCTGCCGAAGATTGTCTTTTCGACCGCGTTCGACCAATATGCTGTAAAGGCATTTGAAGTAAACGCTGTCGACTACCTGCTCAAACCTTTTGACAAGAAGCGGGTGGCCCAGTCGGTCGAGAGGGCGCGAGCCAAGGTCGAAGGCAGCGGCTCCTCGTCCGCGAAACTGGACACTCTGATGCGGATGCTCGACTCCCAGAAGCCGCAAACCTCGAAGATTCTGCTGAAGGCGGCCGGCCGTCTGTTCCTGGTAAATCAGAAAGACATCTGTTTCGCTTCGATTGAGGACGGCATTATCACCGTGGTGACGAGTGGTCCGAACGGGATGGAAGGGCAATCCAACTGCCGCACGCTCGAAGAGCTGCTGGGGAGTCTCGATCCCAGCCTGTTCTGGCGAGCCCATCGTTCGTTCCTGGTGAATATTAACCGGATCAAGGAAGTCGTTCCCTGGTTCAAGAGTTCTTATCAATTGCGCCTGGACGACAAGAAACAAACCGAAATCCCGGTCAGCCGCGCCCAAACCAAGCGTCTGCGGGAACTCTTTGGGCTGTAAGCTTCTTTTGAAAGCAAGCTGGCCGGGCGGTTCAAATCCCGCTCCTTACCGCGTTACTTCAGGTAAGACCTGACCATCGCGATCACTTCCTCGGCGGCCGAGGTCTGTCCGGCATTGGATTTTTTTTCGCTGAGCACATGGTTGCGGATGTGGCCTTCCAAAAGCTCGGCCATCAGACTATTCATGGCTCCCCTCGCGGCGCTCATAAGCTGGAGAACCTCTGAGCAGTCGCGCTCTTCGGTGAGAGCCCGTGCCAGCGCTTCCACCTGACCTTGGATCCGCTTAGCCCGGAGGACCAGCTTTCCTTTGTCCTTGATCGTATGGCTCATTATGTATACTATACCCCGTATGGTATATGTATTCTTCCCGTAAATCACAACCCCGGAGAATTCTATGAGTATTCCACAACCCGTCGAGAAACTCGAACCAAAAGCCTCTCTGACCGCCGACGGCGAGAAACCCGCTGAAGGGATAAACCGCGACGATGCTGCGGACCATTCAGAAACCCGCGAGCACGATTTGGAATGGGCTGAACTCCTGCGGATTCTATTCGTGGCGTTGGCCGCGGCTGCGGTCTGGTTCCGCGTTTGGGAACCCTTCCCCCGCATTAGTGTCATCGGCATTCTAGCCACCCTGATTGGCGGATACCCAATATTCAAAGAAGCGTTTGAGAACATCGTCGAACGAAAAATGACGATGGAGCTCTCGATGACCATCGCCCTTCTTTCGGCTCTTGCTATCGGCGAATTCTTCACCGCTCTGGTGATCACTGCTTTCGTGCTGGCAGCTGAGGTCTTAGAGGGGCTGACAGTAGGACGAGGGCGACGTGCCATCCAGGACCTGCTGGATTTCCTGCCCAGAACCGTGTCGGTCCGACGTAATAACGAAGTGTTTGAAATACCCGCCGAGAACCTTGAACTAGGAGACTCGGTAATCGTGAAGCCGGGAGGACGTATTCCAGTCGATGGCCTCGTGCTGAGCGGGCGATCTTTTGTGGAGCAGGCAGCTATTACGGGTGAGGCAATGCCGGTTGAGAAATCGCCGGGAAGCACGGTTTATGCAGGAACCATCAATCAATCGGGAGCCTTGGAGATCAGTGCGGACAAGTTGGGACGCGACACCACGTTCGGTCGGATCATCGAGGCGGTCGAACGTGCGGAGAATTCGCGGGCTCCGATTCAGAAGACAGCCGATCGCCTGGCTGGCTACCTGGTTTACTTCGCTTTAGGTGCTGCCGTTCTAACCTTCATTATCACTCACAATGTGCGGTCAACGATTTCGGTTGTAATCGTCGCCGGTGCGTGTGGCATCGCTGCAGGAACGCCTCTCGCCATTTTGGGAGCGATCGGCCGAGCCGCCCATCAGGGTGCGATCATCAAGGGCGGACTCTATCTCGAAGCGCTAGCCGAGGTTGACACCGTGCTGCTGGACAAAACTGGCACACTGACTTTCGGGACGCCTCAGATTCGGGAGGTAGTTTCAGCCGACGGTTTTAGCGAGCGAGACATTCTGGCGGCCGCTGGCATCGCAGAATGCAAATCTGAACATCCGCTCGCGAAGGCAATCATTGCGCGCGCAGCCGATCTCGCCATCCCCATTGTCGAACCTGACCACTTTGCTTATACGCCTGGAAAAGGGATTACTGCGGCCTGCCGAGGGGAAGAGATTGTCGTCGGCAGCCGGACGCTCCTTATGGAACGAGGTTTGAGAAGGGTTCTGCCTACTAATGGCCATGGCCTCGGCGGGGTGTCGGAAGTCTGTGTCGCCAAAGGTGGGCAAGTGCTCGGCACAATTCGCATTGCTGATGTCTTGCGTCCCGAAGCCAAGAGCGCGGTTACAGCTATGCGAGAGATGGGTCTGAAAACAGTCTTGCTCAGCGGCGACACGCAAGAAGTGACTACGTCGGTGGGACGTGATCTCGGCGTCGACCAGGCTGTGGGTGAGCTTCTGCCAGATCAGAAAGCCAAATGGGTAACCGAACTCCGCGGGAAAAATCGCAAGGTCGCAATGGTCGGGGACGGAATCAACGATGCGCCAGCACTGGTGCAGGCCAACGTTGGAGTTGCCATGGGATCGGGAACGGATGTGGCTCGGGAGAGCGCTGACGTCATCTTGATTGGAAGCGATCTCGCCAAGTTCGTAGAAGCGTTGCGGATCGCCCGCCGCTGTCGCGGCATCATCATGCAGAACTTCGCAGGCACGCTTGTGGTGGACAGCATAGGCGTCGGAATGGCGGCTTTCGGGTTCCTGAATCCGCTGCTGGCCGCCTTTATTCACGTTACCTCGGAGTTGGCCTTTATTCTCAATTCCACCAGATTATTGCCGCGGAGTTCGGGAATCGGGCAATGAAACCACATCGAAACGGACGGAGATCTAGAAGGGGAATCATTCAGCTGCTGTTTATTATCTTGGTTTCCTTGGTGTCTGCGCTGCTGGGTCTGTACTTGGGGGTCGCTTCCTCGCACCACCACGAGCACTAACGCGCTGACGAAACACTTATGGCGTGTGTCGCAGATTCGCCTTGGGCGGCCACCCGGGACCACGGCTGAAAACTGGATTACCAGTTGTTCGGCTTTTCGTAAACAACCGCGGTAGCAGAATCAGGCATCATAATTGCATCTGCTTCCTGTTTCGGTGTAGATTCAAGTCAAGTATTCATAGCATGCGGTCGATCTCGAAGCCGATAGCTTTGGTGTGTCTAGTGCTGACGTTGTGCTCAGCATTAGCATTTGTTGCGCATCACCATTCGAGTGCGACCGAAGCGGCAAAGTGTACAGTTTGCGTCGCCGCCCATTCAGCTTCCCCCAAGGCTACTTCTACACTGCCGGACAGGACGTTCATTCCAATAGCTACCTTCCGGCCAAAGCCACTTTCCTCCAAGCAACGCGTGATTGCGTTTGCCCTTTGTGTCCGCCCGCCTCCTAGCGTCTAGGGATCAGATTTCAAACTTGACGTAGCTCGGTTCACGTACCCACGAAAACGTGGCCTTGATTTCTTAGACCAATTCTTCTGGAGGAACTTATGCTGGCTTCTTACAAGAAGTCGCTTCACGCGACCTTCATCCTGCTTTTCTATTTGGCGCTGGGTCTTCATGTCCATGCGCAGTCCAATTCTGCATCCATCGGCGGGACCGTCCTCGACCCTTCGGGCGCGGTGGTTCCGAATGCATCCGTGGAAATTCATAACCCGGTCAGCCACTTTGACCGATCAACCACCAGCGATGCCTCTGGAAGGTTCAGTTTCGCCAACGTCCCGTTCAATCCCTACCACTTAAGCGTGACCGGCGCAGGATTTTCTCCTTACGCTCAGGATGTTGAAATCCGCTCCGCCGTGCCTTTGGACATCAAGGTCACGCTCCAGGTAGGAGGATCTTCCGAAAGCGTCACGGTGCAGAGTGAGGCTGGTGAAGATCTGCTGGAAAACGATCCAACGAGTCACACTGATATTGATCGCGGACTGTTCGACAAGATCCCGCTGGAAAGTGCGTCATCTTCACTGAGTTCACTGGTAACGCTGGCGTCTCCGGGAGTTGCCGCAGACTCGAACGGGCTGTTTCATGGATTGGGAGACCACGCGCAAAACTCTTTCTCGGTTGACGGTCAAGCCATCACTGATCAGCAAAGCAAAGTCTTCTCGAATCAGATTCCCCTAGATTCGGTTGATTCGTTGGAGGTCATCCAGGGCGCACCGCCCGCTGAATATGGGGGCAAGACGAGCTTGGTGATTGTGGCTACGACACGTTCAGGCCAGGGGGTGACCACGCCGCACGGCAGCGTGAATGCCTCGTACGGTTCGTTTGGATCTTCCAACCTGGGCTTCAATCTGGCCTACGGCGGTCAAAAATGGGGAAACTTCATCTCCGCCAACGGATTAAACACCGGACGGTTCCTCGATCCCCCGGAGTTCGCGGTGATGCACGATAAAGGGAATGAAGAGAATTTGTTCGACCGTGTGGATTATCAGGTGTCAGGAGCGGATTCCCTTCACCTGAATTTCGGTTATGCCCGATCCTGGTTTCAGAGTCCCAATTCGTTCGACCAGGAATTTCACTTCGGTGTTCCCAATCCCGTGACCGGCAATGCTCTGGAAGCAACCGACCAGCGCCAGAAAATAGGAACCTTCAATATCGCGCCGACCTGGACGCACGTTTTGAATCCCTCGGCAGTGCTTACGTTCGGTGCATACGTCCGGCGTGACGATTATAACTATTATCCGAGCGCCGATCCTTATGCGGATTTTTCTCCGGATCTTCAGGGCGAGACCGTTAGCCAGTCTCGGAGACTGACCAACGCCGGCCTTCGGGCGGATGTGACCTACGCGAAAGGTATTCACAACGTGAAGGCGGGCGTCACCTATCAGCAGACCTTTCTGACCGAGAATGAAAACATCGGCATCGTCGATCCGACGTTCTATCCGGCTGCTGCCGCGTTTTACAACTGCCTGGACGCGAGCGGCAACCCCATTTCCAATACTCCCTGCGCCGCACTCAAGCCCTACGATTTGACACAAGCCGGGGGCGTTCTATTCCCGTTTCATGGTCACACCGATGTGAAGGAACTGGCGCTCTACGTTCAGGACTCGATCACCAAGGGAAGCTGGTCGTTTAACCTGGGACTTCGCGGAGATTTGTATAACGGCTTGTCTATTGGCCGCCAGGCAGAACCGCGTCTGGGGATTGCTTACAACATCAAACCGACCAACACCATTCTTCGAGTCTCCTACGCGCGCAGCATGGAATCACCGTTCAACGAGAATCTGGTCATCGCCAGCACCGGGTGCAATATTCCGTTTCTTGCCGCCCTGGTGCCGCCCTTCGGTGTGCCCTGCAACTCGGGACCGATTGATCCCGGCTATCGCAATGAATTCCACGCCGGATTGCAGCAAGCCCTTGGAAAATATCTCGTGGTTGACGGCGAATACATCTGGAAGTACACGCACAACGGATACGACTTCGGAGTCGTGGGCGCGACCCCCATCACTTTTCCCATCCAGTGGCATAACTCAAAGATCCCGGGATTTACGCTCCGTGTTAGCGTTCCGAATTACCACGGGCTTTCCGCATTTGTGGCCATGTCGAGCGTGGCTGCGCGCTTCTTCCTGCCGCAAGTCGCGGGACTTCCCATCATTCCGCCTGCGACCGGGGTTTTCCGCATCGACCACGACGAAAAGTTTAACCAGACCACACATCTTCAGTACCAGCCGTGGAAGACCGGGCCCTGGCTCGGCTTCAACTGGAGATATGACAGTGGGCTAGTAGCGGGAGCGACGCCTTGTTATAACCCGGCAACCGCAACTTGCGCGGGCGCCTCCACCACGATCAATGGCCAACCGGCGATAAATTTGATTAACACCATCTCCGGCGCGCCTCTGACTGCCGACCAGCAATTTCAGGCCGGCTTCACCTGCAACGGCGAGCGCGCAACTATCTTTCATGCTTTACCAAGCCCGTGCCTTGCGTCGCAGTTTGGATCAACCCTCATCAATGTTCCAGCACCAGGGACGGAAAATGACGATCACAATCCGCAGCGCATCAGGGCGCGCAGCCTCTTCGATCTCTCCTTGGGCCACGACAATCTTTTTCACGGTGAAAGGTATAAGTGGAGCGCGCAACTCACGGTCATCAACCTGACCAACAACTACGTGCTGTACAACTTCCTTTCGACCTTCAGCGGCACGCACTATGTCACGCCGCGCGCTCTAACGGCTCAGATTGGATTCCATTTCTAAGGAATTTTCACAGTCACTGTAGCCCGTTAAGCTTTGTCATCCCGACCTGAGCTTCCCATTTCCGTAGGGATGGGAAGCGGAGTTGGCGGATCTGCCGCTCTGTGCAGGATACGCAAGCTCATGAAGGCGCATCAGTGAGTGCAACAGGGTCGGCACCTACATAACCCGGGAAAATAGCCAAGTTTCGGGGAGGCGGACGGCCAGGGAGGATATCCAGCCGTCCGCCGAGGCTGCACCCGTCATTATGCAGCCAGCGCTTCCAGCGCCGTTCGATTGCGGATCACCAGTGTGGTGCCGTCCTGGCGAATGAATTCCTTTTTCTTGAGATCACTCAGTAAGCGGGTCACCGTCTCCCGCGACGAGCCGATCATTTGTGCCATCTCTTCATGAGTCAGGGTGGCGCGGATGCGGACTTCGGAAGGCTCGATTTTCTCTCGGATCGGCGTCCATGAAAGCAGCAGTCTCGCCAGCTTGCCCGCGGAGGAACGGGTCAGCACCAGATCGTGAATATCCCGGTACGCCGACTGAAACTCCCGGCTCAGAGCCTGCGAGGCATGCAGCCCCAACTCCCCGTTCTTCTCCATCAGTCGAATCAGGGCCTCTCGTTCTACGAAGTTTATCTGGCACGGTCCAGCCGTCTCGGCGGTCAATTCAAAGGGCTCGCCTGCGATGACGGCGCTCAGTCCGAGTACCTCGCCCGCTTCGGCTATTTTTAGAATAAGCACCTTGCCCTCGCGCGACGTGGTCGATAGCTTCGCCTTCCCGGAGCAGAGCACAAAAGCCCCTCGTGGCATCTGTCCTTCGACAAACAGCACCGCGCCACCAGGATAGGTGCTCAAATGGCTTGCTGCCGTGAGTAGTCTGAGCACGTCGGGCGACAGGCCGCAGAACCAGTGATCTTTCCGCAACTTGCAGGTCAGGCAGCTCTCCACGATTTCCAGTCCATACGGCGTATTCATTTCAGCCACCTTGCTGGGTTCCTGCCCAGCGGGATGCTCCATGTCGCGTGACGCCGGCTTGCGAGCCCGGGCTCGACGCAGGTCCCGAACCAAAAGGCGTGCATGTTCCGTTTTCGCCAGCAACGCGGCTGCCATCGCCCGAGCGTCCCGGTCCGACGATCGCAAGAAGTGAACCAATTCCCAACCCGAGCTGGCATCCCGCTGTCGATGCCACTTCACGCCGCAACAAAACAAGTAAAAAGGATCGACAGCTGCACTCAACTCCTCTATATGGTTCCCTCGCTGTATAGGCCCAGCTACGTCCTTCGGTCTTGCAGAGTCGTCGTGGACCGGCATCGGAAACGGTCTGCCAGATAAGACCGGCTCGACGCCTCCGCGACCTCGCACCGCACCCAATTGGATAAGCACAGAATTCTCCTCTTGCCTTCTCGAATCCTGCGCGAACGTCTTTGGGGATAGGCGTCACACAGCCTTGCCATTCGGACTTTCCCGATTGCATCAGCCCTCGATCTGATCTTGCGCGTTCCTGTGATTTACCGGTGAAACATTCGATTCATCGACCCTCGCAGGCCACATGCCAAATGCACCCTGAGGTACAAGTCGTTGCAAGGAATCGGGCTCAGCTCAAAAGCAACACGCGAAATGCACATTTTTTGGGGCGAAAGTGACGAGGCTGCGGCAGGGTGACGGCATATCGTCAGTAAAAAGGCACTATCGGGTAGCGTGGGCATTGTCGAGATCGGTTTCGCGGTTTCCACCATGAACATGGGTCCCTCGTTCCCACTCCGGATGAACAACTCCGTTCTTGGCTGTCGCTGGATCTGAAAGCGGTTAATTGTCGTAGTCAGCACGGGTGATTCCCATTTTCTGCATTCTGGACTGGAGGGTAGTGCGTTTCATCCCCAGCCGGGCCGCGGCTCCGTGCAAACCCGCAATCACTCCGCCACTCTCGCGCAGCACTCGAAGAATGTGCTCCCGCTCCATACTCTCGAGGGTCGCATCATGGCGAGGCCCTTCGTAAACCGGGCTCAACT
>Ga0210390_10003513_pt1 | contig 13434 bp, 7 predicted proteins | sample IncBWH11OmetaG_FD_161050 | JGI IMG/M metagenome (GOLD analysis project Ga0210390, IMG submission 161050) | Forest soil microbial communities from Barre Woods Harvard Forest LTER site, Petersham, Massachusetts, United States - Inc-BW-H-11-O ...
CGCTCGCGCCGGGCGGCTACCACATCATGCTGTCGGGGCTAAAACAGTCCCTGACGCAAGGGGACAGTTTTCCGATAACGCTCAGCTTCGCGAAAGCGGGACCAGTGACGGCGACGGCGATCGTGGCGAAGGCTGGGGCCAGGATGCCCAGCCTGGACCGCGGCAACATGAGCGGCATGGGCGCCATGCCCTTGCAGGGCGGCAAACAGCCTTAGTGACAATGGGCCAATAGCGCATGAGCACTTTGGAAATCGTCGTTGCATTGCTGCGCGGGGCCCACATGGCGGCGCTGGTGTCGCTGTTCGGCACGCTGGTGTTCCTCACGCTTGTGGCGCCTGCCGCCGTGGCCGAAGCAGCCAAAGAGGCTCCGCACTTGCAACGGCAGTTGCTGCGTGTCGCGCGCATCAGCGCGGTGCTCGCGCTGATCGTCGGCATTGCATGGATAGCGGTGGAGAGTGCGGTCATTGCCGGCGCCGGCAGCGTCGCAATGACGCGTCAGGCCCTGCCGGTGGTGGCGTTGCGGACACAGTTCGGGCAATGGCTGCTGGTGCGCGGCGTGCTGCTGCTGGCGGTTACGCCCCTGCTCAGACCGCGGCGTGCGGGGAATGCCGGCGCCGCGGTCCTGGCCGCGATGGCGCTTGCACTCCAGCCGATGCTTGGCCATGCCGGCGCGCTCGGCGGCAGCCTTGGCACCACCCTGATCATATCGGAGATCCTACATCTGCTGGCCGCCGGCGCGTGGCTTGGCGGTCTGCTCCCGCTGTTCATCACTCTTGGCACGCTGCCCCACAACGCCGCGGCAACAGCCTGCCGCAACTTCACGCCGGTCGGTCTGTCCGCGGTGCTGGTGCTGGGGGGAACCGCCACGGTGCAGGTCACGGAATTCATGGGTGGCGTGCCGGGACTGTTCGGCACTGGCTATGGCCACATCGCACTGGTGAAGCTCGGGCTGTTCGCTGTGCTGCTCGCGCTGGCCGCCATCAATCGCCTGGCGCTCACCGATCGGCTGGCTGGAACCGCACCGGACACAGCGCGGCGTCACATGCGCGTGTCGGTCGCGACCGAGGCGGTGCTGGGCACGCTCGTCGTGCTCACGGCGGGCCTTCTGGCGTCGCATGCGCCCGGCACGCATGAGCAGCCGGTCTGGCCCTTCGCATGGCGTCCGAGCCTCTCGGCTTTCTACGTGCCGGAGCTGCGCAACGAAGTGACTTTGGCGCTGCTCGCGGCCGGCGCCGCGGTGATCATGGCGGTCATCGGTGTGGTCTGGCGCAAAGGGCGCTGGCCAGCGCTGGTGGTAGCGGTGATCACACTTGCCCTGGCGATCCCGCATCTCGATCTGCTGTTCGTCGCAGCCTATCCGACCAGCTTCTTCACCTCGCCCACCGAATTCGCTGCCACCGCTATCGTGCACGGTGCCCGCCTGTTCGCCTCGAACTGCGTTGCCTGCCACGGCGCCCAGGGACATGGCGATGGTCCCGCCGCGAAATCCCTGCCGCTGCCCCCCGCCGACCTCACCGCAAGCCACTTCTGGGCGCACAACGACGGTGAGCTCTACTGGTTCATCTCGCACGGCATTACCGCTCCTGATGGTGCAACAGCGATGCCTGGCTTCGCTGGCACACTGTCGAGCGAGGCAATTTGGGACCTCATCGACTACCTGAGCGCACACAATGCCGGCGATACGATGCAACGCACCGGGAACTGGCAGCAGCCGACGCCGATGCCGCAGTTCGATGCACAATGCGCAAATGGACGGGTCATTGATCTCGATGATCTGCGCGGCCATGCGCTTCGCATCATCGCGGTATCCGGCGATGAGTTGCCCGAACCATCTTCGGCCGGCGATGTCGATGCGATGACGATTCTCGTTACCCGCAAGATTGCCACGGAACAGGCTGGCCCCGCCTGCATCGCAAGCGAACCGCAGGCATGGACGGCGCTGGCCATCATCGTAGGGTCGTCGCCGGATACGCTGGCGGGCACACAGCTGCTGGTCGATCAGAACGCTTGGCTGCGCGCCAAGTGGCGCCCCGGCGACCCCGAGGATTGGAACGATCCTCGGGTGCTGTCGGCACTACTCCGAAACATCGCCGCCCATCCGATCATCGCTGCGTCCGACGCCCACGCCCACCATCACTGACGCAGGTTGGTGAATCGGCGCGTCTCGTTGGCGCTATTAGACCGGGAACGAGGGAGGCCAGCCCCTCAAGTATGATCGCCGCGAACTTGCGCCACGCCTCACGAGGATCCGTGGCCGAACCCACGATTTCGCGAGGCAATTCCATGACGCGCGCAATCGCTGCCGCGAGGCTCACCGCCTCAGGCTCGCATAACGTCGCAAGCGGGCTGTCTCCGAGTTGTTCAGGCAGTCCACCCACCCGAGTCGCTATCACACGACGACCCGTGGCCAGCGCCGTTGGCGCGATCCCGCTCTGGCTCGCCTCGCGGTATGGCAGCACCACGACATCCGCCCAATTCAGGAGTGTGTTGACCTCGCTCTCCGGCACCCAGCGATTCTCAACCTTGACGCCGGGCAGGACCCGCAAAGCAGCCAGTGCCGCGCTCTCCGGCCCGTTACCGACAACCCGCACCTCAAGATCCGGGGGGGGCCCAAGCGATCGAAGCGCCTCCGCCAGGAGATCGAGTCCTTTATAAGCCCGCAGCCGTCCGAAACAGAGCAGTCGGCGGGGGCCTGTGCGTGCAGCCAGCGGTGCAACGGCACCGAAGCTGAGCGGAGGCAGTGAGGCAACGAGGACCGGCGTGCCTGGTCGGAGAGAGCCGTTCGCCCTCAGCCTCTCGGCTACGTGCATGGACAGCACAATTATCAAGTCAGCGCGCCGAAGCAGCGCCCGTTGCGACATCTCGAGCAATGGAATTCGATCGCCAGGATGCGCCTCGGCGTCATGCACGATAACTGCCGCGGGGACACCAATGCGATGCAACGCGAGGATCATCAGCAGATCGAGCGGACCTGGCATGGCACACACGGCGAGCTGAGGGTCAAGGCGGCGCAGGTGTCTGCTAAGCTTCATGACGGTGATCGGGGCTTGTATGAGCCGCCATGCCAGCCCGGCCACCCCGGCATAGGTTTCTACGGGAAGCTCACAATTTGCTCCGTCCAGTCCATGCATGACTTCCGCGCCAGTTGAGAGTGATAGTACTGACTCTACGCCACCCAGCGCCCGCAATCCTTCGGCCAAGGAAACCGCCAGGCGCGGCCCGGCCCCGAATCGACCCCATTGCCAGACAATCACCCTCATGCGTTCGCACGTTCGCATTGAGCGTCGCGGGCCTCACTTGGGGTTTCCAATCGATGCTTTCGATACACGATACGGTTGACATACTGTCGGCGCTGGCCCACGGCAACTCGTGGGCGGCGCCGAGTAATGGCGACTTGCACGGAGGATCGGCTCATCGCATCCGGCAACCATTGCCTGGCAGGCGCCGGTTCGGGAAGCCCGTGACGGCATGAGCCAAGATGGCATCTCGCCGTTGCACAAGGCTTGGCGGCTTTTGCCCACCAGTGCGCGGCGGCGCCTCTTCAGTTCTCTGACTGCCCTCGCTGCGCCCGCTGTTGCCCGCGATCCGCCACCCCCACACGGCGGCATCGCGGTGGTTGGTGAACTCTCTGCCAGCACCGGCCTCGGTGAGAGCGCCCGCCTCATGATACAGGCCCTGACGAAACTCGGCGTGAGGCACTGGGGGGTTGATGTTGGGCCGGCGTGGCAACGAGCGGCGAGACCTCCTTTGCATCGTCCCCAGCTGCCGCATGGGGTGCCTCTCGTCGTGCACGCCAATGCTCCAGTTTTGCCCGTTTCGTTGCTGAGACTGCCGCGCGCCATGGTGCGCCAGCGTCGGGTCATAGGATATTGGCACTGGGAATTATCCAGGCTGCCGCCGGACTGGGCTGCCGGCGCGTCCTTCGTCCACGAAATTTGGGTCCCCTCGCGATTTACCGCCGAGGCCGTCGAGGCGCTGCGGCCAGGTGCAGTCTATGTGGTTCCCCACGCGGTCGCTGCCGTGCCGCCATCGCCGTCAGCGCTCGATCGCCAGTCATTCGGCCTCCCTCATGATGCGGTAGTGGTCGTGGCACCCTTCAATCTGGCGTCGTCACTTGAGCGCAAGAATCCCCACGCGGCGATCGCCGCGTTTCAGGCCGCGTTTGGTCATCGCCGCGATCGCATCCTGGTGCTGAAAATCAGTCACGGGACGCACTTCCCGGCGGATTTTGACCGTATTATGCAGGCCGCCAACGCGCCCAACATCCGTCTTGAGACGCGTGACCTGCCCCGAGCGGACAATTACGCGCTGCTTGCAGCATCCGACATCGTCTTGTCACTTCATCGCAGCGAGGCGTTCGGACTCAACCTCGCTGAGGCGATGCTCTTGAGCAAGCCCGTTATCGCGACGGGTTGGTCCGGCAATATGGAATTCATGGACCCGCAAAGTAGCGCCCTGGTGGGCTACCGACTGATCCCTGCGCGCGATCCGCGTGGCACGTACGATGTGCCGCACGCCGTCTGGGCGGACCCCGACCTGACGGATGCCGTTGGGCATTTGCAGCGTCTGGCGGATGACGAAATGGAGCGCCAGGCACTTGGAGCGCGGGCTCGCGAAACAGCACAATCGCGTCTTGGTCTGGGACCGTTCCGAACTGCCTTGGCAGCAATTCTAGGGTTGGACGACCACTTTGCCGACACGTGGGGTGCCGGCGAAGGGTTGGACGGCCTTTAGCCTCACATTCCAGCTGAGGCGGTTGCAATTTGATGCAGGCACAGGCATAGCCGGTGGACTTCGTCAAGAAAAGACGAGGATATACGGCCCGAATGTCAGTCCAATCCACAGCCAGAGAGACCGCCCATGCCGAGCTGCCTGATTACGGGGATAACCGGCCAAGACGGTGCCTACCTTTCGAAGCTGTTGCTGCAGAAGGGATATCGGGTCGTTGGACTCGTACGCCGCTCCTCATCTTCTGACGTTGTTGGCGAACGTCTGCGCTGGCTCGGCATTCGGGAGGATGTTGAGTTGGTCGACGGCAACCTTGGTGATCTGTCAAGCTTGATCCGTACTGTGCAAACCTACAAGCCTGACGAGGTCTACAACCTGGGAGCACAAAGCTTCGTTGCAGCGTCATGGAACCAGCCGCTGCTGACTGGGCAGGTCACCGCCCTCGGCGCGGTCAATGTTTTGGAGGCTACGCGAATTGCGTGGCCACAGGCGCGCTTCTACCAGGCTTCATCATCCGAAATGTTCGGGCGGATCCAGGAAGCACGTCAAAACGAAGCTACCCCGTTCTATCCTCGTTCGCCCTATGGCGCGGCGAAGCTGTACGCGCACTGGATGACGGTGAACTATCGCGAGAGCTTCGGCTTGCATACCTCATCCGGCATCCTGTTCAATCACGAGAGCCCGTTGCGGGGAATTGAATTCGTCACCCGCAAAATCACCGATGGAGTTGCGCGCATCAAGCTCGGTCTCGCGAGCGAGCTTCATCTTGGCAATCTGGAGGCAAAGCGCGATTGGGGACACGCACGGGACTACGTCAGGGCGATGTGGTTGATGCTGCAGCAGTCGGAACCGGATGACTACGTGGTAGCCACTGGGCGGACGGTGTCGGTTCGGGAATTCTGCCGCATGGCATTTCGCCAGGTGGGTCTAAACTACGAGGACCATGTCGTGACTGAGGATACGCTTAAGCGTCCGGCGGAAGTCGATCTGCTACTCGGCAATTCGACCAAGGCGCGCCGTGTCCTGGGATGGGAGCCCAAGATATCACTTGAGGAGATGGTCGCTGAAATGGTTGAGGCAGACCTGACTCGACACCGCAACCGAATGCGGACCTGCAGTAGCTGAACTGGTGGGCATGAAGCGGGAGAGTGGCGTGACTTGGCCAGCACGTTGCGGATTCCGCGATTGCGCCGTCGACGGCGACCTCGCGGCGCCCGAGGCGACTAAGGACCTGACGTGGCTGTGCCACCGCGCCGAATCCTGATCACCGGGGCGGCGGGATTTGTTGGTCGCCACCTGACAGCGAGCCTTGTTGCCGCCTATCCAGATACAGCCTTGTTCACGCCCGCGGTTGACGTGCGGGATGCGAAGGCCGTTGCCGACGCTGTGCGGCAGGCGGCGCCCGAGGCGTGCTTCCATCTCGCCGCGGTGTCCTCCATTCGGGCGGCGCAGGAAGATGAAGACGAGGCGTGGGAGGTCAACCTGCATGGCACATTGCGGGTGGCGCGGGCGATCCTGCGTCATGCGCCCGGTTGCCAGATGCTGTTCACGTCGACCGCCGATGCCTACGGCGGTTCGTTCCGCGGCGGAACGCCGGTTGACGAGGATACGCCCTTGGCCCCAATGAGTGTGTACAGCGCAACGAAGGCTGCCGCTGACCTCGCGATCGGGAGCATGGCCGGCCAGGGATTGCGCTGTGTGCGGATCCGGCCATTCAATCATACGGGACCTGGGCAAACCGCCCAGTTCGTGGTTCCCACATTTGCACGCCAGATCGCACGCATAGAGGCTGGATTGCAACCACCGTTGATACAGGTCGGCAATGTTGACACTTGGCGTGATTTCCTGGATGTGCGTGACGTCTGTGCGGGCTACCTTGCGTGCATCGCCATGGGAGACAGGTTGGCGTCTGGCAGCATTCTGAATCTCGCGTCAGGCACTGCTCGGCGAATCGGTGATATCCTGTCCGACTTGCAGGCTCTGGCTGGCATAACACTGGAGGTTCGAGCCGATCCCGCACGGGTGCGTGACAGGGACGTTCCGATGGCCTGTGGGAGCTCGAGGCGCGCGCGTGAGCTTCTTGGTTGGGCGCCTATCACGCCCTGGGCCCAAACCTTGCAGAACGTGCTCGACGATTGGCGCGTCCGAATCCGGTCTGAGACAAAGGAGAGCTGAGATTTGGCAGCGAGGCTTTGGATCGATGTCGAGGACCTCTTCGAATATGTCCGCAGCAATCGGCGCCCGAGCGGGATCCAACGGCTAGCGTTCGAGATCTACCAGACCATGCAGGCTCGATACGGCGACACCGGGATGGTGCAGTTCGTTCGACACGACATCAGACGCAACAGCTTCCGCACGGTGCCTTGGCGCGAGGTGACAGGGCTGTTCGAGAAACTGTCGGAACACGAGGTGGCGCCGTCCATTCGTCCGGAACGCGGCATTTCGCCGCACCCGCCGGCACGCCAGCTCATTCGGAGGTTGGTGCACCGACTGACACCGTCGCTGCGGCCCGCTTTGGTCGACGCCGCGCTCACACTAAGTGAAGCATTGCGCGCCTGGGGCCGGCTTGCCGGTGAGGTACGGCATGGCGCGCGCAGCCGCTTGAGACGTCTCACGGTGCAAATTCGCCGCCTGGCGGCCAACCGCCGCCCCGGACGCGCCGTAGCCCAAGAACCCGTTTCATTTGCAGAATGCGCAACGTCGGGCGATGTAGTTCTCGCGCTCGGCGCACCCTGGTCACATCCGGATTACCCGGCCCTGGTCAGGATGCAGCGCGAGCGTGGCCTGCGGTTTGCCCTGCTGGTCTACGATCTCATCCCTATTCGTCGGCCGGAGTGGTGCAAGCGCGATCTCGTGCGTCTGTTTCGTGCCAGCGTCGAAACCATGCTGCCGCTGTGCGACGTTATATTCGCCATCTCGCGAGCAACCGCGGCCGACGTTGAGGCCTATGCCCGCGAGAACGGGGTTGCCCTGAGTGGCCCTGTCACGCCGATCCCCATCGGAACCGGCTTCGGCAGTCAGTCGCAACCTGCCGTCACATCACGCTATCGCGCCCTGCCAACCGCCGCCAGCTACGCTCTTTTCGTATCCACCATCGAAGCTCGCAAGAACCATACGCTGCTGTTCCGGGTTTGGCGTCGTCTGCTGGAGGATCTGCCGGCCGAACGGGTGCCGACACTGGTTTTTGCAGGACACATCGGCTGGTTGGTGGATGATCTGATGCAGCAGATCGCGAACACCGACCATCTCAACGGGAAACTGGTGGTGATCGAGGATCCGACAGATGCAGAGCTCACAATGTTGTACCGCGGCTGTCTGTTCACGGTGTTTCCCTCGTTTCACGAAGGCTGGGGCCTGCCGGTGACCGAGAGTCTGGCGTTCGGCAAGCCGTGCATCATATCCAATCGCACGTCCCTCCCCGAAGCAGGCGGCAAGTTGGTCCGCAGCTTCGATCCGGACAATCTCCACGATGCCTACCAGGTGATTCGGCAGGTGATCGACGATCGCCTCGGGCTTGCGCGGTGGGAGGCCGAAGTGCAGCGCGAATTCAAGCCGGTGCCGTGGTCGGCTACCGTTGACGCCATCTTGACCAGATTGGGCCATTCGCCTGGAGCATCTGCAATGGCCACACCCTCAATCCGATTCGAATGCACGGCCGAGCGTCTCCTCGTGTAGCATTGCAGAAAGTGTGTCCTGGCCGTTTGTCGGTAATCTGAGGACGCGTGCGGAGGCGCGGTCAATGATGGCCTACCTCCGGCTGCGCAATCTTTTCTTCCGAAGAGGCGTGCGCTTCACGCAAACGCAAAATCCCCAGCATGCAACGACGCAGGATTGACGCCAGGCAGCAGCACCGAATTGCCGTGGCCCAGGTTGATCATTGCCCCACCGGCGATTGCCGAGGTCACCGCCTGTACCTGTGTGAAGGATGCGAACTGTGCCTTGCTCAATTCGATTACGTCCTGCATCGGGTCGAAACCAGTGATGGTTTGCGACCCTGGCGCCAGGCTGGTCAGCACGAATTCATCTGGCATTGCGGGGGTGGCCGCGAGCGGTGCGTCGTTCGAGGTCGGGTAGATGAATCGCATGCTGTCGGTCCCAGACGGGCTCCAGGACACGCCCGGGTTCGCCAGGACTCCCGAGGCCGAGATCGTAGTGCCGTTCATGTCCCAAACCCCGACCGAGCCATTGTCGTTGCGCCAGACAATGTCAGTCTTGCCATCACTGTTGAAATCACCGGTGCCGACGATGTGCCAGGAAGGGCCGGGATTCCCTGCGACTACGCCTGAACGGGTGACCGTAGTGCCGTTCATTTCCCAAATGCCAACCGAGCCGCTATCGTTTTGCCAGAGAATGTCGGTATGCCCGTCGCCGTAGAAGTCGCCGGTGCCCATGATATGCCAGGTAGGTCCGGGATTTCCTGCGACTATGCCCAATTGGGTGACCGTAGTGCCGTTCATGTCCCACAGGCCAACCGAGCCACTATCGTTTTGCCAGAGAATGTCGGTATGCCCGTCGTCGTAGAAGTCGCCGGTGCCCCTGATGTGCCAGGTGGGTCCGGGATTTCCTGCGACTACCCCTAATTGGCTGACCGTAGCGCCGTTCATGTCCCACAGGCCGACCGAGCCGCTATTGTTCTGCCACAGGATGTCGGTATGGCCGTCGTCATAGAAGTCGCCGGTGCCAGCGATGAGCCAGGAGGTCCCCGGATTCCCCGCGATCACCGATTGGCTTTCTATGGTGGTGCCGCTCATTTGCCACAGCCCTACTGAACCGTTGGCACCCCGCCAAAGATAATCGCCCGTATCCCCGGCGAAGAACGCGCCGGTGCCTACAAGAGACCAGAACGGTCCAGGATCTCCTCCTACCAAGCTGGAGGAACTGATTGCAGTCCCATTGACCTGCCAAACCTCTGCCTGGCCACTGGTATTCTGCAAGAGGATGCGGTTCGATTGCAGAGCGGTTGTGACGACGCTGGTCGTGCTGTCGGTGGCGGTGCCTCCCGCCGTGTCGGTGTCAGCGATAATAAAGCTGGTGGTGACGATCTGCCCAGGCGCGACCTGATTGGCGGTCGGCGTGAACACCAGCGCGTCCAGCGCCGCGGTGACCACGGCGGCCGTGCCGGTGTCGGTATAGACGCCCGTCGTGGCATTGAAACTGCCGCCACCCAGGTTCGACAGAGTGCCGTTCGCCGCAGCGGACAGCGTGACCGTCACTGTTTCGGTCTGGCCGAGGTTGAGGTCACTGATCGTGACGTTCGAGAACGGTGCGATGGTCTGCCTATCGGTCGTCGGCTGGCCACTGGCGGTGCCGGCGATCGTCGGGGAACCGGCCACGTCGGTTGCGACGACAGTTGTCGTGCTGTCGGTGGCGGTGCCTCCCGCCGTGTCGGTGTCTGCGATGGTAAAGCTGGTGGTGACGGTCTGGCCTGGCACGACCTGATTGGCGGTCGGGGTGAACACCAGGGCGTCGAGCGCAGCGGTGACCGCGGCGGCGGTACCGGTGTCGGTATAGACGCCCGTCATGGCACTGTAACTGCCGCCGCCCAGGTTCGACAGCGTGCCGTTCGCCGCAGCGGACAGCGTGACCGTCACTGTCTCGGTCTGGCCGAGGTTGAGGTCACCGATCGTGACTGTCGAAAAGGGTGCGATGGTTGCCAGATCGGTGATCGGCTGGCCGCTTGCGGTGTCGGCGATCGTCGGGGCAACCGCCACATCGGTGGCGACGACGCTTGTCGCGCTGTCGGTGGCGGTGGCCAGCGCCGTGTCGGTGTCTGAGATGGTAAAGCTGGTGGTGACGGTCTGGCCAGGTGCCATCTGATTCGCGGTCGGCGTAAACACCAGGCCATCCAGCGCCCCGGTGACCATGGCGGCCGTGCCGGTGTCGGTATAGACGCCTGTCGTGGCATTGAAACTGCCGCCGCCCAGGTTCGACAGCGTGCCGTTCGCCGCCGCAGACAGCGTAACCCTCACTGTCTCGGTCTGACCGAGGTTGAGGTCCGCGATCGTGACGTTCGAAAACGGTGCGATGGTTGCCAGATCGGTCGTCGGCTGGCCCGCGATCGTGCCGGCGATCGTCGGGGGAACGGCCACATCGGTGGCGACGACGGTTGTCGTGCTGTCGGCGGCGGTGGCCAGCGCCGTGTCGGTATCCGTAATGGTAAAGCCGGTGGTGACGGTCTGGCCAGGTGCCACCTGATTGGCGGTCGGCGTGAACACCAGACCTTCAAGTGCCGCTGTGACCGCAGCGGCGGTGCCGGTGTCGCTGTAGACGCCGGTGACGCTGTTGTAAGTGCCGCCACCTAGGTTCGACAACGTGCCGTTCGCTGCCGCGGACAGCGTGACTGTTACTGTCTCGGTCTGGCTGGCATTCGCGTCCGCGATCGTGACCTTCGAGAACGGCGCGATGGTCGCCAGATCCGTTGTCGGCTGACCCGCGACAGTGCCGCTGATCGTCGGGGGAGCGGCAAGGAGTATCGAAACATTATTCTGGGCCGCTGAGGTGAGCGAGAGATCCAGTTGATTGCCGACGAGGCTGACGATCGTCGCGCCAGTGACGATGGGCGTGGCCGTACTGTTCCCGAGGTCGACGAGAACATCGCCGGTACCAACCATGGCGAAGCTGAGGTTCAGACCGTCGCCGGTGACAGAGAGCAGATCCCCCCGCATCGGCAGCGAGGCGATGTGGGTGACATTGTCCTGCGTAGCGCCAAGATTGATTGTAAAAGTGCCGCCATTCGTTGGCAGGAACAGCTCCTGCGCATTATAGGCGTACCAGTTGGTCACGCTCTCAATAACGTTCGTGCCGCCGTTGATGACGTCGAGCGCCATCCCGCCGACATCCGGCGCCGTGGGGTCCGGGGTGACAGTCGCGGTGATCGTGTTGCCGACGGTGGTGTAGTTGATAGCGGCCTTCTGCTGAGCTTCAGTGCGCGCAGCAAGCTCCTCGAGCGTCAGGAACTCGTAGTTGTCGGCATAGGCCTGCGCGACGAATTGCGTGTACATGGCCGTGGTGTAGTAGTTCGGATTAGTCGTCGGATCGTTCGGCGTATCGGTCGTGGTGTTCCAGGCGGCAACGCCGTAGTCGTGCACCGGCAACACGACGACGGGCGTGCCGGCGGCGTTGGCCGTGAGCGCGTCGAACTGCGCCGCCCAGTCCGCCTCGGCTTGCGCCACCGTCTTGCCTTCGTACTCGATCTCAGTGAAATCGAACGTCATGTTTGGCGCGATATAGAGCGAGCCCTCGTCGGTCGCGCTCGGGCTCATGTAGCCGATCGCGCTCGGGTAGCCTGAACCGACGCCGGTCCAGCCACCGGTCAGAAAGCCGGTGTATCCGGGCGTCGTCGCGGTCGCAGCGACCGATTGGTAATAGGGCAGGATGTTCTGGTCGGTCGCGAACGTCTCGTTGGCGCCCGGAACGGCGGCACCCTCAATCGGAATACCAAGTTCCTGCGACTCCAGCGCCGCCGACTGTCCGAACTCGTAGTCATAGGTGAAGGGATCGCCGTCCGAGCCGGTCACCGCGCCGACCGTCCCGGTCTGCAGGAAATTGGTATTCTCCGCCGGAATACCGAAGGTCAGAATCGTGCCGGCGGTGACCGCCGCAGTAAGATCCGAACTGAGGGTCACGGTATTCCCGGTGACCGCGGAAATTATTGTGTTCGCGGCGATGCCGGTGCCGGTGACAGTCATGCCTACTGTGACGCCGGCGAAGGATGGCAACGCGTCCAGGGTGATCTGGGTCGAGCCGGCGAGTGTATCGACGGCGGTAGTCTCCGTCACCGTCGTTGTCGGCGGATTGATAAGGTGCGTGAAACTGTGGTTGCCGATCTCGCTCCCCATCGCCAAGAGGTCTTGGTAATAGGGCAGACTGACGGACCAGTTCGTCGTTGACTGATCGGCACCGCTCGGGTCGTCGCCGATATTGATAAAATAGGATCCAACGAAATCGTATTGCTGGTTCCACTGTTGCAAGATTGGTATCAAGGTGTCGTAAATGCCGGGGCCGCCACCTGCTGGCGTCACATCGGAGGGGAACTGGGACTGATCCATGTCCATGCGCACAGCCACGACACCGGCGTCACGCGACATGTGCAGTGCGACGCCTGGCTGCGTCCCGAGCGCGACGGTCTGGATGGCGTTCGACAACAGGTTGCTGTCGCCGAGCAAATCGGTGGTGGCAAAATGCACGTTGGTGCTGCCAGTCGTGGTCTGCACCACGCCGGGTAGTGTGCCAACGCCGGTGACGTTCTGGTTGACGAGTACGTCTGTCGCAGTCCCACCGACGCCCTGATAAGCCGCATAGCTTTCACTGGCGTAGGTCTGGATGACCTGACCGGCGGTGTAGCCCTGCATGATAGGATTGGTGACGTCGTTCGCGGTGACCGTTTCGGCCCCATTGTTCCCGCTGGTGGACCGGACGAGCCCCAGGAGGGTCTCCATGTTGGAATACGAGTTGCCGGGCAGTGGTGCACCCGTCTGATCGTTGGTCAGAAAGTCGCCCGCGGTAATGATGCCGATGTGGTAGTTGTAGACCGCGCTGGTCAGTGTCGACATGATTGCCGGCAGCTCCGCGGTATTCACATCCGCCATCGACGGAAAGATTATAGCATCGTAACCAATAAGGTTGTTGATATTGGTCAGTTGCGATTCATCGATGACGTCATACGACACGCCGGCCATGCGGGCCTGGTTCTGCGCCGCCATGAAC
>Ga0210390_10003514_pt1 | contig 13433 bp, 4 predicted proteins | sample IncBWH11OmetaG_FD_161050 | JGI IMG/M metagenome (GOLD analysis project Ga0210390, IMG submission 161050) | Forest soil microbial communities from Barre Woods Harvard Forest LTER site, Petersham, Massachusetts, United States - Inc-BW-H-11-O ...
GGGAGCTGAGTCAGCGGCCTCACGGAATGGTCCATAATACGATGAAGCAAACTTGATAGAATAAGACATGATAGCTGTATTCTCAAATCCTTTATCGTCTAGAATAGAGCGTATGACTCCTACCCTGCCATCCATCATATCCGATGGGGCAACCATATCGGCACCGGCTTCGGCATGAGTCAGAGCCATCTTTGCAATAGCTTCAACCGATGAATCATTATGCACATGCCCATCTTTTATAATTCCGCAATGGCCATGATCGGTATACGCACAAAGGCAAACATCGGTTATGATATATATGTCTTCTTTAAAATTCTTCTTCAATAACTTAATTGCATCCGCAACTACTGTATCTTTCTTGTACGCCGATTTCCCATCAGCGCTTTTTGACTCTCCTCCACCAAATAGCAAAATCTTATGTATACCTTTTTTCAATCCTTTTTCTACATCTTTTAACAAAGTATCAGGCGAAAAATGGTTGATACCTGGCATAGAAGAAATAGGAGAAACAATGTTCTTGCCTTTTTCTATGAAATATGGATAGATAAGCATGTCTTTGTGAAAACGAACCTCAGCTACCATATCGCGAACGATAGTGTTTTTTCGGAGGCGGCGTGGACGGTGTATCATATACTATATAATTGATTAAACAAATATAGGTGTAATTCTAAGTTTTGCCTATGACAAAGCGCATCGCCCAATGTTTTTTTACATTAGTTTGACAAAACAATAAGCTCTCCTATATACTGAATATAGCCTGAAGCAATCCTATCTCATCAAATGAAGGAACAAGATAAACAGAGGCCACACCTGCTAACTTAAGCGTATGCGCAGTTGCATCACCCATAGCTATAATTTTCTGACTGGCTTTCAGTTTCTTCTTTTCAAAAAATGCTTCTACGTTCGATGGGCTGGTAAACAGCATAATATCGGCATCAGGGGTATCGTCGACCGGTTTTTGAATGGTTTCATAAACAGGCAGGTCTTTTACCTGGTGCTTATTTACAAACTGCTGTTGTACAGTACGCATACTATCTTTCGCTTGAGGAAACAGAACAGTACCTGATTGTACCAAACTGGCAAATTGTTTGCCTGTTAAACGGGTATCAGTAGAATATCCTATAAAATCGGCACGCTTGCCATATTGCCTTACAGCCGCTGCGGTAGTTTTTCCTATAACTCCAATTTTTGATTTACCCAGATCTGGTTTCGACTCTAAAAAGAATTTCACGGCATGCTTGCTCGAGAAAAATATCCAGTCGGTTGCATGTGGCCGGCCAAATGAAATAGGTTTAAACTCTATAAATGCTCTGCCGCTTACCTTATAACCTGCAGCTTTAAGTGCACGGCTGAAAAAATCATCTTCACGAACATCACGGGTAATAAAAACCGAAGCGGTATTGTTTGCTCTTATCTTCTCTGCAACCTTTTCGGGCCAGCTTTCAGGTTTTCTTGTCTCGAAACAAAAATAACGCGGAAAAGTATTATCGGCGGAAGAGTATGCAGCCCATGCTTTAAAGAAAGGCTTGTCCTCATCATCGGAATGTTTTTCGCAATAGATACCTAATGGCAAATTACATCCACCACGGAAAAGGTTGAATATTTTACGTTCAATAGAAACTACCTCTTCAATTTCGGGGTGATTTATCTTCTCCACTATTTTTATAACCTCTTTATCGCCAGTTCGGGTTTGTAAAGCAAGCACACCTTGTGCAGGTGCTGGCACAAATTCCTGTGGAGAAAGTTTTTCGGAATGAAATTCAGAAACATCCAGGCCAAGCCTTTCAACTGCTGCTGCTGCTAATACAATGGCATCGTATTTTCTATCTCTCAGTTTCTGCACGCGTGTATGTACATTACCTCTAAGGTCCTCTATTTTTATATCGGGCCTGAAAGCCATAAGCTGAACCCTTCTGCGGGCTGAAGAAGTTCCCATCAGTCCATTCTTTTTCAGAGACAACTTCATTCGGCTATCCACACAATCTTTATTAATCAGTATGAGCTCGGTAGGATCTTCACGGTACGAAACTGCTGCAACTGATAAACCTTTTACCGGTGTTGTAGGCAGATCTTTATACGAATGCACAGCCATGTCTATTTCCTTATTCAACAGAGCATCTTCAATCTCTTTGGTAAAGAACCCTTGTCCTTGCATTTCCGAGAACCGCTCTTCGGGATTCTTATCTCCACGGGTCTTAATTATCTTCAGCTCGGTCTTGGCACCGGTCTTTTCAAGTTCCTTTTTTATAAAATTCGCTTGCCAGAGTGCCAGTTCGCTCCCCCTCGAACCTATGATGATCTTTTTTGCCATGCCACAAAATTACCTTTCTGTACAATACAGAGTATAGATTAGAACATATTTATACAAATACAACCCCAAACCCCTAAAGGGGCTTTGAGAATTAACATGTGATTAAAGCCCCTTTAGGGGTTTGGGGTTTATAACCTTCTATATATTTGCACTCATTACTTAAGCCCTGATTATGGATACAAAAGCATTTAAGAAAACGATATCAACCGGCATACCGGCCAATTTGCCTGAAGCACCTGCTTACGATAAGAACATTAATCACGCTCCCAAGCGTAAGGATATACTGAGCAAGGAAGAAAAGCAACTGGCCGTGCGCAATGCATTACGTTATTTCGATAAGAAACATCATGCCAAGCTGGCAAAAGAATTTGCCGAGGAACTGAAAACATATGGCAGGATATATATGCACCGATTCCGCCCTACATATAAGATGCATGCAAGGCCTATTAATGAGTATCCGCATAAATCAAAGAAAGCTGCTGCCATAATGATGATGATTCAGAATAACCTGGATGAAGCAGTGGCACAACACCCTCATGAACTTATAACTTATGGTGGTAACGGGGCCGTGTTTCAGAACTGGGCGCAGTATTTGGTTACCATGAAATATTTGTCGGAAATGACCGACGAACAGACATTGGTAATGTATTCGGGGCACCCGCTTGGTTTGTTTCCGTCTTCAACCAACGCGCCAAGGGTTATAGTTACCAATGGTATGATGATACCTAATTATTCGAAACCGGATGACTGGGAAAAATTCAATGCGCTGGGTGTAACACAATACGGGCAAATGACTGCCGGTTCATATATGTATATCGGTTCGCAGGGTATTGTACATGGTACCACCATTACTTTATTAAATGCAGGCCGTAAAATAAAAGTGCCGAGCCTTGCAGGGAAAATATTTGTTTCATCGGGCCTGGGTGGTATGAGTGGCGCTCAGCCTAAAGCGGCAGTAATCGCAGGCGCTATTGGAATTATTGCTGAAATAAATCCTAAAGTGACCGAGAAGCGCCACAAACAAGGTTGGGTAAATGAAGTTTACACCAATCTGGATGAACTTCTAGTCCGTACGAAAAAGGCAGTTAAGGATAAAGAAGCAATATCATTGGCATACCAGGGCAATGTGGTTGACCTATGGGAGAAATTAGCCAAAGAGAATTTCAAGATTGAACTGGGTTCTGATCAAACCTCTTTACATAACCCTTTTGCAGGAGGTTATTATCCGGTTGGTTTATCGCTTGAAGAATCTAACAAGCTAATGGTAACCGACCCGACTGCCTTTAAAGTGAAATTATATGATTCACTCAAGAGGCATGTAAATGCCATTCGTAAGTTGACCGATAAAGGCATGTACTTCTTTGACTATGGCAATGCATTCTTACTGGAAGCAGGGCGCGCAGGTGCCGATATTTTCAAGAAAGACGGCAATTTCATTTACCCTTCGTATGTAGAAGATATTATGGGCCCAATGTGTTTCGATTATGGCTTCGGACCATTCCGTTGGGTATGCACATCGTGCAATTCCAAAGACCTTGCCATAACGGATGCAATAGCAGCCAAAACGTTAGAAAGACTTTATAAAAAAGCTCCTGCTGAAATAAAACAACAGCTTACCGATAACATTCACTGGATAAAAGAAGCGCAGAAGAATAAACTGGTTGTTGGTTCGCAGGCACGCATATTATATGCTGATGCGGAAGGACGTACTGAAATTGCTTTGGCATTTAACAAAGCCATTAAAGCAGGAAAAATTTCAGCACCTGTTGTACTGGGCCGCGACCACCACGATGTATCGGGTACCGATTCGCCTTACCGTGAAACAGCTAATATATATGATGGCTCACGCTTTACTGCTGACATGGCCGTTCAAAATGTAATAGGTGATTCCTTTCGTGGAGCTACATGGGTATCGTTGCATAATGGTGGTGGAGTTGGATGGGGCGAGGTAATAAATGGCGGCTTTGGCATGGTGCTCGATGGCAGCGCCGATGCTGAACGTAACCTGAAATCGATGTTATTTTGGGATGTGAACAACGGCATAGCACGCAGAGCATGGGCACGTAATGATGGCGCTATATTTGCTATAAAACGCGCTGAAAAACAGGCAAAGAAGTTGCAGGTTACTTTGCCAAATTTGGTTGATAATAAAACAATAGAGAGTTTATTTTAACGAAACTATTTGGGTGTCTCAAATATCACATCCATATCGTCAATATAGACAACTCCTTTAGAATTTGTCACTACAATATCCACCTCATCTGTTGGGTCTTTAAATGCCGGTAATTGCACAAGGTCATACGCTTCCGTCCACGTGTTTGGATGAAAAACAAAGCCCTTAAGATTCTTTGGGTGCCATAAATAAGCGTCACCTTTTTGTGGTTTTACACATACTAACAATATAGCTTTGTTATCCATATCGGGCATATATGCCCATAGCTTTACCAATACAAAAAGTGTTTTGTTCTGGGGAAGGTCCGAAGCTTTCAAAGCAAGTTGCGGGCAAACCTGTCGGTCATCACTTGCAAAAGCAGAGTGAGTACCATTATGAGCAAATTTAGTGGTAATATTCTCATCATGCCCCCAGGTATTATGCTCAAAATCGTTTACATAATGGTAATTATTCAGCGTGTTAAATCCCGTTGTATCAGGCCGGTCGAGCATTCCCTGGTATTCCACATCATATTTAAGAAAAATGCTCCAGTATTTATCCTTATCCATTCCGGCACACGGCATTATCCAATGTGTATACTGAAACATTTGAAAAAAATTAAGGCTGATGCATAAAATTCCAATAACTATAATTGAGGTCTTTGTCCATATTGAAGTCAGTGAGTTGAGAAAGATTCCCAGTAAGAACGCAAAGAAGGCATAGAAATCAATAAAGGCGCGTAAGCCAAAATCACCTTCGTAGGCCCAGGTACCCCAACTCGAGAAGACCAGTATCACCAATAAGGTAAATAATAATGCAACCATAAACAGAAAACGATTCTGTTTGTATAATGCAATTAAGCCAGCCAGAACTGCAATAAGCATAAGTGGTGTATAAACAAACCAACCTTTCCTATAGCTGAATAATATATCTATAAAATGAGAATGCAGGAAGTCAAATCCCTCACCCGGGTAACTCCAGAAAAAGAAATGACCCGAAGTTAATTTCCACATGATAAATTGGATAGAAAGTATAGCGGTAACAATAAGTAACAGCCCAATTATTTCTTTACTACTAAATAGTTTTTTTAAGAACGTAAGAGTATTCTTTATACTTCCTGCAAAGAATACAATGAGTGCTGCGCCAAGTATATTGGTCGGTCGTATCAACACCAAGATGCTCATAGCTACTGCCATCCATACCAGGTTCTTAAACCTGAAATCATCTACCGAACGCTTGGTATAGAACAGAAAAACAGCTCCCATACTAAAAGAATACAAGTGGCTCATAGAAGGTTCTATAGTGGCATAGTAAATAAGGTTAGTACCCAACACAAGCAATATAAGCGTAAGGCTTATGATGAACTCTGACATATTATACTCCTTCAGTAACTTGCGAATGAATATGAGCCCAAGCCCCAAATAAAACAGCGCCCCTATACCCACAGATGCCTCGAAAAGAAATTCATAGCCTCCTGTTCCGGTGCCCATTAAATAACTTAATGCATACGCTATTAAAAAGAATGGGGCGAGCAATATTGCAACACCTATAAAACACTTATTTATAAGCCTGTTTTCGTTATACTGAAAAGGGCCGCCCGCATCGACACAGAACTTTCTCTCTTCTGTTATTGCCTTATTAAAATCGAGGCTATGGTAAATAAAAATGCAGGGTAAATACCCATAGTAACCATACCCATCAGATCCAATGGCCATTTTCCAGTCATCGCCTTTCCAACGGTTCTGAACGGTATAGTTCAGGCCGAAAGCCACTATAAGAAAGATCACTACCAGAGAGTATTTCTTCATGCAGGTATAAAAATAAGTCTTTTACAGCTACATCCTAAATATTAGTGAAAGTCGATTTTATTTAATATTATCTTTGAACACAGATTTGACTGATATGGAAATTTCGAAAATATATGAGCCCACTTTAGCAGAAGAGAAGTGGTACAAGCATTGGATGGAGAAAGGATTCTTCCATTCGGAACCTGATGACAGGGAGCCTTACACTATTGTAATACCTCCACCCAACGTAACAGGGGTTTTGCACATGGGCCATGTATTGAACAATACCATACAGGATGTATTAGTGCGCCGTGCCAGAATGAAAGGCAAAAATACCTGCTGGGTACCGGGTACCGACCATGCATCTATAGCTACCGAAGCAAAAGTAGTAGCACTATTAAGGGAACAGGGCATTTCGAAACATGACCTTAGCCGTGAAGAATTTTTGAAACATGCCTGGGCCTGGAAAGAAAAATATGGAGGAATAATAATTGACCAGATAAAGCACTTAGGTTGTTCATGCGATTGGGACCGCCTGCGCTTTACCATGGAAGATGACCTGAGCGATGCAGTTATTCATGTGTTTGCTGACCTTTATAAGAAAGGATATATCTATCGCGGCGTGCGGATGATACACTGGGACCCTAAAGGATTAACAGCAGTATCTGATGAAGAAGTGATCTATAAAGAGCTTGATTCAAAGCTATACTATGTAAAGTATAAAATTGAAGGCAGCGTTGATGAATGGATAACTATTGCAACTACACGGCCTGAAACTATTTTGGGCGACACTGCTGTTTGCGTTCACCCGGATGATAAGCGCTATGCCCACCTGAAGGGTAAGAAGGTTATTATACCTATGGTGAACCGTGCCGTACCTGTTATTTTTGATGAGTACGTAACTATGGAGTTTGGAACAGGTGCTTTGAAAGTAACACCTGCCCACGATATTAATGACTACAACCTCGGCATTAAACATAACCTGCAGGTTATAGATATTCTGAACCCTAATGGCTCCATGAGTAAGGAAGCCGGTTTTTATATTGGTGAGGACCGCTTTAAAGTACGTGAGAAGATTGCAGTTGACCTTGAAAAACTTGGGCAAATAGTTAAGATTGAGAACATAAAGAACAAACTAGGTTACTCAGAGCGTACCAATGCAGTAATAGAGCCAAAGCTTTCGTTGCAATGGTTTTTGAAAATGGATAAGGTATCGAAACCAGCTTTGGAAAGTGTAATAAATGGCACTGTAAAACTGATACCGGATAAGTTCATTAACACTTATCGCCATTGGATGGAAAATGTACACGACTGGTGTATATCGCGCCAGTTATGGTGGGGACAGCGTATACCTGCATACTATTGTATTGATAATAAAACTGCAAAATGTAAAGAGCCCATCGTATCGGAAAAAGCACCTGCAGAGTGCCCACACTGCAAAAGCAAAAACCTGAGACAGGATGAAGATGTACTCGACACATGGTTCTCATCGTGGCTATGGCCAATAAGTGTATTTGACGGATTTAAAGAACCAGGCAATAAGGATATTAACTACTACTACCCTACCAACGATTTAGTTACGGCGCCCGAAATATTATTCTTCTGGGTTGCACGTATGATAATTGCCGGTTATGAGTACATGGGCAAAGAACCGTTCAAGAATGTTTACCTCACCGGTATAGTGCGTGATAAGCAGGGCCGCAAGATGAGCAAATCATTGGGCAACTCACCTGACCCGCTTGATCTGATAAAGCAGTATGGTGCAGACGGAGTGCGTGTAGGAATACTTTTGTGTTCACCTGCCGGAAACGATCTTCCATTTGATGAATCGCTTTGCGAACAAGGTAGAAACTTTGCCAACAAATTGTGGAACGCATTCAGACTTATTCAATCGTGGGAGCCTGTTGATGCCGAACCCGGAGATGTAAGCATTTATACCAACTGGTTTGAAAATAAACTGAACGAGCAAGTTGAATTAATAGAAAAGGATTTTGCTTCATACCGTTTATCAGAAGCATTAATGTCGGCTTATAAACTCACCTACGATGATTTCTGCGGGTTTTATCTTGAACTGATAAAGAGCCTTTGTGGTAAAAATCCTCCGCAGAAAGTTTATGATGCAACTATTGGTTATTTAGAATCGTTGCTTAAAATATTGCACCCCTTCATGCCATTTATTACCGAAGAAATATGGCATCAAACCAAAGAACGAAGTGAGAAAGATTGCATTATTGTTGCACCATTCCCGGTTGCAAAAAAATATGACAGTAAATTACTTGCTGATTTTGAATTGCAAAAGGAATACTTAAAACAGATGCGCAGTTTAAGGCAACAATACAATATCTCTCCTAAAATACATATAGAAGGTATTTCACCTGCTATTGCCGCAACAGGTTTAACACAAGGCGTTTTACAAATGTCAGGTAGTTCATTCACTGCCAAGACTTCTGTTTCAAGTGGCCCAACATTAAGTTTTCTGTTAAAGGATAAAGAATTTATTTTCCTGCCACCTGAAGGGGTAAACATCAATAAGGCTGAAAAGAAAGAAGATCTGCTGAAGGAATTGGAATATCACCAGGGGTTTTTAAAATCGGTTGCAGCTAAATTAGGTAACCAAAAGTTTATTGCTAATGCCAAGCCTGAGATAGTTCAAAATGAAATGAACAAGAAAGCCGATGCTGAAGCTAAAATTGCCGCTATTGAAAAACAATTGGCAAGCCTTAATTAATTAAGCGGCTTAGTATCATCTTCTTTTTTACCACTATTCTTTATACGGGCCTTTATCTTGTCTATAAGTTCACCTATTGAGTTAAAACTTTCGCGATAAGATATACCGGCACCTTGTGTGTATGGTGCATTTTGTATGTTGACAATGGTATTATCGTTGGCCTTATTAAAGGCTTTGAACCTGAGCTTACCATCTTTACTCACCAAATATTCAACTGTAACTTCACCTACTACGTTGTTTGTATTTTCAGTCTGTTGCCCCGATGATGTAGTACCTATTTGTGCCATATCGGTATTAACCAGCACCCTGCCACCCAATAACTCTGTAGATAAAAGCAGCTGTACCTCCTGCGGAGTAAGTGTTGTTGCCTGGTTTATGTTCACGCCCACGTTTACCTTATTACTTATACTATTCAGCAAATTGGTAAGCTGGCTCGACAAAATAGCCATTCCGGCCGTACCCGGTATAATGGCAGTTGGCGCCAATGCGTTTCCAGTCCCCTCCTGAACCGGTAAAAAACTTTTAATGATGAGCAATGCAAATACCTGCCTATTCATTTCATCAGGGTTAGCAAGATAACTTGCAACAGTCTGGCGCGTTTCCTGGTCAACGGTGGGCAGGTCAATATCAAATTTAATATCAGGAGAAGTAAGTTTCCCGCTAAGATTCAAATCACAGTTAACGGGAACAATTTTTGAGTAGGTATGCGTAGTATCAAATGGGAATAGCGGCGAAAGCGATGTACGCAATGTATGAGAAGTATTAATATTTATATCGGCATTATAAGGGTCGCCACTCCATTGTATAGTTCCACCGGGTTGAAGATTAAAATCTTCATTAATGACGTTTTGGAGTACAAAGCGGTAACTTCCATCAGTAACCATATAATTTCCTCGAATAGAAAAATCACCCATATTATTCATTCCTACTTCAATATTCCCGTTACCCTTGCTTGTAAGTATATCGCCAACCTTTGAAGCAAATATTACTTTGGTAATGGCATCAGGTGTTACGTGCACATTAAAGTCTAATTGTAAGCCACTCAGGTTGACTTTATACCCTTGTTTCTTTTTTGCTTTAGGGTCTTTCCTGTTCACTAAGTGAATAAAATCACTTTCCCCAACTTCAGAAGCATTTGACAGTGGAATATTAAACACCGTTCTCTTTTGTGTAGTTATGTTGGCATCAATATGTATCCTGTCTATGTACCCATAAATATTCACTTTACCCGAAACATAACCCTGTCCGAAATAACTGCTGTTATTATCCTCCAGCTTATTCAGGCAGTAAAAGTCATTAGTAGTTACAGCAAAATCCATACGGAAGTTGTGAAAGTGGTTATGAAACAGGTTGCCACTTACGGTTGCTGTATCGCCCTTGTCATCAAATAGCTGCGATGGATTGATCCGGAAAGTATCAGGTGCAATAGTAATATCAATATCAGGTGAATGATAATAGGCATTCAGATAATCCACTTTTATTCTATTAATACTGGCTATAAGGTTTCCTCTAAAGACAGGCTTATTTAAATTGCCTCCCATGTGAATATTTCCGGTAAGCACTCCATCCATATCAGAACAATATCCTTTCGCATACGAGCTGAATGTCTTCAAATAAAAACCATGTAAAGCAGCATCAATGCTTACATTTTCAGAATCCTTTGAGGGATAATAATTACCAAAGAAGGACAATGACTTGTTATCCTTCAGCGTTATCTGTCCATTAGTAGCGATAGATTGAGTACTGTTATCCCAATAGCTGTTAATTATTCCATCACCCAGGTATTCCTTATTAAAGTATACATTATTGAAATTAAGAGAACTTATAAAAAGAAAGTGATTACCTGCAAGCGAAATGGAGGCCTCACCATCAACAGTTCCTTTTACAGATGGTTCTGATATCAACAAATTCTCGAGGTTGAATTTATGGAAGTCAATGACCATCTTATCTGATTTTTTACTCGACAACTTACCCATTATAGATATATACTGCTGGTTGTGATAGAACATTACATCCTCTGCTTTTGTGCCACTTGTATCTATAGTTACTAAATTCTGAGTATTCAGTTTCCAGGCAGAATCAGATACCTCTATTACCGGGTTAAGTAATTTGAATATAGTTTGGGCACCCTTGGTAAATGCAATATAACCCGGAATGTTGGCGTGGTTGCTGCTATCGTTATCCCAGTTTATACTATAATGGACAGTATCATTATTAATGTTACTGTGAATGTAAAAACCAACTGCATATAAGCTATCGCTCACATTCAGTGTATCGCAATTAGCTTTTACACTCAGGTTTTTATTAAACCCAGTGGCACTTATTATCAGGTTTTTCGCTTTTCTGTCATTCAATTCCACCAACGGCGACTGGCATGACATAAAGAAATCGTCACTCTTTTCTTTATAATATCCTTTCACAACTGTTCCCTGTGCAATTTTAAGTGTTGGAATAAAGAGATCGGTTAAGCCCGTATTTTCTTTAAAGCGAATGTTAAATGAATAATCATGATAGTCGTTCCCTTTCTTCGCATGCATCTCTTGAGAAAACCTATCAGGGAGATAATTAGACAGTAAGCCTTCGAAACATTTTAAACTATTCAGAGGAGAATAATGTCCGTTAATGTCTGCATCCATATAATCAGATGTCATGTTTACTGTACGGTAATCATCTTTTAACCCCGATACCACTTTAAGATAGTTAACATGGTATGATTGCCTATGCACGTTATAACGAATGCTGTCTATATCGGCAGTCCCAACTATATCATCAAGTGTATTTCCTTCAGCATCAATATTTATACGGCTTGAAAATATAGCAGGTGATGTAGTATCACTTACTATGCGCATTGCCATAAGGTCGGCCTTGTATATTCTCGAATCGAATTTATAATGATGTATCTGTGATATAAAATCAATTTCGCCGTTAAAGTCCATGTGCAAATTCGAATCCTTTATTTCAGCTGTTCCCGAAAAGAAGCCTTTACGTAATTCACCGTTAAGCGTGGTGTTTTTATAAGTGTATTTATTATAATACAAACTCTTCATACTTCCAATGATCTTTGCATCAGCATTGTCTTTTCTTAATCCCTTACCTTCAATAGTTACCAAAGATGTTATGGTTCCCATATTCTTAATATTCATAAACATGCCTATATTAAATCCTTCAGTTTGCAGTGTGCCTTTATAATACGTGGTATGTTGTACACTATCCTGCCTTAAGTGCAGCCCGCCAACAACTGTTCCTATATCGGTAGTAAGCACTCCGTCAGCAGTAAAATCAGATATTAATCCATCAAAATTTCCACTCAGGTGAAATGTTTTGAGATAGTCAATATTCCCTGGTAACTTAATATTCCCTTCTACGTCAAAAGGCGGCTTCGGCAACGATTCTATTTCTTTTTTAGATGTTACCAGGCTGGCTACATTTACTTTTATTACCGTTTTATTTATATCGGGTAAGCCGTTCATATCAGCCTCTCCTTCAAAGGTTGAGAACTTACCCCAACTTATACTCATGTTCTTTCCGTGCAAATGGCTCACAGTACCTGTATATAGCCCTGAGATCTCAAAACAATTATGCACAGCCCTCAGGCCGGGAACAAAATACCCCACATCTTGAAAACAAATAGTGCTCTTTTTAAAAGCTGCCTGCATATGCACATTGGTTACAAAATCATCAAAGTCTCTGAATTTGTTGAATTTAAAAATGAGATCAGTTGACAGGTTTGTTTGAGGAGTTACAATATGCAGAGCATTAAGCGTCATGCCATGCGAACTGAGTTTAACATAACAAAACATGTTATTCAATACGAAGCCTGACTTTTCATATGCCGACATACTTTCAATAGTTGCCCTGAGGGTATCTTCTTCAAATTTTATATCGCTTATCTTGCTATTGATATTATGCACTCTCAGGAATGCATAATTCATACCCTGCACAGTTTCTGTATCATTCTGGTTCTGCAACCTGAAATCGACATTATCAAGTGAAAGACCATCAGAAGAAATATCCCACTTGCCATTAGTTCTTGTTGCAGTATCTTTTGACGTGAAGGTATTAATTATAAACTGCAGGTTAAGTTCGTGGGTGTTTTTATAAGTAACCAGGTGGAGTTTGGTCTGGTCTATTTCAATATTACTTAATACAAGTATGTGCTTGGTAAAATCAATGGACCCTATATCAAATTTCAAAGCTCCTGCATAAAGTAAGGTATCCGCATGTTGATCTTGCACATAAACATCCTTCAGCACAAGTTTTTTCATTAACTCAAAATCAACCCTGCCCACGGTTACTTTAGTGTGCCATTTTTTCGAGTAATAGCCTGCCACTCTTTGACATAACCATGTTTGTACCGCGGGAAAATTGATGACAAGATTTACAAGGACGAGTAGAATAACTACCGTTGAAAGTATATAAACCAATATTTTCTTTACCTTTTTAATACTTTTGAAT
>Ga0210390_10003518_pt1 | contig 13422 bp, 17 predicted proteins | sample IncBWH11OmetaG_FD_161050 | JGI IMG/M metagenome (GOLD analysis project Ga0210390, IMG submission 161050) | Forest soil microbial communities from Barre Woods Harvard Forest LTER site, Petersham, Massachusetts, United States - Inc-BW-H-11-O ...
CTCAGGTGGATTCCACACGGCATCACGATAGCGGCGGCGCAAGTAGGGAACGGGGCGTGCTGGCGCTCTGGCATCCTGGCCGCATGCAATGGCACTGGGGGAACATCGGCTCGGCTGCCGCCGGGCTCGCTGCGCTTATAGCAACCGTCTTCGCCGTCAGTTACGCGATTGTCAAACGACAGGGTCCGGCGTGGCTGCAGGCCGTCCGCGAGCGTGAGTCTGCCCAGGCAGACGCGGCGCGGGAGCAGGCCGGCCTCGCCCGCGAGCAGGCTGAGCAGATCCGACTGGACAGGCGCCGGTCCCTTCAAGGCTGGTCGCGGGGAGGCCTGGCCACCTACACGGTCGCCCTGGTCACCTCGGCTGCGGAGATGGACCAGGCTCGCGATGAGCTGACGGCCGGAGCGCCGAGTGACTACGTCATCCTCCGGGTAGCCGAAAGCGACGAGAAGTACGGCAACGTCAACCGCGCCCATTCGCTTCGCCAGCTGATCGAAACGGAAGGCCTGGTGTCCCGGGCACCGACAGCTGGTGAACGCGAAGCTCTGGAAACCGGACTCGACACCCTGGGCGTTCTCTGGGCAGGGTCCTCTCGCCCGAAATAGCGGAGGACCCGGGACGAGCCCTGATCGGGAGCGTGGAGTACGAAATGGTAATTATTCGCAAAAATAAGGATAAGCTCACCTTTGAGCTGCAACGATAGGCGTAATGTGCGTTGCAGGGACTGCACTGAATATCAAGGTTGTAATTCTCTGCTAGTTAGGCGGAGCAGCATGCCGGTCAATAGGATTTCATATGTAAACGAGATTTTCTGCACTTTGGCCTCAGTGTAGAAATTGCAATTCCCGTAGAAACGGATAAATCCATGACAATCGTCGCCGTTACCCGTATGGCTGCTCTAGTAGAGGAAGGCTAAATGCCGGTCAAGTTCGAGTGGGCCGACGGCACCTACTTCGCCCTCGGCTGGGGCCTCCGGCAGAGGGGCCAGCCCATAGTAAGCGTGTCCGTTAACGATGGCGGGCGCCGCGTGGTGATGCTGGCGAGCCCGGCAGAGGCGCGAGGCTGGATGGCCGACACCCTGCATAAGGAGGGAGCCGAGGATCTAGCCGACGCCCTGCGCCTGGCGGCCTGGGAGGCCATGAAGCTGTTACCTGGCTGCCGACCGTTCGGCCTGGATGCACCTGAGCGAAGACGATGCCCCGCCAGGTCTGGGACCTGGCGGGGCATCGCACGCTGGTAACGGAGGAACCGAGGCTGTCAGCGGCAGCCTGAGGCCCCCGGGTGAGGAGGATGATTTCAGCCCTCGTGCCGCCAGGTGCAGCCGCCGCTGATGTCGAACGCCTTGGCGCCCGCCAGGCTCACGGTGTCCGGGCCAGTGAAGTTGTTGTTGTCGATGATGTTGCTCGTGTCGGTGCTGGCCAGCGTGGCCTCGTAGCACTGCGATCCGCCGCTCGTATGCCAGGTGCCGCCGGGGATGTCCTGGCCGACGACGTACACGCCGTCCGCGCTGATCTGGGTGGCCTCTCCCTGCGCGTTCGAGGTCGGGATCACGGTTTTCGTCACCGTCTTCGTCACGGTCACCGTGGGAGCAGCCTTGGTCACTGTCACCGTTGGGCCCGGCTCGGTCACCGTCTTCGTCGACGTGCTGCCATGGGCGGCAGCGCTGATGGCCGCGACCACGATCAGGAAGGCGAAGACGCCGCCAATGGCAGTGAGTACCTTGTGGCGCCGCGGCCAGGACTGCCCGGATCGGTGACCCTGTGGCGGCCCGGCTGGCCGAGGCTGCTGGCCATACGGCGGCTGTCCCTGCGGGTAAGCCTGCTGCGGCTGGCCCTGGTACCGGGGGTCACCGGATTGCGGCCCATACTGCGGGCCTGGCGTGAATGGCGGCTGGGGCGACTGCTGGCCGTAGGCAGGCTGGTATCCGTATGGCTGCTGCGGCGGATACTGTGGCTGGTCCTGTCGTCTGAATGGATCCCACGGTGGCTGCGTCTCGCTCACGATTCCCCTCCCCGCGGCGCAGGTGGCCGCGCTCTCCCGGTCCAGGAGACGCGAAAGGGATGCCGACGGTGCACGGCGTGTGCGAACCTGACATACCTCCGTAACCGGTCCGTGGCCGGCGTAGCGGGCGGTCAGTTCTTAGTCGACGTGCGGGTAGGTGCCGTCCTGCCAGGAGCGGAGCTGCCGCCACTGGGTCGGGTGAATGTCCAGGCCTCCAGGTCGGCGACCCCGACCCAGCGGACGTAACTGGCCTCGTCGTTCAGGGCCGGGCTGCCGCTGACCGGGCGCCCCAGCAGGATCAGCTCCCACCCCTGGCGGATCTCGCCGTCGGTGTAGGCGACGATGTGGCCCGGGTCGGAGCAGGCATCGAGCAGGCTGCAATCAATCATCAGGCGGTCCCGGCAGGCTGAAGGGGCGATCACGAGTGACGGACCACTGGGGTCGTCACTCTGGCTATCGGGGGCGGAGAATACCCCGTAGGCCCTCAGCGTGAGAACCCGCGCACTGAGGCGGCAATCCGGAGGTCTGCTACTGCTTCTCGCGGGCCCGCTTGGCCTTGGGGTCCGGGAGCTTGACGTACCGATACCACCGGCCGACGCGGATCAGTCCATAGAGCGTGCCGCCGATCGCGACGATGCTCTCGGCGCTCGTCACCATGCCAAGCGTTCCCTCGTGGTGGAGGACGAGCATGGCCACCATTACGGTGGGAATCAGCACGAAAAGGTTGGACAGCCCGCGCGACCTGAGTACCGCATCGACTGGACGCCATGCTTGGTCGGCGGCGTCCTGTAGCCGATAACGTACGGCCGCCAGTACGAATCCGCGGGCAGCGCGAATCTGCTGGCGCTGAGTTAGGCCACCGTCGGGCTCACCGAGTAGGTGACCCTGCCACTCCTCGCCAACTATGCTGCGCTTCTGGCCCGCCAGCACTACGGCCACCCGGGTAAGCGATCGCGGGGAGAGAACCGTCCCGCGCACCAGTCGGCGCCGGTTGCCACGCCGATGGCCTTGCTCACGTATCTTGAGGACTTGATCCTCCAACACCTGTACGGCTGCGCTGTCCGTCACCTGAACGGCGTCGGTTGCGGTCACTAGCACCTTCGGGACCGTATGGGTGTCGGCTGTATCTTCCTTCTGCGGCGTGCGGGGCCCTCCTGCGGTACCGCGCATACCTGCGGCTCCTGCTGTCGCCGACTTGTTCCAGTGATAGAACCTTCTGACCGCCAACCGCTCCGCCGCCAGTCGGCTGTCGCCTCCCATGCCTATGATCGAACTGCCGCCCGTGGTTGTCAGGGTGAGGCTCGACCCGACGTTAATAGTCGTAGGCGCAGCACCGAGCGAATTCGACTCAGTGAGCTGGATCGCCCCAGGCTGTGCAGTCGTGGACGCGACCCCACTGATAGTGGATGCGGCCCCATTGACAAATGGCCCATTGAGTGGACCCCAGGGTTCGCCCATCCGAACAATGCCTCCGTCAGCATAGGCCGCGCCGGTCCAGTTGGGCCCGGATACGGCATACGGACCCTCAAAGGGGTCAGCCGCGTTCATGCTGTTCCCCCAGTCCGGAGGGCGCGGGGGGCCCATGCCGTACGGCGAGCTGCATGGGCGGCGATGGCTTCCTGATATGCGGCGCGGCCAGCGGAGGTGATGTAGTAGTAGCGGCGGCGAGGCCGGTCTGCCTGTTGCGGTTCCTCCCACCTGTCCTCAATCCAGCCGACTTTAAGCAGCCGGTCGAGGGCGGGATAGACGGTGCCTGTGCCGTAGGACGTCTGCTCACACAATCGCAGGCCCCAGGGCGGGTCATCGACAGGTGAGTTGGTTAGGACGTCAAGGACGTCCATGGTCACCGCTGTGAGCCTGATCTTCGGGGCGCTCATGAGGCCAGGTTACGGCAGCGGATGACCCTATGTCGAATTTCGGAAGACCGAGCATATAGCCGGTTCCGACTACTCTTCCTGGCGAGACACTGCTGATGAGTCCCGGTTGGCGAGCCGGTGCTGTAGTTCGATGTGCCGGAACTGGTAGACCGCTCCGACCTGGCGGAGGACGCCACGCCTATGGGCATCGGCGAGAAAGCTCATCAGCGGCCACGGCAACTCTCCGCGCCACGCAAGCCATCCTCGGGTGAGCATGTATGACGGCCACGCCGCAAAGTTCCCGCTCCACCTGAACGCGAGCACGAGTCCCAACGGCAGCCCGATCATGAGCCAGACAACGAGCAGGAATCTGAGAGCGCCCGCAATCCCGCCGTCTTTGTGTCCGGCCGCGAGCCCGGCAACGAGGCCGACCGCGACCACGATCGCGAGCCCGAACGCCAACAGGATCGCCGATCCGACCAACCAAAGTTGAAGCGTCACGTTCCGATCCCGTGCAAGCAGTGACTCGGGGCTCGTTACTCGTTCGAGGCGGTCGGGCTCGCCCGCGATCACCTCCGCGATGAGGGACATGAGCACGAGCGCGAGGCCGACCGCGAGCCCGGCAGCGAGCCCGACCACGAGCCCGGCAGCGAGCTTGGCCTCCGACCTTTCCGCGAGCCCGAATATGAACCCGAACGCCAGCCCGGCAGCGAGCCCCGCAGCGAGCCCCGCAGCGAGCCAAAGCATGAGCTCGCGTATGACCCCTCTGTATATTCGTATTCCACGTGCGGGTTTTACGGGTATTTTGGCTCCGTCCTCCTCTCCGCGCCCCCAGACCAAGTCAGGTAGGTGCCACCAGGCTAGGTCAGGACTACAGATCGTTTGCTCAAGGTGACGGGCGAGAAATGCTAGCCATCGTTCTGCCTGCTCCGCCGTCCAGTGCCCGGAGGTGACGACCCGGTAGGCCGCAGGGATGAAGGCGTCGAACAATCGAAGTTCCACCGCGGTCCGGTCAGTCAGGTCGGGCCTGCACAACTCGTCCGGATCAGGCATATCAGTCCCGGCCAGCTCGCCAGGCCGGGGATTGTAGATAGCCCGGGCTAGGCCAACCATCAGCGGCGTGCGCAGTGCCTGCCCCGTCGGCGTCTCGGTACCGAGTACGGCCAGAACAGGGTCCCAGCGGGCCTTGGCGATAGGGCCAGCCGCGTCCTCGAGCAGGTAACTGCGGACGGCATCAGCGTCCAGCGGGTGCAGCTCGATAGCCGCAGACGCCCGGAGGGTCACTTCGATGCCGTCCACTGGCCTGAGAGCATCCCGGTACTGCTCGGTACGACAGGTCACCACTACGGGCTCGCCAGGTCGCAACGCGTCGTTGATCCGGCTGATTGCGGGGCCTCGAACTTCCTCCGGGATCTCGTCGAGCCCGTCCAGGACCGGGAGGATTAGCCCGCCGACCAGCAGCGCCTCGGCCTGAGTGTGCTCTGTCCGGTCAGCCGCATGCGGGCGGGCTAGAGCAGGGTGGGCGACCAGGAGTTGGGCGGCCAGCCAGTCCCGCAACTCTTGCTTCGCAGGGTCCCAGGAGGCGATCGATGCCAGGAACGGGACAGGCCCGCCTGCAGCCCTGCTGGCCAGCAAGTCCAGCACCAGCCGGACCATCAGCATCGTCTTCCCCGCGCCCGGCTCGCCGAGCACGGCCAGACGGCCAGTCGGCACCCGGGCCAGCACCTCTACCAGCTCACCTCCCTCTCCGGCCAGGCCATCTGGGCCGACCGCCCAGGTCCCCTCGGGCACGGGCGTAGGCCATCCCGCACCGCTGTTTGCCAGCTTCACCAGCGAGTCCCAGGAGTCGGTCAGGGAGGCGTCCGCCGGGCTCCAAGAGACCGGTAGCGGGTAAGGGTCGTTCAGGCGGCGTACAGCAGCCTCAGCTTGCCACTGGGCGCCTACCGCTACAGCCAACCGGTCGGCAATCTGGGCTAGGCTCAGGCCGGTTGCCGGGCCATCGGCTCGTCTTGGGCCCCGGTAGGCCGCCCATGTAACCCATAGTGTGGGCAGGCCAAGGCTCACTGCGACCAGAATGCCTACGGTGCCGCCGTCTAGGTGATGGTGGCAGTGCACCAGGACCAGCGCAACTACCCACGGCAGCAGAAGCAACGCGATGGCCGCAACGCCATCTCGTCGTGTCGGGTGGGCAACAGCTCTTAAATGCCGCGTGCCCGGGCGCTTCGCGCGGTTCACGATTGCAGATTGCCATACCTGCCGCCTCGCGCGGCTACCGATCAGATCACACTTGCGCGGACGGTGTCTCAAGACGATGCCCCGTCGGGTCTGGGACCTGGCGGGGCATCGCACGCTGGTACGCGCAAGGCTTATCGTTACGCGCCGCCGAGCGCGCCCGCGCCGTCTCCCGGCAGCGGGACGACGCTGCGGGTGGTCCACTCGTAGAGCTGGTTGTCGCGGCCGAGGACGATCAGCTCGACTGTGCCGATGACGGTCTCCGCGGTCTGCTCGTCCTCCAGGGCGGCCACGTAAGGGGCCTGTGGGCCGGTGCCGTTGCTGTAGGCGACGCTGACGTGAGGTGTCCAGCTCTCCCCCTCCATCAGCCGGCCAGCGCCGAGGACGTCCCTGATGGCCTGCCTGAGCTGGTGGCGGATCCCGGCCAGGCCCGCGGCCGGGGCGACGTCGAGCAGGATCGCCTCCGGCGTGACTCGGGCCGGGCCGAGGATCACGCGCTGCGGGGTGAAGCCCTTGAGCCGCTCGGCGCTGGCGCTGGGGAGCGCGGTCACCTCGTCGTCGCTGACCTCGTCGGTGAACCCCACGCCTTGCGTGGTCAGGTGAAGCCACCGGGCCGGGATCAGGTCGAGGCCGGGGAGCGGGGCGAGCCGCGCCTGGTAGGCGGCGGCCAGGTCGTGGACTGCCGACTGCCCGTCGAACGTGAAATGCCAGGTATACATGCGTCGTCCCGGCTGCCAGCCGGGACGCCACCACCAGTGATCTGCCATGCGGCCTGTCACCCGGTTCTCTCCTCCCCAGCCGGGAGCGCGAGCCTCATCGCGCCGGCCGCCTCGTCGCAGTAGGCGCTGATCTGCCCGGCGAGCGCACGGGCACCAGGGTCCGAACGGTACCGCCCTCCGGTGAGCGCCGGGGTGAGGGTGCTCAGCCGGCCGGTCAGGGTCGCCAGGCGCCGCCCGGGCGGCAGCGCGAGGACCGGCTCGAGCCGGTCCGCGGTTCCGTCCGGCTCGTCTCTCATCAGGTAGGCGATGCCCGCGGAGATGTGGATCTGCCCCCAGGTGCCGTACCCGACTCCCTCACCCGGCCGCGCGCGGGCCGCATCGGCGGCGCGCAGCGCCGAGTCCGGGTCCTCGGTCTTGAGGTAGGTGCTGGCCGCGTAATTCGCCAGGCGCACGTCGCCGCAGGAGAAAATCCCGGCGAGGTCGTCATCGACGGCGGTGTCTTCGCGGGCCTGCCGGGCCCGGTCGATCGCGACCCGGGCGCCCGGCGCGGACTCCGCGTCGGCTTCCTGGCAGGCAAGCAGGATCCGGGTCGTGTTCGGCGGGCATACCTCATAGCCGCGGCGGGCCAGGGCCGCGGCCCGGCCAGCGTGGCCGTCCCAGTAGGAGGTCTTCGACAGGGCGCACAGCGCGAGCGCCTCGGCACCGGGATGGCCGGCTTCCTCGGCGAGGATCAGCGCGGTGCGGCCATGGGCTGCGGCTGCGGCGAGCTGGCCGAGGTCGCCCGCTGCCCAGGCGAGGAACGCGCAGCATTTCGCCCCGGTGACATACAGGTCGCGGGTGTGCCGCAGCCGCTGATGTTCCTGCAGGAGCTCGAAGACGCGGCTCGCAACATCACCCGCGCGTCGCAGCAGCGGCCCGGGCGGGGTGGTCAGGTATTCGCGGGCGATCCGGTGTATCGCGTCGTCGAGCAGGTCGACCGTGCCTGAGCCGACGTTCGTCGTCTCGGCCCAGCGGCCGAACTCGACGGCGTGGCCGACCAGCTCGTCTAGGACGCCGGGGCCGTCCGCGACCGCGGGCGCCTCAGGCTGGGTAGCTGCGCGGCGGGGGTGCGGTGTGCCTGTGCCGAGCTTGAGGTAGAGCAGCTCGTACCGTTCGGTCTTGAGGCCGAGGCGTTCCCACCGGTAGATCATCCGGACCAGGGCATCGTGGGCTGGCACCGGGTCGTTGCCGGCGGCCTTGCGGAGCTGCCGTGCCATCTCCGGCACGTCCCATCCGCGGGACCGCCGCCATGCGCGCAGCGTCTCGCCGCTGATCTCAGGCATCGCGCGTACCTTCGCGTCGCCGTCACCAGGGAAGTGACACGGCCTGGTTCCCGTGCGTTCCCAGGCGTTCCTACTCGTCACTATCGCACGACAGCGCGCTACCGGTGAACTGACTTCACCACGTTGGTACGCGTTGGGGAGGCACGTCATGGGACGGGCGGCAAGCCGGGCCGGAGACGGCACCGGCACGCTGGACGAGGCTAAGGTACTCGAGGCGCTCCGGCTGGACTGGGGCACCGCGTGGGATATCGGCCGCGGGGGTGACGGGTGGCGAGCCGCACGCCGGGACGGGACCGGCCAGGTGCTGACCCGGGCGTCTGCGGACGGCCTGGCGATCGCGCTGCGGATCAGCCGGTGAGCGCCCGGCCTATTCTGCGGGACGCGATCGAGCGGCGGAACCGTTTCGAGGCAGCCCATCCCGAGGTCACGATCAGCGTGCCCGGCACCCGGAGCGTCTGGTGGATCGCCGCCTTCCCGCCCGGATCGGTGCCCGGTGACCCGGAACGGGCGAAGGTGACTGCCTGGCAGCTGGCAGACCTGATGGATGCCCTTGACCGGATCTGGCCGCCTGACGAGCTGGACACGGTGCTCCGGGCTGACTGGGGCGTCCGGAGCGGCCGGTGACCGGCCCGGTGCGGCGCCTCCTGCCGGACGACGGGGATCAGGTGGTGCGGCTGTCCCGGTTCAGGGCCGCGTACCCGGACGTGGACGTCGCGGCCGGGGAGTTCGGTACCTGGCAGGCCCGGATCCCCGAGGAGAACGGGGAGACGGTCATCACCCGCCACCGGCTCGGGGAGTTGCTGGACCGGCTCGGTGAGGTGACCGGGCAGCGCGACGGCCAGCCGGGCAGCGGCCCTGGCTGAGGAGGGACCGCGCGGCGCTATTCCCCCCGGCGCCGCGCGCTAGGAGGCCGTACCAGGTCGGCCGGACGTGGCCAGCAGCGTTCGCTGGGTGCTGCGAGTGCCCCCGGCCGGCTGGTACGGTCACCGGACGGCCGTGCTGGGGGAGGCGGGGAGCGGGCACAGGCATCCAACCCCCAAGAGGGCCCTCCCTCGGCACGGCCCCGACGTCGTCGCTGGTCAGCGCGCGTCGGGCTGACTATGCCACCGCCGGGCCGAGCATGGCCGCATGAGGTCACTGCTGTCGACGGCCGCCGCAGCGCGCCGCCTGGAACGCCCTGAACGCACAGTCCGGCGCTGGATTCTGGAGGGCCGCTTGCCCGGCCAAAAGGTCGGCCGCGACTGGGTGGTCGACGAGGCCGCCGTCGCAGAACTCGAGTCCCGCACAGGCGAGCGCTGATGCCGGACCTCGCTGGGCTGACCGAGCGGCAGATCACGTACCTGGCGTGCGCGCTGGACGCGTCGCTGTTCGCCGCCCGGCGCGACGAAGGCGCAGCCAGTGAAGAGCTGCGCCAGCTCACCGCCCGGATCGCGCTGGCCGTGCCGTCCGCGGCGGTCAAGCTGCCGTCGCTGCTGGACGCGGCCGGGCCGCAAACAGCCGCCGCCGTGAAAGCCGAGGCCAGGCGCACCGCCGCAAGGAGATTGGACCCGGACGGAGCCGGGCCGGCAAGCTCGGTCACAGCCGCGCTGTCCGCGAGCGAGGCAGCCCGCCAAGCCGGCGTGTCCAGCCAGGCAATCCGGGCCGCCGCCGCCGCTGGCCGGCTCGCGGCACGTAAGAACCGGATCACGGGGGCGTGGGCGATCACCGCCTCGGCCCTGGACGACTGGCTGGAGGGCCGGAGTGCCGCATAACCTACCTGTCCGCGACGAGCAGCGACTCCAGGCCGCGGTCGCCCGCGGGGCGCTTACTCCAGCCCGGGCCCAGCACTGGCGGACGTACGCCGCCGCGGGGCACGACATCTCCTTCGTCGACCAGCTGGTTGGCGGGGTTGTCCTGCCCGCGGCAGGCCCGGTGGCCGCCGCAGCCGCCCCGAGAGATGCCAACGCCGACTACCGCGCGCTGTTCGGCTCGTCAGAGCCGGAGGAGGACGGTCCGGAGTACCGCGCGATGTTCGGCACGGTACAGGCGGGCCAGCGGACGGCGGACGCCCACGAGGTTGCCGCCAGGGCCGCGGCCGCTGCGCTGACCGACGACCAGGTGTACGAGGCCATGTTCGGTCAGGGCAGCACAGCACCGGTACCAGTCGCGGCTTCGGCCAGCGGGCCCGCGGGTCAGCACGGCCAAGGAGAAGCGGGGCGGCCTCGGTACCGCGTACGCACCACGCGGGTCAGTCTGCGGGTCCCGGGAGGTCCGGGCGGCCTCGCAGCTGGCGCAGACCCAGCTAAGATCTCCTGGCGCACGATCGAGTTGCGCGCCGGGGACTTGGTGCCAGAGGACGCGCACGCCGACGACATCGCGCGCCTGCTCCACAGCAAGACCCGGCTCGGGCCGATGCTCAAGCCGTGGTGATCGTGGCTGGCCCGGCGCCGAAGCCGCTGACGCTCGCGTGGACTCGGGCGTGATGGGCCAGGGCGGGGGGCGCCCACCGTGGGGCGGCCGGTCGACAACCTCCCCCCGCCTGCGCCGGGCCAGCCATCTAGCCGGGGCGGGGACGCGCTTCCCTTCGAGTTCGACCGGTTGCTGCCAAAGCGTTCCCGCCCCACCCCACCTCAGCTGGCCACAGAGCCGGCCCTAGTAGACGGTTGATCTAAGCCATGGCCCTCGGCGGTGGCCTCGCGCAGGCGTTTGTGCGGCTCCACGTGGATAGCTCTGTCGTGGCGGCGGACACTTCCAAGGGGATCGAGGAGGGCGCCGCCTCCGCTGACGTCGAATCGGCCGGGGCCAGCGCCGGGGAGAGAACCGCCTCCGCGTTCAACAAGGCGTTCAAGTTCGGCATGATCGGGGTGCTGGCCGCCGCGGCCATCGGCGCGGTCGCGATTAAATCTGCGATCGACTTCCAGATGCAGATGACCAAGATCCAGACGCAGGCCGGAGCGTCGGCGTCCGAGGTCAAGCAGCTGGCCGACCACGACCGCGACCGGGCACGGCTGCGGCAGCTCGTCGACGACGTCCCGGCCGACCTGATTCCGTTGGTGATCGAGTCGCTGGCCGCGCTGGCCGACGAGGGCCTGGTCGTGGCGACGAGAGACCCAGACGTCGCACGCGAGGCCCTGGCCAGTGTCGCCCTAGACCTGGCCAGGTGGGAGTAGTTAGCCCGTCTCTGCTGGCCCGGAGTCAGTACCCGCAACCAGCCGGCCAGAGCCGGCGTCTCGTTCCCAGCCCTCCGGAACTGGGATCTTTTCAGACCAAAGGGCGCCGGTGAGGTCCGCGCCGGTGAGGTCCGCGCCGGCCAGTTTTACGCCCAAGAGGATCGCATCGGTGAGGTCCGCGCCGGCGAGGCTCGCCTTGGTGAGGTCCGTGAGGACGATGTCCGCGTTAGCGAGGATTGCGTTAACGAGGATCGCGTGAGTGAGGACGGCGCAGGTGAGGCTCGCGCCGGCGAGGTTCGACCTGTTGAGGTCCGCGCCGACGAGGTTCGTGTTAGAGAGGTCCATGGGCCGGATGTCGCGCTTTACAAGCCGACGCCCGATCACGGTAAGGGCAGCTTGAACGTCGGGCCTCGTCCTCTCGCCCGGCGGGTAGCTGGCTGGACGATCTGGCGGCGGCCATTGCTCGTATGAGTGCTCGCGGATGAACGCGGTGAGGACTTCCATCACAGCCGGATGGTCTCTCGCTGAGTCGCTAGCGACGCGCTCCAGCGCGTAGATGCCGCCAATGCGCACGTCAAGCTTCTCGGAGCCAAGCTGCTCGATCGCCTTCCCGTAGCGGTCGGTCACCTGCCCCTCGCGGGACAGGGTGAAGGTCCGCGCAGTGAACAGGAGCGCGCCCGCGGCGAGAAGGCCGGCGCCAAGCGTCAGCAGCCGGCTCCGCGCATTATCCAACGCCGTCTCGTGCAGCGGTCCCGTGACTGACCCGACGTCGTGGTGGGCGAGCCAGTCTGGCGCCGACACCAACAACACCCACACGATCGCCGCCGCCAGCACGGCAGCGGCGATCCGTACCAGCCATCGGATGCCCCGCGGCCAGGCCGCCCAGCGCTTCAGCACGTGCAAGACGCTAGGGGAATGAGCTTGATTTCGCATGCCGATGTGGAGAAGCAGAGGCGTCCGCGGTCGCCTGTGCGCTGCGCCTGGCCATCGGCATCACGCTGGCCGCGCACGACCGCGACCGGACGCGGCCAGCCCGGTTGACTGCTGACGTCCCGGCCGGGGCTGGTGCCGATGCTGATCGAGACCCTGGCCGCGCTCGCCTGTGAAGGGCTCACCGTGGCCACGCGGGATCCGAACGCCGCCCGCGAGGCCCTGGTCGGCGTCGCCTTGGACCTGGCCCCGATTAGGGCCCGTTCCCGTGCGCCTGCTGGCGGCTCGCGAGTTTTCGGCGCTTCCCTTAGGGGATTTCCTACGGCGAATGGCAGCGGCGATCTGAGGGGCGCGGGGAGGTCATGCATTTCTACGTTTCGACGGGCCCCTGCCTTTTCTACAGAATGCCGGCGGGTGTCGCGCGCAGTTCTACAGAATGGCAAACGGCCAGCGTGCACCCATCGCGGAGTAGAAATCTCCCGGCTGCCAGAAAGGCAGTCAGCGCCGATTTACCTAGCCCTCGTGTCGCGTTAGTCTGCTACGATTCAACGCAGTGCAGAACACTTTTCTACAGAACGTGGAGGATCGGGGACACCCTCACGGGGCTTCGCGGGTTGCCCGGCCCGCAACCAGGTACACACCGGTGACTGCCCGCCCGGTATGAGCCGCACGTCTCGCGTGCGGCACCTGGAGGGTTCCGTTGTCCCGAACCATCACCCGCACCGTCGGTGACCTCACCGATCCCGACTTCCGCCGTGAACGTGCAAGTAAGGCTGGCCGGGCCAGCCACAGCGTCGACTCGCATGTCCGCGCGATCGCGGCTCGCGCCGCCGAGCTAACCCCTCAGCACACCGCGATCTTGCGCCCGCTGCTCCCGCCCGTCCCCGCTGAGCCCGACGCTGATGGTAGGGGCGAGAGCTCGTGAGATGGCAAAGGCGGCCCTGCCCGGGGCCGCCCAGCCGCGAAACTGTATGTCGCGAAGCTGATTCTACATGGACGGCGGCCGGACGCCAGTCAGCCGGTGAACCATGACCGGCCCGGCCCGATCGGTCCCGGCGGACGGTAAGTGCCAGTGCGCCGCAAACCGCGGCCTCGCAGAGTGGTCCACCACCGCAGAGTTGTGTGCCTGGCTCGGCATCGAGGTGACCGCGCTGTACTGGCTGCGATCGACCGGGCAAGGGCCGCGCGGCCACAAGGTCGGCAAGGAGACCAGGTA
>Ga0210390_10003523_pt1 | contig 13403 bp, 9 predicted proteins | sample IncBWH11OmetaG_FD_161050 | JGI IMG/M metagenome (GOLD analysis project Ga0210390, IMG submission 161050) | Forest soil microbial communities from Barre Woods Harvard Forest LTER site, Petersham, Massachusetts, United States - Inc-BW-H-11-O ...
TGACCGTTCTGCAACTCCGAGTTACGGAGTTTCGAGCGGGCGCTGCCGGAGTTCGATGCAAGGAAAATTCGAGTGATGGCCATCAGTGTGGATTCTCCCGAGGATTCCGAAAACCTGCGTCGGTCGCAGGGCTACACGTTTCCGATTCTTTCGGATGCACAGGAGAACGTGATTCGCAGGTGGGATCTCGTGCACCTTCACGGCCGGCGTGACGGTGCAGACATCTCGCGACCAGCGGAATTCCTTATCGACCCGTCGGGAAAGGTGCGCTGGGTGAATCTTACGGAAGATTTCGTGATCCGCGCCCGGCCAGAAGAGGCGCTCGCAGCGTTTGACGCGATGAATAAATCATCGCGGTCCGGACAATAGTGAGTCTGGGCTTCTATTCTCAAATTTCAGAGTCCGATGTGCGCGCCCGGTCAACTCCCGATTAGTCGCCTCCTTTTTAGCGATTGATCGACTGGAAGCGGCAGGAGCGTGGATTTTCAATCCGACAGTCGGAGCGTGTCAATCAGGGCGGACAGGGTGGCGGGCTGATTTCGACGGCTTGGGTAGTAAAGAAAATAGCCCTGGAATGTCGGGCACCAATCTTTCAAGACTTGAATCAAGCGTCCCTCTGAAATGATGCCCTCTTTGAGGTCTTGAGGTTTTCGGGGAACATTGTGTAACTTGAAGTATTGCGGCGATCCGACGACCGCGAGACGCATCTCTCGCGTGACCCGGACGGCGATCATGTCCCGTTGGATGAACTCACCAAGCTGAACGCCGGCATCGTACTCCCCGGCTACAAGATTGACAGGGTCATTCGAGGAAGTGACCTCCAGGACGATTTCTGGGTAGGTGCGTGCGAAACTGAGCCAGCTTTGGCAGAATCACCAGTTGTGTAGCCGTTCGCGGGATGACGAGTCGAATTCGGCCTGCCGGACGGCTGAATTCTGGATTTCAGCGGCGATACCTGTTGCTGGGGTGAGTTTGCACGAAGCGAATAAAGGGAGAGGCGTTTCTCCCGCAGCGGACTTATGATCGGAGCAAGCCGTTCTCGATTATCCGCTGGCGGGTGATCGGTTGACGTTGATTCAGTTGCTCTCCCCCTCATCATCCAGGCTAAATGTGAATCACTTCACGCGGCGCTCCCGGGCGTATACTTTCCACTTCACCCTTGGCGCGCATCGGCCCTTGTGGGGAGGACTGCGTTCGGCAGAAAGGTGATCTTCATGACCTGCCGTGACAATTGGCTGCTCTTGATAGTGCTGGCTTTGGTAATTGCCGGGTTGGCCTACGCCTCCGGCGACTCCGCGCCTCAGGTTCGCTATCCTGATCCGGACGCGGGTGTGGATTCGCTGGCCGCGCGAGCCAAGGCGCAGCAGCAGACTACGAATCAGTTCAAAGTTTTCTACCAGTTTCATTTCACCGATAAGCTGAAAGAAAGCGGAATCACCTTCGTCGACCATGTTGTGGACGATGCCGCTATTGACTACAAGCCGGTTCATTATGATCACGGAACCGGTATTGCAGTCGCGGATGTCGATGGCGATGGGCTTTACGACATCTACTTTGTGAATCAAGTTGGGGGGGATGAACTCTGGAAGAACCTGGGCAATGGCAAGTTCAAGAACGTCACCAAAGAAGCGGGTGTCGGGCTACCCGGCCGGATTAGCGTTACCGCATCATTTGCAGACATTGATAATGACGGTGATCAGGATTTGTTTGTGACCACCGTGCTTGGCGGCAATGCGCTGTTTGAAAATGACGGGCATGGGCATTTCAAGGACATCACGAAAGCGTCTGGTTTAGATTTGGTGGCCCATTCTTCCGGCGCTGTTTTTTTCGATTACAACAACGACGGCTTACTGGATCTTCTCGTCTGCAACGTTGGCAGGTATACGAATAGTGAAAAAGGCGCTCAGGGGCAGTACGTCGGATTGGCCGATGCATTTTCAGGGCATCTGCACCCTGACCGATATGAGTATCCCGTGCTCTACAAGAATTTGGGCCACAATCGATTCAAGGATGTGACCGCCGAGGTTGGCTTGCGGCCTGCTGGGTGGTGCGGGGACGCAAGTTTCGCCGATCTGAACGGAGACGGTTTCCCTGACGTGTTTTTTCTCAACATGCAGGGACACGACCACTATTATGAAAACGTCCGCGGCAAGAAGTTTGTCGACAAGACGGAGCAGTACTTTCCGAAAACTCCATGGGGTGCGATGGGGCTGAAGTTTTTTGACTTCGACAATGACGGGCGCATGGATTTGATCGTGACCGACATGCACTCGGATATGAGCGAGGCGGTCGCGCCTGAGCGCGAGAAACTGAAGTCCACCATGCGCTGGCCGGAGTCGTATCTGCAGGCTTCGTTGTCGGACTATATCTGGGGCAATGCTTTCTATCACAATCTGGGGAACGGGAAATTCGAGGAAATCTCGGACCGCTTGGGAGTCGAGAATTACTGGCCGTGGGGCGTGAGCGTTGGCGATATCAACGCCGACGGCTGGGATGACATATTTATTGCGTCGGGAATGAGCTTTCCATTTCGCTATGGGATCAACTCGATGCTTTTGAACAATCGCGGAGAGAAGTTTCTGGACGCGGAGTTCCTGCTTGGGATCGAGCCGCGTAAAGAGATTTACACCCCGTGGTTCACGGTGAATTGCTCGCAGGCGGGATTGAGTGAATTGAATCAGAAAGTCTGCGCAGGGCGGAAGGGCAAGATTACCGTGATGGCTCCGCGCTCCAGCCGATCTTCGGTGATGTTCGATCTTGACAATGACGGCGACCTCGACATCGTGACCAACGATTTCAATTCCGAGCCGCAGGTGCTCGTTAGCGACCTGGCACAGATCAAGGCAATTCACTGGCTGAAGGTTACGCTTGTGGGGACGGCGTCGAACCGCAACGGACTCGGCGCGACCGTGCGCGTACATGCGGGCGGACAAGTCTACACGAAATATAACGACGGCAAGTCAGGCTACTTGTCGCAGAGTGTTCTGCCACTTTATTTCGGGCTGGGTGATGCGGACAAGATCGAGCGAGTTGAGGTCGACTGGCCTTCAGGCCGCAAACAGGCCGTAACCCAAGGGCTGCGGGAGAATCAGGTTCTGCAGATTACCGAAGCGAAGTAGGGGCGATGCTGATGCGGTCCAACATTTGGTCTCAACTCCATTTGTCCTGGCCTTCCACAATCGTGATGTAGCGACCGATCGGAACATCTGTGAAGCGCTGCGTCAGATTGCTGGGTTGCGGCCACTTCACTTCGATCCAATCGATCTTGGTTCGCTTCCCGATGCCTAGCACCACGCGCGGATCGTGGGATGACAAGAAGCCGCCTCCGCCTACTTTCATTCGGCTTCTTTTCAAATCGCCGGCTTGATACGTGATGCGGGCGCCGATCGCGTCCGGGTTGGCCTTCTTCCCTATTAGACGCAAGCCTAGCCAATTATTCTGTTCTCCCACTTCATTGCGGAGCAGGAGCGGGGCTTCGTCGTTGTTCGCGATCAGAACATCTACTGCGCCGTCATTGTTGAAGTCGCCGAGCGCTAGACCTCGGCTGGCCATCGATTTTGCAAAGACTGCGCCACTCTCAGGGCTGACGTTCTTCAGTTCCGTGCCCGTGTTGTGAAAAAGCAGCAGCGGCTCGCGAAAAGTTACCTGCGGTTTGATCTTGTCGATGAGATCGTTTGGATGGCCGTTGACGATAAACAGGTCGAGGTCGCCATCGTTGTCGTAGTCGAAAAACTTCACACCCCAGCCGCTCATGAATTCCGTGACTCTCCCTATGCCTGACGATAAGGCTTTGTCGTCGAAGGTTTCGTCGTGTTTGTTCTGGTAGAGCGAATACATTTCGTGGTCGATGTTGGTCACAAAAAGGTCCATCCAGCCGTCCTGGTTAAAGTCAGCGGAATCCACGCCCATGCCCGATCTGACTTTCCCGCCCTCGCCGTATGCCACGCCTGAGGTGAACCCGATCTCTTCGAAACGCTTGCCCTCGCGGTTGGCGAAAAGAAAGTTCGGGACGGTATCGTTGGAGACAAAAAGGTCCATCCAGCCATCATTATTAATGTCCGTGGCCACCACTCCCCAAGCTTTGCCGCGATTGTCGGCGATGCCGGTTTTCTCGCTGACATCGGTGAAGGTGCCGTCCCCGTTGTTGTGAAACAGCCAACTGGGCAGCGGGTCGTAGACTTTGGGATAACAATATTCGTTCATGCCAACAATCTGCGGATAGTTCGGATCTCCGCATTTGTGGTTCCTCAGCCTGTCATAATCGGCGAACTGGCAGACGAACAGATCGAGCCGACCGTCGTTGTCATAGTCGAACCAAACCGCGCTGGATGCCCAGCCCGGAGCGGCCACACCTGCTTTTTCGGTAACGTCGGTGAAGGTACCGTCTCCGTTGTTGCGATACAGAATGCTGCGGTCGTATTGAGTGACGTAGATGTCGGGGAAACCGTCTCCGTTGAAATCGCCGACGGCTACGCCCATTCCGTAGCCGCCTCCGCCGACGCCGGCCTTTTCGGTGACATCGGTAAAGGTGCCGTCGCGATTGTTGCGGTAGAGTGCATTCCGCAACGGTTGCTTGGGAGTAAAGAAGTCGGCGCGGCCGCTGTTCACCAGATAAATATCCATCCAACCGTCGTTGTCGTAGTCGAGGAAGGCGCAGCCGGCTCCGCTGACTTCAGGCAGATATTTGTCGGGAGACTTGCCGGCAGTGTGCGTCCAAATAATGCCGCTGAGCGAAGGCGGAACCTCAGAAAAAGGATAAATGGGTTTGTCAGCAGCGTGGACGAGACGGGGGAATCCAGTGAACGCCGCAGCGCCCGCTAGCAATCTAAGAAAATCCCTGCGGCGGAAGGCCGACCAACTGGTGGGTGATCCCGTTTTCGTTGGCATCTGAAAGACGATCTCGGCTGCTCCGGATGCTAGTTTCAAGGCTGGCTGGGCTGCATGCTTAATTGCGCCTTGCGTTTTGCCTGTTCGAGGCTCTCGGCGCTTTGCCGTTGCAGAGCGGCTTCCCGATTGGCGTCGTCTTTGCGCCCAAGCCCGGCGTAGGCCTGAGCCAATTGAAAATGGCCGGTTGGACTGTCGGGCGCAAGCTTCTCGTAGGTCTCAAGCGGCGGAATCGCGTCGCCGAAGCGCTTGGATGCAACCAGCGCGGAGCCTAGACCCAGATAAGCGTCGGCAAAGTCCACATCCAGCTTCGTCGCTTGAGAATAATGACGGATGGCAGTGGGCAAATCATTCTCATCCTTCGCCAGTTCGCCGAGAACGTATTCCGCGCTGGCATTGCGGGGATCGATTTCGAGTTCCTGCTCGAAATTCCTCTTGACCTCCGCGATGACCTCAGGAGTAGGGTTTGGCATGGACAGCAGAGCGCGCCCGAGGCGGGCGTGGATGCCCGGCAACAGCGGATTGATCTCCAGGATTTTGCGATACTCCGCAGCGGCTTGATCCCATTTTCCTTGCCCTTCTAAAGCCTCGGCCTTGAGCAAGTGAACTTGATAAGAGAATGGCGCCTCGCGCATCAGATCTTCCGAGACGCGAACCGACAGGTCGGAGTAAGCGTGAGTCGAGGCATAGAGGATTTCTGGGTCGTTGGGAAAGTCGCGGTCCAGTACCTGAAGAAACTCCAGCGAATCTAAAGGAGCGTTGCCGGTCATGGCGCAATGCAAACCGTCCAGCCCAACCCGCTTCTTAAGATCCCGGTCCGTGACTTGATGAATGGATTTTTTCAGCAAGGGCAGTGCTTCGGCGCAATGACCGCTCTCCGCAAGACTTGTGGCGCGCTGGGCGAGGTCTGGCGAAGGAGCCGAACTTTTCTTAGCCACTTGTGCGGATGCGGAACCAGTCAGGAGCAAAAGCAGCAGAAAGATGGAAAGAATAGCGATGCTGACGACTCTCACCATCACGCGATTGTAAACCCAAACAACCTGGTCCGAAGTTGAAAAGCCGGAATTAGAATCTTCTGCCGTGCGCTTGCGGGGAGATTCCTCTCCGAACGCATTTATCATCTTGAGCGGAGCGAGGGATCTAGGTTCTCGCCTGCGCCTCCGGTATCGGCGCCGCAGACAACACCCAGATCCCTCGTTTGCGGGGGATGACAATGACAGGGAATTTTGCTCAGAAGTAGAACTTCAGAGCCAACTGCAGCTGCCGTGCTCCCTGCGACCCGGTGATGTTGCCAAAGTTCGAATTACTCGAACCCGCCCCACCCGCGGGTCCTCCCGGCGCACCCGGATCAAATGAACCGTTCGCCGGTCCTCCTGAGAAAGTCCACACGGGATGGTTGAAAGCGTTCAGCGCTTCGAAGCGGAACTCCAACCTCGTGCCTTCGGTGATGGGGAAGCCCTTGTGGAGACTCAGGTCCACATCAGCGTACTTTGGACCACGAATGTTGCCCACCGAACAGGTTCCGAAGGAGCCTGTTGCCCCAGCGATGCCTTCTGCCTGGAGCTGAGCGCCAGTCAGAGGATTGGAAATGTTGCTGGTATCGAACCACTGGATATACGCGGGGGTTGTAGACGTAGCGTTCACCTTCTTATTGAGCACGTGCACAGGACCGTTGCAACTCGGCAGTCCAGCCAGCGTATAGGGATCGACTCCGTTGGTGTTGTCGGCATTGCCGCCCAAGCCCCAGCCGCCAAATTCGTTCAGGGTCAGAGCATTTCCAGTGTGCACGGTCACAATCGCCCCGATCTCCCAGTTGCCCACGACTTGGTTCAGTACCGGGTTCAGGTCGTGTCCGAACTGCTTGCCGCGGCCCACCGGAAGTTGATAGGTCACGTAGCTGGTGAGGATTTGGGTTTGGTCGTAATAGCAAGGTCCCCAATTCATTCGGGGATTGTAGATATTCTGGAATCCCGGCTGCCCTCCCGAACTGGTTGCGTTGGTGCTGCCGAATCCAGTTCCGAAGTAACCCGGCGAGTTGCTCATGCATTTGGACCACGTGTATGCGACCTGACCTTCCAGGCCGTTGCCCATGCGCTTTTGCAGGACCGCTTGCAACGCGTCGTACTTCTGGTCCGAGTTGGACATGTTGGTTCCGGCAAGAGCTTCGTGACCGCAAGGCGGGTTGGTGGTGATGGTCGTTCCACAACCTGCCGCGTTGAATTGAGGATTATCGGCTAGATACAACGATCCGACATTTCCGCCGCCAAGAGCTGGCCCGGGAAGCAGCTTGACAATCGGTTGTCCGGGGCCGGCAATCTGCCCTTGAGCGTTCAAAGGTATGGACTGCGCCTCATCCTGAAAGTTCAGCAGGTGCGCGCCGCGCTGGCCGACGTATCCCAGTTGGAACGTCGTTGTATTGGTGAGCTGTTTCTGAACCGACAGGTTCCACTGATTGATCATTGCCGGCTTGAAGTTCTGGTCATAGATTCTGACCCGCAATCCGGCGTAGCAGGCAAAGTTAACCGTGGCGCAATTGGGCGCGGGCCCGAAGCCCTGGGTGATGGCGCCAATTCCAGCGACGGCAGACTGTTGCACAATCCCGTAAGGGAGGTTCTGCGTGAGTTCCTCGTTGCCGCCGCCGCCCTCGGTGAAGGTGGAGATACCGAAGCCGCCGCGGATCACCGTCTTGCCACCCATGAAAGCCGGCGACCAGGCAAAACCAACTCGTGGCTGCCAGTCGCCAATGCCCAGGTAGTTGTTGTAGAGGGCCGGATTGCCGAACTTCGTTGTCCCATCGACGCCCGTCGGAGTATAGATCGTCCCCGTGTAAAGACCGAAGTTGACCAGCCGATTGTGCACCTCAGAAAGCGGGGTGTGATCCTCAAAGCGCAAGCCCAGGTTCAGGGTGAGTGTACTGGTGACGCGCCAGTCGTCTTGTCCGTAGGCACCCCAGACATTGCCACGAAGCTCGTCCAGCGTGCTGGCTCCTCCGGTGTCGCGATTGGACTGGCTCCCCACGTTGCCCATCCAGAAATCCGCCAGCCCTGATCCCGTCAATGTGCTGATGTTCAGGCTGCCCAGTGCCCCATTGTTGCCGGGATAAATGTAGTTCTGCCGTTCCCGAACGTACAAAAAGCCGGTTTTGAAAGTGTGCCGACCGTGACTGATGATCACATTGTCTTCAACCTGGATCTGGGTGTCATGGAAGACCTGGACAATGTTCTGCTGTCCAATACCGGCGTTCGCCCCCACGCCAACTCCTGGGATATTGATATAAATCAATCCCGGTGATTGGCTATTGGCACCGTTGATGCCCAACTGGTCGCTTATGTCGCCCAGCCCGGTTGTCGGCGTGGAATTCTGAGTAAACTTCACAGCGTTGAACCCAACCCGAGCTTCATTCAGCAGATTGGCGCTCAAGGTGTGAGTCCAATCCAGAACTACGTTTGTCACCGGCTCGCTCGAACCGCCCTTGATCAAGCCTCCATCCCCCACGGCCGCGAACGGCAAGCCGGTGGTGGGAATCTGCTGCAGGTTCATCTGCGAATAGCGGCCGAACAGATGATCTTTAGTCGAGATGTTGTAGTCGATCTTGAGGTCGCCCTGATTGTTGTTAAGCGCGTGGCCGCTATTGAAAAAGTCATTGTTGCCGTTCAGGCTGTCGACCTGCGGAAGCGGATATCCCGAATTCTTAAATATGTTTGCGGCCACCGGGCTGATCGGGATCCCGGCCGCAGCCAGATTGTTGTTGGGGATAGGAGTGGGTTGCCCTCCCGGATTGGGGTTCTGCGCCGGGTTCACATAGTACGGATATCCGCCACCCGTACCCGGCACAACTAACTGGTTGGTGTAGAAAAGATTTCCTTTGGTGTCTGCGGCAGTGTCCTGGCAAATCCCCCCGACAAAACTGGACTTGCAAAGCTGCCCGAAGTTGCCGGCGCGCGCGCTGGCGGTCAACAACTGCGCGCCCGTGGGACCGCCGGTTACATAGCGTTGGCCCTGGTAGTCGGCGAAAAAGAACAGCTTGTCCTTAATAATCGGTCCGCCGATGGTACCGCCGAACTGGTTATAGCGAAGCTCTGGCTTGTTGGCCACGCCACTCGAACTGAAACCTAAAAGACCTTGGTCAGCGGTTACTCCCCGCGACCATCCAGCGGCCGCATTGTTGGCGTCGAACCAGTCGTTGCGCAGGAACTCGAATACGTCTCCATGAAACCGGTTGGTCCCTGACTTGATGCTTGCACTCACGATACCGCCCTGGTAATTGCCGAACTCCGCCGAGGCGTTCTGGGTAATAAGGTTGAATTCCTGGATGGCGTCGACGCCCGGTTGATATCCAGTCTCGTTGTTCTTATCTTCGCTGTTGAGTTGCCCGTCCAGCAGGTACGAATTAGCCTGCTCGCGATTGCCGTTGATGTACGGGCGGCCAGAGTCGAGCATGCTCTGCGGCTGCCTCATGCCATCGGGATCGACGTTGGTCACGCCCGGCGCCAGCAGCGTCAACTGCAGGTAATTGCGCGAAGCCAGCGGCAAGCTCACGTTGGTGTTCGCATCAATCAGCGTGCTGACATCGGTGGTCTGGGTTTGCAGGATCGGCGCGGAGCCTGTGACCTCCACGGTGCTCGATACCGACCCCACTTTCAGCTGGAAGTTTAAACTCGCCGTCTGATTGAGGGTCAAGATAAACGACGGGTACACAGCTTTTTCAAAACCGGGAGCCTCCACCGAGACCGCATATTTTCCGACCGGAATCCGCGTTATGGTGAAAATACCTGAGTTATCGGTGCGCGCTGTCCAGACGGTTCCTCGGTCGACATCTCTGGCCGTGACCGGAGCATCCTTGACGGCAGCTCCGCTCGAGTCGACCACGGTTCCAGTGATGCCTGCGGTTACTTCCTGCCCCCATGCGGGCGCCAGCACACCAACGAGTCCGATTAACAGCAGAAGGGCAAAGCCAACGCTCATCAACTTTCGCATCACAGAACCTCCCGGAAACACTTCCCCACGGAACCCAATGCACAATTGACTAATGCAAAACTAGTAGAAGAATGCTATATAGTAGTTGGAGTACGATCGTCAAGAAAAAAATGCAAACCGTTGTAATTTTTCCCGCTGTGCGACGTCTTATTGATCTATAGCAGAGTTGAAGCGAATTCCGTGGAGAGGTGGGGGTGACCGACAAACGGCGGATTTGGAACCGATTCCAATATTTGAATTATATGTCCAACAAATCATATAGTTGCTGCTTCCGAACGCGGCTCCTCACTTATACTCTTTACAAGTCCCAACAATCGGGTTAAGGTTTGAGGTTTTACGGCATAATTCATCAGCTCTATAGCTTTTGACCGCAAGAAAGACCTGGCAACTTGACGTATGTTGTTGGTACGACAATTACTAGCTCTATAGCACCTGAGCGATGCACTAGAATAGCCAGTCATTTCGGGGATCCTTAATGCCGAACAGCCGCCACAACGGAATGCCCGCGTACCGGAAGATTCAGGCCACGATTCTGAAGCGTATCGAGAGTGGGGAGTTGCAGCCGGGCGACGCGGTCGAGTCCGAACGGGAGTTAGCCAGGATTCACGGGGTGAGCTTGATGACCGCCCGCCACGCCTTGACTACACTCGAGCGGGAGGGTGTGGTGCAGCGCCGACGCGGCGCCGGAACTTTTGTAGCGCCGCCCAAGATTCACTTTAACAAGCTGATGGGCTTCACCGAGCTGATGGCCGGACGAAACCTGATCGCTCGCTCAAAAATTCTGATGTTCAACGTCGTCGATAACGAACGCGAGGTCGCCGGACGTCTGGCTTTGGTGGACGATACGCGCCTGAACAAGGTCGCGCGGCTTCGCTTGGGAAATGAAGAACCGTTCGCCATGGAAACCTGCTACTTCTCAGCCGAAGAGTATCCCGATTTGACTCGCGCATCGCTGGGACGGGGATCGCTGTTTTCGATTTTGGAACGCGACTACGAAATCCAGCTCGCATATGCCGACGAAGAGGTGGACGCCATCGCCGCCGATTCTACGACCGCGAATCTTCTCCAGGTCCCGCGCGGGCATCCGCTGCTCAGAATGCGCCAGCTTATCTATTCGACCAAAGGGAAAGCCACCATTTACGTGCTCGGTCTGTACCGGTCAGATCGATACAATCTGCTGATCCGCAGGTTTCGCTAGGGAGCCAGGCTGGTGAGCGCCTGATAGGCAGCCCCCCACATGGGCGCATCCTCGTTCATCACCACCCAAATTGGAATGCGCGCCAGCACCGGCGCAAGTTTGCTCTTCCCGCAAAAAGCCTGAAAAAAACTTCCCTCCCGAAGCTTGGGCAGAATCTTGGTGGCGATGCCGCCGGCCACGTAGAGCCCTCCCAGAGCCAAAGTTTGCAAGGCAAAGTTCCCCGCCATCGCGCCGTAAAGTTCAATCCAAAACGCCAGTGTCTCCACGCAAACAGGGCAAGATTCTGCCAACCCCAACTGTGTGATCTCGCCAGCGGCATTGCCTTCGGGATTGTCGAAGGATATATGGCGCACCGAAGGGTTCAAGAACTCGTGAATCCTGCGGAAGCCGCGTCCGGAGACAATCTCCTCACAGGACACGTGAGCCAACCGGCTCTTCAAGTGCAAGAGCAGTTGAATTTCACGCTCGTTTCGCGGGGCAAAATCTGCCTGTCCCCCCTCGGACCGCTCCACTCGATATTCGTGTCCATCCCAGAAAAGAATGGCCTCTCCCAATCCCGTTCCCGCTGCAATCACCGCCCGCGTCCCGTTTTTCTCAGGTGCTCCATGATTCAGAAGCACAAAGTCGCTCGAAGGAAGGCGATTCAAACTCAATGCAGTTGCAGTCAGATCGTTCACCAAAACTACATTTTTCAGATTCAGCTTTTTCGTCAGGGCCTGAACATCCAGCGACCAGAGCAGATTTTCAGCGTGAAGACAGCCATCCACAACCACACCGGCCAAGCCGAAACCGGCAGCGTCAATCGCTTGCCGCGGCGTGCTCGCACCCGTTACGGCGGCTGCCTGTTCGAGAAAATCGGCGATCAGACTTTCAAATCCTGAATAGTTCCGAGTCACAAGCCGGCGTTGGAACACTGCGCGCAGCTGGGTTCCTTCCTTAAGGAACAATCCAAGATTGCATTTCGTGCCTCCAACATCGCCGGCAAGAATCATTGTCATAGGCGTTACAAGGAATCTGACAGGCAGGATGATAGCAGCCATCTCTGCTATCGGATTGATGGCACGAAAGTTAATTGGTGGGCAGTGCAGGACTCGAACCTGCGACCTCCTGCTTGTAAGGCAGGCGCTCTAACCAGCTGAGCTAACCGCCCCTTACCCGGGGACTGTTTGCAGTATACGTGAGCCAAGAAACAGCGTTCAACGAGAGCACGCCAGACAGCACTCAACTGCTAGACTGTCGCGTGCGACGCTTAATCGTCAACGCGGATGATTTCGGGCTCACGCAGGGCGTCAACCATGCGATCGTGGAAACGCATGACCGTGGCATCGTAACCTCGACCACCCTAATGGCTAACGGCCCGGCATTCGAGGACGCGATCCAACGCGCAAGCTCCGCGGCGCGGCTCAGCATCGGTTGCCACATCGTGCTCGTGGACGGCCTCCCTGTGCTGACAGAAAAAACTCCAACTCTTTCCAACAAGAAGGCTCGGGACGGACGCTTTTATGAAAGCCTGAGCAGCTTCGCTGTACGGGCGGTGAGCGGCCGCGTTCGTGCAGATGAGGTCGAGGCCGAAGCCACGGCGCAATTTCGCAAACTGCAAGCGGCCGGAATTGCGGTCTCTCATTTCGACACGCACAAACACACTCACATATTTCCGCCGGTGCTGCGGCCACTGTTGCGTGCGGCTCGGGCCTGCGGAGTAAGAGCAGTGCGCAATCCTTTCGGGCCAATTCATTTCTCGGCCGCCACAAAACGTCTGAGTTTGTGGAAGCGCCACACTCAGGTCATGCTTCTCGCGCCTCTGGGCAGGAAGTTTCGGGAGTCCGTCGCTCAGGCAGGTCTGCTTACGCCTGACGGAACCGTTGGCATAGCGGCTACTGGCGCGCTGGATATCCGTCTGTTTGAAAATATCGTCGAGAACCTTCCCGAAGGCACTTGGGAATTGGTCTGTCACCCCGGATATAACGATGCGGATCTGGCGAACATCCGCACCCGCCTGCGCGAGTCCCGCGCCATCGAATGGCGACTTCTAAGCTCGCCTGAAGCCCGTGAAACACTGGCTAGAAGCGGGGTTCAGCTAATTTCGTACCGCGATCTTGTCTGAGCCGCTCTCGCCCGTGACCCCAAACGTACACGGCCTTTGGATACGAACAACCCACGAAATTGCTGCAGCACCGTCTGAAGCCCGAGTTATGATATGCCAGCCGCCGAGAACACAGCAGAAGGCGCCGAAAAACATGGACAAAAGACCGGAAACCCGGGTTGCAACCGTAATCCTGGTACGAGTGTGGGGCATGGATTCGGACGGTCGCCCGTTCTTCCAGAACGCCAATGCCACCAACAT
>Ga0210390_10003524_pt1 | contig 13402 bp, 6 predicted proteins | sample IncBWH11OmetaG_FD_161050 | JGI IMG/M metagenome (GOLD analysis project Ga0210390, IMG submission 161050) | Forest soil microbial communities from Barre Woods Harvard Forest LTER site, Petersham, Massachusetts, United States - Inc-BW-H-11-O ...
CTCCATCGAGGATTGTGCCAGTGGGCCGTGTGAAAATGTGCATGCGTAGATTCTTGATCGGGTGGGCTTGTGCTCTGTTAGTGGTCGCTCTCAGCCTGGCGGAAACCGGCGCTAAATCGCAAAAGGAAACCCTGACCTTCGGTCCTGAGAGTCGCACTTATTACGCGTTCACTCCCAGCGGACCATTGGCGCCCGCGCCGTTGCTCCTGTTGCTTCATGGTTCTGGCCAAGACGGCAAGTCTCTCATCGATGTATGGCAAGAACTCGCCCAGAGGGAAGGAATCATTCTGGTGGCGCCCGATTCCAGTGATCCCGCTGAGTGGGATTATCGCAAGGACAGCCCGGACTTTTTGCATGCGGTGATTACGGAGGTCGAATCCAAACACACCGTCGACCCTCGGCGTGTATACCTGTTTGGCGACTCGGCAGGTGCTGCGTACGCGCTTTACCTCTCGATTGTGGAATCGGAATATTTCGCTGCGACCGCGATTCGTGACGGGTCCTTGCCGGAGAGCAATTTCAAACTCATCGACTCCTCGGAGCGCAAAGTTCCGATTTCCATTTGGGCGGGCACAGACGATACGGCGGTTCCTCTTCCGCAAGTGAAAGCGACGCGGGATGCTTTCAACGCGCGTGGTTTCCCCGTAGAACTTCATGAAATCCCCGGCCACGATCAAAACTACGATGCTATACAACTAAATGAAGCGGCTTGGCAATTCCTGGCGACAAATAAATTGGGGAACGATCCCGACTTCCACGCCTTGGCCCAATTATTACATCCCTTCTCAAAGGTCGACACGGCGAGCAAGGTCACTTCCGACGTGGAGCTCACACCCCAGTCTTTCGACCGCGCAGTGTGGGCGAGCGCGAAGCCGTATCTGGATGATCCCTTGCTGCAATTGACTGCGCAGGTTCCCGAGTTGCACGGATTGGATCCGGCGCCAGACCAGCAGCAATTGGCGGACATTCTCAAGAAGACTGGTGATAAGAGTCTCGACCTACTGAGAAGAATGCCGAATGTAATTTCTCACGAGACCGTGGTCACCAAGATCGAGCCGCGAGGTCAGACCTGGCATCAGCAGTTCGAGTATCTGGTCCTGCGCCATGAAGGAACTGGCGAGGTCACGCTCGACGAGTATCGAACCGACAAGGCGAACACCGGGAACGCGCCACTCTCGCAGGGCACGGCCAACGCATGGGTGCTATTTCATCCAGGCAATCAGTTTGAGTCGCGGTTTCGTTACCTGGGCCGCCAGCGCTTGGATGGACACGCCACGATGGTGCTGGCCTTCGCGCAAATTCCCGACAAAGTGAAATTCCCCGGCCAAGTAAACCTTGCGGGAACATCAGTTCCCGTGCTCTTCCAGGGAATCGCCTGGATTGATGAGGCCGACTTCCGCATCGTTCGCCTGCGAAAAGATCTGCTGGCGCCTCGCCCGGATATTTCCCTGCGAAAACTCACCTCGGAAATTCGCTTCTCTCAGGTTCGCGTACCAGAAGTGGCGGACCCGCTCTGGCTTCCGCAGGAAGCAACGATTACTTGGGATTTCAAGGGACAAGTGGTGCAACAACTCCACCGGTACTCGGGTTTCCATCTCTACCGAAGCAAGACGAAGATCGTAATGTGAACCCGAGTGCGGTGCAAAGATAGGCTAAGGGAGCCGTCAGTATAACGTTCCGTGGACTTGATTTGCGCGCCGTTGCGGCGAGGCGAATGGCAGGTCTTTCATGATTCTGATCGCACTTGATTGAGACGACAGCGGTCCTATAGGTTTTTGTTGGAGCTGCACCTGGACATCTATCTGGTCGACGGCACTTACGAGTTGTTCCGGCACTACTACGCTCTGCCATCCGCGAAGGACTCGGACGGACGGGAGGTGGCCGCGGTTCGGGGTGTCCTCGCTTCGATTCTGGGAATGATCAAAGGCGGCGCCACACATATCGCAGTTGCAACCGATCACGTTATCGAATCGTTTCGCAACGAACTGTGGCCAGGGTACAAGACAGGTGAAGGAATCGAACCCGACCTGTTGGCACAATTCCCATTACTCGAAGACGTGCTCTCGGCAGCTGGCGTTGTGGTCTGGCCGATGGTTGAGTTTGAAGCGGACGACGCGCTGGCTGCAGCAGCTATGGCGTCCGCCGAAGACGCGCGAGTCGAACGCGTAATCATCTGCACGCCGGACAAGGACCTCGCCCAATGTGTGCGCGGCACGCGCATTGTCCAACTGAATCGCCGGACGCGCGTCACCTTAGACGAGCCCGGTGTGATCAAGAAGTTTGGGGTCTTGCCGGCATCAATTCCCGACTATCTGGCACTGGTTGGTGATGCAGCAGACGGTTATCCGGGACTGCAAGGCTGGGGCGCGAAGTCGTCGGCTGCCGTCCTAGCCAAGTTTGTCCATCTCGAATCCATCCCCTCGGACCCTCGCGAGTGGCGAGTAAACGCCGCCAACGCGAGCGCCCTCGCAGATACTCTCTTGCGTGAGCGGGAGCGCGCACTGCTCTTTCGGACGCTCGCCACCCTCCGAACCGACATCGTCCTATTCAACGACGTAGACCGGTTGTGCTGGAACGGGCCAACACCCGCTTTCGCCGAGCTCGGGGCCCGATTGGACGCAGCGCGTACCGAAACCCGGCGGTCAACGGCAGGTCATTCCCGGAACTCTCCGATCGACTAGGTTTAGACAGGCGTCCATCGAGGCTTGAGTCTCCGCCGCTGGGGCCGAGCGCTGTGGTGCCGACGTTCTGGATCACAAAGGCAATGCCGTCTGCGTTGGAATTGGTCAACTGGAAGCTGACTTGATTATCGCAAATCGTGAAATCTTACAGAACATCTGCAGCACGAACTATCAGCCGTGATTGCACGCTCGCAATGCATCCGCTGCCGTGGTTTCAAGTGCCCGTAAGGTAGGCTCTTTACCGAATAGTGCAACACTGGGAGGAAGCCGAATTTCGGACTTGCGCCCGCCGCAAGGCGTGTGCAGACGGGTGCGGCCCACTTTTATTTGGCAGCGCGAACAGACTTGGCTTCCGCAGTTACTGCTGAGAGCTGTCGCGCAGAAAATCGGACCTCGACAGAACGTCCTCTGGTCGCAAGTATCCAAAGAGCTGAATAAGCTTCGCCACCGTGCCTGTCCATCCCGTCTGGTGACTTGCGCCGATGCCGGCGCCGTTGTCTCCGTGGAAGTATTCGTAGAACAAAAGGCTGTCGCGCCAGTGCGGATCATTCTGAAACTTGCTGCATCCCCCGAAGACTGGGCGGTGTCCGTCCGCATCCTTCAAGAAAGTGGCAGCCAATCGATCGGAAAGGGCGTGCGCTACCTGAAACAGATTCATTTGTACACCAGAGCCTGTGGGGAATTCGATCAAGAAAGAATCTCCATAATATTGATACAAGACCATCAGTGCACGCACGATCAGCACGTTAACCGGCACCCAAACCGGCCCCCTCCAGTTTGAATTTCCTCCGAACATCCCACTGTTGGACTCCGCAGGCATGTACTCGACTCGATACTCTTGTCCGTTCACGGCGAGAACGTAAGGATGATCCTTATGCCAACGAGAGAGGGCGCGGATGCCATGCGGGCCAAGGAACCTTTCCTCATCGAGCATCCGTCTGAGCACACGGCGGAGTTTGTCCTCGTTCAAGATCGACAGCAGGAATCGGCCACCTTGGCCGGGCTTTCTGGGGGGAGCGATGTTGGCGATGAGGTCGGAGTGACGTTCGCAGAATCGGTCAACCTTGTCCAGGAGATTGGGAAAGCGGAACAGGAGTTCGGATGAAATTACAGTCGTGGCGCAAAGCGGAAGCAGACCGACGACGGAACGCACTTTAATTCTTTCAGCTCTGCCATCTGGCAGTCGAAGCAGATCGTAGAAGAACCCATCTTCTTCGTCCCACAAATCATCCATATTGATTCCCACGCGATCCATGGCGCCCGCGATGCGCAAGAAGTGTTCGATAAACTTTTGCGCCATGTCCTCGTACGTCGAGTCCTCGGGAGCCAACTCAAGAGCAATCTGCAACATCGATTGACAGAAGAACGCCATCCACGCGGTTCCGTCAGCTTGTTCCAGAAATCCGCCGGTAGGTAAGGGTGCGCTCCTATCAAAGACTCCGATGTTGTCGAGCCCCAAAAATCCACCCTCGAAAACGTTCCGGCCGCCGCGGTCTTTCCGGTTTACCCACCACGTGAAATTCATCAAAAGTTTCTGAAACGCCAACTTAAGAAATCTGGTATCGCCTTTCCCGGTTTGCTGTTTCTCGGTCAGGTAGATGAAAATCGCAGCCCAGGCGTGCACCGGGGGATTCACATCGCCGAAATTCCATTCATAGGCTGGCAACTGACCGTTAGGGTGTTGATATAGTTCGTGGACCATTAGCAGAAGCTGCGACTTGGCAAACTCCATGTCCACCGCCGAAATCGCAACCGCATGGAAAGCCAGATCCCAGGCCGCAAACCACGGGTACTCCCATTTGTCTGGCATGGAGATCACATCATCATTTACCATGTGCATCCAGCCGCGATTTCGTATTCCAACGGCATCCCCGAAGTTCGTGAGTCCGTGCTCTTTCAACCACCGCTCAAGATCAAAATAGTAGTATTGCTTGGACCAAAGCATGCCAGCGAGCGCTTGGCGCATCACCATGCGTTCGTCATCACTCAGATTGGCAGGAGAAATAGTTCGGTAGAAGTCGTCGGCCTCCCGCCTGAGCCTGTCAAAGGTTGTATCAAAAGGTTGGTGGAATGAGGTTTCATCGCATGTCCGGCTCCGGTTCAGCTTCATTTTGAGGACGAACTGACTCTTCGGTTCAATCTCTACGGTACAGTGCGCAGCTGCTTTCGTCCCTTGATTGGCAGGATTGACACAGTCATGCCGTCCTTCGATAACGAAGCGATGGAAGGCGTCTTTCACAAACGGACTGGAGTTCGAACGACCCCAAATCCTTTCCGCATTTGTCTCGTTGTCGGTGAACAGTAGCCTGCTTTGCCGATCAAAGTGCCAGTAAAAACTCCCAAGCGTCGGATGAAACGCTTCGACGCAGCGTCCGCGCTCAGAATCGACGCTTCGCAACTGGGGCGGCGATGAGGTCCTGTTCCCGTCCGGATCGGTCCAGGTATTGCGAAACCACAGGTGAGGAAGCAGATGTAGCGTCGCGGCGGAGTCGCCGCGATTGATCGCTGTGACTTGAATCAAGATGTCTTCTGTTTCCTCCTTGCAATACTCGACGAAGATGTCAAAGTAGCGATCCTCCTCAAATATGCCTGTGTCAATCAGCTCGTACTCCGGTTCGTTCCGGGAGCGCTGCCCATTGGTCTCCACCAGGTCGTCATAGGGAAAAGCGCCCTGAGGGTATTTGTAGAGATACTTCATGTAGGAGTGAGTCGGCGTGCTGTCGAGATAAAAATAATATTCTTTGCAGTCTTCGCCGTGATTGCCTTCCGAATTCGTGAGTCCGAACAAGCGCTCCTTCAGGATCGGATCTGCTGCGTTCCAGAATGCGAGAGCGAAACACAATGTCTGTTTGTCGTCGCAAATCCCCGCCATTCCATCCTCTCCCCAGCGATAAGCGCGGGAGCGAGCCATGTCGTGAGTGAAATAGTTCCAGGCATCGCCAGAGTCACTGTAGTCCTCACGAACCGTGCCCCACTGACGCTCACTCAAGTAAGGACCCCATTTTTTCCAAGCGCCTTTACCCAGGCGGTCCTCCTCCAGACGTTGATGTTCGATTGTTGGGTGTTGCATCCGATCTCCTTGCGGGGGAGCAGAGCAAAATTGTAACTCACCGGCCTCTTCGAACCCATGGGCGTGGAAGAAGTCGAGTCGGAAAAGCACAGTCGGCCAATCGGAATTTGTCAGCGACGAGATCCGGAGGAGATAAAGCCGCGCGAGAGGCCTCCCGCGCGGCAAACTACAGTCCAAAGCTCTTGGCTGCTATGGCGGGGTAACGGTAACACAAGCGAGCGCCGTACAGATTGGATTTCCACCCTGCAGGGGACATCCGTTGGCAATCATCTGCACGTTTATGGGCACGATCGAAGCCTTCGGGTCACCATTTGGCGTACAAGCGTTTTGCAGGTAGTAGGCATTCGACACTATACCTGGAGGAGTGTAAACCACAATTGGTGGCGGGAGTTCGTCGGGCTGCTCGTCGCAAATCTCCTCTCCCCTCGAGCCCTTAATGCAACCCGGACCGTAGGCCCGTCCTCCTCCGCAAAAATCATCTATTTGGTTGCCGCCGCTGTCCGAAATGCATCCCAACTCCCAGGTTATCGTTTTCGGATTTGCATTGGTGATGACGGCAGTGTAAGAAACCGGACTTCCCCCCGCCTGCAGCGTCGACGGCCCTATGATGGCGATCGTGGGTCCCGTGCTTGTGATCGCAACTTGGTTAAAATCCGAGACACTGGGATCGACTTCGGAAGTGACCGTCACGGTCACATTCGGGTTTGGTGGGACGGTCGCTGGAGCCGTGTAGGTTGCGGTAAATTGCTGGCTGATGTTGATTCCCGTGGGTGTGATGGTGCCGCAGATGGATCCGCTGCTGACACTACAATCCTGACCGGTGCTCGTAATAGTCCAGCTAACCGGGTCAATAACGTCATTAACGTTATTCTTCTGCTGCGTCGCCGTGTACAGAATTTTGTTGTTGGGGGGTTGCACCTGCACGGTTTGCGGATCGCCATTTCCTGGCATCAATGAGAGTGTGATTGGAGGAGGTGGAGTTATGGTGATGTCGAAATTGGGAGAAGTGGCAGTTTGGGGGGGAATGGCGACGGCATTGACTGTAACCGTGGGAGGGTTGGGAATGCTGATGGGAGCAACGTATTCCGTTGTGGTCTCGCAGCCGGAAGTGGAGGTCTGATCAAAGGTTCCAATGTCCGCCCCTCCCCCAGGTATATTATTTACGTTCCAGGTTGCGGCTACATCAGAATTGCCCAGCCCCGCAACTGTCGCGACAAGATCTATGCCATCGCTCACCGAAACAGACGCCGAGGCCTTCTCACAGGTTTCACCCGCAGCGCACGATATTGAAACTATCGGGACGGGCACAGACGTGATGGTGAGCGATTCCTTCCCAATCACCTGCGGGTCTGCGACGGAAACCGCGGAAACAACCACCGTCGCCGGGTTCGGCACTTGGGCGGGCGCGGTATAAACGCCTTTTTGCGTTATTGTTCCGACGGTGCTGTTACCTCCGGTGATTTGATTGACCTGCCAAGTTACCTCTTGATCAGTTCCGGTAACGCTCGCAGTGAACGACGCGACAGAGTTAAATCCAGCAGAGTTGATCAGAATCGCGCCAGGGTTTGTGCACGGATCGGCAGATATTGTGATTGTGACCTTGATGGCGGGAATTACGTTCACCAGGATCGACGCCTGCGCGGCGGGTTGAGCATTCGAGACCGCAGTCACGATGACCTGAGGCGGATTGGGCACCTGTGCTGGGGCTGTGTAGACCGCTGCACCCTTAGCTTCGGTTGTGATCGTACCCACATTCGCATTCCCCCCGGGTATGGCGTCCACTTCCCATGAGACTGTGGCATCGCTCGTGCCGGTCACTTTGGACTGGAACGATTGAGTCTGTCCAGTCTGCACGGTGGGAGGCACCGACGGGTCGGTGATGGTGACTACCGTGCTGCCCAGCACCGACAGGTTGACCACAGCCGAGGCACTCTGCGTAGGAATGGCGACGGACTGAGCGGTGACGTGTACTTGGGCAGTCGTATTCCCTCCGGGCACCTGCAGGGGGGCGGCGTAAACGACTTGGTTGGGGGAGTCGGGTACGAGCGACACCGTGCCGACCACATCATTTCCGCCCGGCACATTTTCCACGAGCCATGTGACCGCCGGATCGGAGTTCCTCACCGTCGCCGTGAACAGCGCGATTCCTCCGACCTCCAGATTCGCGGTTAGAGGAGAAATGGACACTGGCGATGGCGTTCCGTTTATTGAAACTGATGCATTTCCGGTCGCGCTATTGTCGGCATTGGCGACGGCGGTCACGGTAACGGAGGGCGGAGCCGGAATGAAAGGCGGCGCGGTGTAATTCCCATTCTTGTCGATGGTTCCGAATGGCGTACTGCCGTCCAATGGACTTACTCCACCTGGGAAGCCATTAACCAGCCAGCCGACGCCAGTCTCGCTCGTGTTAATTACAGTGGCTGTGAATGGCTGCGTGGTTCCAGTCGTAATCGTCATCGTCGCAGGCTGCACGCTGACCGCGACGCCTGCAAGGGAGCCGCCGTTGATTGGAGCCGCGCCCGTTCCGCCACAGCCCACGGAGGCGAGCACAATTAGCGCTACAGCGACCACCAGAACCAACTGAGAACTCTTCAACATTGGGGACTCCGAGTGTTCAGGCGCTGCGCCAAAAAATCTAATCATCGAGTTTCGTTTGGACCTGGTCCGAGTGGACATCGTTTGACTGGATATGGTCCGGTTCGATGGTTTGCTTACCTGCCCGCGAATTCTGCAAATCCTGGCTCGCAGACTGCGGAGAAGTCAGCCGGAGCTGATCTTTCACCCATTGCAAGAGCTTGCCGCCGGACGAGGCGCTCGAAAACTGCTGCGTGGTGTCGAAAGATACGATCTGAGCCGTCCCTGGAGTGGCTGCCTTAATCCGTTGCTGCACAACTGTTGGCGTAACTGAATCATCGAGCACCTGTTGCACGCGAATGCGCTGCGATTTCAACTGAGGCAGCCACTCCACGGGATCCAGGGGCGCGACCTTCTTCAAGAACTCCGGTTTCATATAATTTGGGCGCTCACTCTCGGGAATCAGCGAAGACTTAGCCATCCAGTCCGGCCAATCTCCCCAAGGATCAATCACGTCGATCGTCTTGATACGCGGATCGGTCGCGGCGGACAGGATCGCGATGGTCCCGCCGGAACCCACTCCAAACATGCCAACCCGGCTCATATCCAAGTCGTCTCGCGTGGACAGATAGTTCAAAATCATTTGAACGTCATGAACAGAACTGCCCAATGCTTCCTGCAGTTCGCTCACGAACCACTGCTTCATTGGCCGATACGTGTAACGATGGCCGTTGAGAGCGGACACAAAGCCGATGGCCGCGAATCCGTCTTTGGTGACGTCTGCGCAGTAGTGGTCGCCGCGGAAGATCTCAGTTACAGAAGGGTAGCTATAGAGGTAGACGATGACGGGAGGTTTAGCCACGCCTCTCGGCCGGATAACGTACAGATCGATGGGATCGCCTTGGCGCCACTTCACTTGCCACAGTTCGCGGGTGAACTGGGGATTTTCAACCTTTTCTCCGAGCAGTGGCCGTTCTGGTATCAACTCGCTGTTGGCCAGCGAAAGCGAACTCCAGTCCTCAAGGTTGCCCACGGGACGAGCGCTTACGGAACCAGATTGATTTAACCCTGACGGGTTCGACCAACCGAGGTTCGATCCAGATTGTTGAGCCCACCCGATCGTTACGTTTATGGACAACAAGAGAACCAAACCCGCGAAAAGATCGCCACGGCAGCTTCTCCTCAACCCCTGCTGCATTCCACCCTCTTTCCGGAACATCATTCATTCCCGCTGGTTCTTCACGGCCGACGATCCGGGAATCTCGAACTCAAGGCTGAATTACCTGGTAAATCCCGATAGGCCCCTGTTGAGGAATTACAGTCACCGAACTAAATCCAAAAATCTCGCTGGCAATCAGCTCAGCGATCTCGCAAGCTAAGTCCTCAGGTTGCTCAGCCGCCTCAAACACTTCAGGGTCCGGAATCTCAACAATGAACTTCATACTCACTACCATCGACAGCATTCGCCGTTGGTAACTGGAGGCAGACCGCGAAACTGCCGGTCTGCCTCCATGTTTCTCACTCCGTTTCTGCACTCCGGCTTACTGCTTCAAACCGACGCGTCCAGTCTTGACACCAGTAGCGGCACAGTAATCCTGGTCGCCCTGGATCGAAATCACAGCGCCGCCCACATCGCCCCCTGTCTCAGTGGTGTTGCAGGACCCTCCGGTCCCATTGCTCGGGCCGATTTTCCCCCCCGATGTATAGTGAGAGCGCAACACACCCATTGAACTGAGCGGAAGAAAGTCCGGGTAGATATTCACGACCTGCTGTTGCGCCGTCGTGACCAGAGCCGTAACTCCGGCCGGTACGGGTCTGTGTGCGACCACGCGTAGAGTGTTCCAGATTGGATAGCTACCCGATGACACGTTGGCAAAACTCACAATGCCCGGGCATGGAGCCGTGCAAGTGGGTAGAGTTCCGTCAACGTATCCCAAGTTAATCGGATCAACCCCATCCACCGCAAGGTAGCGGATGTTGGGTGACTGGCCAGCCAGGTTGCCAACGCTCCAGAAAGCATAGCCAAGTGCATCACCGTTGGCGGCGGTGCCAATCTGAGAGATCATTTCGCCGTTGCCGATTGCTCGCTTGCGCCATCCCCCACCATTCGAAAGGAACAATGGATTACCGCAAGGTTGTCCGGGGCAGGTTGTGCCCTGACCAGTCGCCGGGTTGACGTTGAGTTCCTGGGTCGAGTTGGTCTCCGCGTTGCGCGGAATGTTGAACTCCATCACAGTGAAGGTTCCAGAGAGGGGCTCGCGCGCAATGACATTGAGCGGCACAGTGGCCTGACCCGGCACTGAGGTCAGATCCTTGGTGTAAGCATAGCCACCGTTCTGCGCTAAGGTGAGATCACGGCGATTCACGTTAAAGAATGATGTCGAATCCCCGAAGTGACCCGAGTTCTGCGAACTACCCTGTTCAGCGTTGACGATGGCCATCACGACTTGTACTCCGACGTCGAGAGTTGAATGCGCCGGAACGGTCTGGCCGGTAATTGGGTCGGTGCCGCTGAGGGCGTAAAGTGCGGGCGTCGACGACTTGGTGCTAAACGCGCTCAGAATAGTGGTTCCGACCGGGCCAGGACCGTAGCCAAGGCCGTTGTAGTGGACGGTATCCAGAGGAGCCAAAACGCGGGTCTCTTCGAACAGAGCGTCCTCTGGGCGGATGTCCGTGGGCGCGGCATTGAACGCCTTACCTTGCAGAACGTTGATCACGGCCTGCGGAATCGCGGTGTCGGTAAGCGTCGGGATCAAGTTGTCTCCCGCTGTGCCTGCAGGGAAAAGAATGTTGAAGGTCGACGCCGGAGTGGCAAAAAATAGCTGTTGCCCGATAATGCTGTCGACGGCGATGTAACTGCAAACGATCGTGGGATTGGTGGAGTTATTCCATACGATCCAAACGTTTCCGGTTTCCAGGAGGCTAGTTCCGCGGTTGTCCACTCCCTGGGCGCCGTTTTTCTTGGTCCAGATGAATCCCCCGCAAATACCTCCGCCCTGAGCCGGGCCCGCAGCCAAAGCAAAGGAATTGAACGCGCCGCTCGAGCCTGCGGCACTAAAGTAAGGATTGACTGCAAAGCAGTTCGCTCCGATAAAGATCATCAAGGCTAGCGACATGGCCGCCGCCGTTTTCGTGGCGCTCTTTGTCATTTTCAGTAGTCCTCTCGGCGCAATGGTGCGCGGTTATGGGGAAGCACCCCCGTTTACGCAGCGGCGATGCGGCAGATCGTTAAAGACCGCACGCCAGGACCGTTCCTCGAGGCGGCCAGCAACCGCCAACTCGACTCGCTACCAAGGCTCCGAGTACGGCATTCCGGCGAGAACACTACAGGAAATCGCGTAAAGCGAGTCGGGGAGAATATCGTCGAAGTTTGTTGCAGGAAAACTACCCGAGGATTAAAATCCCGTGAATTTCTGCGGATGACGAGTTCTTTGAAGCGCGATCTTGATGCAATGTGCCGTCTCTTGGCTGGGTGAAGAGCGCTCGGTAGCCGCGAAGCGAAAACATTTTGTCGCAGCGTGAGTCTCGACGCGAAGCGGCGGTTTTCATCTGAAATTAACTTGCCCGTCACAATCCCGTCACAGCTTCTCTGTAACCATGTGGCTCCTTTTACTCCCTGAGAGGACAGGTGAACGTGGTGAGAATTCTGAAGGTATCTTTGTGCATTCTTGCTGTCGCTCTGTTCAGCTCAGTGCCAGCCGCAACGCAAGGTACGAAGACACCGGCTAATTCCGCTAAAGAAAAGGGCGCTATCACGGGCGTCGTTACTGATCAGACGGGCGCAGTACTTGCGGGAGCGACTGCCACAATCACGAATGGATCGGGGGTGGCCCAGACGGCCACCACCAACGACCGCGGGGAGTACTCTCTCCCGGGGTTGCTACCTGGAACTTACGGCCTCACGATTTCGGCTCCAGCATTCAAGGACTTCCACAGCGATGGGCTGGCCTTGGTCGCGGGTCAGAGCATCGCGATTGACGCCGTCCTGGAACCAGCCGGGACGTCCACTTCAGTGAATGTCGAAGGGCAGAAAGTCGGGCAAGTGGAGACCGAGACGTCTCAGGTCGTCGGCAACATCACACAGAAGGAACTCGTGAGCCTGGGTTTGAACGGTCGCAATTTCACCCAGTTGATTGCCTTGACACCGGGTGTCAGTAACCAAACCGGTCAAGACGAGGCCAAGGTCGGGATCCTGGGTAGTGTCCGATACAGCGTAAACGGCGGCCGGGTTGAGTACAATTCTTTCAACGTGGACGGTGGCGATGTCCTGAACGCAGGGCTCAACGGCAATCAGAGTACGCTCATCGTCTATCCCAGCCTGGACGCTCTCAGCGAAGTGCAGGTTCTAACCTCTAACTATGGCGCAATGTACGGGCAGAGCGCATCGGGCACAGTTCTGGCGACGACCAAATCAGGGACGAATCAATTCCACGGAGTGGGGTACGAGTTCATCCGTAATGAATTTTTCAACGCCCGGAATTACTTTGATCAGACTAAAGAAGCGCCTCTTTACCGTAGAAACGACTTTGGAGGCACGATCGGAGGCCCGCTCTACATTCCGGGCGTGTACAACACAAATAAGGACAAAACTTATTTCTTTTTCTCGGAGGAATTCCGCTATGAACGCACTCCGACTGATTTCAATCAGGCGGTTCCGTCTGTCGCAGAGCGCGGCGGAAATTTCAGCGATGTTTGTCCCTTAGTACTGCCAGGATTTCAGACCGATTTTACGCGTTCCGCGTATCCTGATTGTCCCGCTTTCGGCACGGATCAAAACACAGGTAAGCCGGAGACATTCCCGGGTAATCAGGTACCTATCGATCCCAACGCCCAAGCCATTCTCGGCACCAACATAATTCCTGCGCCTACTTCGACGACGGGGTGTACTTCAACCATCGGGTCGTGCTTCGACGCTACGGTCTCACCCAGCACATACTGGAGAGAAGAACTCTTCCGCATCGATCAAAATATCAACTCGAAGACGAGGGCAAGTTTTCGCTACATTCATGATTCGTGGGATACGACCATCCTCTCGCCGCAATGGGGCGTGGTCCAAAACAGCTTCCCCACGATTCAA
>Ga0210390_10003525_pt1 | contig 13401 bp, 9 predicted proteins | sample IncBWH11OmetaG_FD_161050 | JGI IMG/M metagenome (GOLD analysis project Ga0210390, IMG submission 161050) | Forest soil microbial communities from Barre Woods Harvard Forest LTER site, Petersham, Massachusetts, United States - Inc-BW-H-11-O ...
GGCGGACTTGGTGTCGCTCGACTTGCTCGCGCCCTTGCTGTCCGAGTCATCGTCGTCCCAGCCCGCCTGGCCGATCTGCTCATACGCGACGGCATCGACGACCCCGACCTTGAGCACCTGGTTGGTGTTCTTCCAACCGAGCAGCTTGCCCATCGTCAGGCCGATGATCGTGATGAACACCAACGGCAGCACGAGCAGCACAAAGAGCGCTCGGGCGTCGCGAAGGAGGATCTTCAGATCCTTCCTGGTGATTTCCCACGCTTTCATAGCGGTCTTTTGCTTGCAGTCTGTTGATTACGGTGGACGGTTTTAGCGGCGAGCCGGAGTCGGTGCTGGTTAGTCCCGCAAGCGGCTGCCGGTCATTTGCAGGAACAGTCGCTCAAGGTTGGCATCGTTGGTCTTCACGGCACGCAGGTCGACGTGCGACTGATCGAGCAGTTGCAAAATTCGCGTAAGCGTTTCGTTGAGCCGGTCTTTCTCCTCGACCGATCCCCGCGGCACGACAATCGTCGCCGAGCCGTTGTGACCTTGTTCGATCCGACCCAAAGGTCCCAGCTTGGCGGCCAGGCCGTTGGTCGGACGCGAAACCCGCAGACACAGGTCGGCACTCAGGCGACTGAGCAGCGTCTGCAAATTGTCGCAGGCGAGCACGCGGCCTCGATCGACGATGGCCACACGCGTGCAGAGCGCCTCGACCTCTTCCATGTAATGGCTGGCGTAAACGGAGGCGACGCCTTCGGCACTCAGCGCCCGCACGCAGTCGAGCAGGTGGGCTCGCGACTGCGGATCGACGCCCACCGTGGGCTCGTCGAGGATCAGGAGTCGCGGCCGATGCAACAGGGCCACGCCGAAGTTGAGCCGGCGCTTCATACCGCCGGAAAAATTCTCCGCCCGGTCGTTCGCGCGGCCGGTGAGCCCGGTGCGCTCCAGAGATTCATTGATTCGTTGTTTGAGAGTCCGCCCCTTGATGCCGTAGAGGCGGCCGAAAAAGTCGAGGTTCTCCCGCGCCGACAAATCGGGGTAGATCGCCAGATCTTGCGGCACCACTCCGAGCGCCTGGCGGAGGTCGCGGTTTTCGGGCGACAGCTCGCGCCCCTCGAGGCGGATCGCGCCCGAGTCGGGTGCGAGCAGGCCGACGATCATGTTCATCGTCGTCGACTTGCCGGCGCCGTTGGGCCCGAGGAGGCCGAAGACCTCGCCGGGGGCAACCGAAAAGCTCACGTCCTCAACGGCGACCAGGTTGCCGAAGGTCTTCCGGAGATTGCAGACTTCAAGGAGGTTCATCACGTCAGATTTCTTCGCGTCGGCAAAGTCCGAACGTTGTCCGCGACCGTGTGACGGGTAATTTAAGTCATCGTCATTTCAATCGATCCGAATCTACGTGGACGGAAACCGCGGACGCTTAACGGCGGCAAAGCAAGCCGACGAAGCCGGTTCGAACGATCAACGTCGATGAGCAGTGCCAGCGGGGTTTCGGCAAGCACGGCTGAGTCTGCGGATGAGCCAAATTATTGGGGCAGGCGGCCGGTTGACCCCCGAACAGTTGGCAGACGATTGGCCGGCCGCGGCGCGGCGGACAAGGCAAGAGAGGGCCGCGGACCGATGCGCGTGACGTGTCGCCGCGCCCATAGAGAAGGGAGTGATAAGGAGGCCGGCTTCTCAACTCGTTGCAATTCCAACCTGCACGGCTAGGATACAACCAGCGCACGGCTTCCAAAGGATCCTCTCACATGTCGAGACTGCAACCGCCCGCCGGCAACGCCGAGGCAGACTTCGCAGAGTTTCCGTTTTCGCTGCCTCCGTTGGGCGGAAATGCATCGTCCACGAGCGCGGGGACAAGCCCGGCAAGCTTTGCCGCCCCCTCGCGGATTGCGGCCGGGGCCGCCGGGCGATTCACTTTCACCTCTCCCGATACACCAGGCATGCCCGACCCGTCGACCAAAACGGCTTGGGACTTCATGCCCGCCGATTGGGTTCGTCGTCCGGGATTTGAAGCGAACTACGAATCGGCCACAGCCTGGCAGCCCCCCGCCGGTTTTACAGCGGTGACGCAGCTGGAGCACGCGCGACTGGGCGTCGTCACGCCCGAAATGCGCCGCGTCGCCGAGCGCGAACCGCACCTGACGGCCGAAGAGATTCGCGATGAAGTGGCCGCGGGGCGGATGATCATCCCGGCCAACCGCGTGCACCTGGGCTATCAGCTCGACCCGATGGCCATCGGTCGCGCGTCGCGGACCAAGATCAACGCGAACATGGGGGCGTCTCCCGTCTCGTCCGGCACGGACGAAGAGATCATCAAGCTCCGCTGGGCCGAACGTTGGGGGGCCGACACGGTGATGGATCTCTCCACCGGCGGCAACCTCGACGAGTGCCGGATGGCCATCGTGCAAAACAGCACGATCCCCGTCGGCACGGTCCCGATTTATTCGATGATCATCGGGCGGCGGCTCGAGGAGCTCGACGACGAGACGATCCTTTCGATGATCGCACGTCAGGCGGAGCAAGGCGTCGATTACTTTACGATTCACGCCGGCGTGTTGCGGGAGCATCTGCCTTACGTCAAGAACCGGCTGATCGGAATCGTCAGCCGCGGCGGATCGCTCTTGGCCAAGTGGATGCTCGTCCACAATCAGCAGAATCCCATGTACAGACTCTGGGAAGACATCTGCGACATCATGCGGCAGTACGACGTCTCCTTCTCGATCGGCGACGGATTGCGACCCGGCGGGCTCGCCGACGCGACCGACCGCGCTCAACTGGCCGAGCTGAATACGCTGGGCGAGCTGACTGAGCGAGCCTGGCGGAAGGGCGTGCAGGTCATGATCGAAGGACCCGGGCACGTCCCGTTCGATCAGATCGAATACAACATGAAGCTCGAGCGGCGGCTTTGTCACGGAGCGCCGTTTTACGTGCTGGGTCCGCTCGTGACCGACATGTTCCCGGGCTACGACCACATCACGAGCTGCATCGGGGCGACCGCGGCGGCGTATCACGGCGCCAGCATGCTCTGTTACGTCACGCCGAAGGAGCACCTCGGGCTGCCGAAAAAGGACGACGTGAAGCAAGGCTGCATCGCCTACAAGATCGCCGCCCATGCCGCGGACGTGGCGCTGGGAATTCCTGGCACGCGCGACCGGGACGACGAGCTGACGAAGGCGCGGGCCGCTCTCAATTGGGAAAAGCATTTCGAGCTGAGCTTCGATCCGGACACGGCCCGGGCCTATCACGACGAAGACCTCGACGTCGACACGGATTTTTGCGCCATGTGCGGACACGACTGGTGCAGCGTCCGCATTTCCAAGGAAATCGTCGAATTCACGTCGGGCAAAGACGCGTCTTACGCCTGGCAAAAGGCGAAGGTTTCGGCGGCGCTCAGCGACGAACAGCAATCGATCCTGGAAAAACGCGGCGTCCTCAGCCCCGACGAAATTCATCGCCTGGCCTCCAAGACTCGCCAGTCAATGCAAGCCGAAGAAAACAAAGCCTCGTGCCACAGCGACTACGTCGATGCCGACGAAGCGCGCCGGCTGCAGGACGCATCCGTTCAAGCCAACCACTGACCGCCGCGCCCCGACTCGACCTGGCACTCCTCGAATTGCGGGGCCGTCAACGGGCGTGGAGCATCGTAATGGAAGACCTTGCAATTGCTTTGATCCCCCTAATCGTCCTATTCGCCCTCATGGTGATGCTCATCGGGACGAGCGCCCATTTTCAGCGCAAAAAATCCCTGAAATTGCAAGTTGAGACGAACGAGCTGCTGCGAGAGCTTATCGCAGAGTTTCGCGCAGGCGGTCAAGCCCCGGAACCGCAGCCAGCCTTGGAGAAACTTTCAAACTGACCCGCTGCCCCACCACGCCCTCCCTCCGACTTTCCCGCCTGCATTCTGCGTCCGACCGCAAGAAGCGAGCCTTTGATGTTCAGTACCCGCCGAGAATTCCTCGCAGGTTCCGCTTCATCTCTGGCGCTCGCCGCCTCCGGTCGGAGTGCGCAAGCCGCCAGTCGCGGAAAGACCGACGCTCCCGGACGGCTGTTGTTCACTTCGCAGGGCAAGACGGGCATCGTCAACACCGACGGTAGCGGACTGCGCTATTTCGACTTCAAGGTTCCCAAGCAGGCGACGTGGCAACCCTCGCTGACATTCAGCGACGGCCACCGAATCGTCTTTTTGAGCATGGAGCCGCGGCGCGACGGGCCGGGTCGGCCGTTCTCGCAGTACTACTCGCAGACGCCGACGCACATTTGGATCCACGACCTCAAGTCGGGTTCACTCGAGGAAATCTGCACCAAGAATCGGCTGGCCCCCTTCGAGACGCCCAGCTTGCTCGTGGGCGACGACCGAATTCTGGTGCAGGTCGTCCGCGATATGGTCGGTCAGGTCTACAGCATGCGTCTCGACGGCAGCGACGCGCGCGAGTTCACCCGCGTAAACGAAGGAATGCCGTACGGATTCAACTTGTCGCCTGACCGCATGCGCGTCGCCTTCCATCTGGGCGGGGGTGAGGGGTACCAGGTTTGGACGAGCGACCTGGAGGGCAAGCAGCGGATTCGCATTGCCGCAAAACCGGGACATTTGTACTTCGGCCCGAGCTGGTCGCCCGACGGACGATCGATCGCGTTCGTCGATTGCCAACCCGGAGAAGAGCCGGGCCACGATTGGGCGGACCTTTGTGTCGCACACGCGGACGGTAGCGGATACCGAGCCGTGACCACTGGCAAGCAGATGTGGTTTTACGCAACGTATGGCGACCCCAAGACACGGGGCGGCGGATCAAACCTGCTGGGCTGGACGAGGAACGGCGAAATTCTGTTCCCGCGACGCTTTGCCGGCTCGGAGGTCGCGTGGAGATATCAAGCCGCTCGGCCTGACGTCGACCATTTCAATCGCGACTACCATCCCGAGTTGGCCCACGGCGGCACCGAGATTTGCTTGCTCAATCCGGTAACGGGTCATGCGGTCGGAGTCTCGAAGACCTCCCGTCCGTTCTGGGATTTTCGACCGACCCAGTCGCGGGACGGACGATTTATCGCGTTCTGCCGCGCCGCAACGGGTCACGCCCCAGAGCTCTGGGTCATGAATTCCGACGGATCGAACCCGCGATTGATCACACGCGGCGTCGATGATCGAGGAGTCGAATACCCGCGCTGGCTGACCTGAGACGCGAGCGCTTTACAAAAAAGCATCGGCAGGACCTTGCGATCCTGCCGATGCGTTCGATTCCTGGCGAGCGGAGCGTAGCGAAGTCTTACCAGGTGAATCCGGTCGCGACCGTAAAGCCGACCAAGTTGTTCTCCACGGTTCCGATCGAGCCGTTGGATTGGGCGGCCCCGGTGCCTGAGACAGCAAACGAACTGCTGGAGGCCGAACCGTCGTTGCCCAAGTTCCAGTACTGGTACTCGACGGCAACGCGGAAGAAGGCGCACATCGGCAGGCACTTCAACTCGTGGTCCCACTCGACGCCGGCCAAAGCCTCGACGATGAACGCGGTGTCCCAATTATCGGAAAACGCGCTATTCGTCGATGTTGCGGCTCCGTCGACTTCGGTGACGGTGGCCTGGGTCTGAACCGTGCGCTCGGCCTCGCCCCACAAAACTGAGCCGCGAACCCCGTAGACGAGGTTGAGGCAGCCGTCGCAGGTCAGGGGCGTCCGACCCAGGAAGCCAACGGTGATACCAGCACCGTTGAACGTGAACTTGGTAAAGGCGCTGGTATTGAAGATTTCGGCGGGCGTGTTGTCGCGTGTGAGGTCGACAGCCTGGCCGGCCTCGAACGACGCGTAGCGGGCGCCGAGAAAGCCGGTGAACTTATTGCCGCAGTAGCACAACGAATAGGTGCCTTCCAGGTCGACGGTGTACGCCTTGATGCGATCCATCGTGTACTGGCCGGTCGCACCGACCGGTAGACTCTCCCACGGGTCGAGCCGGTTCGTCGAATCGCTCATATACCAGAAGCGACCCTCGATGCCCCAGCAATCCTCCTGGACGCCGGCCCAAATTCGCGGCGAGAAGGTGAACTGGTCGAAGACCTGGCTGTTGCCTTGCTCGAACGTCGTGCCGGGGGGGGTCGTTTCTATCGACGAATCGACGACCATTCCCCGAGTTTGCACGTGGAAGATGGTCGCCTCGACGCCCGCGTTGAAAACGCACTTGGGCTCACAGAACGGTTCGCCGAACGTGTTGCAGCAGTTCGGCGGCGCCGGGCAAACTGCGGAGGCGCAAGGTGCCGGCGCCGGGGCCGGCTGATTGCCGACACAGGGGGCCGAGGTGTCCATCGTCGCGTTCGTGGTGATCACCTTGGAATCACCGCTGTCCTGCGTCGCCGAGGTGAGAGAGTAATCCTCGAAGATCTTGGCAGGCGGGTCGTCGGACGCCGCAGCGTCCCCCGCCTGGGCGCACAGCGGCAGGCACACAACGAGTGGCGCCGCGAACGCCAATTTTTTGAACAGTCCTTTCATTGGTTTACTCCGTTGATTCCGTTCATACGGTTACTGGACAACTGGATGACCGCAAGGTTTCTCGCTCCGCTTGCCTTGCGGGATACAGCGACCATCTGGCCCTGCAGACCCGTCATCGGCGGCGATTGACGCATCTAGCGGCTTGCTCCGGTTGCTGCGCGAAATCCAAACGCTCGGATTCCGCACAGAGTGACGTTCGTGACCATCGTCCTCGATCTGCCGACTGCAACACGAATATGGCGCGTGGCGGTAGATGCGGCAGATCCGTGAAGTTCGATACGACGTGGACAACCGGACCCTCGCGACGCTCGTTTCCCGCAAATTCGCGCCTCCGTGGCAATCGGGCTCAACTTGGCGGCGGAGCGTGCGCGAAATTGGCGTCGCACGGATGGGGAATCGTCCAGACCGCTCGACCGTCGCTCTATCGCGGCACGAGCACGGAACCGGTGTTTACGTCGGTGCGAGACCAGGATTGCAGACTTGCCATTGCTTCGCGCGCGGAGTGACCGAGGGAGATGTCCGAACAGTGAGGCTTTGCCGGTTGCGTAATTCCGCTGGACCTTTTCGCCTGCGAGAACCCTGCCGACTGTACTGTTCCGGTTTTGACGAAAAGGCGCGGCGTATCGATTTTGCGAGTCATAACGACGCCCGTCCGGATCGATTCTAAGACGAACGATCGTGGTCGTCGGCGGCGCATCGCGCCAGGGAAGCCGAGGTCACCATCGGCGGAGGCTTGCCGGCAAAATCTGCCGGCCCGGCACCGCGAAACTAAAGTGCTTTGGGCACTGGGGGAACACCATGGAGGGTGGCCGCTCGATTCTTGGATATCCGGCACGGCTGCTGGCCGGCCGGGGGCGAGTTCTCGCCTGCAGTCTGCTGGCGGCGACCGCCGCGGCGGGCTCGTCGCGCGTCTGGGCCGACGACTCGGCGGTGCTGCGAACGCTGGCTCAGCGCTTCGATTCACCAGTGAGCGTCTTTACCGAAGACGAGATCGCGGTCCCCTTCAATCAAACGGTGGCGCCCGGCCGCGTTTACGTGCGGCCGGTCGAAGCGCCGCCGTCTCTTGAATTGGAGATGGTGGCGCCGCAAGTGACGCCGATCTTCGTCCAGTCGCCCCGCGTTGTGGTCGCGCCGCCTCCGCCGCTCGGCCTGGCCATCGAAGCGCCCGTCGTCGTCCCGCAACGGATTGCGATGCGGAACCTCGATCCGCCTCCGATTTCGCTGAGCGTGGCAGAACCTCCGGTTGTCATTCCGCCGCCGATCATCCAGACTCCGGCCGGTTACGCGCACTTCAACTCGCCCCAGGCCGACACCGTCTCGTCCGACGCGCTGCAGGTCGCCGGCTTGACCATGGCTTCCGCGGACCAACCGCCGCCGGCGCCGCCGGTTGACGGATCGACGCCTTCTCCCAACGCTGGCTCCCTCGGCCAGGTGGAGAAGCTGGGGGACGCGCCGCCGAGCAATTCACTCGTTTTCTTGCGGACGCAGCAGGCCATCCTGCTCGAACCCGGCAAATGCCAGTTTGACTGGGGCCTCTCTTACAGCGTCTTCAACGAGGACTTTGCCGTGCCCGAGTTCAACCACTCGGGAGCCCTCGTCAACGTCGCCACCGAACGCGAGCGGCTGCGGCTGCTGACAATTCCCTTCGCCGTGCGCTACGGAGTCTGTGACGGGTTGCAAGCCTACCTGAACGTGCCGCTGGGCTGGGCCAACGCGGAAGAAACGAACACCGACGGCGGCAGCGTCAACAACAACTTCGGCGGCACGGGCGACATCTCGGGCGGCTTCAGCGTCCAACTGATGAAGGGCTGCGGCGCCTGGGTGCCCGACGTGATCGGCTCGCTCGGCTTCGTCGCTCCCACCGGCCACGCCACGTTCGCGACGTCGCTGGTAGCCTCCAGCAGCTTCCTGGGTCAGGGGTTCTGGGACATCACCACGAACTTTATCGCCGTCCATACGCTCGATCCGGTGATCTTCTACTACGGCGGCGGTTACGTGCACCGCTTCGAGAACAACATCGACGGCGTGACCGTCAACCCGGGTGAGGAGTTCGACTACCTCTTCGGCGTCGGCTTTGCCGCCAACTCGTGGGTGACCATCAGCGGCACCCTCCTCGGCTCGACGATCACGCGCTACGGCGCTAACGGCGTCACCATCCCGGGCAGCGATCAGGATCCGATGCGTTTCCGCATCGCGGTCACCGTGGTGAAAGACAGTCGCATCTGCGAACCGTTCGCCGAGATTGCCATGACGCCCGACGCGCCGTCGCGTGTCGGCATCACGTTCACGTACTGATCGGATCGACGATCGCGCCAAACAGCCAGGCATCGCCTCATTCGTCAGATAGCCGGGCGCCAGAGCGAAAGCTGCGATATGACCGCGGTTAGAAATCATCGCTGGAAGCGAATCGTCGCGGGGCCCATCGTCTTGAGCGTGGCCCTCGGCGTGGGGCACTCGGTCTGTCCGAGCGCGAGCCGGGCGGGCGTACAGTACAAACCAATCCCGCCCAGCGACGACCCAACCGAAATGCGCGCCCCGATTCGCGATCCGCAGCACGTCTTTTGGAAAGGCGTGTGGAGCTGGCGCGAGCTCAAAGACAAAAACGTCGTCAAGCAGAACCGCGACTATTCGTGCGGCGCCGCCTCCTTGTGCACGTTGCTCAAGTACTACTGGGGCGACAACGTCACCGAGCAGAAGATTCTCGACACAGTCGACAAGATGCTCACGCCGGAGGAACGCAAAGAACGGATTCAAAACGGCCTCTCGCTGACCGACCTTCGAAAAGTCGCCGTGAAGCTCGGCTACGTCGCCAGCATCGGCACACTCACGTTCGATCAGCTCTCGCAGTCGAAGATCCCCGTGCTGGTCGGCATGAAGATCGGCAAGTTCTATCACTTCGCCGTCTATCGCGGCACGGACGGGTACTGGGTCTATCTGGCCGATCCGGCCCGCGGCAACTTCCGTGGCCCTGTCAAAGAATTCGTCGACACCTGGCAGAAGAATGCCATCCTCGTCGTCGCCAAGAAGGATCAGGACATCAAGGAGGATTCTCCGTTGAGCCTCAAGGCCGAGGACATCTATCTCGGCACGCTCAACCGCCTGATGTTCGAGCGGCTGATTAGCCAACCCTTGGGTGGCACGCTGCCGTCGGCCAGCGCACGCTGATTGCCGCAGATTTCTGGCAACGCGGTCTCGGACCGAGCGGTATCACTTCGGGCTCCCTCACGAAAATTGCCCGACTCGCCAGATTGCACCATCGCCCGGGCTTCTTGTGTCGTAGCCTGGAGGACACAGGCATCGCGGGGCGAAGTGGGCGAAGATCGGCATGCCGGGTCAGGAAATCGACGAACGGGCGGCCACCGCGCGGGGCGCGATTGAGGCGACTGCCCCAGCCGTCAGCGAACGCCCTGTCGCCAGCGAACGCTCGGTCGCCGGCCTGCTCTTCGGCCTGGCGACCTATGTCTACTGGGGATTTCAGCCCCTCTATTTCAAGCTCGTGCAGTCGGTGCCGCCGGCGGTCTTGGTCGCGCATCGCACAGCCTGGTGCGCGATCTTCATGGTCCTCTTGCTCACGGCCCTGCGGAGCTGGGGCGATTTCTTGCGCTGCGCCGCCTCGAAACGCCTGCTGCTCTTGCTGACGTGCAGCTCACTCCTGTTGGCGACCAACTGGTTGATTTACATCGCGAGCGTCGTGAACGGCCAAATGGTCGAGACGAGCCTCGGCTACTACATCAATCCCCTGTTCAGCGTGTTCCTGGGGATCGTCTTTTTGCACGAGCGGCCGGGAAGGTTGCAGACCGTCGCCATTCTGCTCGCGGCGCTCGGCATTGCGTACCTCGTGTGTCGGTTGGCCTACGTTCCGTGGCTCGCGCTCGGTGTCGCGGGAACATTCGGCCTCTATGGACTCGTCCGCAAAGTGGCGCGGGTCGAATCGCTGACGGGTCTCACGCTCGAAACGCTGCTCTTGTTCCCGCTGGCGGCCGGATATCTCGCGTGGCAGTCGATCAGCGGGACCGACATCTTCGGCGGTTTCGGCGGCGGCGGTCGCGTCCTGGTGCTCGCCAGTGGAGCGATCACGGCGATACCGCTCTTGTTCTTCGGAGCGGCGGCGCGGCGGTTGCCGTTGTCTACGCTCGGATTTCTTCAATTCGTCTCGCCGAGCTTGCAGCTGGCCCTGGCTGTCTTGGCGTACGGCGAACCCTTCACCTTCCATCACGCCGTGAGTTTTGGCCTGATCTGGATCGCGCTGGCCCTGTTCACGGCCGAAACGGTGCTGTCTCGCCGCCGAATGCGCGAGGCAATTCCACAGCCGCCGGCTCGTTGAGCCCAACGCCGTCGACAAGCTCCGTCCTTCGCCGGCGAAAAACAGGTAGTGGGTCAGTTTGAACGAGTTTCCGCAAAATCGAGCAAGCCCACGATTTCTTCGGTCGACCAGACGTGATCCGAGACGCCCCGCATGGCCGGGGTGCATCTTGGACCAACGAGCGGAAGCAGCCTTTCGCGCAATTTCTTCGCGGCGCTGTTTTGGCAGCTATTTGGCTCGCGCCTTTCCGCCTTTACCGCCACCAAGGCGGCCGAGTGCGACGGCCGCCGGATTCTTGCAATCGTCGGGAGTCTCAGGCTCAGGAGCCGCCTCAGACGTCGCCAGCTCGCCGACGGCGAAGGCCCGCGCGTTCACGTCGCGCGGAGCTTTTTCTTGGCTGGGCGTTTCTGCATACTTGAAGCCTTGCGTTGGATTAGGCAGCCGTCAACCTGGGGGTATCCAAATGGGCGATTCCATCCACTGGATCATCTTGGGCGTTTGTGCGTTCTTCATCGTTTGGAGTTTTCTCAGCGTTGGCGGAAGCAAAAAATCGATGAATGCCAGTCTTGCCCAACAGGAAGAGGCGCGGCAACGCGGGGAAAAGCTTCTCGCATCAGTTGCCGAGACCAACCAGCTTCTGCGCGAGCTGATCGCTGAGGTTCGCAGTAAACGGTAACGCAAGTCAACTGTCAGACCGCGTTTCGGGCCTCCGGCCATTTTCAAACTGACCCACTACCGAAAAGCACGGTTCAGAGACCGTCCGGCAGGGCTGTCCGGGAATTGGAGAGCGTAGTCTGCGCTCTTGGAACGCATCGAATTCCCGGACGGTCTCAGAGACCGTCGCGCAAGGCGTGCAGCTTTTCCAATGCGGCGAGCGGCGTCATGCGATCGAGGTCCAGATCGCGGATCGCGTCGAGCACAGGGTGCTGCTCCACCTGGAACAACGTGAGCTGTTGGCGAGCGGACGGCCGCGTCGAGCGGGCGGGGACTTTGGGGCGCCCCGCTTCGTCGACGTGATCGGCCTCCAGTGATTCCAGGATCACCGCCGCCCGCTCGACGACTTCCCGCGGAACGCCGGCCAGCCGAGCCACGTGGATGCCGTAACTCTTGTCGGCCGTCCCCGGCACGATCCGATGCAGGAAGATCACGTCGTCGGCATCCTCGCGGACGGCCACATTCCAATTCGAAGCGGCCGACAGCGTCTGCGTCAGTTCGGTCAGTTCATGGTAGTGCGTGGCGAAGAGCGTGCGGCAGCCGACCACGTCGTGCAAATGTTCGGTGACCGCCCAGGCGAGCGAGATGCCGTCGTAGGTGCTCGTGCCGCGGCCGATCTCGTCGAGGATCACCAGGCTGCGAACAGTCGCGGCGTTCAAGATGCGGGCCGTCTCCGCCATCTCCACCATAAATGTGCTCTGCCCCTTGCCCAGCTCGTCGCTAGCGCCGACGCGGGCGAAAATCCGATCGGCGATGCCGATCCGCGCGCTCCGCGCCGGCACGAATGATCCCATCTGCGCGAGGAGGGCGATCAGTGCCGCCTGACGAATGTAGGTGCTTTTGCCCGCCATGTTCGGGCCGGTGATGATCTGCACCCGCCCGAGCGAGGCCGTGGCGGCGCCGTCCGCTTGCGGCGACTCGGCGGGAACTCCCAGCCGAATATCGTTGGGCACGAACTCGCCCGAAGGCTTCAGGCGGTCGAGCACGGGATGTCGCGCATCGCGGACGTCGAGAATTGGCTCCGCACACAATTCTGGCCGACAATAGTTCTGACGCACGGCGACTGTCGCCAAGGCGGCCAGCACATCGATCTCGGCGAGAGCGGCCGCTGTGCCAGTGAGCCGGCGTGATTGGCTGGCCACCCGTTCGCGCAGGGCTGCGAACAGCTCCTGCTCGAGCGCGATGGCTTGCTCTTCGGCGCGGAGCACTTTCTCCTCGTGCTCCTTGAGCGGCGGCGTGATGTATCGCTCCTGGTTTTTGAGCGTTTGCTTCCGCATGTAGTCGGCGGGCACCTTGTTCGCCTGCGAAGCGGTGACCTCCAGGTAATAGCCAAACACCCGGTTGAAGCCGACTTTGAGATTGGCGATGCCCGTGCGGGTGATTTCCTCGGCCTGATAGCGGGCGATCCATTCCTTGCCGCCGCGCGCCAGCCCGCGCAACTCGTCGAGTTGCGGGTGGTAGCCGGCGCGAAAGACGTTCCCCTCCGTCGTCCCCAACGGCGGTTCATCGGCGAGCGCCCGCTCGATCTCGACCCGCACGTCTCCGCACAGATCGAGCTGCTCTTCCAATTGCACGAGACGTCGCGAACGCCGGGCCGACAGACGGGCCTTGAGCTTGGGCAACAGCGAGAGCGTCCGCGCCAGGCAGGCGAGATCGCGGGGACCGGCCCGGCCTGTCGCCACGCGGGCCGTCAGTCGTTCAAGATCGTAGGCTCGCTCCAGCTCCTCGCGCAGGTCGCGGGCGAGCACAACGTCCTGCGTCAGTTCTTCGACCGCATCCAACCGCTCGTTGATTGCCGCCAGGTCCGTGAGCGGATTGGCCAGCCGATCGGCCAGCACGCGGGCCCCCATCGGCGTGACGGTTTCGTCGATCACCGAGAGCAGGCTCCCCTCGCGGGCCCCGGTGCGGAGCGTTTCGGTCAGCTCGAGGCTG
>Ga0210390_10003526_pt1 | contig 13399 bp, 10 predicted proteins | sample IncBWH11OmetaG_FD_161050 | JGI IMG/M metagenome (GOLD analysis project Ga0210390, IMG submission 161050) | Forest soil microbial communities from Barre Woods Harvard Forest LTER site, Petersham, Massachusetts, United States - Inc-BW-H-11-O ...
ATTGATGCAAATCGTCTGTGTACCGTTCTACATCAAGTTCATGGGCGTTGAGTCGTACGGACTGATTGGTTTTTATCTTGTCTTCCAAGCGATGACTCAAGTTCTGGATTTGGGCCTCAGCCCGACGATGAACCGAGAGATGGCACGTTATAGCGTCCAGCCAAAAAAAGCCGCAGAGGCTCGCGATTTGGTACGAACGCTTGAGGTAGGCTATTGGCTAATAGGATCGGTTATCGCCGCAATGCTTGCGGCCGCTTCGACGTGGTTGGCCACTCGGTGGATTCACGGCGCAAGCATGCCGATCCAGAGCGTTCGAGAAGCCATCTTGCTGATGGGCGTTGTGAGCTTTTTTCAATGGCCGGTCAGTTTTTATCAGGGTGGATTAATGGGCCTACACCGGCAGGTATCGTACAATATCGCGAGGATTGGCGTTGTAACGTTCAGTACGACAGGAGCCGTACTGATCTTGTGGCTGGTCTCTCACACAATCCAAGCGTTCCTGTTATGGCAAGCTGGCGTCAGCGCCGCACAGGTGCTCGTCCTGGCGCTTCTGTTGCGGAAGTATTTGCCTTCCGCGCAGCGTTCGCCTCGATTCGATTTTTCGCGCGCGCGCGGAATAGCGCGCTTCGCCGCAGGGGTTGGCGGAATCTCCGTCCTGGGATTGGCTCTGACGCAAGTTGATAAAGTGGTGGTGAGTAAATTGTTCAGCCTGAAAGTGTTTGGCTACTACGCCCTGGCTTGGACAGCCGCCAGCGGCTTTTCGCTGATATCGGCAATGCTATTCAACGTCATATTTCCGCGGATGTCGGCCCGAGTGGCGGAAGGCGATGAAATCGGACTTAGGCAGGAATATCATCTCGGGTCACAACTGATGGCGGTTCTGGTGGTGCCTCTCGCCGCAATTCTCGCGTTTTTCTCCTTCGACGTGCTGCACTTGTGGACGCGGAACATCGAGTTGGCATCGTTTGCCGCGCCTATTCTAACCGCGCTGGTGATCGGTTCAGCGCTGAACGCCCTGCTTTTGCTGCCTTACTCACTGCAACTCGCGTTCGGCTGGACAAGATTAAGTCTAACGGCAGGCCTCATCTCGGTCGCAGTCGTCATCCCGGTGATCGTCCCCGTCACCAGGCATTTCGGGCCGTTGGGAGCCGCGTCGGTGTGGGTCGCCCTTAACGTCGTGAACATGCTCGTCGCCGTTCCTGTGATGCATGAGCGCGTCTTGCGGCACGAGGCGTGGGGATATTTTAAAGATATCGGTCTCCCGATCGTGGCGACGACCGTGACGGCGGCGCTGGCCAGAATGGCGTTATCAGACCTGAGATCTTTGGCCGCCGCGATAGCGGCTCTTTCAAGCGTTTGGATTTGCTGCCAGGTCGTTGCAATCCTCGTAGCGCCTTTGGTTCGATCTTGGACGCTGGCACAGGCGAGTAGCGTCAAGCTGCTGTATATCAAACGGGCTGGAAGTCTCGGCTAGACCCGGGCTGCAGAGGCGGGCCATTTTGCAAGAAATATCCATCCAATCGAAGCCTGCTAACCGGATGCTCATTCGAGTTCCGGCAAAATCCGCTCTCGGTCGAACAAAACGCTTGCGCAGAGCTTTGCTCGGCGCGTTGCTGTCACCGATTTATTGCATATTGGCCTACCGCGAAGGAGGCCCTGGGTTAGCGTTCCGCTGGGACTCTACCCAACTGGCGTTGCGTTTGCTCCGCAGACGCACGCGGCAAATTTCGATTGCGGACGTTTGCCGACTGCTCGTGTTCCCGATGGACTCGGTCCGTTATTTTGAATTCAATTTCGTGTGGGATGCCCTTGCTGACCGTCCTATCCACTCCTATCTTGACGTATCTTCGCCGCGTCTGTTCCCACTCATAGTTCTGGCGAAGAACCGCCACCTCCGTGCGAACCTGATCAACCCAGACACTCACGATCTCACTCTCACCGACAATTTAGGGAAGGCGCTCAACCTCGAGGAGCGCTATGACCTCCACAATTGCTTGATCAGCCGTGCGCCATTTGAGCCTGAATCGTTTGAGGTCGTAACCAGCATCTCCGTGGTGGAGCACATTCCCGAAGATCAGGAAGCAATTCGGAAGATGTGGGGATTACTGAAACCCGGAGGTCGATTGCTGCTGACGGTTCCTTGTGCCGCTCAAGCGTGTGACGAGTTCATTGATCGAAACGAATATGGTGTGCTCGCGCCAAACGAGGATGGACTTTTCTTCTTTCAACGCTTCTACGACGAGCGGTTGCTGTCGGATAGGATTTTCAATGTTACGGGAGAACCGTACCGCCGTTCCGTTTACGGCGAGAAGCAACGCGGCGCGTACCATAACAATCAGTGTTCTAAAATGTCGGATCCGGAGTATCCATCGTGGCGAGAACCTTACATGATGGCGACAGAGTATGGTTATTTTGACAGCGTGGGTCATCTGCCAGGCGTCGGAGTGATTGGTATGGAATTCGTAAAAACTTGAAGCGGCTACCCAGAATTTGTTCGCCCCTCGGAAGTGCAGACCGCCACAACTAAAATGTGAAACCGATCTTTATGGCATCGGAATAGTCGGTATCGCGTACCGCAGCCAGGAGACCATCGTGTCTGAAGGAACCACATTAAAAAGAGTCGAGCCGATCCCCTGGGCCAAGCCTACTCTTTCGGGTAACGAACAGATTTATGTCTCGCGCGCGCTGGCTTCGACGTGGATATCTGGAGGACCATTTGTCGAACGATTCGAGGCTGAATTTGGCCGGGTCTGTGGCGTCCCATACGCGACAACCGCGTCGAACGGAACCGCCGCTATCCATATGGCTCTTTTGGCCTTGGGGATCGGGCCTGGCGACGAAGTGATCGTCCCAGGTTTCGCCTTTATGGCAGCAGCGAACGTGGCCTTGCACGTCGGTGCGAGGCCGGTTTTTACCGAAGTGGACCCCGCAACTTGGTGCATGACTGCAAGAGATATCGAGAGAAAGCTTTCGAAGAAGACCAGACTCATCGTTCCTGTTCACACGTACGGAAATGTATGCGACACGGATGAAATCCTGGCCCTCGCCAACGATAATTCGATTCCGGTTCTGGAGGATGCCGCGGAGGCTTTTCTCTCCCGAATGAATGGTCGCTTCGCCGGCACCCGGGGAGCGCTCGGCACGTTTAGTTTCCACGCGACCAAAACGATAACTACAGGCGAAGGGGGGATGGTGGTCACCTCCGACTCAGAGATGCAGGACAGGCTATTTCTCTACCGCAATCACGGAATGCGCCGCACTCGTTACTGGCACGACCTTCCTGGTCACAATTTCCGCATGACGAATATGCAGGCGGCTCTCGGTTGCGCGCAATTGGAAACGATCGATCAAATTATCTTTGAGCGGAAAAGGCTTGATGCTTCCTACCGTAAGCATTTGTCAAATATTCCGGGCGTCACTTTGCAAGCTTTTGCTCCCGGCGTGGACGCCGTAGTTTGGGCTATCGCGTTAGCGCTGGACCCGCAAGCCTATCCGCAAGGCCGGGATTCGGTAATGCGTGAGCTGCAAGCGGCCGGGGTTGAGACGCGAAATGGGTTCTACGCGGCCAGCATGCTCCACCATATTTATGATTGCTCGTCACTCCCCATCTGCGAAGATCTTGCCGAACATGTGATCAGTCTGCCGACCTACTGCTCATTGCCGGAAAACGATATCCAATACATTTGTTCGGTGCTAGACGGTCTCCGGAAATAGCCGCCGAGCCAAAGGAATGCACGTGTCTATGAGTGCGTTAGAGTGTCGAGCGTTGTCAAACGCGTGGAAGCAAGCGCTCATGCGTTTCCTAAATGACTTGACCGAAGCGCGGGATGCAGACTTTTTCTATCCACATCCATTCACCGAGGATGCTCTGGAAAGCATTATCCATACTGCCAGAAGGGATCTTTACTATTTACTCTGTGAAGGAAGCAGCGTTGCGGGTTATGGCATGCTCCGTGGTTGGGACGAGGGTTATGAGATTCCCAGCCTGGGCATCGCCATCCATCCGGCGGCGAGGAACGCCGGACTCGGCAGAACCTTAATGCACTTCCTGCATGGAGCCGCCAGGCGCAGAGGAGCAAGCAAGGTTAGATTGAAGGTCAGGCCGCAAAACACTCGTGCCCTAAAGCTCTATCAAGATCTCGGTTATGTTTTTGGCCCGGAAGAAGGGGGTTATCTCGTGGGATTTCTGCAGCTCAGCCATTCGTACTCTGCACGCGGAGCTGAGATTCCAATGTCGTCGTGACCAGCTTTTCTTGCACCAAGACGCTCTGCAATAGAATTTTGTTGACATTCGAAACTGTGCCTCCGCCCACGGCCTCAAATAGGGCTTACTCCGTGAATGAAACGCAAGCGCCCAGACTTTCAATCTGCATCCCAACTCTCAATCGCGGGGGATTCATCGGAGAGATCTTGCAGGGTATCGTTTCGCAGGCGACCGACGAAGTAGAGATCGTCATCGTTGACGGAGGCTCAACGGACGAGACCCAGGCCGTGGTGGCGCATTTTCAGGCGCTGTTTCCACGCCTTCGCTACTTTCGCAAACACGAGAGAGAGGTGACTGCGAAATCTGCGTCGCCCTCTGGCGGTGGCTTTGATCGAGACTGTAACCGTGCGGTCGAGTTGGCGGAAGGCGAATATTGTTGGCTATTTACCGACGACGACCTTCTGAAACCGGGCGCTGTTCAAGCAGTGCTTCATGCCACGCGCGACCGCTATGCGCTGATCGTAGTAAACGCAGAGGTTCGATCTGGAGACCTATCGCGGTCTCTCGATCCATCCAGACTTCGCCTAGCTTCTGACCGCACTTACCAGCCCGAGGAAAGTCAGAAGTTGTTTGTTGAGGTAGCAAATTATCTAAGTTTCGTTGGCGGCATTGTAATTAAGCGACAGTTGTGGCTTGCACGAGATAAACAGCCATACATAGGCACAGGTTTCATACACGTTGGAGTTTTGCTACAGAGCCCGATTTCCGAACAAACACTCGTGATTGCCGAACCTCTGATTACAATTCGCTATGGCGATGCGCTTTATATGCGTTCGTCGCGATATTTTGAGATTTGGATGTTTCTATGGCCGAATTTGGTCTGGTCATTCCCTGATTTTTCCGACGCGGCTAAGCTCCTCGTGAGCCGGAGAGAGCCGTGGAGGCGGTATCGAACGTTGCTGCTGTTTCGGGCCAAAGGTGCGTATTCCGCAAAAGAGTATCGCGACTGGCTGGAAGGTCGCCTAGGCTCCCAATCAGACAAAATGTGTGCGCGATTGCTGGCATCCTGCCCGGGATCGATCGCAAATTTGATCTCATTCGTCTATTACTATGCTTCTGGGCGCCACGATCTCCTGCTGATTCTCGACCTGATGAAGAGTCCATTCTATTTTGCGCGTGCGCTCAAATCGCCAGTGCCAATTCAAAAAACAGGGACCGTTCCGAAGACTGCATCTATTTGACGGAAAGCCTCCCCAGGGATCGAGAGATCCAAGCGGCAGATGATTACGAGACAGACATGCAGAGTTTGTAACGGTACTTTTGATTCCGTTCTTTCCCTGGGCGAACAGTTCGTCTCTAACTTTCTTTCGCCTGAACAACCCGATGGGGAGAAGGCTCCGCTGGATCTGGTACTTTGCAGAAACTGTGGATTGTTGCAATTGCGCCATACCGTGTCGGGTGAAGCCATGTACCAGAATTATTGGTACCGTTCTGGCACCAATCAAACCATGCGGAATGCTCTCGCCGACATTGCCAACACGGCTGAAAAGTTGTTGAGTCTTCAAGCGGGAGTTTCTGTGCTGGACATCGGCTGCAACGATGGCACCTTGCTGGCCTCATACAAAACGAAGGGGATCTTTCGAATCGGATTCGATCCCGCCGAGAACTTGGCGGCATTTTCCCGAAAAGTGGCCGATCAGGTGGTCAACGGCTTCTTCGCAGCGGAAGATTTTGACCGCAATCCTGATCTTAAGACTCATCGGCCCATGATCGTGACTTCCATCGCGATGTTCTATGACCTGGAAGACCCGAACAGGTTCGTTGCGGATGTTAAGAAAATCATGGATCCGGAGGGACTGTGGATTGTACAAATGAGTTATTTGCCGCTCATGCTCAAACAGCACGATTTCGGAAATATTTGCCATGAACACCTGGAATACTATTCGTTGCAGTCTCTTGAATACTTGCTGAAACTTCACGATTTCGTGGTTTCTGACATGCAGCTCAACGACGTCAACGGAGGCAGTGTTCGAGTTTCCATCCGTAATCGCGGGGCAGACGAGGCTCGCTTTGGCGATGCGGCTTATCGCCAGCTCGCGGCAGCCCGAGTCAGCGCGTTTCGTGCTGCGGAGGCCAAAATGGGTCTCGGCGAGACCAGCACGTACCGGCAGTTTGCCGTTTGGGTGGAACGCATCAAAGATGACGTGTCGCGGTTCATTTGCGAGCAAGTGCGCCGTGGCAAGAAAGTGGCCGTGTACGGCGCCTCCACCAAGGGAAATGTGATGCTGCAATATTTCGGCCTGGACCGCGGCATGATTACCGCAGCATCAGAACGGAATCCCGACAAATGGGGAAAGGTGACGGTCGGCACCCGCATTCCCATCGTCTCCGAAGAGGAAGCGCGAACTGCGAAGCCGGACTTTTTCCTGGTATTGCCGTGGCACTTCGTCGAGGAATTCCGCGATCGCGAGAAGAATTACCTGCTCGATGGCGGGAGGTTCATCGTTCCTCTTCCACACTTTACTTTGATCTGACGAGACCTCTTCTGCGTGGAATCGAAATTGGCTAGATCCCACATTCAAGCACTAAGCTTCGCAACGCGTCCCGCGCGTCGCTTGGCAAGGCGTATTCTCGGTCGTTATGTCAAGTCTCAGAAACAATTTCGCGCGCGAGTGGAGAGTCAATTCGGACTGGAAATCGGCGGCCCCAGTGGCATTTTTCAGGATGACGGAGCACTTCCACTTTATCGCTATTTGCAGGGCTTAGACAATTGCGTCTATTCTCCGGACACGATTTGGGAAGGTAGAAGAGATGAAGGCTCGACATTTTCCTTTCACCCTCGAAAGGCCAATGGATTCAATTTCATTCGAGAGGCAACAGACTTGGAGGGAATCGCCGATCATCAGTATGATTTTGTCCTGTCGTCGCATAGCTTGGAACACACTGCGAACCCGCTAAGGGCGCTTAAGGAATGGATCAGGGTTGTTAAACCAAACGGATCAATCGTCGTTGTTCTTCCAGATTATCGTCATACATTTGACCATCTGCGCAGCCCGACTCCAATCGCACACATGCTTAAGGATTACGAGCTCCGAACCGACGAGAGAGACCAAACTCATCTCGAGGAGATTTTGGCGCAGCACGACTTGTCTCGCGATCCGCTCGCGGGTTCCAATGATCATTTCCGTCAACGATCGCTGCAGAACTTTGAAAACCGTTGTTTGCATCATCACGTGTTTAATGAGCACAACAGCCGGCAGCTCTTGGAGGCAGCTGGTCTCACCGTAGAACTTCTCGAACTCGCTAAGCCGTTTCACATCGCTATGCTTGCTCGGTGTCCTTCAGAACGAGCATGAAGCGGCAACCGTCAGAGAAGTATGCGCTTGGTGTTACAGCATTTTTTGTTCCCATTCAATTTTGGCGATGTCGCGTCGCGCCCATTCCTTGAACGCAACCTGCAACTAGGAAAGGTTTCGCTGGCCCCTAATAGCCAAGCCCACGAGATATGCCCACGACACACATCTCCAAATGCCAAGAGCCGGAAGCGGCGCCTAGAGTAACTGCTGGACGCAAATTGTATCTGCTCACCGCGACCCTTGCGTTTCTCTTTGTGGCCAACATTTTTGATCCCCTTGGCTCACTCGGACTGAAATATCTCGCATTCCTGTTGGCAGCTTTGTCCGTATTTTGGACGCTAAGATATTTTGATCTAACGTCACGAGAGTTGGCCTTGGGTTTGGTAATCTTTGTGGTTTGGCCGACATGGTCTCTGATCTTTGGTGCGGCACGCGGCGGGGACCTGTCTGTGGGCCTGACTCAGGTTACGCCGTTCATCTTTGCGGTGGTTCTAGCCTTAATTCTCCCCGCTGTCGATGCCCGAGTTCCTTTGCGGACATTCTATGCATGCCTGTTGCTGCTCGCAGTAGCGGTCATTGCCTCGTTCGCATTGATCGTTTTTTTGCCGGACAATGCTATCAGCCAAACAGTCTTTGAATATCTTATAAGCTTGCAAGGAAAAGAAGGATCGTTTGGGATCCAGTCGTTCGATGGTCTTGATGTTCCGTGGATCTACTTCACAAGCACTCTTTTTCTTGTTCCGGCGTTCGTTTATTACCTGTTTGTTGGCAAAACCCTCCGCGCCGGCATAACCTTGTTGGCTCTTGGTTTAACGTTTTCAAAGGCCGGAGTCACACTCTGTGTCGTATTTGGCGTGTTTTATTCTCTTTCCGCTCTCTTTCGTCGTTCTGCTACAGGTGTCACGAATGGGACCAAGACACGGCCACTACAGGGTTTTCGCAGGTTTCTGCCAATCGCGGTCGTAGGCGGGGTTACGCTGTTGATCCTTGCATCTCTCCCGAGCTTTTCAGACCAGATAATGGACGCATGGGGGGGCACGTCAGATACCGCTTTGGTTCGGATAGGTCACTTCCATTCTGTAATGGATCTGTTTGCAGAAAATCCTAGCTATCTCCTCGTTGGGCAGGGCGCCGGAATCGCTTTCTTTAGCCTCGGTGAGTCTGAGTATGTTCAAAGCTTCGAGATTGACCACTTAAACGCGATTCGGAAATTCGGCTTACCCTGGTTTATCGCATACTCGGCCATCATATTTTACTCGGCGCGCAAGCTCATTGCGACCGGTCAAAAGGAAGAGCGAGCATTCGGGTTCGCGCTAATGAGCGCTTATGTCGCCGCCGGGACAAATCCGGTTCTCCTGAGTTCGTTGTTCGTCACCATGATGACTCTTTCTTACTTTGTTCAGAGGAGTTGCTCTGTGCTTTCGCATACGCAAACAGCACGGTAGCACGCAGTTCTGGAATCGTGCCGACGGGTCGGCGTGACCAATAAGGTCCCGGTATTCCTGTGTATGTGAGTTCTCCTCAGGGCAGGGAGCTATGATTGCGGCCGTAATCGTTCTCTATCACCCAGACTTGACGCTTCTCGAGCGTCTCTTAGCGAGCCTCGAGGGGCAGGCTGACAGTGTCGTAGCAATCGACAATACGCCTGGCTCATCTGCAGAGGTTGCGGCGTTTCTGGAGCGGTTTCAGTATGCAATCGCGTATATCCCAGTCGGGGATAACAAGGGCATTGCGGAAGCGCAGAACATTGGTATACGCGAAAGCATCAGAGCTGGGTGCTCGCACGTGCTTCTTCTCGATCAGGACAGCGTGCTTTCGCCCGGTATGGTGGACAAGCTTATCGCCGCTGAGGGCGAGTTGCTGAAGGCAGGCATAAAAGTTGGCGCAGTCGGTCCGCGGTATGTAGATGGAAAAACAGACATCCCATCGTTCGCAATCCGTTACGGCGCGGTCACAGTCCGCAAAATCGCCCTCGATCCCCTTTCAAGCATGCCTGTTGAAACAGACATTCTAATAGCTTCCGGGTCAATAATTCGGACTGCGACGCTGCAGACCGTCGGGATTATGCGGAGCGACCTGTTCATTGATTTGGTCGATACGGAGTGGGCGTTACGCGCGCGCAACAATGGATATAAGAACTACTGTATTCCGAGCGCAATCATGATGCATAGCGTTGGCGACGCCGCTATCAAAGTTTTTGGTAAAAGCGTGTACCTCCACCGCGACCTACGGAAATACTACAGGCTCAGAAATGCCATGTACCTCTTGCAGGTGTCGAGTATGGGGTGGCAATGGAGAAGCTACATCTTGCGGTGGATCCCATATTACGTTTTTCTGAGTTTGTGGACTTCGGAACACAAACTATCCAACGCACGATTGCTCCTAAATGCGCTGTGGGATGGATTGCTTCGGCGGCTCGGCCCCGCACAGCAGCACCAGGGAACCGTAGCCGTGAACCTCGATAGCAGTGTGTCCTATAGGGAAGGGCGATGAGGCTAGCAATCCTAGGGGCACGAGGCATTCCCGCGCGCTATGGCGGGTTCGAAACATTTGCCGAGCAGCTGGCAATCCGGCTCGTCGAACGCGGGCACAAAGTCTCTGTATTTTGTGAAAAGGCCGAAGGCACCTGCGGCCAGTACAAGGGTGTGGAGCTTCGCCACGCCGCGGCACCCCGGCTCGGTCCGCTCAGCACCCTGTTGTACGACGCAGCCTGTTTATGGCAGGCGCGATCCGGATTCGACGTGATCTACATGCTCGGCTACGGCTCCTCGGCGCTTTGCTGGCTGCCTCGTGTTTGGGGTAATCAAGTCTGGATTAATATGGACGGCCTGGAATGGTCGCGTGCCAAGTGGGGTCCAATTGCGCGCTGCTACTTGAAATGTGCTGAGGCGATCGCGATGCGAACGCCAGATCGAATTATCGCCGACGCCGCCGCGATAAAAGCGAATCTGCAGTCACGTTATCGCAAATTACCTCCTTGCGATGTGATTCCCTACGGCTGTGAAATCGTGAGCTGCGCCGATGCCGAACGGCTGGACAGATTCGGGTTGCATCCCCAGTCTTACTATCTTGTAGTCTGCCGCTTTGAACCCGAGAATCACATTAAGGAAGTCATTGAGGGTTTCTTGGATTCCGATACGCCCGCGCGGCTTGTGTTAGTTGGAGACTCTTCCAGGCCGAGCGCATACGTGAGGTCCCTGACCGGATACAAGGACCAGCGAATTCAATTTACCGGCCCAATCTACGACGTATCACTCCTTCAAGCGCTACGCTTTTTCTGTCGCGCTTATTTGCACGGACACAGTGTCGGTGGCACCAATCCATCGCTGCTCGAGGCGATGGGCTGCGGCAACATTGTGATTGCGCATGACAACCCTTTTAATCGCGAGGTCCTCGGCGACTCAGGTCTGTTCTTCTCCGCTCCGAAAGACGTCATCGCCTGCATTCATACAGTGGATTGCGGCAGGGCGGACCTAGCCAGGATGAAAGTCAACGTCGTTGAGCGCGTGGCCGAGTACTACACCTGGAATCGGATCACCGATTATTACTGCCAATTAAGCTCGCTCGCGCGATCTGGCTCTGGCGGCCGGCGCGAGAGCATTCACGCTGCACCGGGGCTGGCGAATAGAGTGGAAATGGACGTTCTAAGCAGTCGCTGAGTGAGCCTTCCAAGCGATCCGGGTCGCTCGAGTTTTGTAATTGGAATTGTCAGCCGATCGCCCAGTGTAGCCGCGAGAATTGTCCGAGCGCATCGAACCCTCCGCTGAGCGCCAATATCCGTCAACACCGAATTAGCTTTTAAGCTTCCTACAAACCAAAAGCACCTGTGGAGATGCCTGTGATTGCGAGCGCATATCTGCTTTGTTTTTTAGTAAGCGTAGCGCTTTCCCTGTTCCTTACGCGTTCGGTACGCAACTATGCGAATGCGCGTGGCTGGGTCGCGACCCCCGAATTGGACCGGCACGTTCACACCAAGTCGGTGCCGCGGCTCGGTGGTGTTGCCATTTTCGGCTCGTTCATGGTGGTAGCGGGTGTCGCGGCGTCACTCCTAAAATTGACTGGATTCGCACCTGTTTTGCCCACTCGAATGGCAGGCAGCATTTTTGCATCTGCGCTAATTATTTTCCTGCTCGGTCTTTATGATGATGTGCGTTTCGTCGGCCCCTACTGGAAGTTTGCGATTCAATCTCTGGCCGCTGTGATCCTCTACACTGGCGGCGTTGGAGTCCATCGATTCGATCTGCTTTCGTCGGGACGAACGTTAGGGGCCGTCGCGGGACTGCCCTTGACTATCTTTTGGGTGCTGCTGATCACCAACGCGTTCAACTTGATCGACGGGCTCGATGGTTTGGCTGCCGGTTCCGCCTGGTTTTCGACGGTCGTCGTTTTCGTCACGTCGCTTCGAGAGCCCAATGCGATGGTGACTCTGCTTGTGATTGCGCTTGCCGGTGCCATTCTCGGGTTCTTGCGCTACAATTTTCATCCCGCATCTATTTTCCTCGGCGACTCCGGCAGCATGTTTATCGGCTTCATGCTGGCTGCCCTGGCCCTCACCGGATCAGACAAAGCACCTACCATGATCGCGGTAACAATCCCGGTGGTCGCCTTTGGTTTTCCAATCCTTGACGTCGCGCTGGCAGTCTCGCGCCGCTTCCTCAGTGGCAAGCCTTTGTTCCGAGGCGATCGCGACCACATTCACCACAAGCTGCTGCAGCGCGGCCTCACACAGCGGGGCGCCGTGCTGGTGCTCTATGGTGTCACTTCATGTTTTGCACTCTTGAGTCTGGTGCTTTTGCACGACGCGGCGATGATCGCGGTGGTCCTGGCGGTAATCGGGATCGGCATCGTGCTCGGGGTGCAGCATCTTGGATACGCTGAGTTCTCGGAGTTACAAGGCGTTTTGCGCAGAACAGCCGAGCGCAAGCGCGCCATCGCCAACAATGTTGAAGTGCGGCACGCGGTTGAAGCCCTAAATGCCTGCAAGGACTTTCGCTTGTTATGCGGGATTCTCAAAAACACCCTGGAAGCGATTGGATTCGATGGATTTCGCCTATGGTCCGATCTCCCGGAGACAACTTCAGGTGCTCCGCTCGCGATGTTAGAACGTACCGCCGCCGACTCGATGCAGTTCCACTGGGATGATGCGGGCGACAACGAGTCTGTATGGGAGCTAAGACTGGATCTATACAGCGGGACTCATCATCGGTTGGGCCATATTTCTTTGTTGCGCCAACGCTTTGACAATCCGCTGCTCGTAGACTTAAACCTGTTGAGCCGTGAGTTCCGGATGGCGCTATCTAACGCCTTGCTCCGATCCGTGAACGGCCATGCGTCCGCAGCGCTCGTGCCAAGGCCCGGCACAAGGGCCGCTGCCGTCAAGGTCGCGTCGGCGGCTAGCTCAGATTGAGCAATAGCGTGCCGTCGTCGGCGCTCGCATCATTGCAGTCCGCGATAAGCGCGCAGGCGCGTTTAAGCCCAATCCAGAGAGATCACCAGGCAAATTCCTCACGATCCCAGATTTTCCGGTGCCGGGTCCGCCCCGCATTATGATCGCGACGTTCTTGCGGTTTTTCACTCCATATGCCGCGGTCTATACGAGCTTGTCATCTATGACGAGCTGTTCGTCGAGCAGCACAGAGTCAGGCTGGCGTTTCATGAGGTTAGCGGCGTAGTCGAGTAATTTTTTGCAGTTTTGCACCTGCTCCGCTCGACTAGCAGTTTGTTGAGTGCGCCGGGATAAACCGGCTTGGAGTCGTGGATGAAAGAGCCATACAGGAAAGGCGTAGCGAGCCATCCTGTCCCCGAGTCATGCGTGGCCAGTCGCAAGGCTGGACGCGAA
>Ga0210390_10003527_pt1 | contig 13399 bp, 5 predicted proteins | sample IncBWH11OmetaG_FD_161050 | JGI IMG/M metagenome (GOLD analysis project Ga0210390, IMG submission 161050) | Forest soil microbial communities from Barre Woods Harvard Forest LTER site, Petersham, Massachusetts, United States - Inc-BW-H-11-O ...
GGGCGATGGTAAGCAACGAATACGATCGGGCCGGCAGCTGCACCGTCATTGTCGAGCCCGCTTTCGGCTTCTCCAGCTCCTGCGGCACCACGCGCTTCGGATCTGCAAACGTGTTCAGCGCTTTCAAATCCCGCCCGGTGAGCGTTTGAAACGCCGTAACCGCTGTGGGTGTCAGGTCGTGCCAGACAATTTCCAGATCGCGCGCCTTCTCGAGATCGCGATTCAACACAAAGAGTGTTGCCGTTTTCTTCTCCGCATCGTGGGTGACGCTCAAGTCGAGGTAAGGCACATCGCCGAACCCCGGCGCCGGCACGCCAATGCTTTCCACCGGCCGCCCCAGCGCAGGAACCGGATAGGTCGGCCCTTGCGGAGCAAGGCTTAGAGCGTTCCCCTTCGCATGCTGCAAGGCCCACGCATAGGGATAGTAGATGGTCTGGCGCAGAATCCCGTCCTCATTGGTCATGATCGGCGCAATCACATTGACGAGCTGTGCGAGGCACGCGAGCTTCACGCGATCCGAGTGCCGCATCAGCGAATTGGCCAGGCCGCCGACGAGCAGCGCGTCTTCCAGGTTGTACGGCTCCTCCAACAGATGCGGCGCCGCCTTGCCGTGTCCGTCGACTGCGTCCCCGTTCCGCGCGCGATACCAGACGTTCCACTCATCGAACGACAAAAACAACTGCTTGTTCGAGCGATTCCGCGCGCGCACCGTGTCGCACACCGCTGCGATCTCCTGGATCTGCCGATCCATCGCCAGGTTCATTGCCAGGTACTTCGCGCTGTCTCCGCCGGTTTCTTCCGTGTTGCCCCAGTAGCGATGCAGCGAGATGCCGTCGACGACGTCATAGCACTCTTCCAGCACGGTGCGGTCCCAGTCGATATAGGTGGGCATGAACGGCCCACTCGATCCGCACGCGATCAGCTTGATGGTTGGGTCGATTGCGCGCATCTGCCGCGCGGCGTCCGTCGCTTTGATCCCATACTCCCGTGCCGGCATGTGTCCGATCTGCCACGGACCATCCATTTCATTGCCCACGCACCAGTACTTCACATTGTGCGGCGCTTCGTATCCATGCGCCCGGCGCAGATCGCTCCACTTCGTCCCTTGGGGCCAGTTGCAATACTCCACCAGCGCAGCGGCATCTTCCGCCGAACCTGTTCCGAAGTTGAGGCCGAACAAAGGCTCCGTTCCAACGGCACGCGCCCAGGTCACAAATTCGTTGGTGCCGAACTGATTGGTCTCCTGCGTGTTCCATGCGCGATCCAGAACCGTGGGACGGTCCTTTTTCGGACCCACTCCATTGAGCCAGTGATATCCCGAGACGAAGTTTCCGCCGGGGTAGCGCACGATCGGGACGCCGAGCTCGCGGACCTCCTTCATCACGTCGGTGCGGAATCCGTTGGCGTCGGCAAACTTCGAGCCCGGCTCGTAGATGCCCTCATAGATCGCGCGCCCCAGGTGCTCGAGAAACGAACCGAACACATGCGGATCGATGGCAGAAATCCGCCGTCCGGAATCAATTACGACGTGCGTTGGCCCTTCGCCTTGTGCCAGGCCAAACCGCCCCAGCGCAGAACTGGCCGCAACCGCCAGGCCCGCTTCACCGGCCTTCTTCAAAAATCTTCTGCGCGAAACAGTCTTCATACCAGATCCCTTTCCAGAACGGCCGGATTCGACAGACGGCGCGGCAAATACATCCCGACAACTTGCGTGAACCCGGTTTCGAGTAAACGTTTGCTCGAAGCAGCATAGAAGCCCACCCTATTGTTGTCAAAGCCCAAAATGTCACGGCAGATCCGATTCAATCGCGCCCTGCGCAAACAGAAGGCGCCCCAGACCTCAGCCCGTATTGCGCAGTCCCGCCGAAATCCCGCTGATCGTCGCGGCAATCGCGCGATTTACCTCGGGCGTGTCCTCGCCGCCCCGCTTGCGCCGCAGCATGTCGACCTGGATGAGGTGCATCGGATCGACGTACGGGTTGCGCAACCGGATCGACCGCGCCAGCACCTGGTTGTTTTCGAGCAGGTCCTTTTGCTGGGTGATCGCCAGGACCGCGTATACGGTGCGATGCAGCTCGGCCTCCATCCTGTCGAATACCCGGTCGCGCACGCCGGCATCCTGCACCAGCATCGAATATTGGCGCGCGGTCGCCAGGTCGACTTTGCCGAGCGCCATTTCGACGTTACGCAGCAGGTCGATAAACAGCGGAAACTCTTGCGCCATTGTTTGCAGCAATTCAAGCGAGCCAGGCCGCTCCAGATAACGGCTCAGCGCGTGGCCGACGCCGAACCATGCCGGGACCAGCAGTCGCGACTGGGTCCAGCCAAACACCCACGGAATTGCGCGCAGATCGGCAATATTTGTCGAAGCTTTGCGCCGCGATGGCCGCGACCCGATCATCGCGTGTTCCAACTCGCCCACCGGTGTCGACTGCTCAAAGTAGGTAATGACTTCCGGATTGTCCAGAATATGTTCGCGATAAAACGCGAACGACAGAGTCGACAATTCTTCGAGTGCTGCTTCCCATGCCGGCTCCAGCACCCCGGTGAAGTGTCCCTCGGGATCGCGCGCATTCGGCCGCGCCAGTGCATCCAGCGACGCGGCGACCATCAGCTCAAGATTCCGCTCTGCGAGCACCTCGTCGGCGTATTTGAAGTTCAGCACTTCGCCCTGCTCCGTGATCCGCAACTGGCCTTCAAACGAATCCATGGGCTGCGCAAAGATGGCGCGATGGGTCGGCCCCCCTCCGCGACCCACGGTACCGCCGCGCCCGTGAAACAGCCGTAACTTCACGCCGCACTCGCGCGCCACGGTGTGCAATTCGCGATGAGCGCGAAAAATCTCCCAGGTGCTGGTAAGCATTCCGCCGTCTTTGTTGGAGTCGGAGTAGCCCAGCATCACTTCCTGCCAGTTGTCCCAGCTTGCCAGCAACAGCCGATAATCGGGGCGGCTCCACAGCTCGCGGCACACCGCCGGCGCATTGCGCAAATCCTCAATCGACTCAAAGAGCGGGACCGGCATGACTCCCGGATCTCGTCCGGTTTCGCGTCCCGTTGCGTGTCCAGATCCCTCCACCTTCACGCCGCCCAGCCGTGCCAGCCGCACCACTGCCAACACATCGTCGACGGTCGATGCGCCGCTGATCACATACTGCCGAATCACCTCCGGCGAACAGCCGTTCTTTGCTTCCGCAATCACGCGGAAGGTCTCCAGAACACCCGCCGTCTCTTCGGAGAGTCTTCCCGGCAGCGTTGGGGCAATGGAGTCCGCAATTGCTTCTTTCAACGCCGCAGCATGCACCCGCGCATGTTGGCGAATGTCGAGCGTGTGCAAATGCAGGCCGAACGTCCGCACCTGCAGGATGAGGGGATCGACCAGCGTACGCGCGATGCGCAGCCCTTCGTGCGCCGCCAGCGAACTGCGCAGCAGCTCCAGGTCGTCGAGAAACTCATCGACAGAACAATAGGCCGCCAGTACCTTGGCCAGTTGGTCCTGTCCCTGCGACAGCGTGAAAGCCATCACCGGCATCGGAGCGTCTGCGGCGTGTTCGCCCGTTTGCTCCAGGGTTCGCTGCACCCGCGCTTTCAGGCAAATCGCAAAGCGTCGATAGTATTCAAACTCGTATTGCGCGCCGAAAACCTGCGATTCGGGCGTGTGCACCTGTGCCACATAGGCCTGCAACCGTGCCAGCAGCGCCTCGCTCACGGGCCGCTGTTGCGCGCTCGTCGTCACCAGGTCGATCAGGTCGTCGAGCCGGCGCTGATAGTAGAGCAGCAAATGGCCGCGCGCCAGACGGATCGCCCCGCGCGTCACCTCCGGCGTCACGAAGGGGTTGCCATCGCGATCTCCGCCGATCCACGAGCCGAAATGCAGCAGCAGGGGCAGTTCGTGGGGCTCGATCTCGAGACCGTATGCAGCCCGCAAAGCCTCTGCGATTTCGCGATAAAGGCCGGGCAGTGTCGCGAAGATCGAGACATCGTAGTAGTCCAGCCCCATTTTCACTTCGTCGAGAACCGTGGGCCGCCGCGAACGTACTTCATCCGTCTGCCACAAGCTCGTGATCTCGGCGCGGATCAACTCCTGCAATCGTGCCAATTCCTGTTCGGGGACAGGCACGCGATCGAGGGCCGCGAGAAACTCGCCGATGCGCCGGCGTTTCATCATCACCGAGCGTCGCGCTGCCTCTGTGGGGTGCGCTGTAAACACAGGCACAATCAGAATGCGCTTCAGCCACTCCATTGCTTCGCCGGCGCCGATTCCCACGCGGCGCATCTCGCACAGGGTGCCCACCAGCGATCCGCGCTGGCGTCCGGCCTCTCCGCTGAGCTGCAGTGCGATCCGGCGGCGTTTGCGGTGGTTGGCTTCTGCCAGGTTGATCAATTCGAAATAGAACGCAAACGCGCGCGTCAGCAGAATGGCGCGCTCCACCGGCAGCGAATGCACCAGTTCCAGCGCCTTGGCTCCATGGCGCGCCGCCTCTTCGTCCTTGCCCCGCGCCTCGGCGTCGCGGCGCCGAATGGTGCCCTGCCGCAAAGCCTCGACGTGGGCAAAGAGGTCTTCGCCCGCCTGCTCGCGCAGCACTTCCCCCAGCAGCGTTCCCAGGGAACGCACATCGCGGCGCAGAGGGGCTTCTTTCAAATCGCCGGAGCGTGCCTCGAGCTCCGCCAGCCGCTGCGACCAGCTCTCAGGGTTCCAGAGGAGTGCCATCGTCTTCTGATTATGCACGGGCGCAGGGGCCTGAAGAAAATGGCGGCACCCCGGATCGACGCTTTGTGGAGGTTTTCGCCGGAACGCCCTGAGGCACCGTGCCGGACGGAGATGATTCACGCGGAACGAAGGATCAGCGGCGCTTACGGATTCAGGCAAATGGAACGAAGACCTTCAGATCGCACGCGCTAATCCTCGAGCTGCAACGTCAACTCTTCCCACTCCGCGTTGAGCGCGGAGAGTTGCTCGCGCAATGAAGCGGCGAGATCGGTCAATCTCTGCGATTCTGTTGCCGAGACAAACACACCGAGTTGTTGCTCGGTATCCGCGATCGACGCTTCCACGCGCGGAATCTCTTCTTCGAGGAAAGCGCAGCGGTCTTCCATCTGCCTCTGCTTGATGGGATTCAGCCGACGTGCGCGGGTGCCGTTGGGGGTAGGTCGATTTCCGTCGTTCTCTTCCGGGCCGCCTTCGATGACGAAGGTTGTCCCGTTCGCCGGCGGTATAGGCTTCGCGGCAGTCTGCGGTTTCGGCTCCGCTTCCGGAGTCGCGGCCGCAGTGGCGAGTTGCTCTTTCTTGCGCACATAGTCTTCGTACGTGCCTTCGTACATCGTGACCGCGCCGTTCTCTACCTCCATCACACGCGTTGCGAGCCGGTCGATGAAGTAGCGGTCATGGGAGACGAAGATGACGGTGCCGCTGAACGCCGCGATGGCGTCGAGTAATACATCCTTGGCGCGCATGTCGAGATGATTGGTCGGCTCATCGAGCAGCAGAAAATTCGAGGGCGACACCAGGATGCGCGCCAGTGCAAAGCGATTCCGCTCGCCGCCCGAGAGCACGCCCAGCGGCTTGAAGACATCGTCGCCCGAAAAAAGAAAGCACCCGAGCAGCGAGCGCAGTTGCGATTCCGGCACCTTTACGGCCGCGCGACTGATGTCGTCGAGCATGCGCGCGTCGCCGTCGAGGACCTTGTACTGATCCTGCGCGAAATACTCGCTCACCACGTTATGACCCAACCGCACCGTGCCGACGGAAGGCGATTCGACGCCTGTCAGCAGCTTGATCAGCGTCGATTTGCCTGCGCCGTTCACACCGACGAGCGCCACGCGATCTCCACGTTCAATGGAGAAGCGCGCGCCACTGAAGACCTGCTTCGCGCCGTAGCTCTTTCCCAGTCCTTCGGCTTCCACGACTTGACGCCCGGAAGGCTGCGGCTGCGGGAACTTGAAATGGATCACCGGCTCGTCTTCCGGAATCTCGATGCGCTCGATCTTCTCGAGTTCCTTGATGCGCGATTGCACCTGCTTGGCCTTCGTGGCCTGATAGCGGAAGCGGTTGATGAATGCTTCGAGGTGTTCGATCTGGTCGCGCTGGTTTTTGTAGGCAGCCTGCAACTGGTTGCGCCGTTCGTCCTTCTGCGACAAATATTTCGAGTAGTTTCCCTGGTAGATCGTCAGCCGCTTGTTCCAAATCTCCACGGTGCGATCGATGGTCACGTCGAGGAAATAACGGTCGTGCGAAATGAGAATGTAGCCGAAGGGATAATTCTTGAGGTAGTCCTCAAGCCAGTTGCGTGTCTCGAGGTCCAGGTGGTTCGTCGGCTCGTCGAGGAGCAGCAGGTTGGGCTTGGCGAGCAGAAGCTTGGCAAGCGCGATGCGCATTTGCCAGCCGCCCGAGAACTCATCGGTCTTGCGCTGCCAATCGTCCTTGCCAAAGCCGAGGCCGGTGAGGACCGTGCCCACCTGGGCGTCCAGGGCGTAACCGTCCAGAGTGTGAAAGCGTTCCTGAAGCATCGAGTAGCGCTCGGCTGCGGCTTCATACTCGGGACTTGCGTGATTCAGTTCCGCCAATTGCCCGGCCAAGCGCTCGATCTCGCCTTCCATCGCGCGCAGTTCGTCAAAAACCGTAAGGCATTCGTCGAAAACTGTGCGCCCGGCGAGTTGCAAACCCTCTTGCGGCAGGTAGCCGATGCTCATGCCGCGGGTCTGCTGCATGATGCCGTAGTCCAGCGTTTCCAGGCCGGCCAGGACCTTCATCAGCGTCGATTTGCCGGTGCCGTTGGCGCCGACCAGCGCGGTTTTTTCCCGTGCGCGGATCAGCCAATCGGCTTCAAGGAAAAGAATGCGCGGGCCGAACCGTTTGCCGGCATTTTGCAGGGAGAGCATCGATTTCTATTTTCGCAGAGATACGCAGCGGGATGCGGACGCAGCCCATTGACCGGTCGTTCTATTGCACGGGAGTTCCGAAACGCGCGGCGATCTCGGCAGTTGCACGGAGCAGATCCTCCAGGGGACTAATCTTTGCCAGAGCGGCTCCTCGCTCGCGCAGCGTGGCCACGAGAATCTCGGTCGGAATGTTGCCTACCAGCGCATCCTGGGCAAACGGACATCCGCCGAGACCTCCGATGGCAGAGTCGAAACGCCGGCAGCCCGCGTCAAACGCTGCACCGATGCGGGATGCCGCGTCGACAGGGCGAGCGTGAAGATGGAGGCCGATTTCCAGTTCGTCGTGCGCGGAGAGGACCTCGCTTACTGTTTCATGGATGCGCTCGACCGTTGCCACTCCGACCGTGTCGGCAAGAGAAATCTGTTGCACGCCTGAGTCGGCGAGCAGATCGCACGCATCGACAACTTCTGTCATGCTCCATGGTTCGCCATACGGATTGCCGAAGGCCATCGAAATGTAAGCCACGACATCGAGACCGGCATTGTGCGCCAGGGAGACGATGGCTTCCAGCGTTTCGAGCGATTCTTCCAGCGTCTGATGCTGATTGCGCTTTAAAAACTCTTCGGAGATGGAATAGGGAAATCCAAGCGTCTGCACGGCTCCGGTGCGAATGGCTCTCTCCGCGCCTTTCTGATTCACGACGATGCCGATGATTTCGACGTGTTCGGGCGGCATCAGCAATTCGAGCACTTGTTCCGAGTCGGCCATCTGCGGAATGGCGGCAGGCGCGACGAAGCTGACTGCGTCGATATAGGTAAATCCCGCGGCGATGAGCTTGCGCAGATACTCCGCTTTCTGTTCCGGCGGAATCTGCGTGTGCAGTCCCTGCCATGCATCGCGGGGGCACTCAATGATTTTGACGGTGTCAGCCATGCGTTTCACAGATGAGGGTAATTGTTCGCAAGGCGATCTCAAAATGGGGCTACTTTGGGTGCACATTTTCTGGTGCGTGGCGCCCGGGGGGGTGGGGTGGTCGAGAGGGGGGAGGGGCCTCGGTGCTTTTTCCTGGCGAAACGCCGAGGTGATCTGATTGTGCACCATGGGCGGAAATAACCTGCAAGGTGTTGGGCGCACTTTCTTGCTTTCCCACGTCTCAAAAGCGAGACATGGGGCACCCCGGTTTCGTGCTTGAGGATGTTTCGCGAAAGGCAGAAGCAGGTGCCCTTCGACTCGGCTCAGGGCAGGCTTTTGCTGCGCTTACTCCACGCTTCGCATGGGGCCAAGCGGCTCCGCCGAGAATGACAAGCCACCTTGGGACACCGTTTGCGCAACGTGGTGGGCGCGACGGGCTCGAGATGATCGATGCACTTCTTATCCTCGGGAGGGGTGGACTTTCAGGATTTCGCGGGCGATGACCATGCGCTGAATCTCGCTGGTGCCTTCGCCGATGGTGCACAGTTTCACATCGCGATAAAACTTTTCGGCGGGATAGTCCTTAATGAAACCGTAGCCGCCGAACAGCTGCACGGCTTCATCGCAGATGCGGACGGCGACTTCGCTGGCAAAGAGTTTGGCCATCGAGGATTCGCGCGTGATTTTGCGCCCGGCATCCTTTAATACAGCAGCCCGCTGGGTCAGGAGGCGCGCGGCATCCAGCTCGGTTGCCATATCGGCCAGCTTCCACTGGATGCCCTGAAACTCGGCAATGGCCTTGCCGAACTGGCGCCGTTCCTTGACGTACTTGAGGGCGGCATCGAGGGCTCCGCGTCCGATGCCTAGCGCGAGGGCGGCGATGGAGATGCGGCCGCCGTCGAGGACGCGCATGGCATCGACGAAGCCTTCGCCTTCGGCGCCCAACAGATTCTCCGCCGGGATCTCGCAGTCCTCGAAGATCAGTTCGCTGGTGTCGCTGGCGCGCAAGCCGAGTTTGTTTTCCTTCTTGCCCGGCCTGAATCCTTTGGTTCCTTTCTCGACGAGGAAGGCAGACAGCCCGTGGGTTCCCTTGGTCTTGTCGGTCACCGCAATCACCACGGCAACGTCGGCGTAGTGTCCGTTGGTGATGAAGGTTTTGTTGCCGTTCAATACATACCGGTCGCCTTTCCTGGTCGCGATGGTACGGGCGTTGCTTGCGTCAGAACCGGAGCCGGGCTCCGTCAGGCCCCAGGCGGCAAGCCATTCCCCGCTTGCCAGGCGCGGCACGTACTTGTGCTTCTGCGCCTCGTTGCCAGCGAGAAAGATATGGTTGGTGCCCAGCGAATTGTGCGCTGCCACAGTGATCCCAATGGAACCGTCGACGGCTGATAGTTCCTCGATGGCCAGGACGTAGTCGACATAGCCGAGGCCTGCGCCGCCATATTCGGGCGGAAAGATCACGCCCAACAGGCCCATGGCGCCGAGCTTCTTCACGGCTTCCATCGGAAACTCGCAGGCTTCGTCCCATACCATCACGTTGGGCGCAATCTCGCGCGCCGCAAACTCACGGATCTCCCGCCGCAGGTGTTCCTGTTCCTCGGTTAACACAAACGGGTAGAGGCTTTCGACCGTTTCAAGGGCAACGCTCATATTGATGCTCCTTCGCAGCAGGGCTGCTTGCGCCTTCTTCGTATTGAGATGCAATGGGAATCGAGCCTTCAATTCCTCAAGGGGCGAAGGGTTGACGATCTCGCTCTCCAAAGCACCCGCAGCGGCTAAAGCCTCTGCTCTTTTCTGCCATCCTCGGCACGGCTCAAGTCGTGCCCTGATCCAAAACTGTTCATGACGCTCGTCGGAAACTGCCCAAAACCGGGGTTCTCCTTGCGCCCTGGGTAGCCCGTCATGTCTGCAGAACGCCGGGATTGAAGCGCGGCACCTCTTTGTTCAACGCGCAGGCCTCGAGCGCGCGAATCAGCACATCGCGGGTTGACGCGGGATCGATGATGGCGTCGATCCAAAGCCGTGCTGCGCCATAGCGCGGATCCGCCTGGGCGTCGTAGGCCGCGCGAATCTCGTCGTGGAGCGCGGTCTTTTCTGCATCGGACAGGACTTTACCGCCGCGCTCCATCTGCCGGGCGCGCACCTCGGCAAGCGTATTTGCCGCGGAGGCTCCGCTCATGACGGCGTAGCGCGCCGTGGGCCACGCGAAAAGGAAACGCGGGTCGTAAGCCTTGCCGCACATTGCATAGTGCCCGGCGCCGAAGCTGCCACCCACGATGACGCTGATCTTGGGCACAACGCTGGTGCTGACGGCGGAGACCATTTTTGCGCCCGCGCGGATGATGCCCGACCACTCGGCATCTTTGCCCACCATGAAGCCGTTGACGTCGTGCAAGAAGATCAGCGGCACCAGGTTCTGGTTGCAATCCATAATGAAGCGGGCCGCCTTTTGCGCGCCCTCTGTATAGATGACGCCGCCCACCTCGATGCGTTTTGCGCCGGCTGCCGGACCCATGGCGACGATCTGATTCTGGTTGGTTTTCTGATTGGCGACGATGCCGACTGCGTGGCCGCCGATGCGCGCATAGCCGCAGAGAACGGTACGGCCGAAGTCGGCCTTGTACTCATCCAATTCGCTGCGATCGGCGATGCGCGCAATGATTTCGCGCATGTCGTAGACGTTGCTCGCGCCGGGTTCGGGATTCAGCAGGCCATACATTTCGTCGGCGGGATATTTCGGCGCGTCGTTTTCGGGGTCATATGCAATCTGCGAATACACCGCAAGGGCAGACTGCCGCTCGCCCATCTTCTCGACCAAAGAGCGCATGCGCGCGATGCAGAGATGATCGTTCGGCTCTTTGAAGTCCACGGTGCCTGAAATCTCGGCGTGCATAGCTGCGCCGCCCAGTTGCTCGGGGTCCGTTTTCTGGCCGATGGCCGCCTGCACCAGGGAGGGTCCGGCAAGGAACAGGCCCGATCCCTCGGTCATCAGCACGGTATCGGTCATGACCGGCAGGTAGGCACCGCCGGCCACGCACATGCCCATGATTGCCGTGATCTGCGGAATGCCCAGCGAACTCATGACGGCATTGTTGCGGAAGACGCGCCCGAAATCGTCGGTATCGGGAAACACGTCTTCCTGCAAGGGCAGAAAGACTCCGGCGGAATCGACCAGGTAAAGCGTGGGAATGCGATTGTCGAGGGCGATGTTTTGCGCACGGATGACCTTCTTCGCGGTCATGGGGAAAAATGCGCCGGCCTTCACCGTGGCGTCGTTGGCAATGATCATGCACAGACGACCGCTGACTTTGCCGATGCCCGTGACGACGCCGGCACCGGGAGCGCCGCCATATTCGGCGTACATGCCGTGCGCGGCCCAAAGGCCTAGTTCGAGAAAGGTGGACTCGTCGTCGAGGAGGAGCTTGAGGCGTTCGCGCACGGTGAGGCGTCCCTTGCCGCGCTGCGCCTCTGCTGCCTTGGCGCCTCCGCCCAGGCGGATGGTGTTTTCTTCAGCGCGCAGAGACTCGAGCAATGCGCGCAGGGCAGCGCGGTTCGACTTCAGCCGCGGAGACTCGGAGTCGAGCGCAGAGTGCAGCTGATTCTGGACCTTCAGGACCTCTGCCATCGCCTCACACCCATAAACTCGCAGATTCTAGCATTCGGGACGGGAGACTTATCTACTGACAAAACGGCCCTCCCCAAAAAGGAAGGGCCGGTTGTTGCCTCCGTCGGTTTGATTTCTAGTTCACGGTCACGGTGAAGGTGGCCGTTGCTGTCGTCTGGGCGGGGTCGCTTCCAGTGCCGGTCACGGTAAAGGTATAGGCCCCTGCCGTCGTGCCTGGGTTGCTGGTGCCACCACCCCCACCGCCTCCGCCGCCACCTCCGCCGCAAGCAGCAAGGCTACCCAAAGCTACCAGCAGGGCCAGCATTCCGACCATGGCGCGCCAGCTACGCCGCCGCGCCGGAATTCCAAGGAATACGAGCAAAGCGAGCATCGCGCCGGCAGCGTCGGCGAGGCCCTTGCGGGCGCCGGGGATTGCCGGCGTCACAAGCGCACCCGTGGTTGCTGCGGTTGTGGCCACGGACAACGTGCCAGTTACGCTGGTTGCTCCCGCGACCAAAGCAATGGAGGAGCCTGCCGTGCAAGTGGGGAGATCTGCCGCTCCCGTCGGGGAGGTTGTGAGTTTGCATGCGAGGGTCACAGTCCCGGAATAGGCCGTCGTTGTGCTGAGGGTGACCGTCGAGCTCGCGGAGCTGCCTGGGCTCACGGCGGCGGGAGACGTTGCGGCCAGCGCATACGCCGACTGCGTGATGGTGACGCTGGTGGTGGCGGAGGAAGCGGTGTAGTTGGGATCGCCGTTATAGCTCGCGGTGATGGTGTCAGAGCCCGCGGGAAGGCTGTTCGCGGGGATTGAGAACAGCACAGTCCCGCTCGAAAGCGGCTGAGGGCCGGAGCTGTAGTTGCCGCTGGAGAAGGTCACGGCACCGGTAGGCGCAACTGCGCTTCCCGAGACGGTGGCGGTCACGTTGAGACTTTGACCCGTGTCGGCTGTGCTGGCGGCCGCGGTCACGACCGACGTGGATGCCAGTTTGCTGACCGTAACGCTGGCAGTGCCGGTGGCCGCTGCATAGTTCGCATCGCCGCTATAGGTCGCGACGAGGGTATCGGCGCCGCCATTCACGCCATAAGCCGGGATGGTAAAGGTGTTGCCCGTGCTTGCCACGGTTTGCACGCCTCCCGCAAATCCTGGGCCGACCAGCGTGACGGTTCCGGTGGGAGCGGGGCTGGCACCGGCTACTGCGACGGTCACGGTCAATCCCTGAAGCACGGTGATGCTGGTCGCGGACGGTGTCACGGTGAGGGTGGCGGTTCCGGTGGGAGGGGTTGCGGCGGGCCATGCGTTGACGACGTTGGCCACATTCAGGGAACCAAGCCCGGTTGCCAGGTCGAAGCCTGCCGCCGCAGCATACCCGGAAAGAACGGCCACCGTGTCGCTGGAGTGCACGACGGTGCAGTTGGGTGTGGCGGGCTGGCACGGCATGGCGATCGTGGCCGTATCGATGTCGTTGAAATAACAACTGGAGCTGGATTTGACGGTTTCGGCGGTGCAGCTGGCATAGGTCTGCTTGGCCGCCAGGGCATAGAGCTCGGCGTTGGGGCTGCCCTGCGGTGCTCCTGCCTTCTGGTTGATCATCGCCATCACGCCGGCCATGGCGGGCGATGCCACCGAGGTTCCGCCAATCTCCTGTGCGGTATTCTCCGTGGTGGAGCTGTAGGTGCAGCTACCCGCCTCAGTCACGCAGATGAGAGACGCGCTGCCCAGGAAGCCGTTGGACGCAAAGAAGGAGACGTCGGGAAGATCGCGCTTTCCGTCTGCGGGAATGCCGGAAACGATTGCCTGCCAGCTTGGCTTGGCATAGCCGCCGGTGCAACTGGCCACGGTGGCACCGTCGCTGGTGGTGCAGGCGCTCGCGCCGCCCCCGGCCCCGACAACCTCGACGAATCCGGAGATGTCGACATCGAAAACGGATTGGACGGTCTGGTACCACTGGAGGATGAACTGGCAGGATGATTCTGCGTCGGTGGGACTGACGACGGTGTAGTTCTGT
>Ga0210390_10003528_pt1 | contig 13397 bp, 11 predicted proteins | sample IncBWH11OmetaG_FD_161050 | JGI IMG/M metagenome (GOLD analysis project Ga0210390, IMG submission 161050) | Forest soil microbial communities from Barre Woods Harvard Forest LTER site, Petersham, Massachusetts, United States - Inc-BW-H-11-O ...
CAACCTGGTTCTGTACAGGCTAACGACGAGCGTCTTGCCTCCGCAGAGATAGCAGAACTGTGTCTATTGGCGTCCGGCGAAACGGCCGGACCTACGTTGCTATTTTGAGGATGAAACTGTGATGAATAAAAAGAATTTTTTTGGCCTGGTGTCGGTTATCGCGTTGGCGACACTGACCGGCTGCAACGGCACGAATGGGCTCGCCGGCTCTTCTCCAGACTCCGCTGCGAGGTCCACTCTAACAATTACTTCCCCCAGCACTCTACCAAGTGGGGTTGTTTCGACTCCCTACAGCACTACACTCGCCGCCAGGGGCGGCACCACTCCTTATTCGTGGTCAATTTCGAGCTGTTCGGGTGCCTGTAATACAGGTCTCGGGTTCAACGCGTCTGGCGTCTTATCCGGCACGCCAGCCAATACGGGAACGAGCACCTTCACCTTTGTAGTGACCGATTCGGCTAAGCACACCGCCTCATCGTCCATCGCGATCACGATCGCGGCCGCGTCTACGGCCTCGCCGCTAACGATTACTTCCCCCAGCACCCTGCCAAGTGGAGTCGTATCGACCTCGTACAGCACTTCTCTCACTGCTTCCGGCGGAACATCTCCTTACAGCTGGGCGATTAAGAGCTGCTCCGGCTCTTGCAACACCGGCCTGGGCTTCAACGCGTCTGGAGTTTTATCTGGCACGCCAGCAAATGCTGGAACGAGCACGTTCACTTTCGTAGCAACCGACGCCAAGGGTCAGACTGCTTCGGCTGCCTTGAACATCACGATCACGGCTGCAAGCTCTCCGACTTCACCTGCTCCGGTTTCGATCACCTCCTCCACCACACTTCCGAGTGGCACTGTGAACGCTGCTTACAATGACTCCCTCACTGCTAGCGGTGGGACGACTCCCTACAGCTGGGCAATCAGCGGATGTTCCGGTGTCTGCAATTCCGGACTCAGTTTGAGCCAGGCTGGTGTCTTCTCCGGCACGCCAGCTAGTTCTGGAGCCAGCACTTACACCGTTGGCGTAACCGACGCTAATGGCCAGACGGCCTCGGCTTCGATGAGCCTCAACGTTGCCGCCGCCGCAACAGGCAGCGGGAACAACACCGCCAATTACTACGTCTCAACTTCAGGCAGCGATTCGAACCCCTGCACCCAAAACAGCCCGTGCGCTACGCCGGATCACGCCTTTAATCTTGCGTCGCCTGGTCAAACTGTTCAGGTTGCCCCCGGCACGTACGATTACGGCAGCGCAGCGGCGCAGTTTACGAAATCGGGGTCCGCGGGCAATTACATCACTGTCACTTGCGCCACCCGTGGTGCGTGCAAGATTCAGAACGAGGTAACCGGCAACAGCACGGTCGTAGTGCTCGGAGGCAGCTATATCACCTTTGATGGTTTCGAGGTGACCAATGCCAGCTCCGCGGGTAATAACCTTGGACTGTACGTGACCAGCTCCTACGTCAACATCACTCACAACACCATCCATCACATCGAGACAGATTGCGGCTCGAACGGCGGCGGCGGAATTCAGGTCGCAGGCAGCGGTTCCAGTAACAGCGATCTCAACAACATCACCATCGACGGCAATCTAATCTACGACATCAGTTATCCTAACGGCAGCCCGAGCTGCTCTGCGAGCACTGTACAGACCGATGGAATTCTCGTCGAGTCCGCTGGAACCGCAAACAGAGTCACGAACAATATCGTCTATCACACGTCGGGCGGCTGGGGCATCCTTGTAGGAAACTCCAACGCCACAAATGCCAACGTAAATTCGGTGATCTCCAACAACACCGTCTTCTCAACAGCGATGGGCGGCATCATTATCATGAGTGGTAACGGCACGACCATCAGCAATAATATTGTGGCTTACACCGGTTCTCTGAGCGGTCGGTGCGCAATCAACGCCCCTTCTGGAGTATCCGTCACCTATCTAAACAATGATCTTTGGAATAACGCAGGAGGAAACTATTGTCTCGAATGGGGCACCAGCGACCAGAGCGTGCACTCCAACGATATCTCCGTGGACCCAGCGCTGGGTACTACTTTTGTTAACTGGCAGGCGAATGGATCAGGCGATTATCACGAAAAGGCCGGCTCGCCAACTATCGGTAAAGGCTCTTCCGCTGCCGGAGCCGCTCCCAATGTCGACTTCGATGGCAATCCCCGTCCGAGCGGCGCCGGGTATGATATCGGAGCTTACCAATCCCAAAACTAACCCCTAGACGTAGTCATAAAAAAAATACCCCATACGGAGAGGACATTCTCCTCTCCGTATGGGGTTATCCATTTGCGCAAGAAATGTCTGGAGTTGCCAGACACGGTTTACTTCAAATCACACCGGATAATACCGTTCCACTTCATTCTTGTTCTGCTTTGGAAACTGAGGGAAAGGTGACCTAGAAAGCTGCAATATACCTTCCTCATGAATCTGCTCAATCACTTCGGCAATTGTCCACTGCTGGTGATCATGGTCAGGCCAGTTGATGCCAGCTAAGGCGGCGGTAACCTCTCGAACAGCGGCCAGGATGCGAGGCGTCACTCCACTCATCAACATTGTCTCTTCGACTTCTTTTAGTTCTTCGGATCTTCTCCCCGCATGTTGTGGATAGGTGGGAATCATCCGATTGATCACCTCCATAATGCTCGGGTAGATCTCATCACAGGCTTCACGCGCCTCACCAAGCAGGTTCATGCACTGAGCCAACAACATGGTCTCGATGAACAACGCGGACAAACCTTTCGGTATTCCGGAGACAATCATTTTGAGAGCGGAGGCTGCGCCAGGCATATCGCCAACTGCTTTAACGCGGAGTAGAGCTTCAAACTGATTAGAAATTTCTTTTGCACGCGGTCCGCTAAGGTAAAGCATTCCTCTTTGCCGGAGTTGAGAGGCCAAGCCGAAGATCGACGCGTCCACAAAATCGACCGGCACATCGCGCAACGCTTCAGCTATCTCCGTCACCGTCATTGGAGAGATAGAGTTCGCATCGATATAAACCAAGCTACGGGAAGAGTCCTTCATACGCGCAGCGACATCTCTAGCGACGGAACACGCCGCACCCGGGGAGACGAGTGACATTACGGTATCGGAGTGTTTGATAACGTCATCAAGCGACCCAAGAACGCTCAGACCGGCTTCGCGACAAAGGCGATGCGTGCGAACACTCCTGCCCTCCGTTGTTGTGACGACGCGAAAGCCAGCATCGCACAGCAACTTCCCGAAGCTTGCTCCCATTTCGCCTGGGTACAGAATGCCTATTGTGTCCTGGCGTTGGTTTTTGTCCATGACTCCGTCCGGATTCCTACTTACGATGTAACTCCACGATCGGGTTGAGATGTGGCTCTCGTAGTCGAAAGCGAAGGTGAAGGTTGCGGCAAGTGCACCGGCGCCGCAGCATCAGCTATCGTGCCTGGCTTCGAGAGAAAAAGGCGAAACGCAGCATAACGAACCAGACGCGCAGTGCTGACAATCGCAGGCACTGGATCGTTCCATCGGAAGATTGGGAATATCTGCGGGTGCATGATACTGCGCACCCATTCACTGAACGTTAGCAGCCCCATTTTGTTCAGCTGTCTGAATGCGGCAAAGTCCCCCACCGGCTTCCACAGCCGCATCCCACTCCTGTAACTCGATGGTGCCTCAGGTGAGCGACCTGTCAGCTTGTTGAATACCAACAATGGAAGGTTTAATCCGCTAGAGACGAGCAAGCAATCTGCTGCGGTAAAACGCGCATTACATTCGATCAGCTTAAGCTTGCCATCCCTCTCATCCATCTTGAATTCAGCGTTTGCAACGCCACGCAGCCCAACCTGGCGGAAGAGTGCGAGCGCCAGCTTTTGAATGTCAGGCACATAGTCAGTTATGTGGTAGGTCGATCCACCCATATTCATGGGATATCTTCGAATGACCCGCTTCGTGAAATCGACCAGGTTATCCCCATTCTCATTCAGGTACGTGTAATAGCTGGACAGCTTATCGTCCGATCCGGGAATCATCTCGACAAGAAACGTACGGATACCCGCGCAACAGACCGTATCAAAGGCATCAAGCAAATCGTCGAAGCAGTGTGCAACCGTATATGATCCAGAGAATTTCCTGGCGAATCTGTGACCGTGGATCGGCTTGAGAACCAAGGGGAACACTAATTCGTGCTCAAGCTTTTCAAGCTGTTCCCGTGTATCAGCCACCCAGAACTTCGGGGTAGGCACCCCTGCAGCCTGTGCGGCGCGGTATGTGCAGAGCTTGTCGAGCATGCAAAGCTGTGCCGCGGGGTTCGACAAGTCGAGCATAAATTTTTCAGAGAGCGATTGCCGATGATCGACGATAAGCTCAACTGCCTCATCGCTCGCTGCCAGTAGAACCGCACCTCTCAGAGAATCGGACTCCTCTGCGAGGAGGTACGCTGCCCAGGCATCTGATGCGTTTGCGCTGCTTTTAGGTATATCGATCCAATTACAGAACCGGGAGTATCTGACCTCTGCCTGCGGATAGTTGATGGCGTAAACCTGTATGCCAGCAGCCCCCAAACTTCTCGCGATCGAAAGGGATCCAATGTCCCCCCCAAGAATGATGGCTGGTGGTATCTTGGCTTTTTGCAACCTGATTCTCTCGTTTTCGACTTCGGGTTGCATATGATCACGCTACTTGGGCAAGGGCTCTGCGACCTGCCTGCCCCATTGCGATAGGCCTTGCGAAGAGGTCGACAATGCCGCGATGGGCTAACTGCCGAATGGCCTCGTGTGGATCTTTGACTTTGCCCGACCGTTCCATCTGAGAGGCAATTTCAGTCACGGTTCGCTTTCCATCCATCGAGCGCAGTGCCTCAAATTCAGCCTCGGTGATGGTGGCGTGTGGTTGTCCGTGGATGACCACACCGAACAGTTCGCTCCAATCGCGGCTATAACGGCGATGGACGTAATCTACACGTCTGCCAATCACTGGTATGGTGGCCGCCCACATGGAGGGCGGGGAGTCCACGATGGAAAGGGTAGATTGCCGTATCTCGGCGCTGTGCGGATCCTCTCCGAGTGTGTCGCAGTTATAAGTATTCAACTTCAAGTACAGCACGATGGTCCCAGCACCATGTTCGCGCAGATGCCAGATCGCGTTTCCCCGGAAGATCTGCACATCACGCGGCCGGTCCTGTATTTCCACTCGAGGTGCTTCCTTCAACGCAGCATCTGGAAGAGTGTACGGAGAGAAGCTGGAGCGCAACTCTATAGTGGAGTTGAATGGGTTGACGCTGACATCATGTTCGGGGTACATGACCAGCGTGGAACCCTCTGGCACACGGATCGAAAAGCCGACGGCGATTTCGGAGCCAAAGCGGTCTTTGTGACCAAGCGGGTATGGATCAGCACCGGGCTCATACTCTTTGATGTGGCGCTCCGACAAGGTCAGGCTGCTCGGTTCAACCCTGCAAACTGCCGCGACGATCTCGCGCAATTCATCATAGTGTTCAGGCTCAAGAAATTCGAACATCGCTTGCTGCTTATCGCCGCGTGCAAACTCTTTTAGGTGTTTTTTGTCGAAGGAATCTTCGACGTACTTAATCAGCCTGGTATGAAACTCCTCTGGCAGTCCCTCCGAGATGTGAACATACCCGTGCTCCGCAAATTCGTCGGCATAACTGTCTGCGTCAAAGTTAAACATTTTTGGCATGTCGAGCTCCTGTCTCATGCGACTGAGGGGTGTGGTTCCGCTACGCTGTTAGCGAGCAGAAATGGCAATAGATGGACGGCGACAGGATAACTCCCGTCCCGCTTGTAATAGTGGTGGTGATACGAGGGTGTTGTGTTGACCTCCAGAATTACGCCGCCCGCCTCGGCCAAGGGTATACCGGGATCGGGCGTGATCACATCGACGCCCGCAAGTCGTACTCCGACGGCCGCTACGGCCGCTGCGCCATCTTCAATGATTGACTTACATACCAGGTGCGATGCCGATACATTGTCATTTCGCGAGTTGTCGTTGATAACCTGCTTAAGCACGACCTCTACGCCCTCCTTTGGCACAGAAGAGAGTGTCAAACCCTGATTCGAGAGTGTCCGTCGCACGTCCATGTCGATCAAAATAAGGGCATGCGCAAGGTTCGGCCCTGTCTTCAGCCTGACCTCATTTTCGAAGTGAATCAATTCGCGAACGGTAGATTTGCCATCGGCTACCACGGCAGATGGTTTTCGAAGAACCGCATCCATCAGTGCGCCGTCGAGGTAGAGCAGTCTATAGACGTCGCCCGGCACTTGCCGTTCCACCATGAGGTCTGAACCATAGACTGCTGCGCTTGCAGCGGCACGAATCACGTCCAGCCTCCCAGTGACACCAGTCGTCACTCCTCGGCCTCCGCCACCGTTCGCAGGTTTTACAACGCACTTGGTTGCGACGCTGTCGACAAAAGCGACGGCTTTGGCAATCTCGTTCATCGTAAATTCACAACACGCGGGCGTTTGCAATCGATGCTCGGCCAGCAAACGGTGCACCAAGGGCTTGTTGACTGTCATTGCAACATCGATGACACGGTCGATGGACGTCGTGTTCTGCTGAACACGCGTGCGGTTTTGGCCAAGCCTGATTTCCAGAATCTCATTTCCCAATGGCTCGATGCTGGCCCCAATCTGAGATGCGGCATCACGCCATAGTTCGTTATAAAACTTAGATCGATATGCGAGAGCTAAGTGAGTATCTGCACGCCGCACGCGGTACGCTTCTTTCAAGCGGTACCCAAGGTAGAGCATTTTGATCACACCTGGTCGGTAGATTAGCGGATACATCGGAACTTCCTCCGAGTTCTTTAGGCCGCTACTTCTACTTCCGCAGAAGTGACAGTACATCCAGCGTTCATGAGGACTCTGTCGACCCAGTCGTTTGAAAAATCGCCACGCTTGACGCTTGCGAGATACGCCGCCTGACTCGCCTTGTGGCTACGCAGTCTTTTCACCAGGTCGGATGCAATCTCCTGTGGAATAACGACAATGCCCGCACCGTCTGCAACGATGACATCTCCCGGATTCACCACGATACCGCCGCAGCAGATCGGGTAATTGATCTCACCCGGTCCGCGATGGAGAGGCCCGATGGACGTCGTACCTCGTGCAAATATTGGGAAGTCCAATGCGAGAATGTCCGGCAAGTCACGAATGAATCCATCTACGACGAAGCCGGCTATGCCGCGATGTTTCGACTTGGTTGATACCAGGTCACCGAGCACTGCATTCATGGTAGAAGCGTGGGCATCGATGACTACGATGTCGCCGGGCCTGGCCACGTCGAGGCTCTTATGCACCATCAGATTATCCCCAGGAAACACCTTGACGGTACAAGCGGGTCCGCACAGTCGGTGATAGTTTCCAGTCATGCGGACGATCCCAGGATCCATGGCGTACATGCGGTTGAGCATGTCAGAGATGTCCGGAGTTGCAAATTCTGTAAATTGCTCCATAAGATCCGAATCCAAACGATGAAACTCTGCTTTCACGCGAAAGCCCGGTCCGGGGAACATTTCTGCAGAGATGGGTTTTGTTGCTTTGCTTTCCATTACTTACCTCCTTGGTTTGAGCAGCTTCGATAGTTACTCTGGCAAACAACACGTCTGCATTAGGGCGCACGTTTAAGTTATGCCCGACCAGCAATCGGGCTCAGCGGGCCATATTTTTTGTTATCGGGATATCTCGGTCCGTTAGGGCTTTCCGTCAACCTGGCCTGCCCCTACGAGGCCGGGCTCGTTTGCATCACAAGACACAGTGACATCCGATCCTGGAAGTGTTTCCATGGTGTCGTTGCCCAGGAACTCTAAAGCTCCAACGGCGCCAAGTTGGTCAATTCCGTCTCGTTTCGCGATCGCCCAGATAGTCAGAGCAATGATCTTCAAGTCAAGCCACAAGGTGTGGTTGTCCACATACCAAACATCCATCGCGAATTTCTGATCCCAACTTACCGAGTTCCTGCCATTAACTTGAGCCCACCCCGTGATGCCGGGGAGCACCGCATGACGGCGCATCTGAAAGGGAGAATAGCGGTCCAGGTAACGAACGAGAAGCGGTCGGGGACCAACAATGCTCATCTCTCCGCGCACCACGTTGATCAATTCGGGTAGCTCATCCAGGCTGGTACTACGAAGAAAGCGCCCAAACGAAGTTACGCGAACACTGTCCGGCATCGGCTTCCCGTTTGACCCGACAAATTCCTTCATGGTCCGAAACTTCAACAATGTAAAGGGCTTTCCGTTCAATCCAGGGCGTTGCTGCCGAAACAGAATCGGCTTACCCAGAAATACTGTCACCAACAACCCAACCAACAGAATAAGCGGGGACATCAGGATGAGCGCAGTAACGCCGACACTCAAATCGAATACCCGTTTTAATTTGTAGGTCCGAACAGGTTCTACTGGAGCCATGGCAGTCATCTGAGGCGTCGTTCTTGTTGTCGCACTAGTCTTGTCGCACTAGCCTGGTTCTGTAAAGCTCTGTTGACTCGTTCGGCACGAGGCGATTCACGCGGCCGAAGTGACAGTGGCCGCCATAGCCTCAACCGGCGCCTTTTTAACCAACTCTTTGGCAGGAACGCCAACCACTGTTGTGTCCGGGTTGACATTCTTGTTCACTACCGCTCCTGCACCAATCTGTGCACCATCGCCAATTTTCAAGTACTGCAAGACCTGCGCCCCAGTACCTACAAGCACGCCGTCTCCCAGTTCAACTCCACCTGAGATATTGACCGTTGGATTAAGCACGCAACCGCCTCCGATCACAGCCTCATGGCCGATCGTACACGACAGATTGACAAGGCAGAAGGGCTCAAACCGAACATTCACGGTTGCTATGCTGCCAGCGCAGATGATTACGCCTTCGCCGAGCTGCATAGTTCGTCTGTCCCACTTGACGCTGGGATGGACAAGTGCCGGCCATGGAATGTGCGGAAATCTCTCTTTGAGTTCTTTAGCAAGTTTAAGCCTTATGGCGGGGGTGCCGATTCCCATCGCCAATGCGTCAACATGGTTTAATTCAAGCCACGAGAAATCTCCCAAGATCTCACTGTCGTGAGATCCCATTCGGCTCACGTCGCTCACCAGAAAACCGACTGTTGTGTACTTCGAGGCCTCTTCGCTGGTCGCGGTGGAAATGTCTTCGAGCAACCACGCCACTTCGCGGGCAAATCCCCCTGCACCTATGATTGCAATACGTTTCATTTGAGGTTAGACCTCCTTGTAACCCTCGTCATGTCTGGTTCAGTTCGTATTTTTCTTCTTCGCCAGTTGCTCCTCAGATTGATAAGCGCCAAGATCGGGAGCGAAGGCCTCCGCGCGAGACCTGCCATCGAAGTCGGTCGGGGGAGCACCAATGAGTGTGCCGGCCTTTAATGCGGGGCTAACTTCCTTCAAGTGGTAGTCTCCAGTGAAGAAACTGCCTGTAGAATTCATAAATTGCGGATCTGCAAAAACAGCTTTATCGAATGAATTACAAGCCGCAAATGCGCCGTTGCCGCAATTACCTTGAAGCAGCACGTTTCGAACGCGGTTAGCAAACGCCAGATTGTTAGTGTAGATATTGTGCGGTCCGACTTTGGAGTACTGCCAGAATCCAATGGTCTTATTGTGGTACATGATGTTATTGGAGACAACCACATAGTCCGCGGAGCAGGTTTGATGGCAGGGCGAGTCACCAGCTCCAACGAGGATACCTACATCGTTGTCAAAGAGGGTGTTATTACTGATCGTGTTGTGATTCGCGGCGTGCCAGGTGCCGATACCTTTGGAGGCATTGTGATAGCTGATGTTGTTGACAGCAGTGTCGAAGGGCGCTGCCAGGTAGATGCCATGGTATTTATTGCAGCTTCCGGGGCCTCCTGCGCCGACGTCGTGTACTACGTTGGCAATCACTTCCATGTAGCCACCGGCGTAGTTGCCCTGCTCAACCCCACTGGCACCGTAGCTTGTACAACCGCGCTGTCCAGGAATATCGTGGACATGGTTGCTGATGACGCGCACATGAGTCCCCAGCACCCACACACCCATGTTGGCATCGCTCGTCACGTCGAAGCCGACCAAATCAACATAATCCCCTGAAATTACCACCCCCCAGCCAAGATCGTTGGCCGGATTTACGTGCCCGACAATTCGAGCTGCCCACTTCGTCTTCGCAATCCAACGTATCCGAGCCGATTCGGATCCGCTGGTCGCAATCCGGATCGTGTTGAGAGCTGTGTACCCAACGTAGATTCCAGGCTCCACATAGACAGTGCCGCCAGGCTGAACTACAGAATCGGCTTTCTTAAAGCTCAAGAACGGTGCTGCCTCAGTGCCGAGGTTAGAATCGCTGCCGTCGGCAGATATGTAGAAGTCTCTGTTCAGTTTCTTCGCAGCGTCGGGCACCTGGCCCAACAAGACCAATGCAGACATCGCTGTGTAGATCAGGAGCGTTACTGAGGCTGCGCACGCGCTTATGGTCCTCGAGATACAAACGGAATTCCGTATTCGCCCACTGACGAGATGATTGCTGTTTTTCATCGTTCGAGACTTCTTATCGGCCTCTCGTCTTTAGCTCACTTTAGAAACCCTGAGCTTCTTGTTGCCGCAAATAGCATGTCGATCTAACACCCTTCAGGAGTAGCTCGCGAGTTGATGTGCGGTAACCCGACCCTTAATTCCGAACTCCTCTCTGTAATCGATATTTGTTTTGGAGTCTTCGGAAGTAAGATGCACCATGACTTCGATATCGCCCGATGCGATCGAAAGAATATCTTGCACGTCTGCAGCGGAGCCAAAATATTGGGTTTTCGCCAGGCCGTGCCTCCGTAGCCTAGTGTTGTACGCCCATTTGTAGAGCCTGCGGACAAGATCAATTCCAGGGCCGCAGTTACGGGACAATCGGACAGCCTTTATCCCGTACAGACGTGCAACAGTGATGACAGACGCTCCAATAGCCCACTCTGTGTGAACATGATGATGAGAATCCAAGTGCGTCGGATACAACCCGCGATCCAGACAGGCTTTGACTTGTGCCTCTATCTCGGTTTCCAAGGCAAGCCTTTCCTCCTTCGATAACCAAAATCTAGTGTGCCTCCTCAGAAACATCCCACTTACATCGCAAAACCGCGAGCATTGCCGAATGGGGTTTGACAATGGATATCCTGAGGTCAGATTCAAGTGCACTCCGATCTTGCCCGAGAGTCGATGGCGATGTGCCAATTCACAGGCTTCGACAAAACCGGGCATATTTGTCATAAGAGTGGTACTTGAGATTAAGTTTTCTTCGAATGCTTCTATGATGGCTCTGTTGGCCTCCGCGCTCATACCGAAGTCGTCAGCGTTGACTATGATCTTTCGGGGTCTATCGGAGGTGAGCACTTTTCACCTCCAAGGGGACAGAACGATCGCCATCGATATTCAGGGTTTCGTTATTTTCTTGTCCGGGAGAAGCAAGAGCACTCTGCAGCACCCACTCGAGGCGGCGTGCAAGCCCAGTGAAATTGTGGTGCTTCTCTATGTATTGCCGAGCGCGCAACCCCATCTCCCGTCTTTCATCCACGGGCATAGCGGCCAGAGTCTCGATCGCCGAGGCAATGGCTCTAGGATCCGCCGGTGGGACGGTAATGCCTGCTTCCGCTTCGGTAATAGGATTATTGTGCGAATTTCCCGCGAAGATAGTGGGGCGGCCAGCGGCCATGTATTCGTGAAGTTTATTTGGGCTTATGCCGTACCGGTATAGATCGGTTTTCTTCGTGGTAATGATGAATGCGTCAGCCTCCTGCAATTTAGAGAAGACTTCATGCCTCGGTACAGGGTCGCTAAACACCACGTTGGCGATGGCCTCAGTTTGAACTCGTCGCTGCAGGTCACGTTTGTTCGGGCCATCTCCGACAAAGTGAAAACAGAAGCGACCTTGGACTTTCCTATTTAGAATGGCAGCTGCATCAAGCACCGGGTCCAGCGCATCGGATAAGCCATGAGATCCTAGGTACATCACAGTGAAGACATTACACGGTGGCGGAATCGGTGAATCCGGTATCAGGTCCACGTCCACGCCGTTGGGGATCCAAGTGATGTCGCTCAATCGGGCCCCCTTGGGAACTATGTGGGCTGAGGCATTCGGCAAGAGAGTAACTATCTTGTCCGAATTGCGATACAGAAATCGCTCGATGATGCCAAACCCGATTACCGCCGGGTGGAGTCGGTGCATACCCATGTCAATAAGAGTCTGGGGCCAGAGATCGCGTATTTCCAAGACGAAAGGGACATGCAGCCGTCTGGCGAGCCGCGCTGCAGCAAAGGCCGCAAACAAGGTAAGCGACGAGCCGATTACTATGTCCGGCTTATTCATTCCCTGGGTGCCCACGCCCCACCACACCCGGAAAGCAAAAACAAACATGTTCCACAGCCGGGCCATGTTGTGGTGATAAGCGGGTACGCGCAGTAGCAGAAAGGGAACCTCACCAAACTGAACGATTGTGCTTGGTTTTCCTTGCGTGAAACGAATCTGCTTGCCCGAAGCGTGATTGAAGGTGGAGGCGATTACCAAGACATCATGCCCGCTACGGATCAGTTCTCGGGCCAGAGCATAGTGTCGGGTTCCGCCCGGTTCTGACGGCGGAAGAGCGTAATGATTTACGAGCCAGACTCGCACCAGAGATGCTCCGAATAAGTTGGCTATTGGACTGGACTTAGTTCTCGGCCGCGTCGAAAAGGTCTTAACCCTGGTCGGGCTCGATATCTAACAATTCTCTTGCCCCTAGTTGGCCGCAGTTCATCAACACGTCGACAATAGATAGGTTTCCAACGAAATCGCCAAATAACTGGGTATATCTTTTTTGAGAGAAGGGAGAGTACACAGGAGCAATTCCGGCGTCTTCCAATTTCGCATCTTCCTGATAAGACATAGCTCCCCCCGTTCCAGCCAGGTATGTCGTTGCTCCGATGGTTCGGCATATATCCACAATCAGGTCGGTCTTCTGACCCGAAACACTCAGTTCACTCGCGCGCAAAAACTGCGAACCTATGCCTAGGTACCTTGCGATTGAGCAGATTACACCGATATTGAACTCCGTCAGATATCTTTCTCCTCTATTGCCGCAGTAGTGGGGCTCGAGCAAAGCAAATGTTTCTTTGAAATATGGCGCCCTGCCGTAATTGCTCCGGAGAATTCTCAAATGCCGCTCTGCCCAGTTGTGAAGATTATGGATTTCCACTTCCCTTATTAGCTGGCCAAACCGGCCGCTTGTAAGTACGGGGATCGTTAGCCACGCCGGACCTTTTGGAGTCTTTATATAATTTCGGTTCACGAAACTGTTGCACGGGTAACTTACTATATCCAGGAAAACAAATTTATGCGCATGGGCAATCTTGAAGAAGTAACCGAGCCAGGGTATGTAGTTCGGCTGGTGAATAGCGGAGATCGTACCCTCG
>Ga0210390_10003529_pt1 | contig 13393 bp, 13 predicted proteins | sample IncBWH11OmetaG_FD_161050 | JGI IMG/M metagenome (GOLD analysis project Ga0210390, IMG submission 161050) | Forest soil microbial communities from Barre Woods Harvard Forest LTER site, Petersham, Massachusetts, United States - Inc-BW-H-11-O ...
GCCCTTGTGAACGGGATCGTTTTCGGGGTTCGGGGGGCTCATGGTCCAGTGTTCAGAATGACGTGCGACCTCTGGTCCTGGGTAGTGGTCGACGCCCGCGCCCCCGAGACGGCTCCGGAAATGGCGGCCGGAACGGGAAAGGAGCCTAGCGAGGACGGCACCGATGGGGTGGTCAGCGGCGGGGGATCCGGACGGCGTGGGTCGACCTGGCGCAACGACGCGCAGCACTTCCTACCGACGTTCGCACCGCTCGCGACCCTCCGGCTCTGCAGCCCTCTCCATACTGGATGCATGGTCGCCAAGTCCGCGGGTCTGCTGCTGTACCGGATCTCGGATGCCGGCGAGCTCGAGGTCCTGCTCGCGCACCCCGGCGGGCCGTTCTGGGCCAGGAAGGACGCGGGCGCCTGGTCGATCCCCAAGGGCGAGTACGAGCCGCCGGAGGACGCCCTCTCGACGGCCCGGCGCGAGTTCCGCGAGGAGGTCGGTTTCGAGCCGCCCGCCGGCGGCGATCCCGTTCCACTGGGGAACCGACGTCAGCCGAGCGGCAAGCACGTCACGGTCTGGGCCTTGGCGGGCGACCTCGACATCACCCACGCCGTCAGCAACACCTTCGAGATGGAATGGCCGAAGGGCTCGGGCACCAAGCGCGAGTTCCCCGAAGTCGACCGGGTCGAGTGGATGCCGGTCTCCGTGGCGCGCCACAAGCTCCTCAAGGGCCAAGTGCCGTTCCTCGACACCTTGTTGGAGACACTCGAAGCGGCCGGCAGTAACACCGACCGCAAGACGGGCGCCTGACTGCGCAGCTCGCAACCACCCGCCGCCCCCTGTGCGGCTCCGCGCAAAGGCGATCAGGGATCCTCGAGTCGGGCTGCCCGGATTTGAACCGGGGACCTCTGCGTCCCGAACGCAGCGCGCTAACCAAGCTGCGCCACAGCCCGTCCGCCCCCTGCTGGGAGCGCTACGACACTACTCCGGCCTCAGCTGCTCGCTTCCCCGCTGCCGTTGGCCGACGGCCCCCCGTCGCCACCGGGCCCGGACCCGGGCGCGTCCCCCGGTTCCCGGAACGACGGCGGCGACTCGCCGCCCGAAAACGTCGCCACCACCTGGGCCACCCGCCGCTTGTCCATCTCCACCACCTTGAGGTCCCAGTCCCCCACGCGTACCGCTTCGCCCTCGTTCGGGATGTGGCCGAAGCGCTCGAACAGCAGGCCGCCGAGCGTCACGTACTCGCCGTCGGGGATCTCCATCCCGAGTCGCTCGCGCACGTCGTCGACGTTGGTCTGCCCGTCGAGGAGCCACCGGGTGTTGTCGACCCGGACCATCTCCGACTCCTCCTCTTCGTCGAACTCGTCGTGCATCTCGCCGACGAGCGGTTCGAGGAGGTCCTTGACCGTCAGGAACCCCGCAACGCCGCCGTACTCGTCGACGACGACGGCAACCTGGCGTCGTTGCCTGCGCATGTCGGCCAGGGCTTCGAGCACCCCGAGGGTCTCGGGCACCAAGTGCGCGGGCCGCACCTTGCGCGAGATCTCCAGTGGACTTGGATCGGTGGTGTCGCGCTCGCCCGACGATGTGCCACCCCCGCCCCCCGGTCCTTGCCCGCGACCTCCGGTCCGGAAGATGTCGTTGACGAAGAGGATGCCGATCAGATCGTCGAGGTCGTCGTGCACGACGGGGAAGCAGCTGTGACCGGTGGTCCGCACGGCGCGGCCTACGTCTTCGGCGTGGACCGGGATCGTCAGGTAGGTGACGTCGACGCGGGGCGTCATCACCTCGCGCACGTCCATGTCCCGCAGGTCGGCAACCGCCTCGAGGATGATGCGCTCCTGCTCGAGGGCGGCGGGCGGCAACTCCGAAGTGGAGGACGCGCCACCTCGCCCGGCCCCGTCCGAGTCCTTCCGGTGCCGGCGGAACAGGCGCGAGCGCTTCGCAGGTGGAGGGTCTGGCGGTTCCCGGCGGTTCGACACGGTGCGCCGGGTCAGGGTTTGGGCTCGGACCCCGCCTGGAGCTCGGGTCCGGTGCCCACCAGCACGGGCACGGGGATGAAGGACTGGTCGGCGAACGTGCCGTCGTCCAACAGGGCCTTGACGGCGCGCCGCAGCCGCAGGGGGTCGAGCGGCTTGACCAGCCAGCCCTCGGCACCGGATCGCCGCGCCAGGAAGACGTCGGGCCGGCGGTCGAGGAGCATCAGCACGGGGATGTGGTCGACGGCGTCATAGGACTCCTGTAAGCGGAGTTCGAGGCACACCGCCATCCCGCCCATGTTGCCCATCTGCATGTCGACGATCACGAGGTCGGGCGACTCCTCGGCGACGAAGGACACCACCTCGGGGCCCGAGGTCACCGAGCGGACCTCGACGTCGGGGCCGCTGATGACGGCCTCTATCTCTTTGCGGAGCGTCGGCAAGTCGCTCGCGACCAGGATGGTCTGCACTGCCCGGACATTATCGGACCCTCCTCGACGGACGGTAACCCGTTCCACCGGCCCCGCCCGCCGGAACGGATCCGCCGGCATCGCCTCGGTCGCGACGTCAGCCGAAGAGGCAGTCGGCGGTACGCTCTAGCCCCGCCAGCTCGTGCACGTCGTGGCCGAACAGCGGGATCCGGCCGACCGGTGCCGGTGAAACCTGCGAGGCAAGCCCGGCGTAACTGGACGATTCCCGCGCCGCCACGGCGTTGAGCTCGGCCAGGTTGTCCTCCAGCGGCCGCAGGGCGGCCACGCCGACCGCTGCCGCGGGTGCCAGGGCACCTCCGTCGTCCGTCCCGAACGACGGCGCGATTCGGTTGACCACGAGGGCGGCCACCGCCACGTCGCGCTCGCCGAGCTTGGAGGCGAAGAAGCCCGCCTCTGCGACGGCGTCGGGCCGCGCCGAGGTCACCAGCACGTACGCCGTCGCCGGATCGGCCAGCAGCTCGTGCACCGCGCTGGCCCGGGTGCGGAAGCCCTCCTCCATCCCCTCGAAGGCCTGGAAGAAGGCGACCGCGTCCTGCACGATCTCCGCCCCCGCCACCTTCGAGATGGTGCGCAGCAACGCCTGGGTGGCCACGCCGACGGCCCGCAACGACATCCGGGTCGGGACCAGCAGCGCCCGGAACAGGCGGTTCTCCAAGAAACGGGTCAGCCGCCGGGGTGCGTCGAGCAGGTCCAACGCGTTGCGGGTCGGCGGCGTGTCGACGACGACGACGTCGAATTCGTCGGAGTTGACGAGCTCGTAGAGCTTCTCCATCGCCATGTACTCCTGCGTCCCCGACAACGCGCCCGCCAGATTCTGGTAGAGCCGGTTCGCCAGGATCGACTCCGCCTGGTCGGTCGTCCGGGCGTACCGCTGCACCAGGTCGTCGAAGGTCCCCTTCGAATCCAACATCAGCGCATGCAGGTGCCCGGGCCAGTCGCCTGCGACCTCGGTCGGGGTGTTGGGCAGCGACTGCACGCCCAGCGCGTCCGCCAGCCGCCGGGCCGGGTCCACCGTCACGACGCACGCCCGCCGCCCGGCCCGGGCCGCCGCCAACGCGAAGGTCGCCGAGACCGTGGTCTTGCCGACGCCACCGGAGCCGCAGCACACGACGACGCCCCGTTCGCGCACCAAGGCCGACAACGTGGTCGCGGGCACCGGCACCGCCACCCCCGCATCGACCCGCCCGCCACCCGCGCCACCCGCGCCACTGACGTCGCTCACGTCGCGCCCTCCGGCACCAGCGAACCCACCGCGGTAGCCAGCGCGTCCGCCAGGACCTTCGTCTCCGCGGGTCCGATCTGTTCGCCCGGCACCGAGGGCACCAGCAGTTGGGGCAACGGCAGCTCGCGGCGCATCCGCTCCAGCTGCTCGGTAGAGACCTCGTGACGCGCGACGCGGAACTGCCGAGCCGCCTCCAGCGCGGCCACGTGGGCCGCCGGCACGACATCGGTCCCCAGCCCCGCGTCGGCCACCACCGAGGCCGCGGGCCGGTCCAGCCCCACGGGCGCGGGGTCGCAGCCGTTGACGATGACGGGCCCCAGCTGGACCCCGGCCCTGTCCTCGAGCGTGTACGCCGACTCGATGGTCTCCGAGACCGGCAGCTCCTCGGGCAGGGTGACCAGGATCACGCGGCACCGGGCGGCGTCGTTGAGCATTTCGACCACGTCCTCGGCCTGGGTGCGCAGCGGACCCCCCCGGGCGGCGTCGACCATGCCCCGGGCCGAGGTCAGGAACGTGATGGCGTGCCCGGTCGCCGGTGCGTCGACCAGGATCAGGTCGGCCACCTCCCCCCGCTCCAGCTGCTTGACCTTGCCCAGGACGAGGATGTCCCGGATGCCCGGGATAGCGGTCGCCACCACGTCCAGGAGGCCCGAGTGCGCCAGCCGCTTCGACACGCGCTTCAACCCGTGGTCCTCGAGATACTCGACCAGCGCGTCGTCCGGCGTCAGCCGCCGGCCCCGCACGCCCTCGCCCAGGGCCTCTTCCTCGTAGCCGAGGTCCTCGGTCCGCCCGAAGGCCGCCGCGATCCCCGATTTGCCCTCCAACTCGACGATCAGAACGGATTTCCCGACGTCAGCGGCCATGCGCGCCATCGCCGCGGTCATGGTCGTCTTGCCGACTCCGCCCTTGCCGGCCATCACCAGGACATGGCTCTGTGCACAGAAGGTCGCCACGTCCATGTCGGGCCGAGCGTAGTTGCCGTGCTTGCGGCGACGATCGACCGCCAGCCAAAGATCCTGGTCAGGACCCTTGAAAGCCGGAAACCCCGGCGGTAGCTTGGCCCGCCAGGGGGGTTCTGTAGTGCCCGATCGGGGGATTTGATGCGCCAGGGACAGGAAATGTGGCAATTGAAGGCAGCCTGCAGGGGGCCGCAGGCGGCGGTGTTCTTCCCGCCCTCACATGCCGAACGTAAAGAGGAAAAGGCTTCACGCGAGATCCGGGCGAAGGCCATATGCGACCAATGTCGGGTCAGGTCCGAGTGCCTCGACTACGCCATTCGGATTCGTGAGCCCCATGGGATCTGGGGCGGTCTCAACGAGGTCGAGCGCAAGATGGTGCTCGACCGCCGCGCCAGCTGACATCCAGCCGACACCCACCCATAACCCCGGGCCTCCAGACCCGGCACCCCGCACCCTGGTCCCCATGACGGCGACCGGCCCCTGACCTGAAGCCTCACGCCGCCGGCGGCGTGATCTTCAGCGCTGCATCTGCCGCCTCCACCCCGCGGCTGTCGCACACGTTTCCTGGCTTCTGGCCGTCCACCGCGCAGATGGTCGCCGTGATCTCGTTCGCCGAGGCGACGACGGCCTGCGTCAACGGGCTTTGCGGCGAGCTCAGGTCACCGGCGATCTGGTCCTGGGACAGGCCCATCAACGCGCCTGGCGTGAAGGCGGCGCCGTTCAGGACCCACCGGTTGGCCACGTCGAGCAAGGGGAACGTCGTTTCGCTCGATGCGTAGCCAGCGACCGCCGCGCGCTGCCGGGCGTCCGGCGTCTGCAGGCTGAGGTACGTGGCTCCCGTCGGGTTCAACGCGCTGTAGCGCTCGACTGGCTCGAGGATCACGTACTTGCTCGTGTAGTGCGTGTCGTAGAAAGTGAAGGTGGACAGGTTGGCGAACGCCGTCGTGGCGCTCGACTGCACGAGCCCGAGCTGGTGGAACGTCCCGAAGCGCGACAGCGCCAGCACCAACGGCCAGCGCTCGGCTGCCGCGTAAGGCGCGAACTCGGCGCCGTAGAAGAAGACGACCGGCTCGGGCGACCCGCCGTTCGTCGTGGCCATCCACATCGGGGTGTCTCCGGACTTCGTCGTCGCCCGCAGCGGCGTGATCGGGTTGCTGGGCGAGCTGACACCGACCGCGTCGTAGACCGACTGCGGCACCGATGCGACCGTACCCACGAGCGACGACGGCGCGGGGTTGAACGTCTCGGTGGTGGGCGAACTCGGTGGGGAGTAGTTGTCCCGTACGAGCACCAGGGTCCCGAGCAGCGCGATCGCCACGATGATGACCCCGAAGGCCACGTAGCGCCGTGGCAACCGGCGTACCGGTGAGGACGACGCCGCGCCGGCTTCGGGCGCCGACGCAGGCGCGGGCTCGAAATCGGTGCTGCTCATGGGTTGGGTCAGGTTAGTCAAGGGGTGGCCCCGTTCCGGGGGCGCCGCCCCGTACCGCCGGTACCCTCATGGCGTGCCTGCACCGGACCCGCCCACCGAAGTCGAGATCCGTCCGGCCGCGACCGTCATGCTCGTGCGCGACGCAGCCTCACCCAGCGGCGAAACGGCACTCGAGGTGCTCATGGTCCGGCGCAATTTGCGCTCGGACTTCGTCGGCGGCGCGTATGTCTTCCCGGGCGGCGCTGTCGACCCGCTCGATGGCGGTGCCGAGGCCGAGGCCATCTGTGCCGGCCGCACCGACGCCGGGGCCAGCGCGCTGCTCGGGTTCCCCAGCGGTGGCCTGGCTTACTGGGTCGCGGTCGTGCGCGAGACGTTCGAAGAGGCCGGGCTCCTCCTCGCCCGGCGGGAGGGCGGGCCGGACCTCCTGGCCGGCGACCCCGCCGAGGAGGCCCGCTTCGTGGCCGAGCGCGCTGCGGTGAACGCCGGAACCCGTCGCTTCCTCGACCTGTGCCGCGAGGAGGGCCTGCGCCTCGCGGTCGGCGACATCCACTACTTCGCCCACTGGATCACACCGCGTGGCGCGCCGCGCCGCTACGACACGCGCTTCTTCGTCGCCGCAGCGCCGCCCGGACAGGTCGCCGCCCACGACGCCGGTGAGACCATCGCCGAGGTCTGGATCACGCCCCACGACGCGTTGGCCCAGCACAGATCGGGCGAGATCGAGATCATCTTCCCGACGATCCGGAACCTCCAGGCCATCGGACGCTTCGCGAGCAGTGCCGAGTTGCTCGACGCGGCGGCCGCGGCCTCGAGTTCGGTGCCGGCCATCGAGCCGCGGGTGGTACCCGACGGCAACGGCATGCGCATCGTTCTGCCGGGCGACCCTGCCTACGAGCGGGCGCCGGTGCCGGACCCGGGCGGGACCACCGCGCTCGGCGACTTCAACGCCGCCGTGCGCGCCGTCTCCATGCAGGCCAACGAGGAGGGACCCGACGCCGCTCCGGGCCCACGGCCCGGCGGCGCGTGATCCCTGGGGTGCCCGACTTCGGCGTGGGCCCGGTTCCCGAGCCCGGCCGGGTCGACGAGGTGGCGCCAGGTGTGCGCCGCCTGACCGCCCCCAACCCGGGGCTGATGACCGGTCCGGGCACCAACACCTACCTGGTCGGCGATTCCGAGCCGGTCGTCGTCGACCCCGGCCCGGCCGATCCCGCCCACACCGAAGCGATCGTGGCCGCGGCCGCGCCACTCGGACCGATTCGCTCGATCCTGGTGACGCACACCCACGTCGACCACGCACCCGGCGCCGCCGCTCTCGCCGCTGCGACCGGCGCCCGCGTCGTCGGCTTCGCCCCGGCGGAGGGGTTCGAGCCCGATGAATGCGTCGGCGAAGGTTGGTCCGTCTCCGCGCCGCTGTCGTCGGGCCCTTCGGCCGCACTCACCCTTCGCGCGCTGCACACACCGGGCCACGCGTCCGACCATCTCTGCTGGCTGGTCGAGGAGCACGCGTTGCTCCTCACCGGGGACCACGTGATGCACGGTTCCACCGTGGTCATCCGGCCTCCCGACGCCGACCTGCACCAGTACCTCGACAGCCTGGCCCGCGTGCGCGACGAGGTGCCTCCGATCCGAACCCTCGGACCGGGACACGGCCGCTTGATGGACCACGTCCCGGACGTCATCGACGCTCTCGTCGCCCATCGCCGGGGTCGCCACGAGCGGGTGGCGGAGGTCCTGACCCGGCGCGGCGACGGCACGGTGGACGATCTCCTCGAGGAGGTCTATGGCGACGTCACCGAGCAACAACTCCCGGTCGCGCGGTTCTCCCTCTGGGCCCATCTGCGCGCGCTCGCCCAGGAGGGTCGGGCGAAACTCGTTTCCACCTCATCCCCCGCAGTATCCGACGGAGGCCTTGACACGATCGAGAGCCGCTGGGCCGCCTGACCGGCCAGTCAGCCTGCCTCGGCTTCCCCCTGTGCCACGGCCGCTTCGACGCGCTCGAGCATCCGGGCGGTGCATCCGTCGGCCTTGATCAGTGGCGCGATCTCTTCGGCGACGTCTCGGGCCATGCCGGCGAACACGCCCGCGAGCTCGCCGTCCTCGGACACCGCAACGGGCACACCGGCATCTCCGCCGGCCGCCATGTCCGGATGCAACGGGATGGAACCGACGAGTGGCACCCCGAGCTGGTGGGCGAGACGTTCGCCACCACCGGACCCGAACAGCGCGTACGTCGTGCCGTGTTCGCAGGTGAAATCGCTCATGTTCTCTATGACACCGGCCACCCGCAGGTAGCCCCGCCGTGCCATGTCCGCCGCCCGAGCGGCCACCTTCTGCGCCGCGACCGGCGGCGTGGTCACCACGAGCAGTTCCGTACGCGGCAACAAGCGGGCCAGCCCCATCTGGATGTCTCCGGTGCCCGGTGGCAGGTCGATGAGGAGGTAGTCCAAGTCGCCCCAGTGCGCGTCCTGCAGGAACTGCTGGACGGCGCGGTTGAGCACGAGCCCGCGCCACATGATCGCCTGTTCTTCGTCGGCGAGGAACCCCATGGACAGCACGCGTAGGGTGCCGGCGCCCACCCGTCGCTCCAGCGGCACCATTTTCCCGTGTCGCGCCTCGACGTCACCCTCCATGCCGAGGAGCCGCGGCACGGAGAAGCCCCAGATGTCCGCGTCGAGGATGCCCACGGTCAAGCCCCGGGCGGCCAACGCCACGGCCAGGTTCACCGTCACCGACGACTTGCCAACGCCCCCTTTTCCAGAGGCGATGGCGAGCACGCGGGCATCGGCCGGGACGGCCGTCTCCGGCGCGTCCTCCCGCGCCTTCCACCGGGCTCGCGCCATGACGGCAGCCCGCTCTTCCGCGTCCATCGCGGCCACCTCTACCCGGACCGATTCCACCCAGTCGATCGACTCGACGTGACTCACGACGTCCTTCTCGATCTGGTTTCGTAGGGGACACGAGGCGATGGTGAGGGCCACCTCAACGGTTACGTCAGCGCCCTCGATGGCCACGCCCCGCACCATGCCGAGATCGACGATGGTGTCGCCGAGCTCAGGGTCGATGACGGCGCGCAGGCATTCGCGCACCTCGTCGGAGCGTCCGCCGGAATCACGCTCCGGCGACCTCGGCGGTTCTGCTTGGTCGGCCATTGGGATGAATTCTACCTGGGTGAGGTCCATTTTCGATCCTCGAGCGATTGGGTGATGGCACCCGATCCCCGCCAGTAACATGAAGGGCGCCCGGCAGCGCAGGTGACGCCGTGAGCGGCCGGCCGTCAGGGTGCCGGAGCGACAGGAGGATTCAGTGACGACGATCTCGACTTCCGTGAACATCGGGAAGAAGCAGGCACCGGTGACCCTCAGCGACGCCGCCACCACGAAGGTCGCCAAGCTGCTCGCCGAGGAAGAGGGCGACAACCTGGCCCTGCGTGTCGCCGTGAAGCCGGGCGGGTGCTCCGGCTACAGCTACGAGATGTTCTTCGACAGCGAGGTCATGTCCGACGACGTCGTGCAGGAGTTTGGCGCGGTGAAGGTCGTCGTGGACGCCGCCAGTGCGGAACTTCTGAGCGGATCGACCCTCGACTACAGCGATGGGCTCCAGGACACCGGGTTCCACATCAGCAACCCCAACGCGACCCGCACATGCGGCTGCGGCTCCTCCTTCAGCTGAGCCGCGGCGCCCCCGGCCCCCCGGCCCCCTGAGCAGCACCACCCCCGCACGCACTCCCATCGCGGCCGTGTCCGCGACTGAAACGGCGGCGCGCATCCCCTTCGTCCTCAACGGCAACGAGGTCAGCGTCGTTGACGGGATCTCGCTCCTGGACGCGTTGCGCGACGAGCTCGGCTGCCGTTCGGTCAAGGACGGGTGCAGCCCGCAGGGTCAATGCGGGTGTTGCACCATCTGGGTCGACGGTGCCCCTCGGGTCGCCTGCGTCACTCCGATCCGGCGGGTCATGGGACGAGAGGTGACGACGCTCGAGGGTGTGTCGCCCGACCAGCGCAACCGGTGGGCGGAGGCCTTCGTCGCGCACGGCGCCAGCCAATGTGGCTTCTGTACGCCGGGCATCGTCATGCGACTCGCGGCGCTCGAGACGGGTGGTGCCGGTCGCGGGCCTTCGAAGGACGTTTCACACATGGAACGCCGACGCGACATCGAGGCGGGACTGCGGGCGCATCTCTGTCGCTGCACGGGTTGGCAGTCGATCGTCGAGGCAGCGACGGACGTGTTGGGCGGCTCGAGTGCAACTCGTCCCGCCGATGCGGGTCACGAGGCGGTCCGTGACCAACTACTCGCCGGTTGGCGGGCTCAGCTCGAAGGCCCAGCCTTCCAATCCTCGGGTACCGACGTGGTCCTCGGTGGCGGTGGCTTCGCCGACGACACCGCGCCGGCTCACGCGCTCCTCCAGCTTGGCGCCGATGCTCCGCTCACCTCGGGCATCCGCGGGGCACGGGCCGGAAAGGGGCGGCAGGGGCGCAACAGCACGGTGTCGCTGTCGCACCCGGTTGTCCCACCCGAAGGCGATTGGGCCCTGACGTTGGCGACCACCTGGGTCGAGCCTGCATATGTCGAGCCCGACGCCAGTTGGTGCTTCCCCGGCGAGCCGCCCGCCTCGCCTCTCGCCAACGGTGGCGCCTTCGGCGGCAAGCGGCACAGCCCCTTGCCTGCCCGAGCGCGGTCCTTGGCCGACGAAGCGGGCCAGCCCGTCCGTGTGCTCTGGTGTCGGGAAGACGTTGTGCGCCGAGGTCCCAAGCGTCCCCCGCTTGGCCTTGCCCTTCGCACGGACTGCACCGGGATCGTGCGGATCGGGTGTACTCCGGGCTCGGCTGATCTCGCGGTGTTGACCGAGCGGGTGCTCGCGCTGGCGCCCGGGATCCAGGTCGAGCTCGTCGACATCGCAGGTCCCCCGGTCAGCGCCGACCTGCGTGGCGCGGGGTGGGCCGAGGTATTGGCCGCACTGCACGCTCTGGAAGCACGTCCCGGCGGCCCCGGAGCGCCCCACAACGCACGATCGATGCTGACGGTTGGAACCGGACGCGCCGACGTCACCGTCCCCGGTGAAGGGCGCGCCGTTGTCGAGGTGCATCCTGAGGACCGCGATGGGGGGCGGAGTTACGTCGAAGTGGACGTTTGGGCGGGTGAGCTGCTGTGCCCGGTGACCCTGCGTTCGTACGCGTTGGGCGCGGTGCATCAGGCGCTCGGAATGGTGTGGAGCGAGGGCATCGCAGTCGACGAGACGGGCGAACCCGTCGACCTCACGATCCGGTCGTTCGGCATCCTTGCCGCCCGGGACATGCCAGAGGTGATCGTGAGGCTGCACGAGGATGACGGCTGGCCCGTCAACGGTTCCGACGCCGTGTTCGTCGCCACGCTTGCCGCGGCCTGGATTGCCGAGGGCCTGCCGCCCGAGTGGCCCACCCGCCGCGCCGCCGTGCGGACACCGGTGCGCGACGTGGCACCATCAGGCGGTCGAGAGGAGGAGCCATGAGTCCAGTGGTTGGTCCCTATTCGCCCGTGCGACGGGTCGGCGACTGGGTCATCACGTCGGGCCAGGTCGGGATCGCTAGCGACGACGGCAAGGCCGCGTTGGTCCCCGGCGGCACGGTGCCGCAGCTGCGCCAGGCGCTGCAGAACGTGGCCGAGGTGCTCGCCACCGAAGGTGCAACCCTGGCGGACGTCGTCAAGACCACGCTCTACCTGGTCGACATGGGCGATTTCGCCGCGGTCAATGAGGTGTGGGTCGAGTACTTCACCGAAGACCGCCCGACGCGCTCCGCGGTCGCCGTGGCCGCGCTGCCGATTGGGGCGCAGGTCGAGGTCGAGGTCTGGGCCTACGCGCCGGTGGCCTGAGACGACGACGCGGGAGCTTCGGCCGTCGCGTCCATCGGTCCGGTGCCGTTGCGTTGGGTGGCGCCCGGATGCCAAGCCACTTGGCCGAAGCGATAGCCGACCGAGCGCACGGTTTGGATCAGATGCGCGTGTTCCTCACCGAGTTTGGCTCGAAGCCGTCGGATGTGGACGTCGACCGTACGTGCGCCGCCGTAGTACTCATAACCCCACACCCGACTGAGCAGCGTCTCGCGCGTAAACACCTTTGCCGGGTGGCCTGCGAGGAAGCGCAGAAGTTCGTACTCCATGTAGGTCAGGTCGAGCACCCGTCCTGCTACGGCCGCCTGATACGTCTCGAGGTTCAACATCAGCGGCCCGTATTCGATGATGTCGGGCCGCATGCTCTGGCCGGTGCGCCAGAACAGATGCTGTAAGCGCGCCACCAGCTCCTCGGGTCGCGCGGGAAGGACGCAGAAGTCGTCGTAGAGGTCGTCGCGCAGGAGCAGATCGCCGATCTGGTCGGCACCGATGACGAGGAGCAGCGGGGCCAACGGCACCTCGCGCATCCGGAGGTGTCGACAGAAGGCGACGGCGGCGGTCATGTCCGTGCCGGTGACCACGAGAGCACCCGAATAGCCAACGGTGCGTCCGTCCGGTTCCGGCGCCGCGACCTCGTCGAGTCCTGTCACGGTGCGATGCCCCAAACCCGCGCTCTGAAGCGCAAGCGTGACCTCCGCAGGCAGGTCGGAAGGGAAGCAGAGCAGCGGGTCCATGAGCGTCAGAGCAGTGGCAGGTAGCGGTCCAGCTCGAACTGCGTCACCTGGGCCTGGTACGCGTCCCATTCCTCCCGTTTGTTGCGGATGAACCACTCGAAAACGTGATCGCCGAGGGTGTCGGCGAGCAACTCGGAGCCCTCCATCTCGTTGACCGCGTCGTGCAGGCTCGATGGCAGGGGCTCGATGCCCTTCTTCGCCAATTCCTTCGAGGAGAGCGAGAAAAGGTTGTCGTCGGCCTCTGGTGGTAAGGGATAGTCCTCGGCGATGCCCCGCAGGCCGGCGGCGAGGATCACGGCGAAGGAAAGGTAGGGATTGCAGGCGCTGTCGGGTGCGCGGTATTCGACACGGGTCGATTCCGTCTTACCCATCTTCACGACGGGCACGCGCACCAGTGCCGAGCGGTTGTTCCTCGCCCAGCTGACATGGACGGGCGCCTCGTACCCGCCGATGAGGCGCTTGTACGAGTTCACCCACTGGTTGGTGACGGCAGTGATCTCCCGCGCGTGGTGCAAGAGGCCCGCGATGAACTTGCGGGCCACGTCGGAGAGCCCCAAGCGATCGCTCTCGTCGACGAAGGCGTTGCGCTCTCCTTCCCAGAGGGAGATGTGGGTGTGCATGCCCGAACCTTGCACGCCTTCGAGCGGCTTGGGCATAAAGGAGGCGAACACTCCCTGCTGGCGCGCCATCTCCTTGATGACCATCCGAGTCGTCATCACGGTGTCC
>Ga0210390_10003530_pt1 | contig 13388 bp, 13 predicted proteins | sample IncBWH11OmetaG_FD_161050 | JGI IMG/M metagenome (GOLD analysis project Ga0210390, IMG submission 161050) | Forest soil microbial communities from Barre Woods Harvard Forest LTER site, Petersham, Massachusetts, United States - Inc-BW-H-11-O ...
CCACACGTCCTAATGATTTCCGTGGCAATTGCGCTTTTTTTGGTTTCATGGATCGCCTGAACGGGTCAGGCGCTAGAGAGCCTGTTGCACAGCGCGAGCGATCTCCCCGATGCGCTGTTCGATCAGTGTCGGCGCCTCGCAAACGTAAGTGACGGTCTGACGGCGATCGTTGAAGATGCGGAGGTCCCATAACAGCCGCTCTTGACTGTCGCCGCCGGGCGCCGCCTGGCCGTCACTCTTCTGGTCCGAAGATTTTTGCACGGTCTCGTTCTCTGCGCGGATGCGATCGGCCAGGGCCTTCTGCCGGCGGCCAATTCGATCCAGGCCGTCAAGGATTTGCGAGCGCTGCTGCGACAAGTCCGCAAAGGCCGCGGCGAAGGCGCGCAAAAGCTTGGAGTCCGCGTCGGCCCCGGCCTTCGCCTTGAAGCCCGCAATTGCGGCCTCAACGTCAGCGATGGGAACGCGGCGCTGCGCCATCTGCGTCTCCAGGTCGGCGACGTCGCTTTCACTCCGCCAGCTCTGGGAGTCGAGATCGAGCGGAGGGCCGGCCCAGACCGAGGCGAGCGAAAAAGTCGGCGCCTTGATCTGCTGGCAGGGCCAGTCCGGATCGGTCTTTCCTCTAAATTGAGCGACCGCCTGCGACGCCGGTGAGGCCACGATCGCAATCGCGAGAACGGCGCGGGCCGCAGGATGCATTTGCGTTTCCTCTTGGGCGCCATGATAAGATTGCGCTTGCGGCCAATCAAGCCGCTGACCTTGACGATTGCGTCGCTCTTGACCCCGTTCGGCGTAGGCAAGCGCGCGTGCTGACGGGACTTTTGGCGACCGCATAAGAAAAGGACGCGACGCGATGACGCGCATGCTGGCCAGTGTCGCCAACGCCGCCGAGGCCGGGGTTGTCCTGCAAGTCGGGGCCGACGTCATCGATCTGAAGGACGCGCGGCGGGGGGCGCTCGGAGCCGTCCCGCTCGATGTCGCGCGCCAGGCGATCGCCGCCGTCGCCCGGCGAAGCGAGACCAGCGCGGCGCTCGGCGATCCGCCTTACGAGGAAAAAGCGTTGCTCGCCGACGCGCGGGCGCTGGCGTCGATGGGCGTGGATTACGTTAAGCTCGCCGTGGATGCTCCTACGCTCAATCGTCTCGGCGAGTGTTTGAGTGGGCTCGCGCGCGACGTCGCTCTCGTCGGGATGATGTTCGCCGACGAGGAGCCTGATTTCGCTCTCCTCGCCAAACTGGCGGCGCTGGGCTTCAAGGGCGCAATGCTCGATACGCGCGACAAGACTCGTGGTCGTCTGATCGCGCATCTCGAGGTCGTGCAGCTTAACCAATTCTGCTCACAGTGCCGGGCGCTTCATATGATGAGCGGCTTGGCGGGCTCGCTCGAAGCGCCTGACGTTCCGCGACTGTTGCTCGTGCGCCCGGATGTGCTTGGATTCCGCGGCGCGCTTTGTCAGGCCCACGATCGGCAGGGCGCGATCGACCCGCATGCCGTCGCTCTCATCCGCGATCTGATCCCGCGCGAGACGCCGGACCCCGACGCTTCGCCAAAGATCGATTGGCGATTGCTGGCGCGCGGGCTCATCGGCGGACGCGACCAAGAAGGCGAACTCGATCGCGTGTTCGTGCGTGACTTTGTCGTTTCCGCTGGGATCGGTGCCTATGATTTTGAACGCGCGATCCGTCAGCGCGTCGTCTTCGAGGTCGACGCTCTGGTGCGTCGCGCCGGCGCGCATACCGACAACATGCGTTCGATTTTCTCCTACGACGTGATCCTCGACGCCATACGTCTTGTGGTCGGGCGCGGCCATGTCGATTTTGTCGAGACGCTTGCGGAGGAGGTCGCCGCCGTCCTCTTGCAGCACGCACGGGTGCGCAGCGTTCGGGTCAACATCCGCAAGCTCGATGTAATCGAGGGCGAGGTTGGGATCGAAATCCGGCGGGAGCGCGCCTCGGGCTCAGCGGACGTGCGGTCGGTCGGCGTGCTCGACCGAGGCGCTTGAGCGCGTTGCGTTCGAACGGTAACGTTATCGCGAGGACCCCCGGGCTTTTGCCCCGGGGGTCCTCGGCGATCCAGGGGCCGTAGGGCGCCCGACGACTCCTGGATTGCTTCCCCCCGGGTCCAAAAGCCCGGGGGTCGCAACGAAGGCTTTGAGTCGACCTGATACATCCCTCTAGCGGGCGGGCCCCGCGCCCTCACGCGAGCGTGCGCGCCAGATCGAAGGCCTGCCGGAAGTCGAGGCGCAGCGGAGTCTTGCTCTCGGTCATCTGCTTGAACAGCCCGGATTCGGTGCGATACTTGACGTTGCCGATTGCAAGGGCGCCGATGCCGAGCGCGCCGCCCTCGCCGAGCGGCGTTCCGTTGGCGTGCGCATCCACGCCCTCGACGCCGGACGGGGGCACCGCGTTGACGTCGGCCGCGATCAGCAATTTCGTGCCGCCGGCGATCTCAGCGGCGTCGAGCACGCGCACGCCCGCTTTGGCCGTGCACAGCACGACTTCCGTCGCCGCGAGGATCGCCCGCCTCTGGTCCGGCGTCGAGCCGTCGGCGACGGCAAGGTTGACGCCGAACCTGCGATTGACCTCAGCGGCGTGATCAGCCGTGCGCCGGGTTCCGTCGCGCCCCGCCAAGGTGACGGATGCGCCCTCGAGGGCCGCGATGACGGCCGACGCCGTTCCCACCACGCCGGTCGCGCCGAACACCGAGACGGCGGCGCCGCGAAGCGCATGATCCTTCTTCTCCCGTAGCGTCTTTTCGACCACTGCGATCATCGCCGCTGCGGTGGTGAACGAGCCGGCAGGGTCGGCGAACAGCGAAATCTCGAACGGCTTGAACAAAGCCTTGCCGGCGGCGTCGAGCATGTCGAGCGCGAGAAGCGCGTCCTTGCCGCCAATGAAGACGCCCGTGCGCGCCGCGTCGCGCGGCGAGCGCGAGAACATGGCGTCCTGGACGAGACCGGTGATCTCGTCGAGCGAAACGTTGGTATAAGACGCCGTCGCGTCATAGCCGGCGTCGACCGCCATATTGACATCGAACGGGCTCATGTGCGCGAGCGGAGTCATCATGTGCAGGATGTTCTTGGCCATTGTTCCTCTCAAGCGATCACTGACAAGCGATCATTGAATCGAGACGTTTTCCTCCTCGCAGATCTCGGCGCCGTGACGCCGCGCGTCGCAGATTTTGACCTCAACCCCCGGTTCGCGCTCGGCACCGACGCGTCGAGCGAGGAACTCCGCGTGGTCGGGGTCGGATGCGAAGGCGAAGCCAGTCGGCCCCCAGGAGCTTTGGCCGATTCCATGCGCCCCGAGAGTCTTCAATCGCGCGGCGATTCTGCCGACCGCCTCGCTGGTGAAGCGGCCGCCGCCTTGAGCGGAGGCGAAATGATCGCCGACGATTTCCTGAATCCTGGCGACGCCTTCGCCGAACGCCTCGAGATCCCCTTCAGCGCCGCCGGGCAAGATTTGCATGAGCGTGCGGCGGCAGATTTCGCTCGCCGCCGCGGCGGGAAAAGGCGGCAACCCTGCGAACGCCCGCGTTTCCGCCACGCCGTGCGCGCCCTCAACGCGCGGGTCCAAGATCAGGAGAACGCGCCAATCCTTGGGCCAATTCATCCACGCGACCACCGGCGGGATCTCGGTGTTCGACCCTCTGCCGGCATCGACCGCCAAGCCCCCGCGCTCGAACAATGCAACCCCCACGCCCGAACGCGCGCCGCGATCGAGCAGGCGCGCATCTCCTCGCGCGTCGAGGGGAAAGCGCGCCAATCGCCGAAACGCCGCCGCGATCGCCAGCGCGAGCTGAGTCCCGGAGCCGAGCCCGGCGTGCGCGGGAATGGCCTTTGTGATGATGAGCTGCTTATCGAGACCGAGGCCAAGGCTTTCGACGATGCGCCGAGCCACACGCGCGGCCCGCTCGCGCTCCTCGCCCAAAACCTCAAAGCTCGGCGCTTCGCGAAGCTGAATGCGGGTCTTAAACGCGTCGATGGAGAGGCCAATCGATCCAAACCGGCGGCCAAGATCTCCGCTGAGATCGAGAAAACCCAGATGCAGTCGCGCCGCCGTCGTGACCTGAACGCCTTTCAACGCGCGCCTCTTTATCCAGGGTCCCTTCGCCGCTTAAGGCTTTAAGGGAGTTCGTCGGGAACTTTGCGAAACTTTGCCCGTTTTGCCAAGCGCCTCACGCGACAAATTGCGCGACGACGGCTCGCCGGTTAAGCGATTTGAGGTCATCGTGGCGTCTGTCCTGCAACGCCGATCAGTCGCAATGTTGCGGCGGGCCGTTCAAAATGCCACAGTCGCTTGGTGAAGGAACGATACGGCTCCGCTTGAAGACGGGTGGGCGATGATCGAGCTGATTTTGACGGTGTGCGCGCTCAACGCGCCGAGCCAGTGCGATGAACAGCGGCTGCAGTTCGTTTCGCAAGAGTCGCTGATGCAGTGCATGATGCAGGCGCCGCCCTATATCGCCCAGTGGTCGGACCAGCATCCGGCCACCCGCGTCACGCGGTGGCGGTGCGCTTATCCTGGCCAAGCCGGCGAGAAGATCTGATCGGCGATTGCGATCGCCGGCCGACACGCCGCGCGGAGCCTGTCGCAGGGGGGCGCCGAGAGGCTGGCCCATGCGATTGATGGAAAGTTCGCTCGCGCTTGCGCTGGCGGTTGCGCCGGTTTGCGGGGCGTATGCGCAGGACGCCATGCGCGGCCTCGACCTCACCTCGCCGGACATGACGACGGCCGAGATGACCCGGACCCAGGTGGAAGCGGCGCTTAAGGCGGCGCCCGGCGGACGTGGGGCCGACTTCACCGGCAAGCGTCTTTCCGGCCTCGATCTTTCCGGCCTCGACTTCTCCGGTGCAAACTTCCGCGCGGCGCGGCTCAACCACGCGAACCTTTCGCGCGCCAAGCTCGACGGCGCGACGCTGGACCAGGCCTGGGCGCTTGATGTCGACCTCACCGGGGCGAGCCTCGTCAAGGCGAGCCTGTTCGCGACGCAGATGGCGGGCGCGCGTCTCGATGACGCCAATCTCACCGGCGCGCGCGTGACTGCCGACCTGACTGGCGCGCGTCTCGTCGGCGCTCGGTTCGAAGATGCGGATTGCAGCGCCGACGAAAAGAACCAGTCGATGGGCCTCATGCGCGTGACGTTCAAATCCGCGGATCTGCGCCGCGCCGATTTCTCCGGCGCCAATTTGGCCCGCGCAGACTTGCGTTTCGCGAAGCTTTCGGGGGCCAATCTCGCCGGGGCGACGTTGCGCGAGGCGGATGCAAGCGGTGCGGATTTGCGCGGCGCTCTTCTTCAAGGCGCCGACGCGACGGGCCTGGACGTCGATTCCGCGCGCATCGACACGGCGAGCGTCCCCAATCTTGCAAAGGCGACCCATCTGGATCGTGCCGCCCGCGAGTAAACGTGACCGCGCCAGCCAAGATTCGACTAGGTACGGCGCGGCGCGCCGACGGCCCGGATGGCGCCGCTATTGCGCGTCTTTGGGCGGCATCCGTGGCGGCGCGAGCGGCGTAAAATTGATGGCCTGGTTCTCCTGGTGATCGAACTGCGGGTCGATCGGACCGCCGGACGATGGATCTCCCCCGCCTGTCGTGATGATCGTCGACGGCGTGGCTTCGCGCGCAGTCGCCTCCGCGTTTCCGCCTTGGCCGTTGCCGAAGTCGGCCGTACGGCCGCCCTGCGGCACGCCGTTGGCGCTCGCCCGAACCGCGGCCTCTGTCCTCTCGGCCAGATGGGCGTCATAGGGCAGGCGATAGGCGCGGGGCGCGCCGCTCGGGAAATTGTCGTCGTCGAGCGCCTCGACCCACAGATGGATGGCGCCCGAGTCGCCCTCGAGCGAATGCGGCTCAACGATCCGCGCCCCGAGGAGCTTGAATTTTGGCGGCAGAGGATCGGTCGATGACCATCCGAGCAGGCCGCGCGTCGCAAAAAAGCTCACCACGTAAAAGGCGCTCGTCAGCACGATGAGGGCCGCCTTCACCGGCCAGGGAACCTTCGCGAAGACGCAGATGACGAGCAGAAGGACGACGAGCAGTGCGTAGGCGATCGACAGCAAAATGATGTCGGAGGCGAGGTTCGTCACAGCTGCTTCACGTAACCGGTTTTCGGGTCGATATCAGCGCCGTTGCGGCGCACGTTGCGAAAGGTCTCCATCAGCGACTTCGGCCGCCTGTTGACGTCGATGACCTTGCCGTCGCGGTCAAGCGTGAAGCGCACGGCGGTCTCTTCGTCGCCGGTGTGATCGACGAAGACTGTGTCGTCAAAGATAACCTGAGCGGTCGGATTGAGTTTCTGCACCTTGACCTTCGCCGGCACCGGCAACCCAGTTGTCGCCAGGAAATGGCTGACGTTGACAGTGTACTCGCCGGCGACGATTCCGCGGATCGTAACGATCTCCTCGCGAATTGGCGACGAGATTTTCTTGTCGTTGACCACGATGAAATCGTTGGCCCCGCCACGGTCGTCTCGGTCAAGCACCATAAAGCCGGCCTCGCGATGGCGATACCATGCGATGTTGCCGGCCGGATCTTGCACGAACAGATCGAGATCGTCAGGATGGTTATCCGGCCAATCCATGGTGACGATGAATTCGGCTTTCGAGTCGACTTTGCCGTCTTTGGCCTCAGGCGATATCGCCAACAGCGCGAGGAAAAAGAGAAACGCAACCACCTGCAGCGCCTTGAACAACATCACGCTGAAGGGATCGAACGGCTCCTCGCGCGGGTAGAGGCCGAACTCATCGATCATGCGCGGACCGCCAGATCGTGGGCGCGCTCCAAGGCCGGAACGACACGCGTCTCGGTCAGCGTCACCGCGCGCGAGAACACCTTCGCGGTCGCATTGTCGAGCATATAATACTGGATCTTCAACAGGATGGAGCCGACGAGGCCGGCCAGCGTAGTGTACATCGCCACCGCCATCCCGTCGCTCATCAGCCCCATCGAGGATTTCATCATCGACTTGTCGCTCGCGTCGAGCCCCGCGATCGGCGCCAGCATGATGATGAAGCCGATGATCGTCCCGAGCAGGCCGAGCTTAATGACCGTGTCGCTGGCGAATGCGCCGAAGCCGTTGGAGCCGCGCAGGCGATCAGCGAGCGAGCGCAGCAGCAGCGTCTGATCGAGCCGGCCTCGGCCTTGCGTGCGGGCTTTCATGGCAAGATCGCGGATGTGCTCGGCGATAAGGCCAGGGGGAAGCACGACCGAAGGGTCAAGGGCGGCGACGTCGGCGCCTCCCGACTCGATGCGAGCCGCGACCCGCCGTCCAGCATCGCCTTCGCGCGACACGACGATCGTTCGCCAAAGACAATGCAGCGACGTCCCCACGTAGATCAGGGCGATCAGCGATGATAAATAAGTGCGGTCGGAAACGATCATCAGGCGAATGAGGCCATAGCGCCACAGCAGGATCGCAGCGAAAATTGTCGCGCCGGTAAAGATCAGCCAGCGCAAGAGCGGGGCGCGATCGCCGGCGGACCAAGTGGGCCCGTGCTCGGGCGATAGGACGACGGCCGTCATGCAAATTTCCTTCCAGGAGTGTCGGCCACCCGCTTTTTAACCCGAGGATAGCGCTCGCGTTGGTGAGCGCAAGCCACGCGACGTTCACTGCGCGTGCGGAAGCAAAATCTCCCCCTTGCCGAGCGCAGCCAGATCGCCTGCCAGACGCCTCAGCGGCCGGCGGAGCAGCCTCGCCAGTTTCGCGCTGGCCTGAGCGACGTAATTGGCCAGAAGCTGCGCCGCGACCAGGTCGTGTTCGCCGCAATCGCCGAAGCTCGGCGAGAAAAGCGTCGCGCCTCGTCCGAGAAGGATCGTGCCGCGGCCCATCAGATAGCCGGGCAGATCTGCTGCTTGGCCCCCGATCGCCAAGGTGCCCGCGATCATGCGGCTGCCGGCGTAAGCCCCTGCGCGGCCTTCGATCAGAATGAATCCGCGCCTCAGCCGGTCGCCGGCGCGCGGTCCCGCATCGCCGCGCACATGCAGGAGACCGCCGCTCATGCCGACCGTCTCGCCGCTCAACGGACCTCCGAGCCGCTCCCCCGCGTCGCCCTCGATGTCAAGCGTCCCGCCCCTCATTCCAGAACCAGCGAACGGGCCCGCGTCGCCGCGAATGGTCAATTGTCCGCCAGACATCATGCGCCCAGCTTCGACGCCGACCTCTCCTTCGACGCGGATGGAGCCTGAGGTCATCCCTAAGCCAACGCGATCGAAACGCGCGCTGCCGCCTTCGATGACAATTGTGTCCGGATCGCCTTCGCGGATGCGGAAAACGTCTCCCGCCGCCACACGTATGCGCGTTGTTCCCACCTCGATACGTTCGATCTCCGCGACCGTCTTGCCCGCGAGATTTCGCTCAATCAATGGCGACAGATCGAGACGCTGATCCGGTGCCTTGCGCAGCGAAAAGGTCAAAGGAGTCAACGGACGAGATCCTTGAGATGATAGTGGTGCCGGCCGAGCTTGCCGCCGTAGTTGCCCGCGCCGACGCGCAATGCGCCGCGCTCGGGGCCCAGTTCGATGATCGCGGCAAGCCCCGCTCGCATCGCCTGAGCGACGGCTTCGCTGGTGAGGCCGTCGATGACGATCTCGAGCACCGAGGCGATCTCGGGAGAAAGAGCACTGTCGACCGCGCCCTTCAAGGTCGGGCAATAAAGGTCGTTGGTCGAAGCGCTCGCGCCGTTGTATTTCGAGCCGACCTTCGACCCCGAGCGCGCTATGCCGCCCGGAAACGGCATGATAACGTCCGCGACCTCGTGCATCGCCTTCACCGCAGCCTCGGTCGCTGCGAGCGTCTTCGCCGAGCTCTCGCCCATCACGATGAGATTACCACCGCCGACTGCTTTCTTGGTGAGATATGTGGTCGATTCGCAGACGAACTCTCCGTCCATCACCGGCACGCGCCAATATCGGCGGGCCCCGAGCCGCTTGGCGATCTGCCAGCCATCCCCGAAGAAACGAATTGCATCGCCAAGCTTGAGCTTGTCCTCGCCCGAGTCCAATCCCGCGTAGCAGGCCGAACCGGGGCTCGTGAGCACGCATTGGCCGACGCGGTTTTGCAGTTGCTTCTGCAGTTCCGCGGTCGAAACCGCGAACAGGAGCACGCGCACGCCGGGCCGTCCGTCCGGCGTTTGTTGGGGCGATCGAACGCTCTCGGCCGCTGCCTCGCAGCCGCAACCGATCACCGAGGTGGCGAAACCCGTCATCGTTTCCGCCGCCTGCGCCGCCCAGCGCTCGGTCGCCGCCGTTATAACGATCGCGGTCGCGCGCATGTCGAAAGCTTCCGCGAACGTGTCGTCGATAGCGATTCCGTTGACCGTCAGCTCCGGCATGCGACCGCCTCAAACGGTTGCGGCCGCGGGATCGCGCCTTCGGGCACGCGCATGAAATCGGACGGCAGTCCGTAACGCGCGTCGTAGTAGTCTTTCATCCGTCGCTGCATTGAGGCTTCGACCGCAGGCGTCACATGCAGTGCGCGGCCATAGCGGGCGTGTGTCACTTCGCCGTCGCGCACCACGAGTTCGCCGTTCTTGTAAACGCGAGCCGCAGCGCGGAACATTTGCGCGATATCCTTGCCGGGGCGATAGAGCGCAATATCAGCTCGGGCGCCTGCGCCGAGATGGCCGCGATCGGGCAGGCCAAGCAGCTTGGCCGGTGCTGCACGCGTCATCGTCGCGATTTCGCTTAAGTTATATTCGCGCGTTAGAGACGGGAGCGTCGTCACCGCCAACGCATCGGCCGGCAGGCGGGACGCCCACTCGGCCCGCACATCCTTGTCCATCAACAGCGCAAAAATTTCGGGGTAGGTCGTGAACGGCGCGCCATTCGGGTGATCGGTGGTGAAGAACACGCGCCACGGGTCGTCGACTAGCAGAAACAGCTCCAAGCCAATCGCGAATTGCACCGCGTTGTGGAAGCTGCCGGCGCGATATTCGTAAGGCACGACGCCGGCGCCATTCGAGTCCCCATCGATGATCGCATATTTCTTCGGCCGCGCCTGACCCCGGGCGGAGAATTGACGCAGCACGTCGGACGAGATCGTCACCGTCTGTCCGAACATCACCTGCCCTACGTCGATGGTGACGGTCTTGGCGGCGTTGACCGCTTCGGCGAGCTGAGGCGCAGCGGACGAAAAGCCCTGCGGGCCTTCCTTACCGTAACCGTAGAACTGAAGATGCGCCAGATGAAGTGGCAAGTCGTCAGCCGCGGCGATCGTCGCCAGCGCGGTTTCGAAATTTCCGGGCAAGCCCAGATTGTTGCAGTGAACATGCAGGGGATGCGGCACGCCGGCCTCATGGACCGCCTGTTGCAGCGCCTTGACGATCGCGCGACTCGTCACGCCGTAGTAGGGAACCACGTCGTCAAACGAAAAGCTGCGGATGTTGTCCTTGAACGCCGCCACGCCGCCGGCGTTGACGACCTTGATCCCGAGCGCTCGCGTCGTTTGCAGGGTCCAGGCGATGTGATCGCGGATCGCGCTCGCGCCTTCTCCAGAGCGCATGAGGCCGAGCACGAAATCGTCATTGCCGAGAAGGGTCAGAATCGCCTTGTCGATGATCGGGGTATCAGCGAGTTCGAGATGCGCGTGCAGGGCATGATGCGGCGCGACCGCCGGCTCGACCACAGTGGTGAAGCCCATCTCGGCGTAGAGCCGCCCCGTCTCGAAGGTCGTCCAACCGACGTTGGGGAGCGGCGTCTCGGCCGGGCGACGCGCATGGGCGCGATGGTGCTCGGGCAGCATGAGGCGGGCGGTGTTCACGTTCGCGCCCGCGATATGCGAATGGATGTCGATGCCGCCGGCCATCGCAATAAGCCCGGTCGCGTCCACCGTTTCGTCCGCTTGGGCGCGGTCTTGCGGGGCTGTGACGATCTCATCGTCGCGGATCCAAAGGTCGCCGATTTCGTCGCGCCGGTTGGCGGGATCGACGACATGCGCGTTTCTGATGCGGATCAGCATGGGCGTGCGTTCGCCTCTCCGAGGCAGGCGCCAATGCGCTCGAGAGCCTGCGCGACGCTCAGGGCGGCGCTGCGCGCTGAGGCGGTCACGGCGACCAGAGTCCCAACGTCGGATGAATGCATCACCGCGTCATGATCGACGCCGGGGCGCCCAATCGCGATACGCACATTCGGCTCCTTGGCGAATCTGGCCGTTCGGTCGCACAAGGCGATGACGTTCACCGCGCTTTGCCAAGCGGGCGGAGCCGCGCCTAAGGCGGAGATCCACAACACGCAATCGGTCTCCCCTGATGCGACGAGTCGCTCCGCGTCAAAACGCCAGGGATCATGCAGCGGCGCGCCGGCGCCGAATCCGGTTCGCATGGGGAAGCCGGTGATCCACCCGCAAGCGGTGAGCACGCCCGCGCCATTGTCCGGCACGGCGAGCGGCAATGTCGAGAAACGCGTGGTTTCGTTCAAGTCGCGGACGAGGCCGTTGAGCATCTCGATCTCGAGCGCTCCGAGACTCGCCGCCATCCAAACCGCGACGCCGAACCGGGCGCTCTTTACGGTTGCCGCGAGCGCGTCGAGCGCGGGCAAAGGAATCTGCGCCTGCGCGACGGGACGCCCTTTGACCCGCGCGCGCAACGCAGCCAGGTTGGCGGCGAAGGTTGCGCCGAGGCCGGCAGCAAAAACCTCGATATCGCCGTCAAAGCCAGGAATTGTCGCAGCAGCGTGCGGCGCCAGCCAAACGATCCGCCGCTTGACGTCCGCGCCTTCCGGCCTTGCCGGCGGCCGCAACAGCCGCTCACTCAGATGAGGCGAGGTTTGCATGAGGCCGTCGCCTACCAGCAGCACGACGTCGGCGCGCACCCGCGCTTCGCCGGGCGTCGTGAGCATGACGCCGGTCTCGCGCATACAGTCGAGATCCCGCAGCAACGCCGCCGAATGCATATGTTCGACGACGCCGCCGACCCGCTGGGCGAGCGCGATGGCCGCCCTCGTCCCGTCGATATCCGCGCCCAGCCCCGCGATGAGCGGTTGTCCGCTTCGCGCCAAAAGTCGAGCCGCCGCGGCGGCCGCGTCGTCAAGCGATGCAGGCGCGCCCTCGATCGATGCTGCAGCCTCGGCGCTGATTGAATCTTTCAGCGACATGCGCTCCGCCCGAAATGGTTCCCGTGTCAACAAGATCGACGTCTGCGATCGCAGACAAAGTCAGGAACTTGGCTGGACAAATCGAAAGTCAGCGGGTTCAATCGCATCACGATCGATTGCAGCCCAGCGACGAACAATAGCGCACGCAGAGGAAATGCCTAGCCCTGGCCGCCAAGTTCTCGGACGATCGGAACACCCACGTCGGACGACCGACCGTCCGACCATCATTGTGGTGGCCTATTCAGCGCGCGCGCTCGCTTCCTCTGCGACAACAGCCGGATTCACTCCGCTCTCGATTGATGTCTTTGGCGACGATGACACGAGAGCGATGAGCCTCGCAACCGTAAAGCTTGACGGCGGACTGTCCGACGGGTTGACGCTCGACAAGTTCGCGGGCGCCGTCGAAATGCTGATCAGCGCCCATAATCCGATTGGGCTGGTCTATGGCGCCGGCTTCGAGCATCAGCCGGAAACGATTGCGGCGATTGCCAGAAGGATACGTGTATTTGGCAACGACGATAAAACGCTGAAGCGCGCCAAGGATCCGGTCGCCCTTGCGCGGGTATGCGAGGCGAATGGCGTGCGGCATCCGCAGGTTCAGTTTTCGCCGCCGGACGAACCCGACCTCTGGCTCATGAAGAGGCGGGGCGGCGCCGGAGGCGCCCATATCGCCACGGCCGCCGGCCCTAGCCGGGCTTTACCAGATTGTTACTATCAATTTCGCGTTACTGGAGCGAGCGTCTCGGCTTTATTCCTCGCGACCGAAAAAAAAGCCGATATCATTGGCCTCAGCATGCAATGGACCGCGCCGACGCCGGCGTCGCCGTTTCGATACGGCGGCGCCGCCGGACCTGTCGACATCGGCCCGGCGCGGGCGGAAGAAATTGCACGCTCCATCGACATAATCGCTTCCGAACTGGATCTCGTCGGTCTCAACAGCGCTGATTTTCTGGTGTCCGCCGACGCCGTCTGGCTCATAGAGATCAACCCGCGGCCGGGGGCGACGCTGGACGTGTTCGAATCGAACGAAGTCCAGCTGTTTGCGCGCCATATCGCCGCGTGCGAAGGACATCTGACGCACGCCTCTGCGGGCTTCGCGTTCAAAGCGGTCGAGATCGTCTACGCCCCTTGCGACATTGTGGGGCCCGAGGGGCAAAATTGGCCCGACTGGATGGTCGATCGACCGTCGCCGGGAACGCGTATCGCCATCGGCGATCCCTTGTGCACGACACTTGCCTCTGGCGCGACTGTCGATTTGGCGCGAGCCTTGGCCAGCGAGCGGGCGCGGAAAATTATCGCTCTCGT
>Ga0210390_10003531_pt1 | contig 13387 bp, 18 predicted proteins | sample IncBWH11OmetaG_FD_161050 | JGI IMG/M metagenome (GOLD analysis project Ga0210390, IMG submission 161050) | Forest soil microbial communities from Barre Woods Harvard Forest LTER site, Petersham, Massachusetts, United States - Inc-BW-H-11-O ...
TCGTGTTGTCTCCCGCTATGTTGACAACAAATGTCGCAGAAGTGCCAGAGCCTTTTGCTGGATCGCCGGGGCCGCCAAACGGCGCAGCTCGCCACGTTGGCGTACGATTTTCACCACGCTCATCTGATCCCCGAGCATTTCCATCCCGAGGATCAATTGATTTTTGCTTCCAAGGGCGTGATGACCGTGCGCACCAAGCAGGGTATCTGGGTGGTGCCGCCGCTGCGCGCCGTCTGGATTCCGGCGAAGACGCCGCACTCGGTGGCGATCCTGGGCCCGGTTTCGATGAGAACCCTGTACTTCGCTCCCAAGTTGGTGCGTGCCGAGGCGGAGAAATGTTTTGTGATGAACGTATCAGCGCTGCTGCGGGAGCTGATTCTGCACGCATGCAAGTTTCCGAAATTGCAGCGGGAGGAACCCGTGCAACGGCGCATCATCGAAATGATCGCCGACCTGTTGGAAGCAGTGCATTCCATCCCGCTGCAGTTGCCGCATCCGACCGATCGCCGCGCGATGCGCGTTGCTCATGCGCTGCTTTCTGAACCCGGCCGGCAAAGGACGCTGGCGGCGCTTTGCGAAGATTGCGGAGCGAGCAAGCGGACGATCGAGCGGCTGTTCCTGGCGGAGACGAGAATGACTTTCAGCCAATGGCGCCAACAACTGAGATTGCTGCACGCAATGCAACTGCTGGCATCCGGAGAGAAAGTGACCGGAGCCGCGATGGACGCAGGGTATAGCAGCCCCAGCGCGTTTATCGCGATGTTCCGGCGACAATTGGGACAGACGCCGCGACGTTATTTTGCGCAGTGAAACTTTCTCGGGCGCGGCTGGTGCGAAACGAGCCGACGGGATGCGAGCTGAGTGGTATTTAGAAAATATTGACGGCGCGCGCGGCCAGCAGCAGCACGATCGCGAGCGATATCAACGATTGCAACATCACGCCGGCTTTTGCCCAGCGCGACAGCACGGCCGTATCCGTCGGTGAAAAAGCCGTGCTGGTATTGAACGCGAGAAACAAGTAGTCCATGAATTGTGGCGACCAGTTGGGATCCCGGCCTTCTTCGTCCAACATTTGAGGAAATAAGAAGGAGCTTTTCAGTCGGCCGGTGCGCGCTTCGCGCCGGGAAGGGCCTCCCGCATCGAATTTCCAGTACCACAGCGCGAAGACCACGATGTTGGTGAACCACAGCGCCAGGGCGCCGCGCAGCAGAGCCATCGGCGAGTCGCGATGTTGCGGGATTCCCTCAATCAACCAAACCAGCGAAGTAATCATTCCCGCAGTGATGGCGCCATTGGCGATGACCACGAGAGGCCGGGTGATGTGGTAATCGCCACGACGATTCGAAACCGCGATGGGCACCAGCAGCACCACGATTACGGCCAGCAACAGCCAGCCTGGGCCCACCGACAACCTTTCCGGCAGCGCCAGGTACACGCCGCCCGCCGCGACCATCGCAACGAAGGCCGGCCAGCGAGGTTCGGGAGTGATTTTGGGGGCTGTAGGCATGATGGCGCGACGCGCGGGTGGAGTTTAGTACAGATTTCGTTCCCGCTCAAAATTCATGCGCGCTCCACACAGCTATCGAGATCGCAGCCGTGGGCTATACGCATCGCTTGGCCAAGCGATTTGCTCCCATTTAAATTGAGCGATGTTCCGTTTCGCACAGATTGTTAGTCCCCTCTTCTGGTTGAATTGACTCTGCCTTCATGGAACGTGAACTTCGAGGCAAGTAGTGCAAGGCGCTGCGCGCCTTTCAGGATGGACATGAGCGGAAAAAACTTTCGAACGGCACCGGCGGACGAGCGGACCAGCGTTGACGGAAAACCGATTACGAATCGGGTATTGTTGGGCGTGCCCGACAATGAATACGAGATGCTGCGTCCAGACTTGACGCATATCGAATTGCCGGGTCATCTGAGCCTGCATGAACCGACGCAAAATATCGAGTTCGTGTACTTCCCGAATCGCGGAATGGTTTCTCAAGTGGTGGTGACCAAAGACGGCCGAACCGTGGAAGTGGGCGTGGTGGGCAACGAGGGCTACGTGGGAGCGGGATTGGCAGCCGGCTTAAGCAGAAGCTCCGTGCGCGAAATAATCCAAATCGCAGGCAATGGCTCGCGAATATTGGGGAACGCGCTGCAACGCATTCTGCGGTCGGCGCCGCAGTTCCAAGTGATGTTGAACAGGCATACGGGGCTGCAAGGAATGCAAGTGGCGCAGACTGCGGCGTGCAACCGGCTGCACGATATACAGCAGCGCCTCTCCCGGTGGCTACTGATGACGCAGGATCGAGTACATTCCGGTGTGCTGCCGATCACCCATGATTTTGTGGCGACGATGATGGGCACCGATCGGTCCACGGTGAGCCTGGCGGCGTCCGTGCTGCAAAAGAAAGGAATCCTGGAATACGTGCGCGGCGCGGTGAAAATTGTAAACCGCAGGAAACTCGAAAAATCCGCTTGTGAATGTTACGACGTCATTCGGCAGTTTGAGGACGAGCTCGGATTGCGATAGCAGTCCGCAGCAGTGTTGGATACCCCACAGACAGCAACCTCGCTCTATCGCTAATGTTCGGGCCTCGAACATTCCGTCGGGTTCCGATGTGTGTTCAAAGCGAGTTGAATTCGACGAAAGACTACCAAACTAATTCCAGAGGGGGCCATGGAGGCGAGACGTCGCAGGCTGGTACCGGTCGAAACCAAGAATTTTCAGGGGTGGGTTTGCAGCGAATGTGCATGGGTGTTCAGGCCTTCAGGGCCGCTCGGCGGCACATCAATTGACGAGATGAAAACACAATTCACGCAGCAGCGCGACAAGGAGTTTGGGGCGCATGTCTGCGAGAAGTACCCGAAGCCCACGAAAAATCCTGGCTAGCCATATCACTCGCGCGCCCGCTGCGGTGTGCTCCACGAATCCGCGCTAAGCAACTACCCCGCGGGCTGCCAAAATCTGCGAAACGCTTGTTCATGGCGCTTATGCCCAGTAGGTACGGTCGAGGGTGCGGTATTGGATGGCTTCGCTGAGGTGTTTGGGAGCTAACGACGGGGCGCCTTCGAGATCGGCGATGGTGCGCGAGACCTTCAGGATGCGATCGTGGGCACGGGCGGAGAGGCCGAGGCGATGGATCGCGGTCTCCAGAATTTTTTCGCCTTCGGGGGTTATGGCGCAGTGTTTGCGGATGAGCTTGGGCGGCATCTGCGAATTGGCGTAGGTTGATTTTTCGCTGCGGTAGCGTTCCACCTGGATTTCGCGGGCGCGGACTACGCGGCTGCGTACGCAGGCGGAGCTTTCGATTTCCACGTCGCCGCGGAGTTCCTTGTATTGCACGGCGGGGACTTCGATGTGGATGTCAATGCGGTCCAGCAGCGGGCCGGAAATTTTCGAGACGTAGCGCTGGATTTGCACCGGCGAGCAGTGACATTCGCGCTTGGTATCTCCGAAAAATCCACAGGGGTGCGGGTTACTTCACTGCGACGCCCAAGAAAATCTATTTGTACATTTAATAGGGACAACCCGAATTGGGGCCGCTAGCCCGGCCAATCAAGATAACGGCTCCAGATTACTCGGCTTAACAGTCGTTACAGACGGTGTTAGCCGCGTTGGAAATACCCGCCAACGCCGAAGTCTAAAGGCCCGCGCGAGCGGAGTCAAAGACAACTGGGGATGGCGTATAGGCGCGCGAAAAAGGGACCACCCCAACTGGCGTGTGGCCACAAGGAAATGGTGCCGTCGTAAAGTTGCGATTTCCGTTTCGTTGCGAATATTTGCGGCGACAAGCCCTAGCGGTCAAAATTCTCTCCGAAATTGAAGCCGCGCTGATCGCGGGTGATTGGTCGAAAGTGCGGACGGCTGCGCTACAGTTGGCGAACCTCGCCGATAATCGCGATCAGCGGGAGGGCAAGAAGTAGTGGTAGAGTTTCACCGGCAAAAGTAGCACGACTGTGAAGAGGGGCTCGGGTCGGATGCCTGCCGATTCGAGCCCTTTGGTTTTTTCGGCTCACTACAAGCTGTAAATGATGCTTCCGGTGGGTGGAGCAAATTCCGCAATTTCGTCCGCAATGTTAGCCGCGATCGCTTCTTCAGCCGTAAACCACAAATCCCCGCGATCAAGCGCGGCCCACTTTTCTGCAGAAATATGGAGATGTTCTCTAAGTATGGATTCGGTTCGAGCGTCGTCTGCGATAACGGACTCGGATATGGCCTTCATCTGTCCGATATCCGCCGCTTGGGGGCTCGCCGTTGTGCGATGGAACGAGAACGTGGCGCGCGCACTCGTCTTTCTATTCTTTGCTCCCAAGTATGCAACCGCGGCGATGGACATCACTGATCCGACGTTGTAAAGAGTTAGGTCAAGCGGTACGGTCTTGAAGAAATTGTAGAGACATACGCCGTCCGCCACGCTGCCGCCGGTAGACTGAAACAGTAGGTGAACGCGCTGAACAGATTTTTGTGAAGCGGCAGCAACGGAATTAAAAAGCCTCTGCACCGATCCCGCGTCAATACCGCTACAAAATACCGCGTATACGTCCGGTGGTAACGGTGCGTTAGGGAGAGTTGCCACGAGGATTATTTCCTCACATGTTGCACAACAACAATAAGAGGATTTCGCCGGTGTCAGACTATTTGGACCACTGAGTCAGCTTCTGGCTCGCGTTGGTGATTCTTTGGATCAACTGAAATTGTCTGAGCGGGCTTTTTATTGGCATCGAGGTAGAAGTCACTCGCTGTCAATGTCGCCGAAACGAGTCTTACGTGATCGCCATTTGTTGGAACTTTATGCACGCAGATGCTGAGTGCTATCCCCCGACCTGGCTCCAATATCTGCACTTTAGCTTCCCGATCGACCGAAAAGTTTTTGGCCGGGCTGCTGTTGTCCACGATATCGTAGTGAGCACTTAGTCGTAGGTTCGTTGCAGTCCCGCGGCCGACGTTCTGAACAATCGCAAAAATAAACTCCTTCTGATGTTCACCCGTGCCGTATTCGGCCATTGCAGTGCGGTAGTGCTCATTTTCGACCGGGACTAGGCCTTTTATCGCCTGAAGCCTCGGATCCTTGGTATTAATTGTTCGAAACTGGAGATTTGGCGAATACTCGAATCTCAGGGTTTGTTCCATGAGATTAGTTGAATTTGTCGACGCAGTAGCTATGGCTTGATTTTGTCGCAGTATTTCATACGTAAACAACGCATAGACCGCCGTCACGGCGCAGATCACAGCCGTTACGTACAGATTCGCTCGCGTGGGATCTGCCTTGGTGTGCCACACCCAGTACAGTAAGCCGCAGAGCACAACAAGTCCGATCAGCAACCTCGCGTGCGCTCCTCGTGGCATCAGATTTCTACCTCTTGAGTCGAGGTAAAATCGTCCTTGCGGTCGCGGAGCGACTTCATTGCGTTATTAATTTGCCCCAAAACGGTCTGTTGATATTGGTTTGCCTGCTCCTCCGAAGTAAAACTCGCGACGTAATTCGGATTGATTTGGGTGATCGCAACTTGAACGTTCTGGACTCCTCCCGCAACGTTCTGTCGCATTTGAATCAGCGGGATTCCAAAGCTATTCATTTTGGCCACTTCTTCGGTCGTAAAGCCGGTGACGGCGAAACGGACGATGTACTGCCCGCCAGACAACTGACGAGTGATATTGACCTTCATAAGTCCCTCAATGCTCCGTTCTGGTCAGAGGCGCTACTGACGGAGGGACAATACAGGCAAGTAGTGTTGAAAGCAATATCCTGACTCGCGATTCAGGGCTCCGGTCGGAGACCTTCCGATTCGAGCCCTTTTTTATTGCTGCGGCTCCCTTACGTCTAGCACAGCGGCATAAACCCCCAAACACAACCCGATCAGAAAAAAAATGTAACTTGCTCGAATCAAAACGCGACGAACCCAGTCTATTGCGCTCTTAACTTTTGTCGTCGCTGTCATTGCGGAGCTTTCAAGGAAGGTCAGGGTTAATTCCACAACAAGTGGTTTCATTAGGGCCACTTTTACCATGGCCATGCGACCGAGATCATTCTTCGGTGAGGGTGCAAGTGTCTCCTCGACAAACTTATTAGCTTCATCTACCTTGGCCCGCTGTTCATTGCGCGCTCGAGCCCAATCACCGTAGATGTCGATGAAGAGGAGTTTGTCGATGAGATGTGACGTACTTTCAAAATCGGTGTTCAGGTTTGCGATCCCTTGGCGCGCTATTAAGGTATCTTGCATAATTATGGCCGAATAGTCCTTAGACGCAGCGACGTCCTTGGCCCGATACAACTCGGATGCTTCCGTTTGGGCCATAATTTGCATCGAGATCATGCTCTCGTTTCGTTCCGTGTTGACGTCGGACTGCGCTGCTTGAATCGAGTCGCTCCAATCCTTGAGCTCCCCTCCAAGAACTTCCTTGCACACGTAGGTGAGTAGAAGAACCACCGCGCTAGCGACAGCCAGGATAATGCGATTATTTTTTCGTCGGTTTCGCTGACGTGCGGAGTTCTTCCAACCGTGAGCGGGATGGGACTTGGACATTGAGGGAGGTCACCTACGAATAACAGAAACGCTAGTTTCGGAGGCCGACGTAATTCGACGCCGGCCCCTTAACGCCGGGATTGGAATCGTCCCTCCACTGATCAGATGAAAGAACTATCTCCCCTACGACAACGATTGCCAGAAGGTCAACACCACCACCCCTCAACGGTTTGTGACCGCGCAGGGCCATGATGTTCTTACCAGCCCTCCTCTTAGTAGAGAAGAACTTCGGATGCGTAGTTCCTAGGATAAAGCTCACCTACGGCAGGACAGCATTTGCTCTGACGTTGTCAGAGTTGTATAGGTCCTGTTGCTATCCGCACGACTGGCTCCAGGACTCTTTCAAGAGGGCTTTCATGCCCGCACCTCCCTACCGGAGTTCCGGTATCAGTGCTCTTATACCATTGGTTAAGTACTGAAAGAAGCCAGTCCGGCTCTGCCGCTCGCCACGGGATTATTTTTTGATGACGTTACCTTTACCGTCCTGGATGGCCTGCATCACAAGGACCGCGTCCTCAACGTCAATCTTCCCGCTCTTCTTTGAGATTTTGAATTGCCGACCGGCTGTCTCCACAATGTAGGTCTCGCTGCCCACCTTCACCTGCTGTTTCATGCCGCACCTCCGGCGGGAACTTATCACGAACCGGGTTAAGAGGTGGAGCACTTACCGTATGTGATATGCTCCGCCGGAGAAGGAGCCACCAAGAAGGCCGATTGAGAATGGAACCCCTCACGATTTTGATCCTGACGACTCTCGGTAGCGCCTTTGGCGCCTACCTTGCCGGATACATGAAGAAGAAGGGCGAACACCTCGCCACGCATGAGGACATTGATAAGCTGACCGACCAAGTCGCAGCTGTCACAAAAACCACAAAAGAGATTGAGGCACAGATCGCGAGCGGTTTGTGGGACCGACAGAAACGGTGGGAATTGAAGCGCGAAGTTCTTTTCGAAGCGACCAAAAGGTTGGCGGCGGTTGACGACGCGCTCAATACCTACAGTTCCGCGCTGCGATTGGAACTCAACAAGCAGGTACAAAAAGATAGTAGTGCGTGGCTCGAAGAAAAGCTCGGAATCCTAGCAAAGTGGAGTAAAGCTTCGACGGCGTTCGACGAGACGAAGCTCTTCGTGGGCGTTGTGTGTGGAAAGGAAACAAGAGATGCCGTCGACGCCCTCTGGGAAGTCGTGACGCGCATTGGGAAGGGGATCAGTAAGGACGTAACGGTCTACGAGAATGCGCGACCGGAAATTTACAAGAAACTGCTCACCGTCCGGGAAGCCATCCGCAAAGAGCTGGGAATTGACGCGCTGGACCAGCAGACACCGACACGGTCAGCGTAAGACGTTGGCGCAGTGACCCGAGGCTTGCGTCAGCCTAACGCGAGGGTCGGGATTTTTTTTTCAGCGACGGCTGTGATGGACGAAAAACGCCGAAAAGTCGTCAGAGGTTTTCAAACCAACCGGGGTAAAGAAGAGGTAAAAAATCCATCAGCAGTACAGATGGTCGGTGTAAATAACCAATAAAAGATCGCGCGCCCGGAGGGATTCGAACCCACGATCCTCGGCTTAGAAGACAGACGCTCTTTCCAACTGAGCTACGGGCGCTTGCTTAATTTCCCACACCGCTTACGCCACTGCTTGCTCCGCTCGCGCGACTGTCATTTTCGGTACATTCGTTATAACGGCTGAGGGAACCCGAAATCGAGTCCGGTCAGTAAACCGAATGACGACTAAACATTTGAAAAATCACGTCCTCTATGCCAGGGAAACTCCGACGAGCTGTGCTAGAGCTTGCCAATGCCGTTTATGCGGAACGCGCCTCGCGGAACGAATCTCCATCGCGTAGGATATCGAGATACCTAGCTTCGCCGAGAGTACGGAGAGCGTTATTCGAGGCAATCGAGGCTGAACTTCCTTTAAATAATATTTCTGGTTGAGCCAAGTTGGTGGGTCAGAAGAGTTCCATAGATCCATCTCGGCACGGTGCCGAAGCCGCGTCTCGGATCTTCGAGCCTCCGCCACTTCGCTTCTCGCGGCAATAATACGCTCTCGCGGTGCGGCAAGAGACAACGCGGCGCTCCTGCAAGGGTCGCAATTCACCCATCAGAACGACCGCAAAGCTTCATTGCACAGTCCTCGTCCAAGCTCCTATCATTAAGAACAACACTTGGCACAGAAGTGGAAACGTTCCGAGAAGAATAGGTCTACCAGAATAGGAGCGCACGAGTATGGCCCTAGCGAAGGTTCAAAAGGATCAGAAGACACACCGGCAGCAATTGGAGGCGATCGTCCAAACTCAACCACGTTCAACCAAAAAGCCTCGAACCAACGTACCGCCTCCGCAATCGGCACGAATAATGCAGCGGTACGTAAGCGGTGAGAGCATTCGAGAAATCGCGCGTGAGGAACGGAGAGACCGTGCGACGGTTACTAAAATTGTTCGCTCAGACGAGATGAACGCTGTCGTCCAGAAAATGCGCGCAACATATTATGCGCTGGGCTTCGACGCCTTGAACGCTGTCCAGCACACTCTGCGAGTCCGGAAAGACGGCGGGCTCGGTCGTCACGTTCTCAGCGATATTGGAGTGATCCCATCACCAGAAGAAAGACACGCAATCGCCAGTCAACCTGACAGAGCTGCGCTGACTCCTTTTGAAACCGCGGTGGCCGAAGACGAAAACGGTCACATAAATCGAGTTGCATACGGAATGGCTTGCGCCATGGAGGAAAGCGCGCGGTGCTGTGGTACGCCCTTACCAACCCCCGAGGAGTATCGCCGCCTCCGAAGAGTTGCGATGGTCGCTGACGAAATTGCGGATGGGCGCTTTTCCCAAATTTGCATAAACGACAGCGCCGAGGAGAAACGAATTCGCCAACTAGCGGAGAGGACGGTGGAGTGTGGAGATGCTCGGCGAATCCTGCCTGTGCCCCGCGCTCAACGGGCACTCCCGCACAAGAAGGAGACAGCACTGGTTCGCGAATTAAGCAGCAAGAATTAGAGTTATCCCAGAATCCCACCGCCAGCATTAGCCATTGCCTCGACTCAAGCGTAGGTATTCCCTGCTTCCCATTCGGCAGCGTTGGCCACAGCAACCGCCAGCCCCGAGCAGCCGCATGCCATCGAACGGTCCCGCCGGCGGAACTCGAGTTCTTCCGACGGTGTTCTGTGAAACAGTACATGGACTGGCAGTCAGCCTGAAATCAGCTTCATGGGACCTTGGTCATAGGGAGGAAAGGTTGAGGTCCGCCGCAGGCGGTCCTCTTCACGAAGTGAAGGTAAAATTCTAAACCCAGCAATTCATAATTTCTAAATCTAACTAATCCCAATCTAGAAATCAGCGTTTACGCGTTTACGCATCCGCGCAAAGCGCATGGGCGTATTCGCATATATAGGGGCCAGAGAAAAGAGTCAAGAAACGAGCAGGTGGGCACTTACCCCAGACTCTGACGCCACGTTGGCCATGGCTGCCGCCAGTTGGGCCATGTGGCGTGCCAGCGAGCGGCTGGAACGGGAGAGAATGTCCCAAATGATTGAAAGCCGAGCTTTCGTTACCAGGACCGCAGAGTCAGACCTGAACGAGGAGGCGGGCGGACCATCGGGAAGGTATCCAGTTACAGCGGTTGTTCAGGTGATCGTGGCACACTGAGTTTCGGAGTCCAGCATTTTTCCCAGCGGATATTTGAAATGATTCAGTTTTAGGATTTTTGCGTTTTTCAGTTATTGGAGCGCCGCACGGGTCCTTACATTCGCCTGGCTTGCCCGACCATTTCCACGAGAACTTTTCTAGCTTCCGCCGGATTAGTCGCCTCCCGCAAGAATGCAATGCGGGCACTGCGCGTGCCATCTCGGGTTGTGACGCGTACCTGAAAGCCGCGACGGTCTACCGAAGTCATCGAGACTTCTTGAGGCTCGATTCCAGCAAATACCCGGGCAAGCAGGACGAGCGCATCTCCATGATCGGTATTCATGTGCTCGATGATCCCGGATGCAGCGTCGGCCAATGGGTCGGGTTGCGCGCTATAGTATTCCGAGGCAGAGATCCAGCCCATCACCCCGAAGCCGCCCACGTAGTAAACGTCCACGACGTCCATGCGGTAAAAGGAAAAGTCGTCAAAGTCTACCCAGTATTTGCTGTTGGCATAACGCGCCAGGTAGAGTTTTCGTGCTTCAGCAATCTCCGGCTCCGGTACGGGCAGAATATTTCCCAGCAACGTGACCCTGGAAGCCCCCAAAGGATCGCCGGCAGTGTCAGGCTGGGTCACCAACAGGCTGGAACGCGGGTCTGCCTGCACATTTTGGGTGTGCATGGCCATCGTACTTATGAGGAAGACAGGATTCGCTTGTCCGTCCAATCCGAAAGGCATCACAGATCCGAAGGGGTAGCCCTGCTGCTTACGTGAAAGTGTCGAGAGACTCCCGACTCGTCCTAGATAGACCAGAGTTCGTGCTCGTTCGGCGAACGTAGGCTCAGGGACCGCAGGTTGGTTACTTGTCGTGCTCGGGCCCGCGTGTTTCCCTGCCGGTGATGAAGACATTCCTCTTCTCCGATATGGTTTCGGCACAGGATCCAGGAATCTCTTTTGTCCTGATTCCTTGGAACAAGCTAGCACGCCGGAGGTCGAGCTGTCTGTTTAAAGGGATTGCACCGCGTATGCTAGTTTCCGGTAACGGCGTTTACCAGGACTTGGCCAATCACGCTGCTCTTTTTTGGTAAGCTTCTGCGAATGCACTGAAGCTTGATTCGTTGCGAAGGAGAAGAAAAACATGATTACTAGACTAAGCCTCGTCACCATCCTAGTGCACGATCAGGATGAAGCGCTCCGCTGGTTCACGGAGATCCTTGGTCTCAAAAAGTTGCAGGATGCAAGCTTTGGGAGCGGATCGCGATGGTTGGTCGTCGCACCTCCCGAGCAGAGCGAGTTCGGTATCGTTCTTCAGAAGCCGGAACCCGCGGAACACGGTGCCGACCGAGCACACATGAAGATGGAACAGATCGGCAAGGGAACCACATGGGTGTTTCGCGCCGATAACCTTGACGAGACCTTCCAGGTACTGGGCGATCGGGGCGTAAAGTTTCTGAGTCCACCCAAGCCCATGCCATGGGGCAGGCAGGCGATGTTCGAGGACTTATACGGCAATCAATACGCCCTGATGGGCAAGTAGGCTAGGGCCGCTTTCTGGGCGTCGGCTTATTGGAAACGTCGGTACTAGCTGCCACTTTCCGGTAAATGCGTTAATCAGGCACAACCGCTCACGGGGAGCGTAGAATTCTTCTCACTATCTGAGAATCAGGAATTGCCATGTCGCATTGATGGTAAAGTCGACCGCAACCCATTGTGACAGCTCGGTCGCAAAATCGAAGTGCCTGGGTATTCCTTGGGGTCGCTATCGCGGTATCGATCGTCTTCGCGATTCCGATGGAGCAACTCGCTCAGGGAGCTCAAGCTCTGGGAGCTGATTGGCTCCTCCACTCGTGCGCCCGCGCCGTACCCCTGCTCTATTTCGGCAACACTGTGCAAGCGATTCTGACACCACTATTTGTCTTCCTCCTGCCATTGCCGGGATCGATTCTTCCTAGGAAATTTCTCTCGACGTCCTCGCCCCGCGCCTTGCCCGCAAGGATGCCATCCGGGGTGCGAACCGAAAAGCAGCCGGCATTGTTTATCGGCACGAGTTGGCTGTTTGCGGTGGCGGTTTCTGTGGCATGGTGGTGCGGGCTTCGGAAGTACGTCGGACTCCATGGGACCTGTCAAGAACTCTTCGACTTGAGCCGTCCGGACGGCCCGTTTCGGCGTGATTATGTCGGAGATTTTTCCCGTTACTTCATCTACCTGAGTGGGTTCACTGCGCTATGGACGGGCATCACGGCCGGCGGACTCCGTTTGCAATCAGCTCGCGCGGCTGAAGGCGATGCCACGGGCAACACGCCATATCGATTCCAAGGTTTCTACTGGGCGTGTTTCCTCGGTTGGGCGGTGCAGTACCGCATAAACCAATGGACCGCAATCCTAGCAGCCGGCCCAAACCAGGAGTGGGCGAAGTTTGCAACACTAAATTTTTGCTTCGTTACCGTGGGTTCTCTGTGGGTGTTGGCTTTCGTGCGCTCCCTGTGGAACAAGAAACCGCGAACCCGGTCACAGGCATTCCTGCATGCACTTTGGATTAGCTTCCTGGTTTACCTGCTTACCGTACTTACGTTCTTCTGGTTGTTTATTTACGCGGTACTGCCTCTGGTTCCCGCTATCACGTCGTGGTATGTATTCGGTTTGGCTTGGGTTTTGTTCGTCGGCACTTGGCGGTGGCGCATCCTGCAGAAGCAATAACTCGCGGCGTTTGGCCAACCGGATAGGCCCCTGGGTTTCCAGTGGACGATTAGTCGCGTAACCGGAGATGTGAAATTCCAAGTTTTCAATTGCCGGTTTGAGAGGGCGCATAGCCTGGCAGGAGGCGTCGATTCGACTATGAACCGTGGGAAAGCCATGTGCCAATCAATGCGAATACCCCGAACACAAGCGAAAGGATGCCGACCCCTACGAGGACTATCTGAGCGAGCAAAATCAATTTTTCCGTAAGTCTTCCCATCAGAGTGCTCGCGGCGATTGTACAGCTTAACTCTCGACAAGTCGTAACGGGATTTTCTACGAAAATCTGGCCAAACGAAAGCCAACTCCTGGTAAGTCGCGTAACCGTCCATATAAAGTAGAACTTCACTTCTCCGATAAGGGCGCTATCTCTAACGACGCCGACCATTTCAAGAGATTTTATTCGTGTTTTTTATGGGCACGAACACACCTTTCCCACGGCACACGAATCGCGTCTCTTTGGCTGTCTTGTTTCACTTGTGTCACCCCAACTAGCTCGGGCCGCTTCCGCTTC